>ERZ827458.736-NODE-736-length-36714-cov-4.707466_pt1 | contig 36714 bp, 29 predicted proteins | sample MGYA00519706_ERZ827458 | MGnify/ENA primary metagenome ERZ827458 (study PRJEB31778, sample SAMEA3449309) | human gut metagenome | biome: human gut; feature: human-associated habitat; material: faeces | place: United Kingdom | collected 2010/2012 ...
ATTTGGAAGTTAACTTCTCTTTTTATTGGGTCACATCATTTTAACACATACAATCGGACGAAAAATAAAATTTACAACTTTCTTCTCTTTTTACTGTATCGGTTGCACAAAACCATCTTGACAGCAGGATTCATTTAGTGTATAATTACAACGTTACATCGATCACCGCCCAATTACGGCAGAAAAATCGGAGGCAAATGATGAAGAAGAAATTTATCGCGCTGCTGCTTGTGACGCTGATGCTGTTCTCAGGCGTGCTGACATCCTGCTCAGATACAGTGGAATTTGACGAAGATCCGGCGAAAGTGTACACACTGTATACGATTGCGGAGGAGGGCACGACGCAGGAGGGCATCCGCGCAACCGAGCTGGCGCTCAACCGTCTGGTCTTTTACCGGCTGGGATTTCTCGTAAAGCTCGTTATGGTTCCGGAAGCGGAATATGACCAGCTCATCGAAGACAAGCTCGCCGAGCTTGCGGAATACGAGGCGAACAAGAAGGGCAGCAGCTCCTCCTCTTCTTCTGCCGACAGCAACGCCGAAACCTCCGAGGAGGTCCTCACCGGCGAGGTGCTGCTTGACAGGCTGGATCAGGGGCAGGACATCGAGCCCGACCGTCCGCGTCTGGACCTGTTCCTCGTGCGCGGCAGCGAGCAGTATCAGGATTTGATCAACCGCGGCCTGCTCACCAAGCTGAACACGAACCTCGGCGCCGAGGGCAAGACGCTCAAGGATTACATTTATCCGACGTTCATCAACGCTGCGACGATCAACAAGAACATCTACGGCGTGCCGATGAACACCGGCATCGGCGAATACGAGTACATCGTTTTTGACACCGAGCTGCTGCAAAAATACGGCGTAGACGCCGCGACGATGAAGACGATGGAGGACCTCGAGGATTATCTGGCGCTTATCAAGGCCAACGAGCCGGACGTCGTCCCGCTGCAGAAGGCGGCCGCCTCGCCCGATTTCTCCTTCCTGTTCTCCGAAGGCTTCCCCGCCTATGTGAACAACAAATTCGTCGTTTCCTCGCTGGAGGATGAAGCGCTCAACGCTTACTACGCGATGATCGCGAAATACAACTCGCTCGGTTATATTTCCGAGGATGTGGACGAAAACCAGCGCTTTGCCGTCACCTTTGTCAAGGGGCAGCAGTCGGATGTCGACGCGCTGTCGGAAAAAACGGGTTATGAATATACCTCGAACGTGTACGCCCTTCCGACGGCCACCGAGGACAACACGCTGCAGAATTTGTTCTGCATCAGCAAATACTGCGTCTCCGACGACCTGACGAACGTCGTCAAGTTCCTTGCGCTGCTGGAGACCGATCCCGAGCTGCAAAACGTACTCACCTACGGCGTCGAGGGGCAGCATTACGAGCTTGTTCCCTACACGGCCGACGACAACGAGACCTACGATCAGGTGAAGCTGCTCGAAGGCTCCAATTACATCACGAAGCGCGAATACACCGGCAACGCCTTCCAGTGCTACACGATGGTCGGCGAGGACCCGCTGATGTGGGAGAAGATGAAGAAACAGAACCTCGCATCGGTCTCCGCCGTCGACCTCGGCTTCGGCTTTTCCTACGTCACCCTCACGAACGGCGACGAAAAGATTCAGGAGCCGGATTACATTGAAATCCTCGAATCGGTCATCGCCAAGCATTACAACGAATATATGACCGGCACCGCCGGAAAGCTGAATTACGACGCCTACCGCGCCGCAAACGATGCGACCGTCCGTCAGGCGCTCCGCGACCAGCTCGCCGATGAGTACAACGAGATGCTCTCGGCACAGTACACCGACGAGATCCGCGCCTCTTACGAGGAAGGCTCCGAGAACTACAACACCCTGATGGCGCAGGCGGAGGAAGCCGCTCTGGATTCGCTCGCCACCGCGCTCAAGCGCACGCTGCGCACCGAGCTGACGGCGCAGTTCCGCGAGGAACTGGGCGAGGACGCGACCGACGAAGAAGTCACGGCGAAGGTCAACGAGCTGCTCGACGACAAGACATATATGCGCGAGCAGGTGATCGCCCGTACCGAACAGTCCGAAATCGAAGCGGAAACGCTCAATCAGTTCAACCGCCGTCTGGAGACGGAGCTTCGCAACGAACTGAACACCATCACCGAAACCGCAGAGTATCAGAACGAGCTGGCCGCGCTGCTTGCGGGCAGTCAGTTCGCAGCCGACTTGGAAGCGCTGATCGCCACCGATTACGACGACGCTATGCTGGCGGCCTTTGAGGAAGAGATTCTGGCAAAGGTCACGGAGTTCTCGATGACCGTACTCGCAGAATGCGAGGCGGAGCTCAAGAAAGCCGTAGACGAGTTTGTCGCTGAAAACGCCGACAAGCTGGATATGACCGAGCAGGAGATCCTGACCGAGATCGGTTTCCTGGAAAAAGCGGATGACACCGACACGTCCGACACCTCTGATACCTCCGATACGTCGTCCGACGCTTCTTCGGATACCTCCTCCGATACGTCGTCGGACACCTCCGAGCCGTCAGACGAGCCGACAGAGCCGGAGGACCCGGACACCGACACGGTGGATTACCCCTACTTCCGCTTCGTGCTGGAAAAGAAGATCACCGAGCAGTTCTACGCTTTCAACGGCGATCCGAACCAGATCGGCGGCTGATTCTCCCGAATTGCTTCCGCAAAACAGAAAAGCCTTCTTGTTCCCCGCCATACAGCGGACAACAGAGTGATGCTCGCCCGGTCGGGCCGGGAATGCGCCTTTCGGGTTTGGCCTACGCCTTGTCTGTGTGTGATGCGTTTGATGTGTTTTGCAGGAAATTCCACAGCGAAACGGCATCACAAAACGCGAGTTTGCGCAGCAAACACAGCGCACCACCGAAAAGCGCAATACCGTATCCTTGTAAAGCAAGAGATGCAAAAACGGCAGAGAAACATTTTCTCTGCCGTTTTGTATTGCTGTCAAAAATGGAAAGAATAGGAGAACGGGTATTACAAATCGATCGACTGTCCCGCCGTTATGGAAAAGTATGCTTTGCCGCCATACCGCAGCAGACAGCCCCAATCGCCTTCAGGCTTTGGCAAAAGTGTAATTCACTCTTGTGTTCCACGCAAAAATATGTTATTATAAATGCACAAAATACGGGAGGTGCGATATGGCATTCGAAAAAGTAGAAAAAGACCTTTTGTTTGATGACATAGTTTGGAAAGATGCCAAGCGGTATTTAAGGGAACATTATCCAGCAAAAGATCATCTCTTGGATGACATTCTAATACCCGTTCTCCTTATCCCTGCCTTTTTTATATTATTTTTAACGCATTGTGCTTGGTATGGCTGGCTGGGTTTCCTCCTGCCGGTCGCCTATAGCACTTTCAGTATAGCCGCTGTCATAAAGAAGCAAAAGGAAATTTTGAACGGGGGATATATTGTCGACAAAGATACGCTTGTTTCCGTTTCATACAAATGGTTCAACAGACGCGAGGTAATTATCCTGAATTTCCAATCGTCTGCCGACTGGGAAGTCCCATATGACAATTATAAATGGAGCAAAACATACCGGCTCACCCGTAAGGGCGTCGCAAACACCTCCCTGCAAGGCGATACCTTTTGGATCGTTCGACTGAAAAGCAGCTACGATGTTGTAGTCGCTTACAATACCAAGTTTTTTGACTACAAGAACCCTTAACGGCTGTGTTGTGTGCGGCATAACCGTGTACCGTATAGCCGTGTAAAGCGTGAGCATTCTTTATCGTATAACCAATCTTTTATAAACGATAATACACCGTGCCTTGCAAAACAGCATAAAAAAAGACGGAGCGCGTTCTCCGTCTTTTTTACCGCTTCTTTTGTGAGAATGCAGAGAGATTTCTCCGCCTTTCGCGCTGCGCCTTTCCTTTCGATGCGGGAGGTATTTTCCCGCCCTCTATGCGCATCCTTTTGTGCCGCAATAAAAGCCGCCTTAATCGCAATGCCCTTCGGCTTCCCTTTTGTTTTTCATTGCTCCGCTTGAAGCGACGTTTGTTCCCGCTGCTGCTACGGCTATGCAATCAGCGGATGCGGCGTTTTTTCCGGCCCGACGCCGTGCTTTCGAGCGGCGTCGGGTATTGGAACAACGCCGCGAAACGGTGATGCCAAAACGCCCGTCGGCGTGGAAAACAAGCGAAAGCGCGGCCCGATTTTTTTTGCAAATGCACTCAAACAGACCGCCATAGTTTATTCATTTGGCCGCGCGGGACTCCGCATCGGCTGGACGTCGGCGGAGGTTTGTCGGGACGTCCCCTGCCGACAAAGCCGAGATGCGCATAGCATCGGCGCCGCAGTGATGAAACATAGGTGATGAAATATATCGTGGAGTGCGGCAAATCCGGCTCGTCGGACGCGTCCGCGAAACTGCCGGCCAAGCGGCGCGGATATTCCGCGAAACCGGCGGCGTCGGCTGACCTTTGAAAACGGCAAGGCCGAACAGGGCGTCGCGGGAACCGTCGCCGTATCTGAGCTTTTTTCAAAGACGTGCCGTAAACCCTCCTGCGGGGCGACGCGCGGGCGGCTTCCGCTCTTCTGCGGCTTTCAAAACGCTGACACGGCCATTGAATTGCGCCGGAACGAGGCAGCCGCGCGCCGAAGCCGACAGGCCCGCTTTTTCCTTACCAAGTCCGGCATCAAGTCCGGCCGGCCCGCCGTCTACTCCGCCGAAACGCTGCCGGCGCTTTTCACGACGGCGCGGCGATTCCCGCAAAGCGTTTCGCGCGGCAGTCCGCTGAACAGTTCAGCGGTCATATGGATTTTACGGCGCTTGAACGCAAGACTGTAAACGGGCTTCCGATGCGCCGGCAATACGCCGTTTCGCCTTTGGCGCTGTCCACGACGTGCGGAGGAATTGCGCAGTCCCTCGTGAAAAAAGCGTTTCAAAGCCGCCAAGCGAAGAGCGCCGCTTGCCGCCGTGCCTGCCAACAGCGTCGAGCGTTATGCGCTGACAGATGGCGCCGTTATCGCCCGCCTCCGCAGTCCCGACGACGGCGGCGCAGCCGTGGGCAATAAACACAGCTTTACCGTTTTTCAGTCCGAGGGGCAATTTCAATTCCGCTTAGCCCGCAGGCGATCCGACGGACAGCCGCATCTGTATATCGCTCCGTTAAGACGTGTGTTTCAAAATTGTGCGGTCGGCTATCCATCTTGATTGCGCGAAGCAACAGGGCCTTTTACGGGCCATTGCCGCACGAAGGAGTCCTTCGGTCATACGGCCGCAGAAGCGGCAGGACGAAACAATGCCGCCCATCTGTATGGGCGGCATTTTCGTTATCATATGGCTTTATCGGTCGGCAAAATATGCCGCGAGCGCACGGTGCAGCATATAAATATCCGCCTTCGCGGCCAGCTCCACGGGCGAATGCATCGACAAAATCGGCACGCCGGTATCGACTACGCTGATGTTCAGCATGGCGATCTCCGTAGCGACGGTCCCCGCGCCGCCCTGATCGACCTTGCCGTATTCGCCGGTCTGCCAGACGACGTCGTTTTCGCGGAAAATCCGCGCCAGCTTGGCCAGCAGCTCCGCGGACGCGTCCGACGAGCCGGATTTGCCGCGCGCGCCGGTATATTTCATCACCGCGACGCCATGGTTCAGATACGCGGAATTGCCCGCCTCATACGCCTCGGCATAGCAGGGGTCGTACGCGCCGCCGACGTCGGCCGAGAGGCAGTCGGAGGCCGCGAAGCAGGTCTTGTAGTCCGCGCCGCGGTTCTCGCACAGAGAGGTCAGGAAATGCGCCAACGCGGCGCTGCGCAGTCCCGTCACGCCCTCGGAGCCGATTTCCTCCTTATCCGCCAGCACGACCACGCAGGTGCGCGCCGGCGCTTTCGTTTCAAACAGCGCCGTCAGCGACGGATAGGCGCAGACGCGGTCGTCCTGCCCGTAGGCGGCGATCATGCTCGCGTCGAAGCCGACGTCGACCGCCTTCTGCGCGGGTACGGCGGACAGCTCGGCGGTGCGCAGGTCGGCTTCGGTGATGCCGTACTTCTCGTGCAGCAGCGCGAGGATTCCGAGCTTGACCGCGTCGCTCCCCTCGCCGAGCGGCAGTGAGCCGTTGATGATGTTCAGCCCCTCGCCGCTGATGGCGTCGCCGAGCTTTTTCTCATACTGGTCCTTGGCAATATGCGGCATCAGGTCGGAAATGAAAAACACAGGCTCCCCTTCCGCTTCGCCGACGCGCACGTCCACACGGCCGCCCGACTCGGTCATCACCGTGCCGTGCAGCGCCAGCGGCAGCGCCGTCCACTGGTACTTTTTGATGCCGCCGTAATAATGCGTCTTGAAATACGAAATGCCCGCCGTCTCATACAGCGGCCGCTGCTTGAGGTCCAGCCGCGGCGAATCGATGTGCGAAACGACGATGGAAAAGCCGGCTTCGGGCGCGTCCGTGCCGATGACGGCCAGCATCACGCTCTTGCCGCGGTTGACCCGATACACGCGGTCGCCCGGCTTGCAGCTTACCGTCGGGTCATAGGGGACGAAGCCGTTCGCTTCGGCCTCCCGCACCGCCCATTCCACGGCCTCGCGCTCGGTTTTGGCCGCGTTCAGAAACGCCTTGTAGCCCTCGCAGTAGGCGAACGCCGGCTCCCGGAGCTGCGGGTCGCGGGTATACACATTTTCCTGCTTCAGCAGCAGGGATTTTGCCTGTTCTTCGGTCATCATAATGCTTCAGCCTTCCTTTTCAAGAATTTCCGTATACGTCTGTTCGTAATCGCGGATGCGCCGGACATACGTCTCGGTTTCCGCAATGGGAATCGAATGCAGCGTCACGCCGTCGGACGAATAGCGCGAGTCGGCGACCCAGCCGCTCACGCGGCCGATGCCGGCGTTATAAGCGGCCAGCGCGGTATAATAGTCTCCGAAATAGCGGTAAAGATACGAAAGGTAATATACGCCGTAGCGCAAATTCTGCGTCGGGTCAAAAATCAGCGACTCGTCGCAGTCCTCGCCCAGCCGTCCGGCAATCTCGCGGTAGGTTGCCGGCATCAACTGCATCAGCCCGCAGGCGCCCGCATGCGACTGCGCCTCCGGCCGGAACCCGCTTTCGGCCTTGACGACGGCGAAAATCAGCGGCACGGGAACGCCGTATTCAGCCGACAGCGCCTCCACCTGCTCCCGATAGGTCAGCGGGAACGACGCACGGCGGTCGCGGTAGAGCTTAAACGCAGCAAAGGCGGCCAGCAGCACAACCGCCAGCAGCAGCACAAACACAGTCGTTTTTCGTTTGCTCACGCCGTTATCCCTTCCCTTCCGTCTGCGCGAGCAGTCCGCCGACCGCTTCGCGCAGCTTCTCCGCAAATTGCGCCAGCGAGCCGTTGTTTTCCACCACGCGGTCGCAGCGCGCGGCCAAGTACGCGTCGTCAAGCTGGCGCGAGAGGCGGAGCGACGCGTCGTCCGCGCTCAGTCCGTCCCGCTCGGCCAGACGCGCGAGCTTTCCGGCGCGGTCCGCCGTAATCAGCACAATTGCGTCGCAGCGTTTGTCCAGCCCGCTTTCAAACAGCAGCGGGGCCTCTACGGCGACGGCCGGCGACGAGCGGTGCGCTTCGAGCCACGCGTCGACCTGCCGCAGAATATGAAAATGGGTGATCCGATTCAGGGTTTGCAGCTTCTCGGGGTCGTTGAAGGTCAGCGCAAACAGCCTTCTGCGGTCGAGGCTGCCGTCTTCCCGCAGAAGCTCCGTCCCGAACGCCTCGCAAAGCTCGCGGCAGCAGACGCTGCCGGGCTGCATCACCTGCCGCGAAACCGCGTCGCAGTTCAGCGTCGGCATACCGTCCGCCGCAAGGATGCGCAGCGCCTCGGTTTTGCCGCTGCCGCTGCCGCCGCAGATACCGATGATCTTCATAGCCCCAGCAGCGCCTTCAGTTCCGACTCCGGCAGCGCGCCGGCGCGGATCAGTTTCGGCCGCTCCCCCGCCAGCGACAGGACGGTCGAGGGGGTGCCGATGGCCGTTTTTCCGCCGTCGAGCACGGCGTCGATCGCACCGTAAAAGGCGTCGATGACCGGCGAAGCCGTGACCGGACTCGGCTGCGACGAAAGATTGGCCGACGGCGCGGCCACCGGACAGCCGCAGGCGCGCAGAAACGCGCGGCAGACGGGGTTGGCCGGAAAGCGCAGCCCGACCGTATCGCCGCCGGCGGAAACGACGTCCGGCACGCAGGGCTTCTTTTTCAGCACCAGCGTCAGCGGCCCCGGCGTATAGCGGCGCAGGAACGCGCGGGCCTCGTCGGTAAGATAAGCGATCTCCTCCGCCTGCTCGAGCGAAAAGAGATGGCAGAGCAGCGGTTTGTCCGCCGGACGCCGCTTAACCTCGAAAATCCGCGCGCAGGCGGCGGCGTTGAACGCGGACGCCCCCAGCCCGTACACCGTCTCGGTCGGAAAGGCGACCAGCCCGCCCGCCCGCAGGGCAGCCGCGCAGGCCTCGATCGCCTGCCGGTCGGGCGATGTTTCCGTCATCGTATATAGCTTCGTCTGCATACCGCAATCCGCCTTTCGGGTTCTTTTCGTATACAGTATAGCACGTTTTGCGCATGATTTCCAGCGTTTTGGCAACTTTTATTCGTTTTTTCTCTTGAAAAGCGCGTCGACAAATGCTATAATGGATAAAATGTAAGGAGCCATAAAGACCTATGCCGATTAAAATACCCCGTTCACTGCCGGCCAAAGAGATTCTGGAGGGCGAAAACATCTTCGTTATGGACGAGGATCGCGCCGTCACGCAGGACATACGGCCGCTGAAAATATGCATACTCAATCTGATGCCCACGAAAATCGTGACCGAAACCCAGCTTCTCCGGCTGCTTTCCAACACGCCGCTGCAGGTGGACATCACGCTGCTGAACACCGTCTCCCACCGCTCGAAGAACACCGCGGCGGAGCATTTGGAGACCTTCTACAAAACCTTCGCCGACGTTCGGAACGATAAATACGACGGCCTGATTGTAACCGGCGCGCCGGTCGAGCGCCTCGACTTCACCGACGTGGACTATTGGGACGAGCTGTGCGGGATTATGGAGTGGGCCAAGACCCACGTCTATTCCTCGCTGTACGTCTGCTGGGGCGCGTTTGCCGGCCTGTATTACAACCACGGCATCGATAAGCACCCGCTGGAGCAAAAGCTCTCCGGCGTGTTCCGGCACCGCACGCTGCTGCCCGCGCACCCGCTGCTGCGCGGCTTCAACGAAGCCTTCAGCGCGCCGCATTCGCGGTATTCCTGCGTCGAACGCAGCGACATCGAGTCGAACCCATCGCTGCTGCTGCTGGCCGATTCGCCCGAGGCCGGCGTTTATATCGCCGCCTCCGCCGACGGACGGGAGGTTTACATCACCGGCCATCCCGAATACGACACCGACACGCTGCGGCTCGAATATCTGCGCGACTGCGCCATCGACCCGGACACGCCGCCGCCGGTGCATTATTTCCCGGAAAATAACCCCGCGCTGCCGCCCGTGAACACTTGGAAGGCGCACGCGCATCTTTTGTATTCCAACTGGCTGAATTACTTCGTGTACCAGAACACACCCTATGATCTGGAGCTGCTGTAAAGCACAGCGGCGGGAAAGGTATGGTTGATTCGCATTATGAGAAGATTCCTTTGCAGCTTTGACAATTTTGAAGCCGACGCCTATGACTTCGACGTCATCATCGTCGGCTCGGGCGTCGCGGGGCTTTACGCGGCGCTGCATATCGACCCGGCGCTTCAGGTGGCGCTGGTGACGAAGGCCAACATCGACGAGAGCAATTCCTATCTCGCGCAGGGCGGCATCGCGGCGGTGATGACGGCGGACGACAATTATGTCAACCACATCGACGACACGCTCAAGGCGGGCGCCGGACTCTGCAACGTGGACGCGGTGAAGGTGCTCGTCGAGGAAGGGCCGGAAAACATCCGCACGCTCATCGACATGCAGATCCCGTTCGACGTCAATTCCGAGGGCGACCTGCAAATCACGCGCGAGGGCGGGCATCGTATGCGCCGCATCGTCCACTGCGGCGGCGACGCGACCGGCAAGGAGACCACGATGCAGCTCGGGCGGCTGGCGCTGGAACGCGAGAATCTGCACTTTTTCTTCGAGTCCTACCTCGTCGATATTCTGACTGCGGACGGCGCCGCGTCGGGCGTGCTCATCCACGTCGGAGACGACTACAAGGTGCTGCGCAGCCGGAACATCATCATAGCCACCGGCGGCATCGGGCAGGTGTTTGCATACACGACCAACCCGCTCGGCGCGGTCGGCGACGGCATCGCGGCGGCGGCGCGCGCGGGCGCGCGCGTCTGCGACATGGAACTGATCCAGTTCCACCCGACGACGCTGATTTCCTCCGGCAAAGCCTCGCGCCTGTTTCTGATTTCCGAGGCGGTGCGCGGCGAGGGCGGCATTCTGCGCAACAAAGCCGGCGAGGCGTTTATGGCCGGCCGTCACGAGCTGGCCGATCTGGCGCCGCGCGACATCGTGACGCGCGAAATCATCAAGGAGCTGGAGCGCACGGGCGACACGAACGTATTTCTGGACGTTTCCTCGATGACGCGCGAATTTTTCTCCAACCGCTTCCCCACGATTTTCAACGAATGCGAAAGCCGCGGGATCCGCCTGACTGCGGACTGGATTCCCGTCCGGCCGGCGCAGCATTACCTGATGGGCGGCATCCGCTCGGATCTGGACGGCCAGACCAACATACCCGGCCTCTACTGCTGCGGCGAATGCGCCGAGACCGGCATCCACGGCGCCAACCGGCTCGCTTCCAATTCGCTGCTGGAATGTCTGGTGTTCGGCCGCCGCTGCGCGCGGCACATCAACGCGCACTTCCGCCCGAACACGGCCGAGGGCAAGACGGTGCTCCTGCGCACCGAAAGCAGGACGATTACCCGTCCCTACGAATATTATGCCGAAACCGAGACGAAAATCAAACGGACGATGAGCGAGTACGCCGGCGCGGTGCGCACGCAGCGCGGGCTTGCGGCGGCGAAGGCGGTCATCGACGCCATCGGCGCCGAGCTGGACGAAACGCGACTGACCGACCCGTACACGTTCAAGGTCTACAATATGTATATGAACGCCGCAGCCATAGTCCGCGGCGCCATCGACAGAAAGGAGAGCGTCGGCGCGCATTATCTGGCCGACTGAGCATGTCCTATGTACAACGAATTTGACGACATCATTCTGAGGTCCTTAGAGGAGGACGCGCCGTTCGGCGACATCACAACCGACGTCACGGTCGCCGGCGATGCGACCGCCTCCGGCGTTTTCCGCGCTAAGGAAAGCGGCGTCCTCTGCGGCATCGACATCGCCAGGCGAACGTTCGAGCTTGTCGGCGGCGAGGTCGCCTTTGTCAAGAAGAAGGCGGACGGCGACCTGCTTGAAAAGGGCGACATCGTTGCCGAAATCAGCGGGAACGCCGCCTCCATCCTGATGGGCGAGCGCACGGCGCTGAACCTGATGCAGCGCGCGTCGGGCATCGCCACCGCCACCCGCCGGGCGATGCAGGCCGTCGAGGGCACGCAGGCGCGCATCACCGACACGCGCAAAACGATGCCCGGTCTGCGCAAGCTGGACAAATACGCCGTGCGCGCGGCGGGCGCGGTCAACCACCGCTTTTCCCTGTCGGACGGCATCCTGATTAAAGACAACCACATCGCCGCAGCCGGCGGCATCGCGCCGGCGGTGCGCGCGGCGAAGCGGAAAGCGCCGCACACGCTGAAAATCGAAGTCGAGGTCGAAAGCCTTGACGGACTCCGCGAAGCGCTGGAGGCGGGCGCCGACATCATTATGCTGGACAACATGAGCTGCGCGCTGATGCGCGAGGCCGTAGAGCTCACCGCCGGACGCGCGGTGCTGGAGGCTTCCGGCAATATGGGCGAGCGCGATCTGGCCGAGGTGGCAGCCACCGGCGTGGATTTGATTTCCATCGGCGGACTGACCCACTCGGTTAAGGCGCTTGACATCAGCTTAAAGTTCGATATGCACGGAATGTAAAACCGGCTATTGACAACCCGCATCATTTACGGTATAATGAACGGGCAACGAACCGGGGAGGTTTTCGACCGTATGGACGCAGACAGTAGCGATACTGCCGACGAAAACAACCGAATACGAAATATGAAAAAAGCATATCTGTCCCACTCTCGCTTAGAGGGATAGACATGCTTTTTTGCGCGTTTTTAACCCGAAAACGCCTCACAAGAAGGAGACAATCGATTCGCATTATGGACAGCAGAACAATTACGGAAATCCTTGTTATGGCATTTCTCATTCTCATGTCGGCTTATTTCTCAGCGACGGAAACGGCCTTTTCCTCGCTGAACCGAACAAGGCTGAAAACAATGGCCGAGAAGGGTAGCAAGCGCGCCGTGCTTGCCTGCCGGCTGTCGGAAAGCTATGACAAGCTGCTTTCGACCATCCTCATCGGCAACAACATCGTCAACATCGCCACCGCGTCCATCGGCACGGTGCTGTTCGTTCGGCTTTACGGCGACATCGGCGCGACGCTTTCCACGGTAGTCATCACCATTGTGGTCCTCATTTTCGGCGAGATCACGCCCAAAAGCATTGCGAAGGACTGCCCCGAAAAATTCGCTATGTTTTCCGCACCGCTGCTGCGCCTGCTGATGTGGCTGCTGACGCCGGTCAACTTCCTGTTCTCCCAGTGGAAGCGGCTGATTGCCAAGCTGCTGCGGCTTGAAGCCGACACAAAAATGTCGCAGGAGGAGCTGCTGATGCTTGTCGAAGAGGTCGAGGAGGGCGGCAGCATCGACCGAGACGAGGGCGAACTGCTGCGCAGCGTCATCGAGTTCACCGAGCGCGAAGCGGACGACATTCTCACCCACCGGACCGAAATGGAAGCCGTATCGGCGGACACGCCGGCCGCCGAGGTGGCGCGCCGCTTTGCCGAGACGAAGTTCTCGCGCATTCCGGTTTACGAGGACACCATCGACAACATCATCGGCGTTATCCATCTCAAGGACCTGTATACGGCAGACGGGCTGACGACCGGCACGGCGCGCGAAATCCTGTCTCCGGCCGTTTTTGTACGAAGAAACGAACGCATCAGCGCCATTTTGAAGCAGCTTCAAAAGGCGCAGTCGCATATTGCCGTCGTTCTGGACGAATACGGCGGCACCTACGGCATCGTGACGATGGAGGACATCCTCGAGGAGCTGGTCGGAGAAATCTGGGACGAGCATGACGAGAGCGACGAGGACTTCCGCAAGCTGTCGGACAGCGTTTTCCGCGTAAACGCCTCTATGGAAATCAAGGATTTCTGCGCCTTTTTCGGCATCCGCATCGAAACCGAGCTTTCCTCGCTCAGCGGGTGGATTATGGAGCGGCTCGACCGCATACCGGCGGCGGGCGACAGCTTCGTCTATGAAGGGCTGCGCATCACCGTCGCCTCGCTCGAGCATCACCGTCCGTCTATCGTGGAGGTGGAACTCTGCGCGGCGGACGCGTAAACGACCACCGCCTGACGGCCGAAGCCGTCATACGCGACCGTACAGTCGCCGCGCGGATAGGCGACGGCGGCCTCACGCCAAGGGTCGTTGAAGTAGTAGTTCTTTTCGTCATAGCCGACGAGCAGCAGGCAGTGCATCGGCGTCATCCACTGGATGAGCCGGCCCGTGTCGCGCACAATCCAGGTGCTGCCCGGCTTCGGGGCGGCCATATCTATGGTCGCCCAGACGATGACAGGCACACCCTTCTGCACATACCTGCCGCAAAGCTCATCCAAGGTCAGACCGTTCAGGGACTCCACCGTATAGGGCTGCGTACCGACCGCACGACGCAGGGCGCGCTCGATGACGGGCGAAAAGCAGCCGTAGCCGCTGGAGGAGCGCGGGTCCCCGGGAAACGCCTCCCACGGGTCGCAGCCGTAGCGGACGCCGTCCTCGTACGCGGGACGCTCGCCGGTGTCAAGGCAATCGTCGATGAAGGTGTCAACGGTGATGTCCACCCCGGCATATTGCAGCGCCATCACGGCGGAAACCGATTCACAGCCGGTGGGATAATCCATCCGCTGGTTGATATACGGCACATTCAGCAGAAACGGCAGCGTCGCGCCGGTCTTTTCCGCAGCGGCCTTCGCCGCGTCCCGCGCACACCAATACACGGCGGTCCACAGCAGCGCCGCAAACAGAAGCAGAACGATAAACCGTTTTGCTTTTTTATGTTTCACAGGAATCCCCCCTCTACAAGTTCATTATAAGCGGATGAACCGCTGCAAATCCACATACAAATGCAAAGGAAATGCAAAAGCTGCGCCGCGGCGAGACCCGCGGATTGAAATTTGATTTTTTTCGTGATATAATAGCCGCATAGAGCAATGTACGATGTGAAAATGTGTGCGGCGGCTATTCAAGTTTTCCGCGCCGTGGGCGCGAAAAACTCTGAGGCTACGCAGCGAGGATAATAGCCGCATAGAGTAATGTACGATGCAAAGGTTTGCGCGGCGGCTATTCGCAATTGACGCGCTAACGGCGCGTCAATTGCCGGGGCTTACTGCGATTGAGAACAGCCGCATAAAGTAATGTACAATGTGGACGTGTGTGCAGCGGCGATTCGCAATAGACGTGCCGTCGGCGCGTCAATCGCCGGTTTCCACAGCGATTGAATGCTGCCGCAGAGAATACGGCAAAAGCCGAAGCGGATGCGACGATTATAGTTCGCCGGTTCAGGCATAATAATAACAAAAGAAGGCCGGCCGAAGCGAAGGCACGCGAAACGCAGAGCCGTTGTCCGGCGGGACCGCCGCGGCCTTTGCCGGCCGCATCCGGCGCGCCGGAACGCTGCCGGGCGGCGCGTACATATCCGCATACCGAGCGAAGGGAGATGCACACAACAAGCATGGCAAGAATACTGATCGTAGAGGACGACGAAAACATAACAAAAATGATTGAAGCGGCGCTGTCCATCGTCGGGCATACCTATGTGTCCTGCGCGGACGGCGGCACGGCGGTGAATATGATTCTGTACGGCAGCTACGATTTGGTGCTGCTGGACATTATGCTGCCGGGCGCCGACGGCTTTTCGGTGATGGAGCAGGTGCGCCACAAGGAGACGCCGGTCATTTTCCTGACGGCCCTGCAGGACGTATCCGACAAGGTCAAGGGCCTGCGGCTGGGAGCGGAGGACTACATCGTCAAGCCCTTTGAGGCCGTCGAGCTGCTGGCGCGCATCGAGGTGGTCCTGCGACGCGCTCATAAGAGCGAAAGCCTGCTGACCTACGAGGACATCGTCGTCGACGTAGACCGCCATACCGTCACCAAGAACGGCGCGGCAATCACGCTTACCCCACGGGAATTCGAACTGCTGGTCTTTTTCATGCAGAACATCGATATCGCGCTCACGCGCGAGCGTCTGCTGGCATCGGTCTGGGGCTACCGTTTTGAAGGCGAGAGCCGCACGGTGGACATCCATGTGCAGCAGCTTCGCCGCAAGATGGGCCTCAAGGGCAGGCTGATTACCATTCCCAAGCTCGGCTACCGGCTGGAAAACCGACGCCGGAGCGAAGAAGAACCGAGCAAATAAGGATGTGATACCGTTTTATGAAGCTCTGGCAAAAAGTATTCTGCATTTCACTCGTCTGCGTCATTCTCGTCACCGGCGGTACGACGCTGCTGGTGCTGCTGAACAACTTCCGCGCCTCCGTGCGGCAGGAGACCGACCGACGGATTTCCGAGCACAGCTTCGTCGTATCCACCATTACGAACAATGTGCTGTATGAGCGGCTCCAGCGCAACGTGCTGATGCTGGACCGTATGAAGGTGATGTACAACATACTGAATCTGACGGCGGAGCCCCTGATCGTCGACGGCAAAACGCTCGTGCTGTCCGAAAACGGCAACATCAGCAGCGACAGCTTCGAGCCGCTTTCAGCCTGCACCGACTACACCGACGCGCTGGAGGCTTCCGACAGCGAAATCCTGACCTATCTGCTCGACGACGGCAACGCGCACTATCTGCTGACCGGCTCGCGCAACTACATCGAGAACGAGCCGTACAGCATCATCACAGTGGCCGACATAAGCGGCATTTTCGACAGCCATTACAGCGAGCTGCGGAATGCGGCGATCGTGAGCTTCGTCGCCGCAGTGAACGCAGCGGTCATCATCGCGATTCTGGTCTACCGGCTGCTGCCGCTCAAACGCGTCAATGCCATGCTCCAAAAAATCGCCAACGGCAGCTATACCCTCAAGCTGCCCGAGCGCGGCGGCTACGAGTTTCGCGAGCTGGCGCGCAACATCAACGTGATGTCTGATTCCATCAACGAAAACGTGGAGGCGCTCAAGGCCATCGCGGACGGCCGCAAGCAGTTTGTAGACAATTTCGCGCACGAGATGAAAACGCCGCTGACCTCCATTCTGGGCTTTTCGGACATTATGCGCGTCAAAAAGGAAATGCCAGATGAGGAGCGCGTCGAATATGCGAGCATCATTTTTGAAGAAACGAAGCGGCTGAAGAACCTCTCCTCCAAGCTGCTGGAGCTGGCCACGACCGAGAACGCGCCGCTGGAGTTCGAGGTATTGTATGTCCCCGACCTGTTTGCAGAAGTCCGCGCCACCATCACGCCGTTGGCGGCTAAAAAAGGCGTTTCCTTCACCGTTCAGCCCGCCGGCTGCTTCATCCGCGCCGACCGGGTGCTGTTCTTATCGCTGCTGTACAACCTGATTGACAACGCCATCAAGGCCAGCGAGCAAAACGGCTCTGTGGCGCTGCAGGCGGCCGCGGACAAGGGCATCCTGCAAATCACCGTCACCGACAACGGCGTCGGTATGCACCCCGAGCAGCTTCGGCACATCGCCGAGCCGTTTTATATGACCGACAAATCCCGTTCACGCAAAAACGGCGGCGTGGGGCTGGGGCTCTCCCTCTGTGCGAAAATCGCCGCGCGGCACAGCGCCTCGCTGTCGGTCAAGAGCAGCCCGGGCAAGGGCACGGTCGTCACCGTCAGCCTGCACTGCCAAGAAACCGCCGGAGAGAAAGGAGCGGCAGAATGAAAAAGATACGCAAGCGTCTGACCGCGCTGCTTCCCTATCTGCTGATCCTCCTGATTCTTGCGGGAGGGCTGGGCGGTTCGTTTCTCCTCATCCGCTACGCGCCGGTCTACGACGCGTCGATTGTCCGCCATGACGCGCCGCTGGAGGACCGCCTGCTGTTCGCCGACGCGAAGGAGCCGCTGCTGCTCTACCCGTGGGATCGAATCATTCCACAGTATGCCCGGCCTTATGCCGAGCTTCTGAGCGACAAGGTCCATTCGTATCTCAGCGGCGTTTTCAACGAAACCGTCAAAGAGTATTTGCGGCTGTTTTCCTCCGTCGAAGCTGCGGACGACGTGTTTTTCAACGCGGCGATGTTTTCCGATCAGTATTATCTGGACGTCGACGGCAACTTCGTCTATATCAAGGACTTGGTTTTCCGCAGCGTCGATAACAGCGAATATGTGCTCAATATCGTGCTGCGGCAGGACGATTACGCCGTCGTCTACTACCACTGCGTGCCCAAGGACCGGCCCCAGATCTCCGATGAAATCCTGACCGAAGGCTATGAATTCGTTCTCAGCTTTTTCAACGGCTCGAACGTAATTCTATCGGACGTTTTCTATCTGGACCCCTACTACAAATACCATTTTGATTTCAACCCTCCCGAAACGGTCAGTGACGTACACAGCTATAACTTTTTATGCGCATTGCTCGCGTTTTCCCAAGGGCTTCCCGAGGAGCGTCTGGAGCGGTTCGCCGCGTTTATGAGCCAGGGGATCGACGCCGTGAGCGTCAATATCGTGGCCTACGAAAACGAGCTTCTGCTGTTCTTTTCCAACTATCAGGCGGATTATTACGGCGACAACGTGACGCTGATATACGATCCGCTGCAGAATACCTTTACGGGCATCAGCCTGCATCTCTCCTGATGTCCCCCCTGAAAAAAGAACGCATATCCGGCGTTCTTTTTTCCTGCGCGCCCGTCGGGCGCCGTATCCGGCGCGGCCGTCGGCCCGCCGACACAAGAAATCACGCCGAATTCGGTTTTTCCGCTTGCAAAGCGCCCTGCCGCATGATATAATGAGAACTTGAAAGGAAGTGCCCCAAAGAAGTTGAAACGCAACGCCAAGCTCCCTCCCTTCGCGAAACGCGCCGAGGCAGCGGAACGATATGAGCCCGCGCCCGACCGCGGACTGACCGACGCGCAGGCCGCCAAGCGCAGGGACGAGCGGCTGAGCAACGAAAACGCCAGCGTACAGTCGAAGTCCTACGCGCGCATCCTCAGCGACAACCTGCTGACGCTGTTCAACGTCATCAATCTGCTGCTGGCCGTCGCCGTTCTGGCGGTCGGCGCCTATAAAAACGCTCTGTTCATCGGCGTTGTACTCTGCAACGCCGCCATCGGCATTTTTCAGGAAATCCGCGCCAAGCGCGTGGTCGACAAGCTCTCCTTCCTCTCGCAGTCGCAGGTAACGGTTATCCGCGACGGCGAAGAGCTTTCGCTGCCCATCGACGAGGTGGTGCTGGACGACGTGCTGGTCTTTTCCAACGGCAGCCAGGTCTGCGCCGACAGCATCGTCCTTACCGGCGAGTGCGAGGTCAACGAGTCGTTCGTCACCGGCGAGTCGGACGCGGTGTTCAAAAAGCCGGGCGACCTGCTTCTGGCCGGTAGCTTCGTCGTCTCGGGCGCCTGCCGCGCGCGGGCCGACCGCGTCGCGGACGGGAATTACATTTCCCGGATTTCCGCGGGCGCAAAGTACATCAAAAAGGAAACCAGCCAGATTCTCGCGGGGCTCAAGCGGATCATCAAAATTATGTCCGTCATCATTCTGCCGCTCGGCATCGCGCTGTTCCTCAAGGAATATTCGGTCGCGCATGATCTGACGAGAACGATTCTCGGCACGGCCGCCGCGCTCATCAATATGATTCCGCAGGGCCTGATGCTGCTGACGAGCAGCGCGCTGGCGCTGGGCGTCGTCAAGCTCTCCCGCGAGCGCGTGCTGGTGCAGGATTTGTACGCCATCGAGATGCTCGCGCGGACCGACACGCTTTGTCTGGACAAAACCGGCACGCTCACCGAAGGGCGGATGGAGGTCGTCGACCTCGTGCCGCTGCGGACGGGGCCGGACCTCGAAACGGCGCTGCGCTCGCTCTGCGCCGCGACGGGCGACACCAACGCCACCGCCGAGGCGGTACGGGCGCACTTCGGCAAGGGGGAATGCCTGATTCCGACGGCGTCCTTCCCCTTCTCCAGCAAAACGAAATGGTCGGGCGCCAATTTCGGCGAACATGGCTGCTATGTGATGGGGGCGTGCGAGTTCCTCTTTCCCGCGCCGTCCGGCGCACTGTCGGAGGCCGTCCGTCGCTACGCGGACGACTACCGTATAATTGTGCTTGCTTTTTCAAATACTTTATGCAGCGCCGGCCGGCTTCCCGAAGGTATGGAGCCGCTCGCGCTGGTCCTGCTGCGCGACCGCATCCGTCCGAACGCGGACAAGGTGCTGCAATATTTCTACGCGCAGGGCGTGGATATGAAAATCATATCGGGCGACAGTCCGCAGACCGTCGCGGGCATCGCGAAAACCGTCGGCGTGCGCGGGTGGGAAAAGCACATCGACTGCTCGACGCTGAAAACCGACGCGGAGGTCTCGGAGGCGGCCGGAAAATACACCGTTTTCGGACGCGTGACGCCGGAGATGAAAAAGTCGCTCGTGCTCGCGCTCAAAGCCGGCGGGCACACGGTCGCGATGACCGGCGACGGCGTCAACGACGTGCTCGCGCTCAAGGAAGCCGACTGCGGCATCGCTATGGCGGGCGGCAGCGATGCGGCGCGCAACGTCGCCAATCTTGTCCTGATGGACTCGGCCTTCGACCCGCTGCCCGCGGTCATCGCCGAGGGCCGCCGCAGCGTGAACAACATCCAGCGCTCGGCGTCGCTGTTTCTGGTCAAAACCTTTTATTCCACATTGCTGACCATTCTTCTGCTGTTCCTGCCCGAGATGAACTATCCCTTCGCGCCCATCCAGACCACGCTCATCGGCTCGCTGGCGATCGGGATGCCGTCGATGGTGCTGGCCTTCACGCCGAACCGCGACCGCATTCAAGGGTCGTTTTTCCGCAACGTCATCGTCAAGGCCGTACCCGGCGCGCTGACCATCTTCCTTTCGCTGTCGGCACTGTTCCTGTTTCAGCCGCTGCTCCGGCTTTCGCATGCGGAGCTTTCCACAATTGCCGTGATCGTAACCGGCAGCGCGGCGATTATGGTGCTGTACACGATCTGCCGGCCGCTCAATCTGCTGCGCGCGGCGCTGCTGGCGACGGTCGCGGCCGTTTTTGCGCTCTGCAATTTCCTTGCGGACGGCTTTTTCGAGCTGGCGCCGCTGGCGCCGATGCGTCTGCTGCTGCTCGGCGGGCTGGTCCTGTTCGCCGGACTCCTGCTCTGGGCGCTGGGCAGACTGGCGGGGTATATTCTGCGCAAATACGAATTATAACGTCCGTGCGGCTCCGTTGCCTCTTTGCCGTTCCACCGCAAACAAACGATACACCGACTTTCGTCCTTTTGGCGGCGGAGTCAATTCCCCGTGCCGAAACGCCGAGGGGACGGCATTCCCGCCGCTGCCGCAATCGCCCGACGACGCCGCCGCAAGGCCGTTCGAGCGGCGGGCCGGGGAGCATTTTTCGGAGGTGAAAACAATCAAAAAGGTCATCCGCTTTCTCTATGACATCGTGCAGTATTTCATTCGGAAGTTTGACGAACACGCCGTCGGCGCGTTTTCGGCGCAGGCGAGCTTTTTCACGATTATTTCCTTTTTCCCCTTCGTTATGCTGCTGATGGCGCTGCTCAAGCAGCTTCCCTTCTCCACCGACGAGCTGTTTGTCTTTTCGCAGACCTTTTCCCCAAGAGCTTTTCCGATTTCTTTCAGGCTACGGTCACGGAGATTCCCACCCTCTCGTCGGGCGCCATCATTTCCATCTCCGCCGTCACCGCGCTGTGGTCGGCCTCGCGCGGGGTGTACTCCATCGTCAGCGGTCTGAACTCGGTCTACGACGTGCAGGAAACGCGCAGCTATATCAAAACGCGGCTGCTGGCGCTGTTTTATACGTTTTCCTTCCTCATCATCCTCGTCGCGCTGCTGCTCGTGCTTGTGTTCGGGAACGGGATTTACGACTGGCTGATCGAAACCTTCCCCCGGCTGGAGCGGCTGGCCTTCGTCGTCATCAGCATGCGGTTTGTCGTGTCGCTGGCGGTGCTGTCAATCTTTTTCACACTCTTGTACAAGTTCCTGCCCGCGCGCAAAACCAAGCTGCTCTACGAATTCCCGGGCGCGACGCTGGCAGCGATCGGCTGGATTGGGTTCTCGTTCCTCTATTCGCTCTACGTTGACCGCGCGGCCTCGAATACAATTTACGGCAGCCTGACGACGGTGGTTTTTCTGATGCTCTGGCTTTACGCCTGTATGTATATCGTCTTTTTCGGCGCGGAGGTCAACGCGCTGCTGTTCAACAACAAGCTGTTTGAAAAATACAAGGAAGAAAAAGCCAAACGTGCAAGAAAGGACAAAGACCAATGATCTGCTTCAAAAACGAACACAAAAGCGATCAGGAGACCTACGTCGCGCTGACGAGAGCCTTTTTCACCTCGCTCTCGCCGGTGCGCGCGGCTCTCAACTACATACTCGCCGCGCTGCTGCTGGCCTTCGGCATATACAACCTGACGGCCGGCGAAACCGCGTGGGGCATCGTGATGACCGCCTGCGGCCTGCTGCTGATTGCGCTGACGCTGCTCTATCCGTGGCTGATGGGCCGCTCGGTGGAAAAATACGCGGCCGACTACGAGCCGTTCGATATGTGGGTCGAATTCCGGGACGACGGCTTCCGCTGCTCGTACTGCGAGGATGACAACGCGTACAGCGACATCACGGCCATCAAGGAGAGCGACCGCTATTTCTTCCTGCTCATCAAGGGCGGCCATGCCGTGCTGCGGAAGGGCTGCTTCACCGTCGGGGACGAAGCGGAATTCGCCGCGTTCATCGCGGAAAAGAGCGGGCTGAACGTCCGCCGGACAAAATAGCTCGCCTTTCACACAGCAAGAACTAAATTTTACATAATGTTTTCGGCTTTACCAGTTGACAGAATGCGTCGAATGGTATATTCTATCTAACGGTGTGCCGAGTGCTGACAAAATCTGCTGGGAGGAACCCTGATGGTCTTTTCCGATCTGCTCTTTATATACGTTTTCCTGTGCGCAACGCTGATTCTCTACTTCCTGTTCAAAAACATCGCGTGGAAGAACGCGGTGCTCATCGCCGCCTCGCTCTTTTTCTACGCGTGGGGCGAGCCGTTTTACATTTTTCTGCTGCTGCTGTCGTCGCTGGTCAACTATGTCGCCGGACTGCTGATTGAAAATCATCGCGCGCACGGCAAGGCCATCGTCGCCGCCGCGCTGGTGTTCGACCTCGGTATGCTGGCGGTGTTCAAATACGCCGGCTTCTTCGTGGAAAACATCAACGCGCTGCTCGGCGTTTCGATTCCCGTGCCGGACATCGTGATGCCCATCGGCATCAGCTTCTTCACCTTCCAGATTATCTCCTATGTCATCGACTGCCATTGGGAGAAGGTGCAGGTGCAGCATAATTTCTTTAAGCTGCTGATGTACATCTCGCTCTTCCCGCAGCTTATCGCCGGTCCGATTGTGCGGTACGAGACAATCGAGCGCGAGGTTTCGGAGCGCAAAACGACGCTGAGCGACTTTTCCGACGGGCTGACGCGCTTCATCGTCGGTCTGGCCAAAAAGGCGATCATCGCCAACAACCTCTCCATCGTCGTGGACAAGCTGTTCGGACTCAACGAAGGCGTGCTGCATGTGGAAAGCAGCTCGGTCGCCGCCGTCTGGGTCGGCGTGATCTGCTTTGCGCTGTATGTCTACTACGACTTCTCCGGCTATTCGGATATGGCCATCGGCATGGGCTGGATGCTCGGCTTCCACTTTGACGAGAACTTCCGCTACCCGTTCGTCTCGCGCAGCATTGCGGAATTCTGGCAGCGCTGGCATATTTCGCTGGGGACCTTTTTCCGCGATTACCTGCTGTATGTGCCGATTTTCGGCAAGCGCCGCAAATACGTCAGCCTCTTTCTCGTCTGGTTCTGCACCGGCTTCTGGCACGGCGCAAGCTGGAACTACATCCTGTGGGGGCTGTACTTCGGGCTTTTCATCTTCATCGAAACGCTCGTCGGCAAAAAGCGGATGAAGCGCATTCCCGCGCCGCTGGCGCATCTGTACGCCCTGCTGGTCATCGTGGTCGGCTTCGGCATATTCAAATTTGAGAATCTCACCGATCTGGGGCTGTTTTTCAAGGGTCTTGTCGGCGCCAACGGCAACCCCTTCCTCGACCCGGTGTCCGAAACGGCGATTTTGCAGAATCTATTCCTGATTCTCGGCGCCGCGCTCCTGTCGATGCCGATTCTGCCCGCCATCAAGAAATTTGCCGCCAAGACGACGACGCGGACGGCCGTCGCCGGCGCGGTGACGATGGTGACGAACGTGGGCCTGCTGGTGATTTCCTCGATTATGCTCATCGACACGATGAACAATCCGTTCCTGTATTTCCGCTTTTAAGAAGGAGGCTGCCATATGGAAGAAAAGCGCAAAAAGCCTGACGCGGCAACCGTCGTCAAGGCCGTCAACGCCGCCGTGCTCTGCCTGCTGGGGCTGGGGATCTCCGCCTATCTTTTGCTGGCGCCGCGGCCGACCCAGTCGGGCATCGAGAACCGGGAGCTGGCGAAGTTTCCCGAATTCTCATGGGAATCCTATTTCAACGCCGAGTACACGGCGGGCATCACCGAGTACTTCACCGACACCGCGCCCGGGCGCGACACATACAAAAACATCATTACAGACATCCGCGCGCTGTTCGGCATCACGCCGAAGGAAGGCGTCATCGGCGTCAAGCCGAACGACCCCGTCGAAGACGAACGGCCGACCGGCGAGGTTTCCGACCCGCTGGCCAACCGCTGACGAATAAACGCAAATTTCAAAGAAAGGACGCGCCGCAGCAAGCGCCGGCGCGAAATCGGTACGCAAAGAATGAAAAAACTCGTTTCCCTGCTCCTGCTCATCAGCCTTATGCTGTCTGCGGTCTTAGCCGCATGCGGCAGCAACGGCGGCGACGTCTCTGCCGACGCCTCGGCGGGCAATTCCCAGTCCGGCGGCTCTGCTTCGACGGACGAAAGCTCGCCCCTCATCGGCGCGCCGAGCGACGACCCCGCTGTTTCCGGCGATGATACGACCGACACGTCGTCCTCCTCGACCGGCGGCAACGAGTATGAGTTTAAGGGCATCATCTTCACCGAGGACTACCGCGCGGTCGAGCCGTTCGGCGGGTCCTATGAGAACGGACAGCTTTTCGCGCGCTATCTGAACAGATACCGCCATTTTCTCGGCGACGACATCAACATTTACAATATGATCATCCCGACCGCGGCGGCCTATTATATGCCGGAAAAATACGAATCCCAGTACGGCGGCAAGCAGTTGGACAAGATCGACTATGTTTACGAGTGGCTTGACGGCGTGACGCCTGTAGACATCTACGACATCACGGCGGAACATAAGAACGATGAGGAAGAAATCTATTTCCGCACCGAACACCACTGGACGCAGTACGGCGCCTACTGGGCGGCGAAAAAGTTCGCCGAGATCGCGGGCGTCCCGTTTGAAGCCGACCTCTCGAAGTACACATACGGCGGCAAATTCTACGAGGACGGCAGCCCAATGCCCTTCCTCGGCTCGCTTTACTCCCAAACCCAGCAGCAGATTCTCAAGGATCACCCCGACAAGTTCTTCTACTACGAATATCCGGGCGAATACACGATGGAAATGTACTCCTACGACTTCAAAGAGCTGAAGCGGACGAAGGATTCCTGCTATATGTATGTGTCGGACGATCTGCCGAGCGCGTGGTATATGATCTTTATGGACGGCGACAACTACTCCATCAAGATCAATTCCGACGTCAAGAACGGCCGCACCTGCGTGGTGTTCAAGGACAGCTTCGGCAACGCGCTCGTCCCGATGCTGCTGTCCTCCTTTGAAACGATATACGCCATCGATATCCGCAAATTTCCGATCAACGCCATCGATTTCATCAAAGAAGTCGGCGCGACCGACGTGCTTTTCGCCGTCTGCGCGTTCACGCCGATGGGCTCGAACTATCAATACGTCGAAACCATCCGCACGATGGGCGGCAAATATCTCTGGGAAGAATAAAGAATGAAAAAGGTCATCGCACTTATCCTGACGTTTCTCCTCACCCTCACCGCGCTGCTGGCCTGCGGGTCTGACGGCAGCCCTTCCGCAACGTCGGACACGTCGTCCGCCTCCCCGCGCCCGTCGGTCAGCGACGGTCCCGCTTCACTCCCGAACGCCGACTCCGATACCGAGAGCGCCGGCCTGCCGCCACAGGAAAGCGGCGCGGGTACGGAATCGGAAGCGGAGAGCAGTTCAAACACAAGCTCGGAGACCAGCTCGAACACGAACACGGAAAGCAGCGGCGCCGATTCCTCCGAAGCCGAGTCCTCGCAGCCGCCGGTCGTCCCGAGCGACAAGGGCTATGAGGTCAACGGCGTGCTGATTTCGGGCACGAGAGGGATGGAAATGTTCTACGGCAACACGAAAACCGCCGCCGCCTTCGCGCAGCTTCTCGGCAAGTGGCGCGACGCGCTGGACGACGACGTGCGGCTGTACTCGCTTGTCGTACCGCATGCGAGCTCGTATTATGCGCCGAGCAACTATTCGTATCTGCTGGATTACGCCGAACGCTCGTTTGACGCCATCGCCGACAATATGCCGGCCGGCGTGGAATACGTCGATGTATACAACCTTTTCAAATCGCATCTGGACGAACCGATCTACCCGCGGACCGAGCATCACTGGAACGCACTGGCGGCGTACTATGCCGTCGGCGAGCTTTGCCGGCTCGCAGGCGTTTCGTATCCCGAGCTGAGCGCGTTCCGCGAGGAAGTACAGAGCGGCTTTGTCGGCTCGCTGTACACGTTTTCCAAAAAGCAGGCGACGGTGCTCAAAGACAACCCGGAGGACTTCGTTTTCTATGTGCCGCAGAACACATACACCGCCAAATTCTACAATCGCGGCAATTATGACCTTTCCGCACCGAATATGACGCGAAGCAGTTGCCTGTTCGACCTCTCCGGCTCGACGAGCGGCAAATACGCCACCTTCCTCGGCGCGGACGACTACTTCGTGCACATCCAAACCGAGCTGAACACCGGCCGCAACCTCGTCATCTTCAAGGACAGCTACGGCAACGCGCTCGCCCCCTTTGTCGCGACGGCGTTTGACAACATCTACATCGCAGACATTCGATTTTATGACAAAAACGGGCTCGACCTTGTCCGCGACGTCGGCGCGACCGACGTGGTGTTCGCGGTGAGCGGCTACACGGCCTGCGGCTCGGTGTACACGCATATTGAACGACTGCTGAATAACTGACGAAAGGACGTTTTCGTATGGAAGACATCCGTAAAGCCGCCGCCAATCCTGCCGCGGCCCTCGCCTACCCGTTCGACGCCGGCGAGCTGCTGCGGACGCGGCGAAAGCTGAAAAAGGCGCTGCTGGCCGACGGCCGCGAACGAATCGAGAAGAAAATCGCCGTCCTCGGCGGGTCGACGACCAACGACGTCTGCGACATGCTGGAGCTGTTCCTGCTGGCCGAGGGCATCCGGCCGGTTTTCTATCAATCCGAATACGCAAAGTATTGGGAGGACGCCATGTTCGGCAATCCGACGCTGGAGGCGTTCGCGCCGGACGTGGTCTATGTGCACACGACCTTCCGCAACCTTGCGCCGTATCTCCCGCATCCCGACGACAGCGCGGAGGCCGTCGAAGGGCGGCTGGTAGACGCGGAGCGCCACTTTTCCGAGATGTGGGAAAGGCTGAGCACCGCATTCGCCTGTCCGATTGTGCAGAACAACTTTGAATACCCGTTTTTCCGGCTTTACGGGAACCGCGACGCGACGGACATCCACGGCCAGACCAATTTCGTCAACCGTCTCAACGCGCGCTTCCAGCTTGCGGCGGCACAGAAACCGCACTTGTTCATTCACGACCTCAGCTATACCGCCGCCTGTTACGGGCTGGACCGCTGGGCCGACCAGTCGGTGTGGTATATGTACAAATACGCAATGGCGCTGGAGGCCATCCCCTCGCTGGCGCACAGCGTCGCCTCGATCATCAAATCCATTTTCGGACGCAACAAAAAAGTGCTGGCGCTGGATATGGACAACACGCTCTGGGGCGGCGTCGTCGGCGACGACGGCCCGGAGGGGCTGGATCTGGGCGAAGAAACGCCCAACGGACAGGCGTTTCTGGAATTTCAGCGTTACGTCAAACGCCAGAAGGACATCGGCGTGCTGCTGACGGTCTGCTCGAAAAACGACCCGGAGAACGCGCTGGCCGGCCTCCGCCATCCCGATTCGGCGCTGTCGCCCGACGATTTTCAAGTCATCCGCGCCAACTGGGAGCCGAAGGACCGCAACATTGCGGAAACGGCCCACCTGTTAAACCTGATGACCGACTCGGTCGTGTTCGCCGACGACAATCCGGCCGAGCGCCACATCGTGGCCGCTTCGCTGCCGTCTACGGCCGTGCCGGCGATGGAGGGCGTGGAAAACTATATCCGCATCCTCGACCGCAATGCCTATTTTGAGGTCACCTCCCTGTCGGCCGACGACCTGCGGCGCAACGAGATGTACAAGGAGAACGCGCTGCGCGAGGCGGAACGGCAGAGCTTCGCGGACTATTCCGACTATCTGCGTTCGCTGGAAATGCAGGGCGAGATCCGCCCCTTCTCGCAGACCTATATGCAGCGCATCGCGCAGCTTACCAACAAATCCAACCAGTTCAACCTGACGACAAGACGCTATACCGCGGCAGAAATCGAAGCGGCGGCCGCCAGCCCGACGCACATCACGCTTTACGGACGGCTGACCGACCGCTTCGGCGACAACGGCGTGGTGGCGGTCGTCATCGGCGAAATCCGCGGCAGCGAGCTGCACATCGACCTGTGGCTGATGTCCTGCCGCGTGCTCAAGCGCGATATGGAATATGCGATGCTCGACACGCTGGTCGAAACGGCCGTGTCCCGCGGCATAACGAAGCTGGTCGGCTACTACTACCCCACCGCGAAGAACGGGATGGTGCGCGAGCTGTACGCCGATTTCGGCTTTGCGAAAACGGCCGACAACGACGGCAGCACCGTCTGGGAACTGGAAACCGCCGGCTATACAAAAAAGAACCGATTCATCACCGTAAACGGAGGAGCCATATGAACGAAATCTACAACCGCCTCAACGCCGTTTTCCGCGAGGTATTTGACGACGAATCCATCAACGTCAGCGAAAACACAACCGCCGCCGACATCGAGGACTGGGACTCGCTCACGCACATTCAGCTCATCGCCGCCGTGGAGGACGAGTTCGGCGTAAAATTCTCGATGAAGCAGGTTTCGTCTATGAAAAACGTAGGCGAAATGGCGCAGATCATCGCCGACGCAGCGAAATAAGGGAGCAGAAAACAAGCCGAAAAAGCGATGCGGTATAACCGAATCGCTTTTTCATCTTCCTGTCTTTTTCAACGCCGTGTTTATCTGTACGAAAGGAAATACGCGTTATTGCATCGCGCGCAGCTGCTATGGAAAGTCGAGGCTATAAGCCGGAAGCCGAATGGCCCCTGTTTTCCAGCCCTTCAATGGAGGTGCTTTCCCCTGCACAAATGACGCACGATGTCGCACAGGCAATAGGAAGAAAGCGGTTATGCCATGGCGCGGCAGCAGGTCTGCTGCCGCGCCATTATTTCTTTCAGCCGTCTGCCTCTTGTCCAAGGTGAATTCCGACGCGTTCTTGGATTTGCCCGACAATGAAATCCACATTCTGCGCGATGGCTTTTGTTCCGTCCACACGCAGGACGGGACAGTTCAACGATTCGAGCCAGTCCTCGACGAGCGTTTCCGATCTGGAGGCGGCAAACGCGAAAAATCGTTCCTCCGCCTCATGCAAATCGCCCCCGCGCTGCATTCTTTTGCCGAATTTCTGAAATGAACGACTTTTCACACGCTGCATCCGAACGTCTTTGGGAGCGTCTATCCGCACGGCGTATGTAAAATACGGATACACCCTTTCGCCGTAATCGCCCTTCACCGCCGCAAATACAAAATTCTCGTGCGTCGTGATTGCATTCCAAAGCAGCCGTTCCGCTTCTTCCTTCGTCCGGGGAGAGGCATAGAGGTATTGCGGGTCTGATTTGGGAAAAAACAGGTCCTCAATATCGATGAAATGAAAGTGCAGCTTATTGGCGAGCGCTTTCCCCAATGTACTCTTTCCGCTTCCGTTCAGTCCGCATACGATAATACCTGTACCCATACGTCACCGCTCCGAATTCCATTTTTTCCGTACAAACAAGGCCCTCCGAAGATTGCCTTCGGAGGGCCATTCGGTCCTATATGCCTATGAAAGCCGCAGCATTCGGTTCGACGCCCTTTATTCCGTATCTTCTTTATCCTTTTTCTTTTTCCGGCGCCAGAAATAAATGCCGCGCGCCTGATCGCGCTTCGCCTGCCGTTTGCCGGCCTGATAATCGTGCGGCAGCATAATGAATTGATCTGCTTCCAGATCGTAACGCTCTACATCGCGGTATTCCTCCGACACCACGGGCAGCCCCTTCGATTTCAGATGCTCGTTCAGCCACATACGAATCAGATAGTAAATCACCGCGAACAGCGGCACGCCGATGATCATACCGACGAACCCGAATATACCGCCGAAGAGCAGCAGCGCGAAGGTGACCCAGAATTCGCTGATGCCGGTCGTCGAGCCGAGAATCTTCGGGCCGAGGATATTGCCGTCGATTTGCTGCAGGATAATGATAAAGATAATGAAAATCCAGCCGTCCATCGGGTCCATCATCAGCAGCAGCAGCGCGCTGGGGATGCCGCCGATAAACGGGCCGAAAAACGGGATGATGTTCGTCACGCCGACAAGCACCGAAATCAGCACGACATACGGCATGCCGGTGATGAGCATAAAAATCGCGTTAACGATGCCGACGATGAGCGAATCGATGATTTTGCCGGTCAAAAAGCCGCCGAAAATCTCGTGGCCGTGGCGCGCGGTATCGATGACCATATTCGCCGTTTTCGGCTTGCAGAACGCAAAGAGCAGCTTTTTCGTCTGTCCGCGGAACTTATCCTTGTCGCAGAGGACATAGACCGCGACGACGATGCCGATGAAGAAATTGACCAAAAAGCCGACGATGCCGATGACGCTGTCGGTCAGATAAGTAAGCATATTGCCCGCAAGCTCGGGCAGGCCGGTGGTGATCCAGTTATTGAAGGCGTTGAACGCGTTGTCGATGAAATTCTTGAGCGTCTCGCCCCAGAACACCTCGGTATCGATGCCGTTGCGCAGGAAGTCGATGACCCGCTCCAGCTCGCCGGGCAGACTTTTGGCGAGCGTGGTGAGGCTGTAAACCAGCTCCGGAATGATCATCACGCACAGCACGGTAATCAGGGTAATGCCGAACAAAACCGCCAGCGTGATGGAGAGCGCCTTGGAAATTTTCTTCGCCTTCCGCTCGGTCTTGCAGCGCTTCGCCAAAAAGGGCGCAAAGCGCAAATCGAGGAACACGACGACCGGGTTCAGCAGATACGCCATGGCGATGCCGTAAAAAATCGGCATGATATAGCCGATGAGCCGATCGATGACAGCCAGAATCGTGTCCAGCCGGAACACGGCGATGGCAAACACGAGCACGGAGGCAAGGACAAGAAAAATGAAGAGTCCCTTTTTGAACGCCGGCGTCTGGTACAGCCGGCGCTTCGGCGCGTTTTCTTCGGGCTTTTTTTCCGGATTTGGCGTACCGTCCACGACGCATAGCCTCCTTTCCGCTTGCTTTACGGTTTATTATAACAAATATATCCGAAAAGCACAAGGGCTTTTCCGAAAAAAGGCTGTAAAAAATCGCGGCGGGAAGGCCGGCGCAATTTTTGCAACCTTTTTTCGGTCGGCAGCGCCGGAGCTTCATAGACGGCCTGCCGCCTCCCTCGGCGCAGCGCAGGTTTTTACGCCATCGCTATGGCGTATCTGCCGAACGCGGCCGGCGCATTCGCCGATTTGCATAAGGTGCGAGAGGCGGACAGAAAATGTCCCCGCCTCACAAACGGCGGGGACATTTTACCTGCATTACACCTCGACCCAGACGCCGGGGTTGGCGATGGCCTTGTTGCCCGCCTCGATGATGCCCATAATGGCGACCGTTTCTTCGTGCGCGGCTTTGATCTCGCCGGTGCGGAAGAAATCGCACATCGCTTTGATGAAGTTCGGGAAGGAATTGCTCATAGCCGGCAGGACGGCGGTGCTGCCGTCGGCATAGCTGACGGTCATATTGAAGTCCACGCCCGACCAGCCGTAATGCGACATCACCGCAGAGCGGCCGCCCTTGAACTCGATGACGACGGTCTGGTGCATACCGGCGCCGACAGCCATCACGCGCGTCGCCTCCGACCCCATCAGGACGGTAATCGGTTCGATCTGGTGGATGGAATAGGTGTCGAAGTCGCCGGGGCCGCGGGAATTGATGAACGCGATGTTGTCATGCCCGACGGTGGTCAGCTCGTCGCTGAACCGCAGCGCGCTGGAGGAAAAGAAAGGCGTATGGTTTTCGTCGGCCAGCTTGACCAGATCCTCCGCAATTTTCTTGGACGGCGCGAAGGTCTTGTCGACGTAGACGCGCTTGCCGCTGCGGAAGGGCTTCTGGCAGAGGTCCCAATGCCGCTCGGGATGGTCGGGCGAAAGGACGATGAGCACGTCGCTCTTTTCGATGACCTCGTCGATCGTGCCGAGCAGCTCGACGCCGAAGCTGTCCGCCCACTCGCGGTTCGTCTTGCCGTTCGGGCTGTCGATTTCTCCGTAAGCGTAAGCCACGACGAATTCGTCGCCGACGGCGTCCTTGATAAACTTGGGATAGTTATTGGCATGCCACTCATCGAGGAAATAATCGATAAAACCGATTTTTTTCATTTTACAGTCCGCACCTTTCCGTTTTCAAGCGTTTATGTTGGATTTCAGATAATCGACGGCTCTTTTGATGTCCGCGTAAGGGTCGGCGCCGCACTCGCGCTCGACGGTCAGAAAGCCGGAATAGCCGATGTCCTCCAGCGCGTCGAGGTACTTATCGAACGGAACGTCGCCGTCTCCGAGCGGCAGCTCCTTGAAATACTCGTCCAGCCGCAGGTCGCCGATGCCGCCCTCGGCAAAGAAATTATACACCTTATGCGTATCGGCCTGCTGAAGCATCACGCCGTCCTTGGCATGAGTGTGCACGATGAAGTCCTTGAGCGTATAGACCGCCGCGACGGGGTCACAGCCGGTGACCATCACCAGGTTGGCCGGGTCCAGATTGACGCCGATGCCCTTGCTTCCGACGTCGCGGATAAACGCCGCAAGCGTCTCCGGCTTTTCGGGGCCGGTTTCGATGGCGAAGGTAACGCCGACGGAAGCGGCGTAATCGCCCAGCTCGCGGCAGGCGGCCTTCATCCGCTGATAGGTCTCGCAGGTATTGTCCTCCGGCACGACGCCGATGTGCGTGGTCACGACCGGCGCGCCGAAGCGCACGGCCAAATCCGCCACCAGCTTGCTGGACGGGATTTTCCACTCGTTTTCCGCCTCGGTTTCAAAGCCATGGCCGCCGAAATCGCCGCAGATTGCGGAGACGACCAGTCCCCGATCCGCCAGCTCGCGCTTCGCCTGCTCGATGCGCTCGTCCGTGAGGTTCTTATAGAACATATCCCCCTCGGTCACATACATCTGCACGCCCTGCGCGCCCAGTTCCTTCGCCTTATCGAGCGCGTCTACGAACGTCGTCCGAAACGAGTCGGTCATCACGCCGATTTTGAAGTTTCTCATGTTCTTGCAATCCTTTCCGTATTCTGAAGTTCACGAGCATACATACAAGAGCCGCGCCCATCGATGCCGCGCGGCGGTGTACATCCGCGCTTTTTCCTCATTATAGCAAACGCGTTCCGGTATTGCAAGAGCTTTTTGCAGGAGTTTTTATTTTTTTACAACTTCCCTACGCCTTCATATACGCCCGAATCTTATCCACCGCGCATTTTTCGATGCGGGAGACGTACGAACGCGAAATGTTCAGCCGCTTCGCGACCTCCCGCTGCGGCATCGGCTTATGCAGCTTATTCATCCCGTAGCGAAGCGCGATGATGGTCCGTTCGCGTTCGTTGAGCGCCTCGCGCACCGCCTTATAAAGCAGGTCGCTTTTGATTTTCAGATCCAGCTCCTCAACGATGTCGTCCTCGGTGCAGAGGATATCGAGATAGGTCAGCGGATTGCCGTCCTTATCCACGTCCACGGAGTCGTTGAGCGAATTTTCGTACGTCAGCTTCTTCTGGCTGCGGAAATGCATCAGAATTTCGTTTTGCAGGCACTTACCGGCATAGGTCGCAAAGCGCGCGCCCTGCTCGATGTTGAAGGAATCGATGGCTTTGATCAGTCCGATGGTGCCGATGCTGATGAGGTCCTCCTGCTCGCGGCAGTTCGTGTAGTACTTTTTCACGATATGCGCCACAAGGCGGAGGTTGTGCTCGATGAGCTTGGCGCGCGCGGACTGATCCCCCTTCCTGCAGAGCACGAACAGGCGGCGCTCCTCCTCCTTGCTCAGCGGCGGCGGGAAGGAGGAGGAGGGCGAGGTGCGCAGAAAGAGGCAGATCAGCTTGGAAAAGACGGAGACCAAAAAGGAGAGCATAGAATATCACCCCTGATACTCTATGCTCTCCATTCGGTCAATATGCTTTACGCAAACAGATCCGCCAGCTTGAGAACGTGTTTCTTCAATTTGAGGTAGTTCGACGCCGACGGAGCGGTGGTTTCGCCGAGCTTAAACGCCTCGGTCTGAACCTCGTCCAGCTCGGCCAGCTTCAGAATGCTCTTCTTCGCCAGCAGATAGTCCGTGGCGGTAATCTTGGCGTCGCCGTTCAGGTCGCCGATGAGAACCGCCGTCCAGATCTGTCCGTTGAAGGTGATCTGCGCGCCGGTGCCGACGCCGTCCTTCGAAGCGCCGCTGATAACGACGTCTTCGGGGCTGACGAACTGCGCCTTCACCTCATCTTCGGTCATTCCGGGTGTAAGGCAGGTGAGATAGCCGGTCTCGTCGTCAACGGCGATGGCAGCATCCTCGTTCAGCACACCCGTGAAGCGGATATAAGCGCCGGGCAGCAGCGCGCCGGTCGAAAGATCTACGCCGTCCAGCAGGATATACTGGCCGACCTTCGCGCTCTCCGCATACGCGCGGTTCGCCTTGGAATTGACATTCTCGGTATCGGTATGTACCGCATAGACAAAACCGTTCGCGGGGATGGCGACAGACGTACCCGCGTTGCCGGGGTTGGAATACACCGCCGTCACCTTATAGCCGGAGCCGGAGGCTTCCGCAACGACAACATAGGCCCATGTGCTGTTGCCGTTGTCCTTCGTCAGCGCATCGCCGAAATCGGGCGTGAAAATCACCGCATCGTTGTTGCCGATGGTCTTGTTCGTATCGGTCACATAACCGACGTCGCCGATCATCGTGTCCTCATAGGCAAACGCCTGCAATTCAGAAATGAAAACAAAGCTGCCGCTGCCTTGCGCCATCAGAAGCCGAACGCGAATATAACGCCCATTCAGTCCTTCATCCAGTACAAGCGGGAAATTCAGCTCGCCCTCAATATCCGCCGCCGTAGAAACACCAAGGTCTTCCGCTTTCACAGTTCCGGCGACTGTCCAATTGTTCGAATCCGAGGATACGGCGTACTCAACTGCATAGCAATAGCCGATCCCCCAATACCCCCCAGTGGTATAAGCAACAAATTCCTTGATATTCTCCGTTTCTTTATCAAGGTCAACAATGACATCGACATACGGGCAGATAACGCCGTCGATCGTAATCTTATCTACGGTAAATTTATCTGTCGCGGCCGGCGCCATCTTAAAAGCCACGAAAGTTTTTTCTGCACTGCTGTCCAGCTTCGGATCGATAATCATATCCGTCAATTCGCCGCCGGAATCTCCATATGAATCCGTCGCCGGATAATGAACGGGAGCGGTATAATCCTTGCCCGCAGTTACATTGAAACCGATTTCACCCTTATTGCCGACCGCCGTCTTGAGCGCTCTGGCGGCGTTGAGAATCGTCTCGGAATCGTTCGTATTCACATTCAGCTTCGAAGCGACGTCATAAGCGGCGCGCAGCGTGCCGAGCGCGGAGGGCGAATAGTCATAGGCGATGATGCCTTCACAGGCCGCCAGCGCGTCCGCCAGCTCGTCGCCGGCGTCCAGAATGTTCTGCAGCTTCATCGATTCGCGGAGAATGTCGCCTTCCATCAGCTTTTCCGCGGTCCAAAGCGCTTTTGCAGAAGCCAGAGCGGCTTTGGCCTCGTCGGTTTCGATTTCCTTCTCTTCAACCGCGCTGATGAGATAATTCAAGTTGCCCAGCGCTTCGGTATTGTCCGTCGGACGCTTGACGATGTACAAGCAGTTGGCGACAGGACGATAATAGAACGCGCCGCTTGTCGTGGTATTGCCGGACCACTGCGTGAAACTATCCTCGTTTTCCGCTTTGGTTATCATTTGAGTAGATCCGCCGCCATCCAGCATATAAGCCATAACGCATCCCAAATCAGCCATCAGAGCGCCCAATTCGGGTACCGTCAATCCGGCAGTACCCTCCATAGTGGAAGTCAATGGGCCGCTTGCATTCGATCTGCCGGCCGTGCAGACAATCACAAGCGAACCATCAGCTTTTACACCGATTGAAGTACGCTGCGCTCTTTCTGCCAGAAAAGCAGAACCTAAACCGAGCGTATCTGCAGCGGGTGCGTATTCTCCGTTTTCAACAATCTTATATTGCGCAGCAAGCGCGGTGACCGCCGCAGAGGTGACGGCCTTGCTGGCCTCCACTTCCTCGTTGACGCGGATGGAAACGGTGTCGCCGACCTTATAGGTACCCTCGATGGCGTCCTTGAGCGGCGAATCGTTCTTCACATACAGCACGAACTGGTTGGCACCGACCGCGGAATTCTTGGAATTAGGGCGGATTTCCACGATCTTGCCGGTGAGCGTGCGCTCGATGCCGAGTTCGCCGCCGTTCAGCTTTTCGCAGACGATTTCAACGCCCTCGATCTTCGAATCGGTTTTGGTGCCGCATTCGGTGTCCCAGTAATAGAACAGATTGCTGACATTGGTCGCTAACGAACACTTATTGATATAGGCCAGCGAATTCGAGCCGTTATAGGTCACCAATCTGCCATTGAAATACACGTCGAAGGTCAGCTTGGAATTGACAATCTGCATTTCACCATCGGAAGTGAAAGCAATAATGTCGTTTTGCAAGCCGTATTCAGCCTGTGCAAGACGGCCGTCATGCACCCAGTAGCCGGCATATGTGCTGCCTGTGTCCATGCTATAAAATGTTGCGTTTACACCGGCGTACACATCCATCTCATAATCCGATTCAAGTCTCACTGCGCCATTGTACGCAGAAGCGCCGGTACCCGTATAACGGCTGTAAACGACCGGCATAAAGTCGGACGTTTTGGGATTGAACTCCAATGCGTACATCTGCGTTGTAAAGTGATATGACCCATTTTCTTTAAAAAAAGAAGAAAATGAAT
>ERZ827458.745-NODE-745-length-36335-cov-5.351847_pt1 | contig 36335 bp, 27 predicted proteins | sample MGYA00519706_ERZ827458 | MGnify/ENA primary metagenome ERZ827458 (study PRJEB31778, sample SAMEA3449309) | human gut metagenome | biome: human gut; feature: human-associated habitat; material: faeces | place: United Kingdom | collected 2010/2012 ...
TTCGGCGGACAGAGGAACGTGGATAGCCATCTGGTCGCCGTCGAAGTCGGCGTTGAAGGCCGTGCAGTTCAGGGGATGCAGCTTCAGGGCGCGGCCCTCCACCAGCACCGGCTCAAAGGCCTGAATGCCCAGGCGGTGCAGCGTAGGTGCACGGTTCAGCATGACGGGGTGGTCCTTGATGATCTCGTCCAGCGCGTCCCACACCTCGGTGCGGCCCTTGTCCACCATCTTCTTGGCGGACTTGATGTTGTTGGCGCTGCCATCCTCCACCAGCTTCTTCATAATGAAGGGACGGAACAGCTCCACAGCCATCTCCTTGGGCACGCCGCACTGGTAGATCTTCAGCTCGGGACCGACCACGATAACGCTTCGGCCGGAGTAGTCCACGCGCTTGCCCAGCAGGTTCTGGCGGAAACGGCCCTGCTTGCCCTTGAGCATATCGCTCAGGGACTTGAGGGCGCGGTTGTTGGCGCCGGTGACAGGGCGGCCGCGGCGGCCGTTGTCGATCAGGGCGTCCACCGCCTCCTGAAGCATACGCTTCTCGTTGCGGACGATGATATCGGGGGCCTTCAGCTCCATCAGGCGCTTCAGGCGGTTGTTGCGGTTGATGACCCGGCGGTACAGGTCGTTCAGGTCGCTGGTGGCGAAGCGGCCGCCGTCCAGCTGCACCATGGGACGGATCTCCGGGGGGATGACGGGCAGCACATCGATGACCATCCACTCCGGCTTGTTGCCGGACAGGCGGAAGGCGTCCACCACCTCAAGGCGCTTGACGATGCGGGCCTTTTTCTGGCCGGAGGTGGTCTTCAGCTCGGTGTGCAGCTGCTCGCTCAGCTGCTCCAGGTCGATCTGCTGCAGCAGCTCCTTCACGGCCTCGGCGCCCATGCCGGCGCGGAAGTCGTCCTCATACTTCTCGCGCATATCGCGGTATTCCTTCTCGGAGAGGATCTGGTTCTGGGCCAGAGGCGTCTCGCCGGGATCGGTGACGATATAGGCGGCGAAGTACAGCACCTTCTCCAGGATACGGGGGCTGATGTCCAGCAGCAGTCCCATACGGGAGGGGATACCCTTGAAGTACCAGATGTGGCTGACGGGGGTGGCCAGCTCAATGTGGCCCATACGCTCGCGGCGGACCTTGGCACGGGTGACTTCCACGCCGCAGCGGTCGCAGATCTTGCCCTTATAGCGGATCTTCTTATACTTACCGCAGTGGCACTCCCAGTCCTTCGTCGGCCCGAAAATGCGCTCACAGAACAGGCCGTCGCGCTCGGGCTTCAGAGTACGGTAGTTGATGGTCTCGGGCTTCTTTACCTCGCCGTAGGACCACTCGCGGATCATTTCCGGAGAAGCAATGCCGATCTTGATGGCATCAAAGGTTGCGTAACTCATAATTCAGCTCCTCCCTTTCCTTAAAACTCGTCGCCTTCGTCGTCATAGGAAGCGTCCACTTCCTCGTCGGCGACGTAGTCGAAGCCCGCATCCGCCAGCTCATCCTCGTCGGCGTAGCGGTTCTGTCTTTCGTTGTCGGCATCCATACGGGCCAGGTTGAAGGTATCCAGGGCGTCCTCGTCCTCCTTCAGCTCGATCTGGTTGCCGTCGGCATCCAGCACCTGGATATCCAGGCACAGGGACTGCAGCTCCTTGACCAGCACCTTGAAGGACTCCGGCACACCGGGCGTGGGCACGTTGTGGCCCTTGACGATAGACTCGTAGGTGCGGACACGGCCGGTCACATCGTCGGACTTGACGGTCAGGATCTCCTGCAGGGTGTAGCTGGCGCCGTAGGCCTCCAGCGCCCAGACTTCCATCTCGCCGAAGCGTTGGCCGCCGAACTGCGCCTTGCCGCCCAGAGGCTGCTGGGTGACCAGGGAGTAGGGGCCGGTGGAACGGGCGTGGATCTTATCATCCACCAGGTGGTGCAGCTTCAGGAAGTAGACATAGCCCACGGTGACCTTGTTGTCGAAGCGCTCACCGGTACGGCCGTCGTACAGCCAGCTCTTGCCCTCGGGATCGAGGCCGGCCAGCTCCAGGGCCTCCGCAATGTCCTTGTCGGTGGCGCCGTCGAAGATGGGAGTAGCCACCTTCCAACCCAGAGTCTTGGCCGCGTAGCCCAGATGGACCTCCAGCACCTGACCGATATTCATACGGCTGGGCACGCCCAGGGGGTTCAGCACGATATCCAGCGGGGTACCATCGGGCAGGAAGGGCATATCCTCCTGGGGCAGCACACGGGAAACGACGCCCTTGTTGCCGTGACGGCCGGCCATCTTGTCGCCCACCTGGATCTTGCGGCGCTGGGCGATGTAGACACGGACGACCTCGTTGACGCCCGGGCTCAGCTCGTCGCCGTTCTCGCGGGTGAACACCTTGGCGTCCACCACGATGCCGCTTTCGCCGTGGGGCACCTTCAGGGAGGTATCGCGGACCTCGCGGGCCTTCTCGCCGAAAATGGCGCGCAGCAGGCGCTCCTCGGCGGTCAGATCCGTCTCGCCCTTGGGCGTGACCTTACCCACCAGGATGTCGCCGGCGTGGACCTCGGCGCCGATGCGGATGATACCGCGCTCATCCAGATCCTTCAGCGCGTCCTCGCCCACGTTGGAAATGTCGCGGGTGATCTCCTCCGGCCCCAGCTTGGTATCGCGGGCATCGATCTCGTATTCCTCGATATGAATGGAGGTATAGACGTCCTCCTTGACAAGGCGCTCGTTCAGCAGGACGGCGTCCTCGTAGTTGTAGCCCTCCCAGGTCATGAAGCCCACCAGGATGTTGCGGCCCAGGGCGATCTCGCCCTGATCGGTGGCGGGACCGTCGGCCAGGACGGTGGGATCGTCGCCGCCGTGGACACGCTCGCCCACAGAGACGATAGGCTTCTGATTGATACAGGTGCCGTGGTTGGAGCGCAGGAACTTGATGAGCTTATAGTCCTTCGTCTCGCCGCTGTCATACTTGACGGAGACGTTGGTGGCATCCACCTTGGTGACGACACCGTCGCCCTCGGCCAGCACGGCCACCTCGGAGTCCAGGCAGATCTTGTGCTCCATGCCGGTACCCACGATGGGGGCCTCCGGCTTCAGCAGCGGCACGGCCTGACGCTGCATGTTGGCGCCCATCAGCGCGCGGTTGGCGTCGTCGTTGGGCAGGAAGGGGATCATGGCCGTGGCGATGGACACCATCATGCGGGGAGAGACATCGATATAGTCCACGCCGCTGCGGGGGACCTCCACGATCTCGTCGCGGTGACGGCAGGTGATACGCTCGTTGGTCAGGCAGCCGTTCTTGTCCACCGGCTCGGCGGCCTGGCCCACCACATACTGGTCCTCCACGTCGGCGGTCATGTAGGTGATGTCGTCGGAAACATGGCCGGTCTCGTGGTCCACGGCGCGGAAGGGCGCCTCGATAAAGCCGTATTCGTTGATACGGGCATACGTGGCCAGATAGGAGATCAGGCCGATGTTGGGACCTTCAGGGGTCTCGATGGGGCACATACGGCCGTAGTGGGAATAGTGAACGTCGCGGACCTCCATGTTGGCGCGCTCACGGCTCAGACCGCCGGGGCCCAGGGCGGACAGACGCCGCTTGTGGGTCAGCTCGGCCAGGGGGTTGGTCTGGTCCATGAACTGGCTCAGGGGGCTGGAGCCGAAGAACTCCTTGATGGCCGCGGTGACAGGCCGGATGTTGATCAGGCTCTGGGGAGTAACGATATCCAGATCCTGGATGGTCATGCGCTCACGGATGACGCGCTCCATGCGGCTGAAGCCGATGCGGAACTGGTTCTGCAGCAGCTCGCCCACGCAGCGCAGGCGGCGGTTGCCCAGGTGGTCGATATCGTCCTTGGTCACCAGACCGTGGGCCAGGGCGTTCATGTAGTTGATGGACGCGAAGATGTCGTCCACGATGATGTGCTTGGGCACCAGGTCGTCGGCGTGGAGGCGGCACTGCTTCACCAGCTCGTCGCCGCTGTACTTGCCCAGCAGCTCCTGCAGCACATCGAAGCGCACGCGCTCCTTGATGCCGCAGAGCTCACGGGGATCAAAGTCCACATAGTGGCGCATATCGCACATCTTGTTGGTGAAGATGCGGATGGTGTCGCCGCTGTCCAGCGTGACGCTGACCTCAGGCACGCCCACGGTGTCCAGCAGGGTGCAGTCGTCGGCGGTGAGCACATGGCCGTCCTCGAACAGGATCTCGCCGGTGGCGGGATCGGCCACGGGCATGGCCAGCTTCTGGCCCTTGGCGCGGGTCCAGAAGGTCAGCTTCTTGTTGAATTTGTACCGGCCCACGGTGCTCAGGTCATAGCGGCGCGGGTCGAAGAACAGGTTTTGCAGCAGCGTCTCGGCGGAGTCCAGCGTGGGGGGCTCACCGGGGCGGAGCTTGCGGTAGATCTCCAGCATGGCCTCTTCATAGGTCTTGCAGGTATCCTTTTCCAGGGTAGCCACGATGCGGCGGTCGTCGCCGAAGCGCTCCAGGATCTCCGCGTCGGTCTTCAGGCCCAGGGCGCGGATCAGGCAGGTGATGGGCAGCTTGCGGTTCTTGTCGATACGGACCCAGAACACCTCGCTGGTGTCGGTCTCGTACTCCAGCCACGCGCCGCGGTAAGGGATGACGGTGCTGGTCAGCAGCGGCAGATCGGTCTTCAGATCGATCTCCTTGCCGTAATAGATGCCGGGGGACCGGACGATCTGGCTGACCACCACGCGCTCGGCGCCGTTGATGACAAAGGTGCCGCCGTGGGTCATCAGGGGGAAGTCGCCCATGAAGATCTCGTTCTCCTTGATCTCGCCGGTCTCCTTGTTGTGCAGGCGCACCAGCACCTTCATGGGGGCGGCATACGTGGCGTCGCGCGCCTTGCACTCCTCCACGTCGTACTTGGGCTTTTCGTCCATGCTGTAATCAATGAAGCTCAGCTCCAGATTACCGGCATAGTCCACGATGGAGGCCACATCGGCAAACACCTCACGCAGGCCGGTATCCAGGAACCACTGATAGGACTTCTTCTGGATCTCCAGCAGGTTGGGCATTGCCATGACTTCCTCGTGGCGGGCAAAGTTCTTTCGCAGGGTCTTGCCGTAGTACTTGTCTTTCGCCATCTCTACGATCACGCCTTTCTGTTCTTATTTCCCTCCCGCAGCCGCTGACCTGTGCGGCCGCGGGGCGCTCCGCCGTGACACGCACGGGCCTGTTGGTTCATTTTGACCACAACCCCTTGTGCTTTGCCGGCGGAGATGGTATACTGCACATAGATGAAAGTGGGGCTATGCCGCCACTTTCCCAATATAAAGCAAGTCATTATACCAATTTTTTTCCATATTGTCAATGGGTTTTCCACCGGTTTTGCCGGTGGATTTTTGTATTATAACGAAAAACTCGCCCGTGGGAAGACCCCACGGGCGGGTTTTCTTTTGTTATACACAGCGTTCCAGCCGCGCGACCGTCTCCACATTCGCCGTACCGGGGAACATATCCACCGCCGCGGCGCGGACGGCGGCATAGCCCGCCTGTGCAAACAGCTTCACATCACGCGCCAGCGTCGCCGGATCACAGGAGACGTAGACGATACGCTGCGGCGCCATCGATGCCGCTGCGGCGACCACCTCCGGGCTGAGCCCCTTGCGGGGCGGGTCCACGCATATCACGTCCGGGCGCAGGCCCTTTGCGGCGAAATCCGCCGCGGCCGCCGCCGCGTCGCCGCAGAAGAATTCCACATTCTCTATCCCGTTGCGGCGGGCATTCTCCCTGGCATCGGCAATGGCCTCCGGCACGATCTCCGCGCCGATGACCCTCGCCGCCCGCCGGGCCATCACCTGGGTGATGGTGCCCGCGCCGCAGTACAGGTCCAGCACCGTCTCGTGCCCGGTCAGTCCCGCGAAGTCCACAGCGGTATCGTACAGCACCTCCGCCATGTCATGGTTCACCTGATAAAAGGACGGCACGCTCAGCCGGAAGGACAGGCCGCACAGGGTATCCTCCAGCACGTCCGCGCCCCACAGGGTGCGGTATTCACTGCCCAGTACAGCCCCGGTGGGCTGGGTGTTCACCCCAAGCACCACGCCCACGGCGTCCGGCAGCGCCTGCCGCATAAACGACACCAGCGTGTCCTCGCGGGGCAGCTTCTTCCCGTTGACCAGCACGCAGACCAATGACTGCCCCGCGCTGTTCGTTCGGACATACAGGTGCCGCACCAGACCCCGCCGGGTCCTTTCATCGTAACAGGGCACGCCGCACTCCCGGATGTACCGCCGCAGGGCCTCCGCCGCCGCGTCGGCCTGGGGCTTCTGTATCCGGCAGCAGTCCACCGGGATCACCTGATGGCTGCGGGCCTTGTAGAAACCCACCTGTCCACCGGCGTCCACAGGATACTGGCTCTTGTTGCGGTAATGCAGCGGTTCGCCGGAGAGGATCGTCTCCACTGTCACATCGCTGCCGCCGATGCGGCGCAGGGCGTCCTGCACCCGCTGGCGCTTGGCCTCCAGCTCCTCTTCCCTGTCCATGTGGCGGAAGTCGCAGCCGCCGCACCGCCCATAGTACGGGCAGTCCGGCTCCACCCGGTGGGGCGAGGGCGCGTATACCCGCACCGCCTTGCCGAAGGCGGCGTTTTTCAGCGTCTTCAGAATGAGCACATCACAGTCCTCGCCCCGCAGCGCCCGGTGGACGAACACCGCCTGCCCGTCGATGCGGGCCACGCCCAGTCCCTCGGAGGTATACCCCTCGATGCGGGCGCGGTAGGTCTTGTTCTTCTCCGGCACGGCTCAGAACTCGAACTTGCTGATGACCTTGCCGATGGCATCGGCAAAGGCGGCCAGCGTCTTGTTGTCCCGGCCCTTGCTGCGGCGGATGAGGCCGATGAGCATATCGCCCAGCTGGACCAGCTTCTGGTACGCCGCCGTGGCCTTGGGCGCCCCCTCGTAGGCCCGGGTCTTGCGCTCCGGCAGGTAGCCGGGGGCAAGCTGCTTGTCGGCGATCAGGTCATACTCCTCGGTGTACTGGGGCGCGTGGGCTGCAAAGCCCAGCCCCTTTACCGTCTCGGCGTAGACGGGTGCCACCTCGCGGTCACCGTGGACCACGAAGACATGAGTGGTCTTTGCCGGATCAAAGTGCTTGATCCAGTCCACCAGGTGGTCGTGATCGGCATGAGAGCTGAGGCCGGGGAAGTTGACGATCTTGGCCCGGACGGCCACGTCCTCGCCGAAGAGCTTGACGCTGTCGACCCCGTCCAGCAGGTTGCGGCCCAGGGTGCCCGGGGACTGGAAGCCCACGAACACCACGGCGCTGTCGGCGCGCCAGAGGTTATACTTCAGATGGTGGCGGATACGGCCCGCGTCGCACATACCGGAAGCGGAGATAATGACCTTGGGGGTCTTGTCCACGTTCAGCAGCTTGGACTCGTCCACCGTCTCGGTCAGGTGCAGACCGGGGAAGCTGAACATATGGGTGCCGTCCTGCACCAACGCCAGAGCGTCCTCATCCAGATAGCCCCGCAGATCGCCGCAGAAGATGGTGGTGGCCTTCTTGGCCAGCGGGCTGTCCACGTACACCGGGAAGTCCTTGACGGACGTGACCAGATTTTTGTCCTTGATCTCGCGGATAAAGTACAGCAGCTCCTGGGTGCGGCCCACGGCGAAGGAGGGGATGACCACGTTGCCGCCCTTGCCCAGCGTCTCGTCGATGATCTCCGCCAGCTGGCCGGTATAGCTCCACACCTCGGTGTGGTTGCGGTCGCCGTAGGTAGACTCGGTAAGCACATAGTCCGCACTGTCGAAGAACTGGGGATCGCGGATGATGGGCTGATCCACGTTGCCGATATCGCCGGAGAACACCACGGTGCGCGTTTCATCACCCTCATGGCAGGTGAGCTTGATGCTGGCGCTGCCCAGCAGGTGGCCAGCATCGATGAACCGGGCGGTGACGCCCTCCACCACCGGGACCTCCTGGCCGTACTCGCAGGTCTGGATAAACTCCCGCACCCGCAGGGCATCGGCCACGGTGTAGATCGGCTCTACCTCCGGACGTCCGGCGCGCTTGTTCTTGCGGTTCTGGTACTCCGCGTCCTGCTCCTGGATATGGGCGGAGTCCTGGAGCATAATGTCCAGCAGATCGGCGGTCAGGCGGGTGGTAATGATCTTACCCTGAAAGCCGTTTTTGATGAGCATGGGGATGCGGCCGGAGTGGTCGATATGGGCGTGGGTCACCAGCACCACATCAATGCTGCCGGGGTGAAAGGGCAGCGCGGTGTTGTCGATCTCGTCCCGGCCCTGCTGCAGGCCGCAGTCCACCAGGATATGCTTGCCGTTGACCTCCAGACAATGGCAGCTGCCGGTAACGCACCGGTCAGCGCCGTAAAAACGCAGCTTCATGGCGAAAACTCCTTCTCTTTGATAGTACCGTCAGTATACCACACTTTTCCGCGCTGCACAACCGCAAAGCGGCACGACTGACCGATAACTGTTCACAGAAAATCTTTTTGCATTAGACAAAAGAGTGTGGTATACTCTACTGGTATAATTATGTACGATTATCTTTTTACTTAGAAAGGATACAGAATATATGGGACTGTTTACCAAGGTCTTCGGCACCTACAGCCAGCGGGAGCTGAAGAGCATCTACCCCATCGTGGACAAGATCACCGCCCTGGAGGACGAGTACAAGCAGCTGACCGACGCCGAGCTTCAGGCCAAGACCCCGGAGTTCAAGGAGCGTCTGGCCAACGGTGAGACGCTGGATGACATCCTGCCGGAGGCCTTTGCCGCCGTGCGGGAGGCCGCGGACCGCGTGCTGGGTATGCGCCCCTATCCCGTCCAGCTGGTGGGCGGCATCGTGCTGCACCAGGGCCGCATCGCCGAGATGAAGACCGGCGAGGGCAAAACGCTGGTGGCCACCCTGCCTGCCTATCTGAACGCGCTGACCGGTGAGGGCGTTCACATCGTCACCGTCAACGACTACCTGGCCAAGCGTGACTCCGAGTGGATGGGCAAGGTCCACCGCTTCATGGGCCTTACCGTGGGTCTGATCATCCACGACATGAAAAAGGAGGAACGCCAGAAGGCCTATCAGGCGGACATCACCTACGGTACCAATAACGAGATGGGCTTCGACTACCTGCGTGACAATATGGCCCTGTACGCCAACGAGCAGGTCCAGCGGGGCCACGCTTTCGCCATCGTGGACGAGGTGGACTCCATTCTGATCGATGAGGCCCGTACCCCCCTGATCATCTCCGGTATGGGCGAGAAGTCCACCCAGCTGTACGACATGGCCGAGATGTTCGCCGCCCGGCTGAAGAAGTTTGTGGTGGTGGAGAGCGATGACAAAGAGGAGGAAGCCACCGACATCGACGCCGACTATGTGGTGGACGAGAAAGCCCGCAGCGTCACCCTCACTGCCCGGGGCGTGAAGAAGGCGGAGGAGTTCTTCCATCTGGACAACCTGTCCGACCCGGAAAACAGCACCATCGCCCACCACATCAACCAGGCCATCAAGGCCCACGGCATCATGAAGCGCGACGTGGACTATGTGGTCAAGGACGGCGAGGTGGTCATCGTGGACGAGTTCACCGGCCGTCTCATGTTCGGCCGCCGGTACTCCGAGGGACTGCACCAGGCCATCGAGGCCAAGGAGCACCTGTCCGTCCAGCGCGAGAGCAAGACGCTTGCCACCATCACGTTCCAAAATTACTTCCGCCTCTACCGCAAGCTGTCCGGCATGACCGGTACGGCGCTGACGGAGGAGGAGGAATTCGCCACCATTTACGCGCTGGACATCATCGAGATCCCCACCAACCGCCCCATCGCCCGTATCGACAACGAGGACAGCGTGTACAAGACCGAGAACGGCAAGTACCGCGCCGTCATCCAGCAGGTAAAGGCGTGCCACGCCAAGGGCCAGCCGGTGCTGGTGGGCACCGTGTCCATCGAGAAGAACGAGCTGCTGGGCAAGATGCTGACCCGCGAGGGCATCAAGCATAACCTGCTGAACGCCAAAAACCATGAGCGCGAGGCTGAGATCGTGGCCCAGGCGGGCCAGTTCGGCGCCGTCACCGTGGCCACCAACATGGCCGGACGCGGTACCGATATCATGCTGGGCGGCAACGCCGAGTATATGGCCAAGAACGACCTCCGCAAGGCCGGCCTCACCGACGAGCTCATTGCCGAGGCCACCGGCTACGCCGAAACGGACAACCAGGAGATCCTGGACGCCCGGAAGCTGTTCGCCGAGAAGCTGGCCCAGCACAAGGCGGAGATCTCCGGCGAGGCCGACAAGGTCCGCGCCGCCGGCGGCCTGTTCATCATCGGCACCGAGCGCCATGACTCCCGCCGTATCGACAACCAGCTCCGCGGCCGTGCCGGCCGTCAGGGCGACCCCGGCGAGACCCGGTTCTACATCTCCCTGGAGGACGACCTCATGCGCCTGTTCGGCGGCGACCGCGTCACCGGCATGATGGAGCGCATGAACATCGATGAGGACACCCCCATCGAGAACAAGATGCTCTCCCGCGCCATCGAGCAGGCCCAGACCACGGTGGAAAGCCGCAACTTCCAGGCCCGTAAGTCCGTGCTGGAGTACGACGACGTGATGAACAAGCAGCGCGAGATCATCTACGGCCAGCGCAAGCAGGTGCTGGACGGCATGGACGTCAAGGGCATCATCATGGGCATGATGGAGAGCGCCATCGGCCACCAGGTCCGCAGCGCCTTCATGGGCCAGGAGCACCTGGACATGGTCCAGTGCAAGGAGCTTCTCCGCGGCTTGGAGGGTGTGTACTTCACCAAGTACACCGTAAAGATCGACGAGAGCCAGCTCCCCACCCTTACCGAGGACGATTTCATCGATATGTTCACCAAGGCCGCCGCCGCCTTCTACGAGAAGAAGGAGCAGGAGATCACACCGCCCGTCATGCGTGAGCTGGAGCGTGTGGTGCTGCTGCGGGTGGTGGACGAATACTGGATGGACCATATCGACGCCATGCAGGACCTGCGCCAGGGAATCCGTCTGCGGGCCTACGCCCAGACCAACCCTGTGGACGCCTACAAGAAGGAGTCCCTGGAGATGTTCGAGGAGATGATCGACGCCATGAAGGAGGAGACGGTGCGCCGTTTGTACTCCGTCCGCCTGCGCCAGAACGAGGAAGTCAAGCGCGAGCGCGTGGCCAGCGGCATGACCGAGAACGTGGGCGGCGACGGCACCGTGAAGAAGCGCCCCACCAAGGTGGTCAAGGTCGGCCGCAACGACCTGTGCCCCTGCGGCAGCGGGCTGAAATGGAAGAAGTGCACCTGCAAGGAGTACCACTCCTGAGTAACTTCAAACGACACCCGCTTCGCTGGGCTGTCGTTTGAGCGGGCTGCGGCCTGCTGCAGCGCACGACGTGCGCGTCAAAGTCGCGCACGCGCACGTTTGCAGGCCGAGAAGAATTTTCGGCGACGTACACGCCGCCGCCGAAAATGGATTTGATTTTATTTGCGTCTGCGGACGCAAACTCTGCGAGGCATTGTAAAATGACGGGCGGCGGCATCAGCCGCCGCCCGTCCCATCTTATGCAGGGGGCGGCGTCCCCGACGCCCCGTTCCCCTCCGGAAGGAGACACTATGTTCCACCCCCACACAAAAAACGACCTGGTCTATCTGGCCTCCGATGTGTTGGAAAACGGCGCCATCACCCACGGCTTTTCCACCCGTAAGGGCGGTGTCTCCCCCACCCCCTGGGACAGTCTGAACCTGGATGACCGCCGGGGCGATGACCTGGCCAATGTACAGGAGAACTTCCGCCGCCTGTGCACCGCGCTGGACACGGATGTGCAGCGGGCTGTGCTCAGCCGTCAGGTGCACCGCAGCGATGTGCGCCGCGTCACGGCGGAGGACTGCGGCAAGGGTCTGTGGCGGCCCCAGGACTACGACAGCGCCGACGCCCTGGTGACGGACGTGCCGGGCATCCCCCTGATCGTGTTCTCCGCCGACTGCAACGTACTGCTGCTCCACGACCCGGTGCGCCGGGTCATCGGCGCAGCCCACGCCGGCTGGCGGGGCACCGCCGCCGGCATCGCCGCGGAGACGGTACGCGTCATGGCCGAGGATTACGGCTGCGACCCGGCGGACCTCCGCGCCGCCATCGGGCCGGCCATCGGGCCGTGCTGCTTCGAGACGGACGGCGACGTACCGGAGGCCCTGCGGGCCGCACTGGGTGTGGCGGTGGAGCCGTTCATGGCATGGAACGGCAGCAAGTGGCACATCGACCTGAAAGCCGTCAACGCCCTGTGGCTGCGCCGCGAAGGCGTTACGTGCATCGATATCTGCGATCACTGCACCGCCTGCCGCCCGGACCTGTACTGGAGCCACCGGAAGATGGGCCTGCGCCGGGGTGAGCAGGCCGCACTGATCGCTCTGCGGGAGGATACGCTATGAAACGTGCACTGCTGTGCCTGCTGCTGGCGCTGACCATGCTGCTGGCCGCTGGCTGCGCCGACTGGGAGGTCACCGAGGATCCCCTGGGGGAGCTGTCCGACTTCTACCAGAATGAAAACGAAGAACCGGAGCCAGAGCCGCTGACCGCCTTTACCCTGCCCTATATCGCCGGCGGCACCCTCGACCCCGTCCGCACCACGGACACTATGCAGCAGACCGTAGAGTCCCTCATGTACCAGGGGCTGTTCGCCCTGGACGAGCAGTTCCGGCCCCAGGCCGTCCTGGCGGACAGCTGGACGTATGATTCCGCCCAGCGCACCTGGACCATCCGCATCAAGGCCGATGCGGCCTTCTCTGACGGCTCCGCCGTCACGGCGGCGGACGTGGCCGCCACGTTGGAGCGCGCCCGCACCTCTGAGCGCTATGCCGCCCGGCTGCGGGACGTGACCTCCGTGTACGTCCGGGAGGACGCGGTGGTCGTCGCCCTGTCCTCTTCTCTGGCCACCCTTCCCAGCCGCCTGGACATCCCCATCATCAAAGCAGGCACCGAGAACCGCACCGCCCCCACGGGCAGCGGCCCCTATCTGTTTGCCAAGGATGACACGGGCGCCTATCTGACAGCCAACAGCCGCTGGTGGCAGGACAGCAGCGTTCTGCCGCTGTCCACCATCCGCCTGCAGCACTGCAAGGACCAGGACTCCGCCCTGTACGCCTTCACTTCCCGTGAGGTGCAGCTGCTGACGCTGGATCTCACCGGCAGCAACAGCACCGGTGTCTCTGGTGCCGGCGACTACGCTGAAGCGGCCACCCCCGTCATGCAGTTTCTGGGCATGAACACCCGGCGGGAGTCCCTGTCCGACCCGGCCCTGCGCCGGGCCCTCAGCGCCGGCATCGACCGCGAAACGCTGGTTTCCTCCTGCCTGCTGGGACAGGGCACGGCGGCCCAGCTGCCTGCCTCCCCCGCCTACGCAGGCTACGATACCGCGCTGGAAACGCCTTACGACACCGCGGCCTATAACCGCCTGCTGAACGCCGCCCTTGGCGAACAGGCGGAGGATGAGACACCCCTGACGCTGACGCTTCTGGTCAACGAGGAGAGCAGCTTCAAGGTCTCCGCCGCCCAGGAGATCGCCATGTACCTCAATACCGCACGCCTGACCGTCACCGTGGAGGCTGTTCCCTGGGACACGTTCCTCGCCCGGCTGGAAAGCGGTGACTTTGATCTCTATTACGGTGAATGCCGCCTGACCGCCGACTGGGACCTGACGGCCCTGTTGTCCACCGAGGGCAGCCTCAACTACGGCGGCTGGTCCGATGAGACTACCGACCGGCTGCTGCAGGCCTATCGATCCAATGGCGCTGACGCGAACCTGACGGCCCTGTGGCAGCAGCTGCTGGACACCGCCCCCTTCGCCCCCATCTGCTTTAAGTCCGTATCCGTTGTCACCACCGAGGGCGTGGTGCAGGGTCTGTCCCCCACGGAGACGGCCCCCCTCTCCCCCCTGGGCGGCTGGTCCGTCCGGCTGGACGCATAAAAGGAGCGTATGCCATGTCACAAGTTACCAAGCGGGCGCTGGAGGCGTCGCTGAAAAAGCTGCTGCTGGAAAAGCCCCTGCACAAGATCACTGTCAGCGACATCACCGATGACTGCGGTATCAACCGCATGACGTTTTACTATCACTTCAAGGACATCTATGATCTGGTGGAGTGGAGCTGTCAGGAGGACGCCAGCCGCGCTCTGGCGGGCAAAAAGACCTATGAGACGTGGCAGCAGGGCCTTTTGCAGATCTTCGAGGCCGTGCAGGAGAATAAGCCCTTCATTCTGAACGTCTATCGCTCCGTCAGCCGGGAGCAGGTGGAAACATACCTCTACCGCCTGACCTACGACCTGCTGGAGGGCGTGGTGGAGGAGCAGGCCCGGGGAATGTCCGTCCGGCCGGAGGATAAGGCCTTCATCGCCACGCTGTACAAGTATATGTTCGTAGGCCTGATGCTGGACTGGATCAGATCCGACATGAAGGGCGATCCCCACCTGATCGTGGAACGGCTGGACCAGGTCATCCACGGCAGCGTCGACGCCGCGCTGGCGCGTCTGCGTACCGACAAGCCCTTATCAAACGAGGCCAAATGATAAAAAACTGAACACCTGCCGCCCCGGTGATAAAAAATTTATCACCGGGGTTTTTCTGCTTATTGAACAAATATTCATTCAGATGTATGCTTTCATCATCAAAGGAAAACATACAGTGGATACTTGAAAGGAGTTTATTTATGTATTATTCCAGCGGTAACTATGAAGCCTTTGCCCGTCCCAAAAAGCCCGAGGGCGTGGACAACAAATCCGCCTATATCGTTGGCAGCGGTCTGGCGGCCCTGACCGCCGCCTGCTATCTGGTCCGCGACGGCCAGATGAAGGGCGAGCACATCCACATTCTGGAAAAGGGCAATCTCCCCGGCGGCGCCTGCGACGGCTATAAGTTCGAGAACCTGGGCTACGTCATGCGCGGCGGCCGCGAGATGGACAACCATTTCGAGGTCATGTGGGACCTGTTCCGTTCCATCCCCTCCATCGAAACGGAGGGCGTCAGCGTTCTGGACGAGTACTACTGGCTCAACAAGGAGGACCCCAACTACTCCCTGTGCCGCGCCACCGTTGACCGCGGCCAGGACGCCCATACCGACGGCAAGTTCGACATCTCCGACAAGGGCGCCATGGAGATCATGAAGCTGTTCTTCACCCCCAACGAGGAGCTGCAGGACAAGCGCATCACTGATTTCTTTGACGACGAAGTCCTGAACAGCAACTTCTGGCTGTACTGGCGCACCATGTTCGCCTTTGAGAACTGGCACAGCGCGCTGGAGATGAAGCTGTATATCCAGCGCTATATACACCACATCGGCGGCCTGCCCGACTTCACCGCCCTGCGCTTCACCAAGTACAACCAGTACGAGTCCATGATCCTGCCCATGGTGAAGTATCTGGAGAGCCACAACGTCCGGTTCCATTACGGCGTGCAGGTCACCAACGTGGAGTTCGACTGCTCCGATCCCGCCCACAAGCTGGCCAAGCGCATCGATGTCATCGAGAACAACGAGCCCGGCGCCATCGACCTGACGGAGAACGATCTGGTGTTCATCACCAACGGCGGCTGCGTGGAGAACTCCTCCATGGGCAGTCAGGATAAGCCCGCCGCCTACAACACCGAGCTGAAGCCCGGCGGCGGCTGGGATATGTGGCGCAAGATCGCCGCACAGGACCCTGCCTTTGGCCATCCCGACAAGTTCTGCCATGACCCCGAGCAGACCAACTGGATGAGCGCCACCGTGGAGACTTTGGACCAGAAGATCATCCCCTATATCAAGAACATCTGCAAGCGCGACCCCTTCACCGGCCATGTGGTCACCGGCGGCATCGTCACCGTCAAGGACTCCTCCTGGCTGATGAGCTGGACCATCAACCGCCAGCCCCAGTTCCGCGACCAGCCCAAGGACCACTGCCTGGTGTGGGTCTATTCCCTGTTCACCGACAAGCCCGGCGACTATGTGAAAAAGCCCATGCGGGCGTGCACCGGCAAGGAGATCTGCATGGAGTGGCTGTACCACATCGGCGTGCCCGAGGATCAGATCGAGGATCTGGCGTCCAACAGCGCCAACACCGTACCCGTGATGATGCCCTATATCGATGCGTTCTTCATGCCCCGCGCCTACGGCGACCGGCCCAATGTGGTGCCCGACGGCAGCGCGAACTTCGCCTTCCTCGGTCAGTTTGCCGAGACGCCCCGCGACACCATCTTCACCACCGAGTATTCCATGCGGACCGGCATGGAGGCCGTCTACACCCTGCTGAACGTGGACCGCGGCGTGCCCGAGGTCTGGGGCAGCGTCTATGACGTCCGCGACCTGCTGAACGCCACCGTGAAGCTGCGGGACGGCAAGAAGGCCACCGACATGGAGCTGGGCCTGATGGAAAAGCTGGCCGTCAAGAAGCTGCTGGGCAAGATCGAAAACACCGATATCGAAAAGCTCCTGAAGGAATACCACGTCATCTGACAGCCCCCAGCCTCACCCCCCAAAACAATAAATATCCCCCGGCCTAGCCGGGGGATATTTATTGCGTTCAGTTATACTCCCGCACCACGGCGGTGACCTTGCCCAGCAGCGTGGCCTCGCGGCCGTCGATGGGCCGGTAGTTCTCGTTCTCCGGCAGCAGCCACACCTCGCCGTTCCGGCGGCTCAGCCGCTTCACCGTGGCCTCGTCCCCCAGCAGCGCCACCACGATCTCGCCGTTGTGTGCCGTGGGCTGGCGGTGCACCACCACCAGGTCGTCCGGCAGGATGCCCGCGTTCAGCATGGACTCGCCCCGCACCCGCAGGGCAAAGTACTCCCCCTCGCGTCCGCCGGTGTCGAAGGTCAGATAGTCCTCAATGCACTCCTCCGCCAATATGGGGCTGCCCGCGGCCACGCTGCCCACCACGGGGATGCGGTCCGCCGCCGGCGCCGCCTCCTCCTGTACCGGCGCGCCGTCAGGCATTTCCCCCTGCATGGGCTGCGCCAGCGTCAGGGCCCGGCCCTTGCCGGCCCCCTTGGTCAGCACGCCCAGCTCCTCCATGTGCTTCAGGTGGAAATGCACCGTGGACGGCGATTTCAGTCCCACCGCCTCGCCGATCTCCCGCACCGAGGGGGGATACCCCTGCTCCCGCAGTGCCTGGGCGATGTAGTCGTAGATCTTCTGCTGCATTCTGGTCATCTTCGCCATAGCCATGCCCCTTTCATGCGCCCCGTGTCGGCGCAGGTCCGTTTTTTGTATGTGCGCCGCGTCCGCTGTTCTTCCGGTCCTATTATAGCACACCCTTTCACGCATTGCAACATTTGTTCTATTTCTTTTTGCAGTTTTTTCTGAGGCTGCAGCAAAGACGACCGTGAGGTAACACAAAAAGCAATGAAAGAAATCCCGTCTCAACGGGCATTTCACTCTTGACAAGGACCGACGGTATATAGTATAATGATTTTCGCTGACACGGTGACATAGCCAAGTGGTAAGGCAAGGGTCTGCAAAACCCTCATTCCCCGGTTCAAATCCGGGTGTCACCTCCAAATTAGACAAAAGCTGTGTATAACGTAAGTTATACACAACTTTTGCTTTTTTAGCATGTAAATCGCATAAACTCGGCCCGAAAACTATGCAGAATAACGGCAAAAGAGAAAATGAAATAATCTGTATTCCTATGTTTTATCTCTTGAACGAGGTAACACATGGGAAGTTTTGCTTTTAGGAGGAATAAAACATGAGAATACCATATGGTTTTGTGTTGATCAGCGGAGGGACACTTAGAGTCAACGAGTATGAAGCAAATATCGTATCCATGATTTTCGAGTTCTATATGGCAGGAGCAAGTTTGGGAAAAGTGGTGGATATGCTTTACTCAAAACAAATATCTTCTCCGACCGGAAAGACGAAATGGACCCGCGCTGCGGTAGATCACCTTCTTTCAAACGGCAAATATGTGGCTATTGTCGGCCTGGAGAAATTTCTGGATGTCCAATTTGAGAAGGCTGCCCGCTGTAATATTGACTACGACAAGGAGGGTTCACCGAGGAAAGACATACGTTATGTTTCCCCTGCTATGGTTCAGATTTAATTTGTCTTTTACAACACTGAAAGTTATGCTACAATGACCTTGAGAGGTGATGTGTGTGGCAAAGAAATTGAATCTGGTGGATATGTACGGAATTGGACTTATGCTGGAACACCTTGTAGCTGAGGGCAACATTACCTGCGAGGAACGGGATCGAGTTATATTGCGAATCGCGCGGGAAAACGATATTGCCGAATATATGCTCTCGAATCTTGCCGGTTATGGAAGAAGTAAGCAAGAGGTGTTGGAACGAGCAAAACGGAGGAAAGGCCTGGAATCACAGGGGAAAAAGCAGGAGGAAGGTTACATTTCTCTGACTGAGGTCGCCCGAGCTCACAGCGAGGATGCTCCGGGATATGTGATACAGAGTTGGCTGAGGAGCGGAAATACTTTAGCATTTTTGAATCTGTGGGAGCAGGAGAATAATCCGAATTATAGTGAGACTGGTTATGCAGAACTTTTAAAGAGAAAGAAAACTGCCTCATTTACGTTGACGCCAAAGCTATGGATCGACCAGACAAAGGCAATCGGCATCGTTTCCAAGCAGGGGAAAAACGGAGGAACGTTTGCTCATCCGATGATCGCCTGCGAGTTTGCCTCATGGATCGCCCCGGAATTTAAGATGCAGTTGCTGAAGCTGTCGCTGGATAGAACGAAATTGAGATGAATGAACCTTGTGTTGGTAAGGTGGGGTGATGAAACTATGGGAAAAATTCTGATCGTGGGGAACGGATTAACAGCTAACCTTATTCCTGAATATCAACACAAAGCTATGATGAAGAAAATCAAAGAGGAAATTCCGCGCCTCTTTGATAAGGCGGATAAATTGTTTGAGCCTTTCCGCAATAAAGTAGACAGCGTTCAATATAGTGCTGTATCGTGGGGATATTCCGGCGATGGTTTTTGCGGCGAAGAAGGGTACGGCGGACCAATCACAGATAGACCATATAATCCAACACTACTTTCGCATATTGAGGACCAGCTTCGAAAACTTGGCTTTAATGATGCTCAGACAGTTTCCACCATCCTCTTCCAAACATATGGACTTATATATGAAACACAAAATGATGAAATATCCAATGTGGAGAGCCTCTTAAAAATAATTGAGCTTTTTTGTCAAAGAGGGGATTTCACGAAAGAAGATCAAGCCGAATTAAAGCGGGCAGCAAGTAGAATTTGTTATAATAATGGTAAGTGGGGAAAAGACACGTTAGGCAAAGCAAAAGTAGAGCAATTAAAGAGATGGCTGTCTGATTACAAAATGATTTTCACAACAAATTATGATTGCGTTTTAGATGATGTCCTTCAAACAGATGAAATAAAGCATCTGCATGGAGGCTTCTTTTACAAAAAACAAGATAGACAGAAGCGCTCTGACACTCTATTAGGCCCAGATGATGCCTGTTTGATTTGGGGAATTAGCGGAGAAGAAAAGGAAGAAGAAATGAAGCTTGGCGGAGGATTTACATTTCCAATTCAATTCCCACTTGAATCCCCTATGACAATTTTTCAGATTTACTTATCTCAACTCCAAAATGCAAATGCTGGACGCATTGATATTTTTGGATATAGCGGGGAAAACGATCAGCATATTAACAGAGCGATTGCCCAAAATCCATCCATCCGGGAAATCCACTATTACTGTGCGCCTGCAAAAGTTTCAGATCCTGTTGAAGAATTTGAAGTTGCATCACGATTTTCAATTAAGGCACCCCAGAAACTGATGCTGGAATCATGGAATACAATCTGGAACATCTTCGAGCAGAATTAATAAAAAATTGGAGTTGATGTCCCCTGGCTATGTTATACCGAGAATGTCCCCCGTAAACATATAAGTCGATGAGATTGAGGTGAAAACAAGTGAGCCAGAACGACAAGATTCAATTATTTGAGGACAAGCGTATCCGCACGGCGTGGGACGAGGAAAAGGAAGAATGGTACTTTTCCGTTGTCGATGTTGTTGCGGTTTTGACAGATCAGCCAGATGCCCGTCATGCCAGTACATATTGGGCAGTATTAAAGAAGCGGCTGAATAATGAGGGCGCAGGCCAACTGCTTACAAATTGTAAGCAGTTGAAAATGACCGCCTCGGATGGACGAAAACGCATGACTGATGTGGCTGACACAGAGCAGCTTCTCCGTATCATCCAGTCCATTCCCTCACCAAAGGCCGAACCATTCCGGCAATGGCTGGCGCAGGTTGGTCGGGAGCGCATTGAGGAAACCATAGACCCGGAGTTGACCATCGAGCTGGCGTTGGAAACCTATCTCAAGAAGGGCTATACCCGCGAGTGGATCAACCAGCGGCTGCAAGCCATTCAGGTCCGTAAGGAACTGACAGACGAATGGGATGCCCGCGGTGTGCAGAAGGGCGTGGAGTACGCCATCCTCACCGATGAGATCTCCCGCGCATGGTCGGGGATGTCCACCCGGCAGTACAAAAATCTGAAGGGCTTGAAAAAGGAAAACCTTCGTGATAACATGACCACGCTGGAGTTGGTGCTGAATATGCTGGCGGAAGCCACCACCACACAGTTTTCAAAGGATCGAAAGCCCACGACCTTCCAAGAGAATCTGGAAGTTGCTAAAGCTGGCGGACAGGTTGCCGGGCGAACAAGGAAAGACATTGAGTCACAGTCCAATACGCCGGTCATCTCCTCAAAGAACGCCGCGCAACTTAATCAGGTCGTGACTGACCTTTTGGAAGGGGCAGCCGCGGATATGAGCGAGATGCCAGAGAAAAAATGAGTGTTTCGCATAACGGTTTTTCATGCGACCAATTGGCAGTTCTTGAAAGCACCCATCAAAAAAGTTTGAGAAAAGTTAAAAAAGAACGAAGAATTCCAATTTGCACATGACATTTTTGAGCCGGGGGTTCAAAAATCTACAGTGGTATAGCATGACAACCAAAACTCCCGAAACGCCTGTGTTTCGGGAGTTTTTTCATGCCCAAAAGCCGGTTTTAGCCTTGTTTTTAGCCTTATGCGGAGCGCCCAGCCCGTTGAAACCGTTGAAAAAGGAGGGGGACGGAAGCTTCCGTCCCCTCCTGCGGTATTGGTTCTATTCTATGCAGACAATTCGTCCGTCCGTGTCGTTTAGCCCAGCTTTGCCCACGTCAGGGGGCCGACGATGCCGTCCACACCCAGACCGTTGGCCTTCTGGAACGCCAGCACGGCGGCCTTTGTCTTGCTTCCGAAGATGCCGTCCACGCTGCCGCAGTCATAGCCCAGCGCGTTCAGCAGCTCCTGCAGCTTGCGCACCGCGTCTCCGCGGGAGCCGTAGGACACCGTGGGACGCCCGACGACGGTCGTCGTCTCCACAGGCATGGCGGGGCTGACGCCGTAGAGCTTGCCCCAGGTGAGCTTGCCCACGATGCCGTCCACGCCCAGGCTATTGGCCTTCTGGAAGGCAGTCACCGCCGCATAGGTCTTGGCGCCGAAGATGCCGTCCACGTTGCCGGAGTTGTAGCCCAGCGCGTTCAGCTTATCCTGCAGCGTCTTGACAACGTCGCCGGTGCAGCCTCTGTACAGCATAGGCATATCGGGTACCACTGCCGCCGTGGGGGCGTAGTAGTAGCCGCCGGAGGAGGTGGACTTGCTCCACAGCTTGATAGTGCCGGTGAGCGGCTTGTAGTTGGCGGTGTCGGTGGGAGTGAACGTCCAGCCGTAGCTCTTGTTCGCTTCCACAACAGTGGTCTTGGCATCATTCCACTTGATCGTACCATCAGGAGTGATGGTGCCCTTAGTCAGGTTTGCATCCGCCAGCGTCTTGCCGCTGGTGGTGATCTCGGTGTAGGCAGGTTCGCCGGTGGGGGTGGCCCTCATGATCTTGAACATAAAGATCTGTTGGCCCACGCTGCCGTCCGACCAAGTGGTGTTAGTTGTATCCGTCAGCGCAACGGTGACGGTGTAGCCTGTCTCGTTGGCGTTGGTCTGGATGTTTCCGCTAACCGTGTAATACTGAGATGTCGGAATGTTATAGGTCTTTGCGGTTCCATCATAGGTGTACTCCGTGGTGTCAACGGCGGGGATGTTCACCTTTTTAGGCGTAATGGTCAGTGTAACAGACTTGCTGCCGATGTTGCTGCTGTCCTCATAGGTGGCTGTTACAGTGTAGGTGCCCACGATCTTAGGCAGATCTGCTGCATCCAGCGCGCCGGTAGCACCGGATTTAACGGCATAGGTGTAGGTCCACTTTTCACCTGTACCGGCAGTAACAGAGTTGTCAAGCGTAGCTTTTTCGTACTTCTGTCCCGCGCCGTTATAGGTCAGCGAGCCGTTATCGAAGTTGATATTGCTGCTGACATTGTTCTTTTTCTGCACCGTGATGTCCAGCTCACCCTTGACAGTGGTAACGTTTTTGCTGGTGGCCACCAGCTTGAAGGTGCCTACGGCAGCGGTAGGAGCAACCTTAAGGGTCACGCTATTATTGTTGATAGCAGAGACCTCATAGGTTACACCGGACGGAGTAGGATCAAGACTCCAGGTTACATCGTCCTGCTTCTCGTTGCCGTACTGGTCATAGACTGTGGCTGTGTAGTACTCCAACCGCTGGCTGCCGGTGCAGATAATGGTGGTGACAGGAGGCTCGTTGTCCTGTGCGGTGATCTTCACAAAGGTTTCCTTTGCCGTATCCTTGTTGATGGTCACAGTCTTGGTAGCGGTGAGAGTGCCGGACTTGGCCGTAATGGTCACAGTGTCAGCATCTGCCTTGTTCGTAACAGTCAGCTGACCGTTGTTGAAGGTCACACCAGGCTTGTCGGTGAAGCTCCATGCGATCGTCTCCCCGGGCATCTCTTGGCCGTACTGATCCTTCACTTTGGCAGTATAGGACGCATACGCACACTCCGTTGTGCCGGGTTCAGTCACCGTAGGAACATTCACGCTATCTGCAGAACCCTCGATGGTCAACGTAGTCGCCACACTGGCAGCGCGTGCGATGTTGAAGGTGATCTCATTGGATTTCACCGCACCGATCTCGGCGTACAGTGTTGCTTTGCACGCCGTAGCACCGCTGGTCACGGAAATGCTGCCGTTGGCGTCGATAAGATGCACGCCTGTAGCGGTTGTGGGGTCCAGTTTCATCTTCCATGTCGCATGGCTTCCGGTCATTTCCGCGCCATACTGGTCATAGACCTTGTAGCTGCAATTGCCGCTGGTCTCCGTGCCGCCGTTTGGTATGGTGATATTGGTTCCTCCGGTAGGCTCCGTGGCAACGATGGCGGTTTCCTTGGAAACGTCCTTGGTGATGGTCACAGTCTCGGCATCGGTCACGCCCTCGGCGAAGGTAGCCTTAATCGTGAACGTGCAAGTCTCGGCTTCGTTGGTGACCTTCAGGGTGCTGCCGACCAAGCTCACGCCCTTGGGAATGGGGTCAGTGGTGATTTCCCAAGTGACCGTCGCCGGGCCGACGGAGTCATCATCATAAATACCCGTGACAGCAAGCGACCGCTCGTTAGTCGCCGTGGCATCGGGCTTCGCCGTGGGGACAGCCAGCTCCAGCGCAGGGTTAGTAATGATGTCGATATGCTCCAGGGTCCTGGTGTCCGTCTTGGGGAACTTGGCATTGAAGGTGAGGGTCTTTCCGCTGTCCTTAACCTCCCCACCCGTGACGCTGTCCGCACCGGCAACGCTGGGGGTCACGCCCTCGGCAAACTGATAGCCTTCCTTGGCGGTCAGCGTCACATTGGCGGTGTACTCCTCAGTGTTGGCCGCAAACTTTCCGCCAGCGGCAACAGTCGGTTCCCAAGTGATGCTGCCGGTGTAGTTCGTACCGGTGATGGTAGTCTCCGGCGTGTCGCCCTTCGCGGGCTTGGCGATGGTAACGGGCAGTTCATTGGAGGTAGCAGCTGTCAGCGTGACGGAACATCCATCGCCTTTACCGGGTTTCGGGTCTGTACCATCCTGCGTAGTTCTCACATTAGAAATCGTAAACTTCTTCTCGCCGGGGGTCGCGCCGTCCTTAATCTTGAAAGTCATGGTCAGCAACTTACCATTGGCATTGTAGGTATAATCATTTGTGTTTGCAGCCGCATTTACATTCGGGGAAATCGACCCTGTGGTATTGGCTTCCCCAATGTTACCGCTGTGTTGTACAGCCGCTTTAACAACAGTTTCACCCACCTCAACCTCTGTATAAAATACATCTGCTTCGGAGACGGTTTTCTTTTTTCCATCGACTTTGTCTAGCAGTTCAAAATCCTCTTTGCTAAACCCAACATCATAATACACGCCGGAAATACCCGTAGACAGGTTATTGCTCAAGGAAATCGTCACGGTAAAGGTTTCTCCGACAACTAATTTCTTGCTCTTATCAGACGCAGTCGCCGTCAGTGTGACACCTGCCCATTCATCGGCCAGTGCCGTAACCGGCAGCAAGCCGACCATCATGACCAGCGCCATGAGGATGCTTACAAGCCGTTTTGTCGTTTTTTTCATTGTTTTGTTTCCTCCTGTCTCTTATTTCAAGGTTTCATATCCAGACCACTTTGCAAAGTACCGGGTCAAATACACGAGATCGTTTTCATCAACTTTTCCGCTGCCGTCCACATCGGCAGCATCGGTGCTCGAAACGGTTTCATATCCGGACCACTTTGCAAAGTACCGGGTCAAATACACAAGGTCGTTTTCATCTACCTTTCCGTCTCCATTCACATCCCCGCCGGTCAGGGCGGGGTTCTCCGTCCAGCGCGCGTAATATTCGTTACGTGAATCTGTATAAACTGTGTCCAGACTCAACAAAGTGCCGCCGCTTGCTGCTGTATACCATCCGTCAAAGGTGTAGTGCTCTTTTGTCGGCGTCGGCACCTGTTCCGCGGCCAACTTGCCGTCCGTGCCGGTAACACGTTCCACGCGATAACTTTCATCTCCGATTTTTCCGCCCTGCGTATAGAAGCCAACGATATATTTTGTAACGCCGCCGAGAGGACTCATAGAAAACGGAACGCCGTAAGAATAATTCACTTCGTCTATCGTATAGTTAGTATACACAACCCCCGGGTTATTGCCTTCCAAGGTGACATCTGTTTCATTCAGCTCTGCCAGTGCCAACCCGTCCTTTGCCTTGAAGTATATCCACAGAGTGTATTTAATCCCCGAAATGAACTGTGCAGAAAGCTTTGTTGCGTCAGAATAACTTGCGCCGGAGTTTATGTATTCCCACTTATACGTGAAATTTACACCCGCCGTATCGCAGGTGACAACCGCATCCGCAACATTTTCTCCCTCCGCATATCCGGTATAGGAAAATGAAACGCTGTCAATCGCTCCCCACAAGGCATATACCGTGGTTGCCTCGCTGAAAACCGTTGTCTCCGTTATCTTCATTCCTCCGCTTGCTGCGGTATACCATCCGTCGAAGGTGTAGCCCTCCCTTGTCGGAACCGGAAGTGATGCCAATTTACCTTTATCCGCCGCCGGTATCGTTATTGTATCCGTATCCTTGCCGTTTACCTTGCCGCCGTTTGCATCAAATGTTACATCAATGTCAACGGCGGGCACCCAGCGCGCGTAATATTCGTTACGTGAAGCTGTATAAACTGTGTCCAGACTCAACAAAGTGCCGCCGCTTGCTGCTGTATACCATCCGTCAAAGGTGTAGTGCTCTTTTGTCGGCGTCGGCACCTGTTCCGCGGCCAACTTGCCGTCCGTGCCGGTAACACGTTCCACGCGATAACTTTCATCTCCGATTTTTCCGCCCTGCGTATAGAAGCCAACGATATATTTTGTAACGCCGCCGAGAGGACTCATAGAAAACGGAACGCCGTAAGAATAATTCACTTCGTCTATCGTATAGTTAGTATACACAACCCCCGGGTTATTGCCTTCCAAGGTGACATCTGTTTCATTCAGCTCTGCCAGTGCCAACCCGTCCTTTGCCTTGAAGTATATCCACAGAGTGTATTTAATCCCCGAAATGAACTGTGCAGAAAGCTTTGTTGCGTCAGAATAACTTCCGCCGGAGTCTGAGTATTCCCACTTATACGTGAAATCTACACCCGCCGTTTTGCAGGTGACAACCGCATCCGCAACATTTTCTCCCTCCGCATATCCGGTATAGGTAAATGAAACTGCTTCTATCTCTGTTCCCGCCGCACTCGCCGTCACGCCCATGGCGGGCACGAGGGAGAGCAGCATTGCCAGCGTCAGAAGCAGGCTGGTAATTCGTTTTCTCATGTTTTTTCTTCCTCCTTCATAGAGAATTTGTTGTGCGCCGCGTTTTTGTTCCCGGCTCGCGGCCGCCGGGTCGGTTTTTACCGGGCGCTCCCGCCCGGCATGGCCTCTGCTGTTTCGTCCAGCCATGTACGCATCTGCTGCGCGGAAAGGTCGCCGATGCAGTAGCCGTCGATGAGCTTCAGCTCCACCGCCTTATCCAGCGCGGCCAGCTTTTCCGGATGCCCTTCCTCGCAGACGAGATAGACCCGGCACCCCGGCCGCCTCTTACGCACCGCGGCGGCAATGTCGCAGCGGCCGGAGACGTCCTTATCCTCCACTCCGTTTGAAAAGTCCATCTCCAGCACCAGAAGATCCGCCCTCTCCGCCTCGCAGTTCCACACCACGTCGTCAAAGTCGTCGGACAGGATCGCCAGCGGCCGGCAGCCTCCCAGCCTGCCCAGCCAGTCCGCCGCCCGGCGGGTCATGGCGGGCGTGGTGAAGCACACCGCCGTCTTGGGTGTGAGCCGTTTGACCCCGGGCCCGCTCGGCGGCGGGTCTCGCTTTTGGAAAATGCTCAAACCGCCGCCTCCCTTCTCCGCGTCACGCCTGCCCTTGGCAGGCGCGTCCCGCATTCGGGGCAGTACACCGCGTATTCGGTCACAGCCACGCCGCAGCCGGGGCAGCAGCGGTGGCGGGAGAGGTAGAAGTCGTACAGCGTCCTGCTCGGCAGCGCCGCGCCGCAGTCGGTGCAGTGCGTGTCCTGCGCGCCGTTGGCTCTGCCGCACTCCGGGCAGATCTTGCGCCGCTTCATGGTCTCCGGCCCGAAGCCGTATTCCAGCAGCGTCACCTGCCGTAGGGCTCTTCTTGTCCGCAGCTCGTATTCGGTCATGGCGTCCCCTCCTTCCTGTCCATACCGTCCGCTATCAGCTTCGCGCCGCAGGCGGGGCAGCAGCGCGGCGTCGCGCCCCGCAGCCTTGCGCCGCACTGATGGCAAAAGGCGGGGAACTCCGTTTCCCACGGGGCGCAGTCCAGACACAGCCCCGCGTTGACATTGAACATGGCGGAGGATACGTACTTCCCGCATTTGGGGCAGTGGTTGAACTCCCACCTGCCCTCCGTTGCCCACGCGATCTCCAGCGCAGCCTCCTCCGTGTCCGCCTGAATGGGGCGGGTCACGCAGCACAGCTCGCCGGAGATGTCGCAGTAAAAACGGAAGACCCTGTTGCCTCCCGAGTCGGCAACGACTCGATAGGCTGCCGTTTTCTTCGCCTGCTCCATCCGCATTCCTCCTCCCTTTTTTAATTTCGTCTTGTAAAGCTGTCGCGGAATATGCTATGATAGAAAAAGTGAAGAGGCGGTCGGCTCGACAGGATAGGGGACATCGAGCGATCTTTAGGTTGGAGCTTCGCTCCAACCTAAAGGAGGTACCTCCTTTAGCAACTCTCTGTTCGCCTGCCGGTCACCGGATGGTGCGTCCGGTTCCATATACATATCATCTTTGTACCATATTTTCACCCTTTTGTCTGTCCCCTAAACCCCTCATTTAGGGGACAAAGAGAAAAAATATTTTTGAAAAATCCGAAAATCTGCTCGATTTTTCAAGCATCCGTTCATTTTTGGAGGTCTGTTTTATGAAAAATCGTATACTGGCGACTCTGCTGCTATCCGCCCTTCTTTTCACCCTCTCCGCCTGCGGCGAGAAATCCCTGCTGAATAAAAACGACCCCGTCTCCCTGACCTTCTGGCATGTTTACGGCGAACAGGCAGGCTCGCCCATGGATCTTTTGGTACAGGAGTTCAACCGCACCGTGGGGCAGGAGCGCGGCGTGCAGGTGAAGGTCACCGGCACCAGCAGTGCATCCAAGATCGGCGGCTATCTGAAGGAGGCACAGAGCGGCGGGCAGGAGGTACAGGAGATGCCCGACCTCTTTACCTGCCATATTTCCGATGCAACCGCCTTGGGTGAGGAGAACCTTGTCGATTGGCACGACTGGTTTACGGAGGAGGAACTCGCCGACTTCGTTCCCGGCTTTCTGGACGATGGCACGGCGGAGGACGGTCGGCTGCTGGTGTTCCCCGTTTCCAAGTCCACGCAGCTTCTGATGTGCAACGGCAGCGGCTTCGCCCGCTTTTCCGATGCCACCGGTGTCCGCTATGATGACCTCGCCACATGGGAGGGCTTTTACGACGCCGCCGGCAAGTTCTATGACTGGTCGGGCAAGCCCTTCTGTGCGTTGGACTATCCCATCCGCGCCGTGGAGCTCTGCGCCATGGAGCACGGCAGCGGGGATTTCTACACGGAAAACGGCTGGTACGATACCGACAATGCCGTATTTAAGGAGAGCTGGATGCAGTTTGCCCGATCTCTCGCGCAGGGCCATGTGGTGGTCTCCGACCTCTACTCCAACACGCAGGTGATGACCGGCGATGTGCTGTGCGGTCTCGGCTCCTCCGCCGCCATTCTATATTATAATGATACCGTCACCTACCCGGACAACACGCAGGAGCCCATGGACCTCCATGTGCTGCCCATACCGAAAACGGCTGGCGCGGACGCTCTGATGACGCAGGCGGGGGTGGGGCTTTGTGCCTACAAGACCACCGAGCAGAAGGCGGAGGCCGCCGCGCTGTTCGTCCGCTGGCTGACGGAGGCGGAGCGCAACCTCGACTTCGTGGCGCAGACCGGCTATATGCCGGTGCGCAGCGATGCCTTTGACGCCATCTCGGATTACGACAATTTCCCGGCACCCGCGGCGGCTTATGAGAACCTCTATGCCGCACTCAAGACCATGCGCGAGGACTATGTTCCCGTGTCCGAGCCGCGCTTCGAGGGCTACTACGACAAGGTCAGCGTCCTCTATGACGGCCTGCGCCGGCTCCAGCAGGAGCTGCCCAAGCGTGCCGCAGCCGGTGAGGACATCGACGCGCTGGCGGAGGAAACTTGGGCGTTGTTCTGCTCCATTCGCTGAAAAAATCAACCACATCGGAAGGGGGGGTGAAGGCCCATGCCCAGCTTTTTGCTCTCAAAACTGAAGCAAGCGCAGCCCTCCATGCGCCGTCGGCTGTTTCTATACATGGGCGCATTGGCGGCTCTGCTGTTGGCGGTGCTGTTGGTCGCCCTGCTTCTGCTGGGGCAGCTCAAAAGCCCACGGGCCGAAACGGAAAAGGCCCTGACCTTCCAGATGGGAGCCTTTCGCTCGGATATGAACTCCCTGTGGCGGAATGTCTCTGTCATGGGCGTGCATCTCTCGGAGGATATGACAGCCCTCATTGAGGAGCAGACCTCGGACTTTTCCTCCCTCAACGGAGATGTAGCCGCCGTGGAAGCCTTGCAGGAGGCCATGCTGGAGCCGCTGTGCCAGTATGTGCGGCAGGCGGATTGCTCCGGCGCGTTTATCCTGCTGGGCGCCTCGCTCAGCTCTGATCCCGCTGTGGTTTCCCATGCCGGACTGTATGTGCAGCGCGGCAACGCCGAGCACACCACCGGTGACCTGCTGCTCTATCGCGGCATGGCGGACATCGGGCGGCGGCACAAGGTAATGCCTCACCGGAAGTGGGCGCAGGAATTTGACCTGTCGAGCTTCCCCGGCTTCGCGGAGCATCTGGAAAAAGCCTCCGCACCCATAGAGCGTAGCTGCCGCACCACAGAGTTCGTCACCCTGCCGGGTACCACAGAGCAGGCGATCCTTCTGACCGTGCCCATGATCGGCGCGGATGGCACGGTATACGGTCTGTGCGGCTTTTCCGTCAATCAGACCTACTTCTTGGCGCACCACGCGCAGCCGACCGGCATTGGCAGCCTTGCCTGTGTTCTGTCGGATTCTGCGGAGGGGCTGGATGTTCAAAGAGGGCTTCTGACCTATCCCACAGGCGACTTCTGTTTTGTGCCGAATGAACTGCTGGAAAAAAGGAGCCTGCGCGGCGGGCTGACCGCCTTTGCAGGGTCGGAGCTTTCCTTTGTCGGCATTTCAGAGCCGTTTACAGTGGCTGTCGGGGATGAGGCGCCTCACGATCTGACGGTGCTGATCTCAAAAGCCGCCTATGACCGCGCCATGCTGAAAAGCGTGATAGAGATCGCCGCCCTGCTGACGCTGCTGGTGTTTTTTGCCGTGGGCTGCTGCCTGTTCTACACCCGCCGCTATTTCAGACCCATACTGGAGGACATCGATCATGTCACCGTGGCGGGCGGTGAGGAGGGAAAGCCCATCTTTGAGGAGCTGCTGCCCATCTCCGAGAAGATGCGATCCCATGAAGAGGCTGTGACCGTTCTGAAGGCGGAACGGCAGGATGCCCAGGACAGAGCCGAGCAGCTTTTAGGCGAAAAGCTGGGGCTTGAAGAGCAGGTAGAGGGTATGCAGGGGCAGCTGGACGATTCCCTTGCGGAGATCCGTCGTTTGGCTCACCTCGGAAAGAAGGAGCTTGATCCGGCTGACTATGAAAAATTCTTAAAGGGCTATGCCAAGCTGAGCACAAAGGAGCTCGAAATATGCGAGGCTCTTGTCAGCGGCCTGAGCACCCGCCAATGTGCGGAGCAGATCGGCTGTGCCTCCAGCACCGTAGATACATACCGCAAGAGGGTTTATGAAAAGACCGGCATCCACAAGGTGCGGCAGCTTCAGCTCTGCGTTGCGCTCATGCGGACGGAACAGCAGGAGTCGGAAACACAGAAAGAATAATAACGGCAATGGCGGCGGCGCATCTCTCCACAAGGCGATGTGCCGCCGCATACTTTTCTGTAACCATCAAATCTAAGTGCGCGTAAAGCCCAAGGCTGGCAGGTCAGATGTAAGCGTCAAATGCGTGTGAAAATGGACCGTACTCGTTGAGTCGGTCCATTTCAAATCAGAAGCTCCCTCTTCAATTTTTGAAACTGCAAAAGTCTCCGCACAAGGCAAATCTTCACGCTTCAGAATTGGCGCTACAGTCACGCCCACCGGCGAAACGCACTACGAGATACGGGCGCCCGACATCGATGTAACGGTGAATCCGGCCGCCGGCGACAGTCTTGACACCGTCGCGCTTACGCTGCCGTATGCGGACAACGGCAAGCACGCCTATACGCCGGACTGGTCGAAGCTTCCCAGCGGGCAGACTTGAAACTACAGCAGCTCGCCCAACGGCAGTGAAGGCTCGAACGCAAAGCTTACTACATTCTGCTGACAGAAAGACGCTGGTGGACGCGGAACTGCCGCCCTACGCGGTAACGGCGCTGATAAGCTACACCGGCACCGCGGCGCTGCTGCGCCGCCGCAAGCGTGAGACCTGACGAGGCACCGCAGAAAACAGGAAACACCACCCAATGGGTGGTGTTTTTTTCGGCGGAACAGGCACGCATCCCCCAGGCAGGACCGCCTGGGGGTGTGTTTTATTGCTTTCGCGCGGTGATATAGTCGTCGCCGGGACGCCAATAGGGACAGGATCGGGTATCGGCGGCCAGGAAACGGGCCAGCTCGTCCTCGTCCAGATCCAGGTCACAGATATAATCGTCGTAGTCCTCGTCATAGACATACCACACGCAGGTCTCACACTTGTCCATCACACGTCCTCCACCAGCCGGTGGCTGTCGAATTTACAGAAACGGTAGTAGATGAGCGTGGCCACGCTGCACACGAACCAGCCGGCGGGGTAGCTCATGGCGATGGGGATGATCTCGTTGGAGACATAGTTGGCCACGATGTAGAGGTATATCTGGCGGAAGACCACGAAGGAGCCCAGCATGATCCACATGGGCACCTGGCTGTTGCCCGCGCCGCGGAGGGCGGCGGAGTAGATCTGGTTGATGCAGAAGAAGAAATAGAAGGGCGACAGCAGCCGCAGCAGCAACGCGCCATAGGACACCACCTCGGCCTTGCTGTTGAAGAACGCCGTCAGGTCCGGGGCCAACAGCAGTACCGGCACCAACAGCACCGCCGTGACGGCGAAGGACAGGTACAGCGCCGTGCGGACGCCCTTCTTGGCCCGGGCCGTGTCGCCCACGCCCAGGTTCTGGCCCACGAAGGTGGTGCCGGCCATGGCGATGGACTGGACCGGCAGGATCACCAGCTGGTCCACCTTGGTATAGGCCGTCCAGCCGGACATACAATCCGGGCCGAAATAGTTGATATAGCCCTGGACGAACACGTTGGAGAAAGCGGTGATGGCCATTTGCAGGGCGGCGGGTATACCCACGGACACGATCTGACGGAGGACGGACCAGGTCATACGCAGGGCACGGAGCTCCACGCGGATACAGCCGGCGGCGCGCATGAGTACCCAGATGGTCAGCGCGGCGGACACCGCCTGAGCGATGATGGTGGCGTAGGCCACGCCCTCCACGCCCATGCCGAATTTCAGCACGAAGAGCAGGTCCAATCCCGTGTTCAGCACGGCGGACACCAGCAGGAAGTAAAATGGGCGGCGGGAATCGCCCACGGCGCGAAGGATACCGGAGCCCATGTTGTAGAGCAGCAGTCCCATGACGCCGGCGAAGTAGATGGTCAGGTAGGTGGTCTGCTCCGGTGCCACCTCGGCGGGGGTCTTCATCAGGCGGAGCATCAGGGGCGTCATGGCGATGCCGGCGGCGGTGAAGACCGCGCCCATCAGCAGCGTCAGCACCAGGGAAGTGTGGACCGCCTGGCGGACCTTATCCTCGCGGCCGGCACCGTAATACTGGCTGATGACCACGCCGGCACCGCTGGACAATCCCAGGAAAAAGCCGATAAGCGTGTTGATAATGGGCGTGACGGTACCCACGGCGGAAAAGGCCTCGTTGCTGACGTAGTTGCCCACCACCCAGGTATCCACCATGTTGTAGAGCTGCTGAAAAAGATTGCCCACCATCAGCGGCAGGGCAAAGTTGATCAAATGCTTTGTGATGCTGCCCTTGGTCATGTCCACGTCATAACGGGCGGCGCGGTGGTGGGTGTGGAAATGCAGATGCAGATGGCTGGAATGGCGCATGGAGGCTCTCCTTATAACATACTTCTTTACAGGAATTTTACCATAATACCAGCCGGGGCGCAACAGGGAGAATGCCGGTTTTTCGGCGCGGACAGTGCCGCAGAATGGGCGGGAATGGACGGAGGAAGCGCGTCACTCCGGGAATTCCGTCCGGTCCGCCGGACGCATGATGGATACCTCATAGGCGGTGCGGTCGGTGGTGACGCCGTTCTCCGTTTTGGAGTAGACACGACTCTGGACCCGACCCTCGGCGGTGAGCCGGGCACCGGTGTGCAGCAGGGACACCTGCTGAGCCACGGCGCCCCAGGCGATGCAGGGCAGATAGTCGGCGCGGCCGTAGCGGCGGTTCACCGCCAGGATCATGTCGCAGATCTCGCGGCCAAGGGGCGTACGGCGGAGGGCGGGCTGCTTGCACAGCACGCCGCTGAGGAAAATGCGGTTCAGCGGTTCGTCGGCGTCATGGGTCAGCGTCTGGGCGAAGGTGGAGATGACCAGACGGCTGCCCTGGCCGCTTTTGTTATTGAAGGAACGCAGCTGGCCGGTGATATGTACGCCGTCGCCGGGGGACACCGGCGTCAGCAGCAGAAGCGGCCGGGGGACGATGACGGGCAGCTTGTCCGCCTGACCGGACAGGCGCAGGACGGACAGGGTAAAGCGGTAGAACGCACAGCCGTGGTTCACATGGGACAGCAACGGCGCGTCCTCGGCCACGCCCCGCAGCTCCACGCGGTTGTAATTCAGCTCCATAGTACACCTCGTTTGTTGAGATGTCACAGCCTATGTGGGGCGGGGCTGGAATATGCCCCCTTTTCAAAGCGTTCAAAGTATGGCATAATACAGCAAAAGGAGTGATGACCATGCGTTATAAGGGAAAGGTATACCGACCGCCCAGCGAGGCGTACAGCCTGATCGTGCAGGTGACCTACGGGTGCAGCCACAACAGGTGCGCCTTCTGTGATATGTACGACGACAAGCACTTTGCCATGCGGCCCATGGACGAGATCCGGGAGGACTTTGAGCTGGCGCGGCGGGTATACCGCCGGGTGGAACGGGTCTTTCTGGCGGATGGGGACGCACTGATGCGGAGGACCGGCGACCTGGTGGAGATATTGGGGCTGGTCTATGGGCTGTTTCCGGAGTGCCAGCGGGTAACGTGCTACGCCTCCCCCACCAGCCTGCAGATCAAATCCGAGGACGATCTGCGCCTGCTGCGGAGCAAGGGCCTGCAGATGGTGTATATGGGATTGGAGTCCGGGTGCGACGCGGTGCTGGAGAAGATGCAGAAGGGCCACACGGCGGCGGAGATCGTGGCGGCGGGGCAGAAGGCCCGGCGGTGCGGGCTGGCGCTGTCGGTGACGGCCATCTCCGGGCTGGGGAGCGTGGCACACTGGCGGGAGCACGCCGCGGACACGGCCAGAGCCGTCAGCGAGATGAAGCCGGACTATCTGGGGCTGCTGACGCTGATGGTGGAGCCGGGAACGCCGCTGGAGGCCTGGGTGCGGGAGGGCAGCTTTACGCTGCTCAGCCCCCTGGAGGTACTGAAGGAAACAGAGCTGTTTTTACAGCACGTGGACAGCGAAGGAACCGTGTTCCGCGCCAACCATGCCAGCAACTATCTGACGCTGAAGGGCACACTGAACGGCGACCGGAAGGCGCTGCTGGCGCAGATCGCCGCGGCGCTGGACGGTCGCCGGGACCTGAAGCCGGAGTTTTTGCGGGCGCTGTAATGCACACGCGCATTCAAAAGGGCTTCCCACAGGGAAGCCCTTTTGCTGTCCAACCAGCCCCGCGCTCTGCGGAAAGGGGGGTATCCCAACTTTTGTGTGGGGTGGGCGGAAAAAAGCAGGTAGCTGAGAGCTAAATCGTTTCGTGTGGGAACGGCGCAAAAAAGTTGTGCTGAGTTTCTTTTCTCGTGTGCTACCAATTTAAGACCTCCTGTTATAGAATTTTCTGTAACAGGAGGTGGTTTTTATGAGCAGAAAAGACCCGTATTTTTCCTTCAAAGACAAGGACAGCGCAGAGTACAAACCGCAGTACGGGACGGCGTACACGCCGCGTCAGGAGAAAATCCTGTCAGGCGAATTGCCCTTGGAAGACATCCGCCCCAACGAACTGAGCCTGCTGAAACAGAAGGCAAAACACCTCGGCGATATGGAGGGCTACGAGATAGCGACCCTGCGTTACGAGGAGATGCTGCATCCACTGGATGCCTACTACAATCACTACACCGCCGAGGAAGCGGCGGAAATCCTTCGGAAGCTGACGCCGCCGGGGTTTGAGTCGTAGGCGGCAGAGGGCAACTCCGATGGACACGAGTCACAGAAACAATGTTCCTCCGTGCGAGGACGACGATGACATTTGGTACTGGGGCTACTCCATATTCGTGCCGCATATTCCCAACACGCGGGCGTATCCCTATGTGTCCCGCATCGTGGGTCCAGACCCCAAGTACCGCTTTGCCCGCAAGTTCTTGCAATATCAGTGGCCGCCAAAGACACCGAAAGGCCGACGGTTCGATGTGGAGCTGCCGGGAGATGGCGTCTATGAGGTCGGCATCAAGCGATGGAACGCGGACAAGACTCTGCTGCTGGAGCGGCAGGTATACTGGCTGTTGCTGCTGGATGGCAACGAGTACACCATCCCCAAGTGGCAGGTGCTGCCGCTTGTGGAGGCACTACGCAGCGGTACGCTCGGTGCCTGAAAAAGAACCCCCTCGTGAGAATTGACCTCACGAGGGGGCTTATGTATGTAGCGTTATATGAGCAAGAATGTTTTTCTTGGAAATTGAACGACATGAAACTCAATACGCCATTCAATATCTTCTGCCACCGGTTCAAAATGTAGCGCGGAGCAGACAGCGTGTAGATGTCCTTGAGCGTTCTTTCCGAACACAACTGCGGCTGGGCCAACCGCGCCACCGATAACACCGACACAGACAATACCGTTTCTGGCCTCCGGCGCATAGCTGTCAGCACATGGGGCGATTTCCAGAGGCCTGTCGCCCTCAGCACAATCGCAGATTGAAATATCATCATCATCTGGTTCAGGAGAAATGGTATAGCTCATGGCAGTAAAATGTGTCGGGTAGCACCAGCGATTCGAGTCAAACAGTTGTTGAGAAATCGCCTGTTCTTCCAACTCCTGCACAGTCAATGTGTATTCCGTTCCGCTGACCGGATGGGAGAAAGAAAACGAATCGCCGGGAGCGTGTGTCTTGA
>ERZ827458.747-NODE-747-length-36284-cov-6.168732_pt1 | contig 36284 bp, 29 predicted proteins | sample MGYA00519706_ERZ827458 | MGnify/ENA primary metagenome ERZ827458 (study PRJEB31778, sample SAMEA3449309) | human gut metagenome | biome: human gut; feature: human-associated habitat; material: faeces | place: United Kingdom | collected 2010/2012 ...
AAATACTGGTTGTATTTCAAATGAGGACGACACAGCTATGCCGTGCTGTTTGGCTCCTAAAACCTTGTGTGTCCTTGTCAACTGATGGTATCTACATTGCTGAATTAACATTTATGTCTGCATCATATAGCATGGTTACAAAATCGGTATAATAGAAGCCCTTCTATTGCGCCAAAGCATTGACAATAGCTAAAAATTTTTGTAGAATTAATATCATTTGTTAGATTACATGCTTCAGCAATACCGGATTATATTCACATTTTTAAAATACAAATATACTGCCAGTCAGGGCAAAGAATCAAACATACTGAAGGGGTCAGGCCGATGGAAGAAATCCTAAGAATGGAACATATTACCAAGCGCTTTGGAGATATGTACGCGAACCGGGACATCAGCTTTGATGTCCGCAAGGGCGAGGTGCATACTCTGCTGGGCGAGAACGGCGCCGGAAAGAGCACATTGATGAACGTGCTGTTCGGCCTTTACCAGCCTACGGAGGGAAGCATATACATACACGGCAAAAAGGTGCGTATAGATTCACCTGCACAGGCGGTAAAGCAGGGCATAGGCATGGTACATCAGCATTTTATGCTGGTGGAGGCCATGACGGTGCTGGAAAATATAATACTGGGCGACCGCAATACAAAGGGCATATTCATAGACAAGGACGCCCGCCGCAGGGAAATACAGAAGCTGGCGGATCAGTACGGCCTTGAGGTGGAGCTGGATAAGCCCATAACCGAGATAGCGGTAGGCGCTCAGCAAAGGGTAGAGATACTCAAGGCGCTGTACAGGGGCGCAGAGCTGCTGGTGCTGGACGAGCCCACGGCCGCGCTGACGGACATAGAGGTGGAAGGGCTGTTCAAGGTAATGAACAAGCTTACCGCCGAGGGAAAGAGCATAATATTCATAAGCCATAAGATGCGCGAGGTGCTGCATATATCCGACCGCGTAACCATACTCCGGGCGGGCAGGAGCATATGTACCCTCAACAGGGACGAGACTACCGGCGAGGAGCTTGCGAACCTTATGATAGGCAGGGAGCTTGCCCCCTCCCATTATGAAAAGATCGAGCAGCCGGGGGAACCGGTAATAGCGCTCAGAAACGTGGATTACTGCAAGGCTTCCAAGCATAACGGCCTCGACGGAGTCAGCCTCACCGTTGGAAGAGGCGAGATAGTGGGCATAGCGGGCGTGGACGGCAACGGTCAGAGCCAGCTTGCCCAAATAGTTACCGGCGTGCTTGTTCCTGAGGGCGGCGAGCTGGACCTTAAGAATAAAAAGATAGCCGTTTTCTCGCCGGAGGGCTTTATAGAGGAGAGGGTATCCCATATACCTGAGGACCGCAACAAGATGGGGCTCATAGGCAGTATGTCCATAAGCGACAATATAGTGCTCAAGTCCACCGAAAAGCCGGAGTTTTCAAAGAAAAAGGGCTTGCTTCTGAAAAAAAAGGCCATTAAGGGCTATGCCGAGGAGATGCGCGAAAAGTACGACATACGCTGCGTATCCGTGGAGCAGGAGGCAAGGAATCTTTCCGGCGGCAACCAGCAGAAGGTGATACTGGCCCGTGAGCTTGAGGGCAACCCGGACCTGCTGGTGGCGGTACATCCTACCCGCGGCCTTGACATAGGCGCTACCCGCTTCGTGCATGACAGCATGATAGCGGCACGGGACAGGGGCTGCGGCGTGCTGCTCATAAGCGCGGACTTTGACGAGATACTGGAGGTTTCGGACAGGATAGTGGTCATGTTCGAGGGGCAGGTAATGGGTGAATACCCGGGCAAGAACCCTCCCATACAGGAGATAAGCCTTGCCATGGCGGGCAAGTAAGGAGGACGGCATGAAAAACACCAGGATGATAAGCCTGCTGGTTCCCATAATATCCGTAATACTGGCCTTTCTCATAGGCTGCATAATAATGGCGGCGCTGAGCGCGAACCCTGCCGTGGCGCTGCAGGCTCTCTGGAAGGGCGCCTTCGGCAGCGTAAGGAACATAGGCACCACGCTTTCGCGCTCTACCCCGCTGATATTCACCGGCCTTTGCGCCTGCTTTGCGTATAAGTGCGGCGTGTTCAACCTGGGCGGCGAGGGCCAGTTTATAATGGGCTCCGTGGTGTGCACCGTGATAGCCACCCAATGCGGCTTTACCGGGCTGCCCGCCATAATAATATGCCTTATAGCCGGCGCCGTGGCAGGCGGCCTTTGGGCGATGATACCCGGTGTGCTGAAGGTGTACAGAGGGCAGAACGAGATGATAATCTCCATAATGATGAACTACATAGCCACGCTTTTCATGGGAGTACTGTTCACAAATTGGCTGAGGGACGGCTCCGTTCCGCAGACGGTGGCGGTGCCCGACGGGACGCGGCTGACGCGGCTGTTCGGCCTGCGGGCCACCTCCGCCTTTGTGATAGCCGTCGCTGTGAGCCTCATAGTCTATTACTTCCTCTTCAACACCTCCAAGGGCTTCCAGCTAAGGGCGGTGGGTTTCAACATGACCGCCGCCAAGTTCAACGGCTTCGCAGTGGAAAAGTACTTTCTATTCAGCTTTCTCATATCCGGCATGATAGCGGGCCTGGGCGGCAGCGCGGAGATACTCGGTACCCAATTCTTCCTTATAAACGGCTACGCCGCAGGTTACGGCTTTGACGGCGTATCCATGGCACTGATAGGCCAGCTTCACCCCATAGCTACCATGCTTGTAGCGATATTCTTCGCTGCCCTCCGTGTAGGCTCAACCACTATGCAGGCGGCTACTGGCGTGCCTACCAGCGTATCCGATATAATACAGGCGCTGGTGATAGTGTTTACCGTGGCGGGCCTTGCCCTGGTAAAGCTGCCTGAGTTCAAGGCCTTTACCGACAGGGTATTCGCAAAGAAAAAGGAGGTGGCGTAGCATGAGCTGGGAATTCATATCAAATCTTCTCCTCGCGAACGTAAGAATGGCTACGCCCCTCATATTCCTGGCGCTGGCAGAGCTGTATTCCCAGCGGGCGGGCCTGGTACATATAGGCCTTGAAGGCTTGGCCTCCATAGGCTCCCTTGTGGGCTTCCTTGTGAGCCTTATAACCGGCAACCCCTTTCTGGGCGTTCTGGCGGGCGCCGCCGCAGGCATACTGGTGAACATGATATACGCCTACGCTACCATAACCCTCTGCGCAGAGCAGATAGTGTACGGCATGGCAATAAACATATTCGCCCCTGCGCTGGCCTCCTTTATATACCGGGTATACTTCGGCGCGGGCTCTGAGCTGGTGCAGGTAAGCCTTATGGAAACGCTTGCCTCCAGAATGGGCATCACAGCCAACGGCTTCATAACAAAGCTGTTTCTGGATCAGACCCCCATGGTATACCTTGCGTACCTGCTGGTAGTATTCACGGTGATATACTTCAACAGGACAAAGTCCGGACTGAACTACAAGGCGGTGGGCGAATACCCCAAGGCCGCCGCGACGCTGGGCATTGACGTAATAGGCATAAAGTACACGGCGAGCGTTATCTGCGGCGCCCTCGCGGGCATAGGCGGGGCGTACCTCACCACCTGCTACACCACCACCTATGTTGACGGCAATATCGCGGGCCGTGGCTTCATAGCTCTGGCGGCGGTAATATTCGGCCGCTGGAACGCAGGCGGCGTGCTGATAGCCTGCCTCTTCTTCGGCTTCTGCGACGCATTGCAGATACGCCTTCAGGTGGGCAGCTACAACATACCCTATCAGTTCTTCCAGATGATACCCTATATCGCTACCGTAGTGGTGCTCGCGGCAATAGGCATGAAGAAGGCCGGACCCAAGAGCTGCGGCAAGCCTTACCGCAAGGAAGAACGCTAACTCTGACATAATAGCCGGTCATGCGGCTGTTATATAAACAAAAAATCGAAACGGAGGAATTACAAATGAAAAAGTTCTTAGCAATGCTGCTGGTCGCCGCTATGGTATTCTCAATGGCAGCCTGCGCCAAGGCGCCCGAGGCCGCCCAGCCCGCCGCAACGGAAGAGACCGCCGGCGAGACCGCGGAGACCGCCGAAGCCCCCAAGGACGGCAAGGTATACAAAGTAGCCATGATCTGCGACTCCAGCATTTCCGATGGCGGCTGGGGCATGTCCTGCTACAACGCCATGATGGACGCCGCAGAGAAGCACGGCTGGGAAACCGCCGTATCCGACAGCATTGAACAGTCCGCATACTTTGACACTATCGATTCCTACTGCACTCTGGGCTACGATATGATCTATGCTCCCGGCAATCAGTACACCGACGCCGTACTGCAGGCTGCCGCAGAGTATCCCGACATCGCTTTCGCCCTGCTCAACGGCGCTGCCGATACCCCCGCCAAGGCCGAGAACGGCAACGTATCCTCCCTGCTGCCCAACGCCACACAGATAGGCTGGATCGCCGGCGCTCTGGCAGGCCTTATGACCGAGACCGGCACCATCGCCTTTATCGGCGGCATGGAGCTGGACACCACCAAGGGCAAGTATGAGGGCTATAAGGAGGCCGCCGCCTACGTAGCAGAGAAGGCCGGCAAGACGGCAACTACTCTGGATATCGTATACTCCAACTCCTTCTCCGCCAGCGACAAGGGCATCGAGTTCGCCAAGGCCATGATTGACAAGGGAGCCGACGTATTCTTCGGCGACGCTTCCGCCGTTGACTCCGGCGCACGTCAGGCCATAGACGAGTACAACGCCGCACAGGGCAGCGTAAAGGTATTCGACATAGCGCAGCCTGCTGACCTGCTGGGCCAGAACGAATGCATCATAGGCTCCCAGGTGACGGACAACTCCGCCATGGTAGGCTCCTGCATGGAGGCTGTTGAGGCCGGCAAGCTGGGCGGCGACGTCATTTACGGCACCCTCGAGAACGGCGCTCTTTCCGCCGGCGCGGTAAGCGACCTGGTACCTGCGGAGATAAAGGATCAGTATAACGCCTACATCGAGGAGATGAAGGCCGGCACCTTTATGAAGTAATAACCACTCAGCCAATATAAATAATGACGATACCCCGGCATGGCCGGGGTATTGTTGCAGTCTGAGGGAGGAGGTTGACGGCGTACCTTTGGTATTAAAATACAGTCCATCAGTATTATCGCCCCTAAGAAACAAACTATTGATATTGTTTCCCAAAGAATATATATAAATGCTAAATCCAATAAAATAATATTTATAGTGTTAAAAAGAAGGGGATAATATGAAAAAATAACTTATATTGACACTGGCACTTATCATGGTGCTGTGCCTGCTGCCGAGCGTGGCGTTTACAAAAGACATGTCTTGGATATGGACGGCTACCATTATCGGCGGCAAATATTACAATAGCCTCAGACACAGACGGTAGAAAGTGGCAAAGAAGCTACCTTTACAGTAAATAGTAAGGAACCCACCAGAACTAACTACGATTTTAAGGGATGGAGCACCGACAAGAATGCTACGACCGCAAGCTATCATGGCGGAGAAAGCATAAAAATAAGCAAGGATACCACCCTGTACGCCGTGTGGGCAAACCCCAATCCCAGCGAGAGCCCTGCTCCCAGCGAGAAACCCGAGCCTACAGCTACGCCTACGCCGAATATACCGTGGGTACCCGGCCATGACCATAACCACAACAATAACGGTGTTCCCCTATAGTTTACATACCCCCCAAGACCGGCGACATGCCCTTCTGGTACAGCATTGCGCAGTTCCTTGGCCTGGTAAAGTAACAGATAAAGTAACAGCATAACGCAAAAAAATAAGGGCGGCCCTCGGACCGCCCTTCTGTTTATAATTTATCGTGAATACGGGAGAACAAAAAACGCGGGGCGCAATGTATTAGTTGCATAAAAATGTAAAGTATGAGAAAATTAAGAAAATATCGATATAAAACTCTTAAAAATTACATTATAAACAGAGGAAGAAGAGAGTGGAATCAAGGGAATTGCTATGCAGGATCAAAGCGGGAGATGACGAGGCTTTCAGGACGATGGTATTGACCTATGGAAAGCCGGTATACCTGCGGCTTTTGGAGCGCTCCGGGAATAAGGAGGTGGCCAAAGAGGCGCTCAGGGAGGCGTTTATCGACCTGTATATCACCGTTAAAATGGCCAACAGCAAAGACCCTGTGGAAGCGCTGCTTTACAGCAGGGCGGAGGAGATACAGGCGGATATGCTGCGCCGATCCTGCGAAAGACTGTTCTACACTGCCACGAATGCAAACGCCCCAGAGCTGCCTAGAACCCAGCCGGAGATAAAGCGGGCCGATGTTCAGCCGTCGGATATCCCTATTCAGGCCAAGGCGGAGAAAAGGCCGTGGAGCGCGGGAAGGCTGGCTGCCGCCATAGCGCTCTTCGCAGGAATACTTGCCGCTCTATGGGTCATAGCCGGCCTGCTTATGGATATGGGCTTTTTGCCCTATATCGACATGGGTTATAGCTGGTTCAATATGAACATAGCGCCCTGGTTTTAAGCATGGAGGCGGCACATGAAGGATAGCAAGGTAATAGCCGTTATGTTAGTGGTGTTCATACTTCTCTTGATGACCATAGGCGTGCTTTTTATGGTGCGGCCCGGTGTGATAGACAACAGGCGGGCGGCCAAAGAGGCGGAGATAATTGCCATGATAGAAGCGAGCGGAGGCAGCGTGGAAATACCAGATATGCAGCTACCGGAGGTGCAGGGAGAGGAGGACGAGACCTTCGAGGGCTACGAGCCGGGCTTTGAGCAGGACATGGGCTCGATTCCCGGCTATGAGCCGGAAGAAGGCACCGAGGAAAGTAAGTCGGTGGGCCGCGGGACTATATCCATACCCGCCATAGACCTGAAAATGGCGGTAATGGAAGGCGCGGATAGGCGCGCCCTGCGGGGCGGCGCGGGCTGGCTGCCCTCATCGGCTGAGATGGGTGCGCCGGGAAACTGCGTCATATTCGGCCACCGGATGAAAAAATACGGCAGACATTTCAACAGGCTGGATGAGCTGGAAGCAGGGGACGAGATAAACCTTTCCGCTGGAGATGGAGATGTTTATACATATACCGTTACGGGGAAGGAAACTATCGAGCCGGAGGAGCTGTTTAATGCGCTGAGTTCCCACAACGACGGATACTCGCTTACTCTGGTGACATGTACCCCGGTCGGGAAAGGGACACACCGACTGCTCATATATGCGGCAATGCAGCCATAAAACGAAGGATCAAGGGGGATAAGGACTATGAAATTCAAGAGCTTTAATCGCGTGCTTGCTGCTTTGCTGATGCTAACGATGCTTGCCGGTCAGGTGCTTATGAGCACTGCCATGGCCTTAAATGAGGAGCCGGGCATAGTGATACTGGATGAATCCGATCTGCTGGAGGCGGAGCCAACGCCTACCCCGGCGGCAGAATCGCCGGAGGGCGGCGAGCTGCCTGCCGAGGGCGGCATGCCCACGCCGGGGACAGCGGAAACAATAGAAATAAGCGAGGACGACCTTACCGCCACACCCACTCCCATGCCTGTCGAACCCACCGATACGCCGGAGGCAAGCCCGACCATAGAGCCCACCGACACGCCGCTGCTTACCGCCACACTGCTCAGGGGCTTTAATCTCATGTCCAACAATGCTGATGAGCTTGCAAATGGCGGAATAACAATAAACATCTCGGGCGGCAAGGAAACCGTAGAGGACGGAGAAAGCTGCACATTTTCGGTTACGATAACGGATACAGACCTTCATGCAACGCCTAACCTTGTTGAAGGCACTAAGGTAACAGTTAAACTGCCGGAGTTTCTTGAGATTAAGGACATAGAAACTGCTTATAATAAGGATTGGAAACAGTGGTTTAAAAATGCCGAATACGATCAGAATAAGCATGAGCTGATATTGACGTTAGCTAACATAGATAGTAGTAAACAAACAGTAGGCATATCGTTTAATATCGAAACGGTAGCGAATTTTATCGGCTATGACGGGGATGGAAAGGGCAAAATATCCATAGGCATAGCCGGCTTGAACGAGTCTGAGACCGAGATAGGGACAGGGACGGGAACCGGAACGGGAAAAACAGAACCCTATCTTCAGAAAACCATGTTTGCGAACTATATGCCGGGAGCGGATAAGGATCACAATATATACATTCTGAATGATCAGAGCAAGCCGATAACCTATCGGGTAAACTTTGGCATAAATAAGAATTACGCCGGAAATGTGGCGATAGAGGATGACATGAGCAACGGCGCGCTGGCGCTGTGCGATGACAGCGGAAGAGTCGATGCGAGCCTTGTTAAGTGTATAAAGCTATATATAGACGGTTCGCCGGTTGCTTTGTCTCAAACTGGGGAAAGCCTGACAGGTACGCATAATGAACTTGGAAATATAACGATATCGAAGGACGGCACGGGCTTTTCCGTCACATTTTCTCGCGAAGAGGGCTTTGCGCAGGGGGAGGATTCATCTCTTGCGAATATCGAATTAAGGTATTTTGCCAAGCTTGTCGGAAATGTGAATGATGTTACCAACAAGGTAAACATGAAAATTGATGATAAGATAAGCGAAGCTGCGCAGGTGGTGGCGCGCAGGTATACATCGGGCGCGGTCACTACCAGCAAATATATAATGAACGGCAGCAATGAGGTAACTGTATTAGATATAAATGAAAAAACCGGAACTGTCACTTTCCGAATAAGGGTCAGCGCATACGGCGAGATTGCTATTGACAAGGATACGGTAATCGTTAAGGACGTGTTGGAGGACTGCTTTAGCTATAAGGACAAATCGGTCAAATATGGCACGAAAGCAGACGAATACTTTAAACTTGAAGTAAATGGCCAGACTGTAACTATAACCAAAATAAAAGACGGGGCAATAGCACAGGGATTTTATACCATCGACTTTACCGTTGATGTCGATATGGCCAAGCTTCAGCCCGGCGGCGTTGCACAGAATAGGATAAGCGACAATAGTGTCGTTTACGTCCGCCGCGACGCGGAACTGACCGTAAATAAGACCTGGGAGGAGGGCGACGGCGAGGAAAAAATAGCCACCTTCCAGCTCATTGGGCCGAAAGGTAATATTGATATTATTGATACTGCAAAGGTAACGGGAAACGATTCTGCTACCCTCTATATCGGTGCGGATAAGCTGAGTGAAGGTGATAATACTTGCACCCTCCGCGAAACCGTTGAGGAGAGCAGCAAATACGTTGCGGGGCCGGATAAAAAGGTCGTGATAAACAAAAAAGACAATGTTGTTACGATAGTATCCGTTGAGGACGGAAACGTCAATAAAGGTACGGCTTCAGTAAGAATCGAAAATAAGCTGGATTCTCAAAAAGGCTCCGTGACGTTCAAAAAGCTCGGCGAAGGGAAAGAACAAATAGGAGGCGGTACGTTCCAGCTATATAGGGTAGATGGCGAGAATTCTGATCCTGTAGGAAAGGTTTTTTCTACCGCAAACGGTGAGCATACAATAGACAACCTTCTTTACGGCACATACTACGTCAAAGAGATAACTGCACCGCAGGGGTATATACTTGATAGCGAGCCCTCTGCTGAGATTACTATAAAAAAGACCGCCGCCCATGGGACAATCACCATGACCAACGAGAAGTATACCGCGGGCAGCATCACCGTAAAGAAGGTGGATGAGAACGGCAATCCGCTGGCGGGCGCGGAGTTTATGCTGTCCGGCCCGAAAGCAGAAAAGAAAACCACCGATAATAGCGGCGTTGCGGAGTTTACCGGGCTGGAAGCCGGGAAGTATTATATAATCGAAAAAACTGCCCCGAAGGGTTACGGAAGATATGACGGAACCGTTACCGTGGAAATAAAGGCTGACGGTACTGCAACCGTAGACGACCTGCCAAAAGGAATCAGCTTTGCTGGCGAAACCGTAACTTTGACATGGACTAACACCCGCGATAAGGGAAGCATAAGCATAACCAAGACAGGAAGCGCAAATAAGTCTTTGCAGGGCGCGGTGTTCGGACTTTATAAGGACGCTGCCGCCGCCGAAAAGCCGATTGACACTCAGCAGACCGACAAAAACGGCGAGGCACTGTTTGCAGACCTGGAGGCCGGAACGTATTATGTTAAGGAAATTGCTGCGCCCAATGGGTATGCACTGAGCGATGACGTTCACACTTTCATTATAGGTAACGGTGAAAACGCTGCGTGGGATTGCGAAAAAACAATAACAAATCAACTGAAAAAGTACACGCTCAAACTGACGAAGAAGGGCGACGATGGGAAGCTGCTCCAGGGCGTTGATTTTACGTTAAGCGGCAACGGCATAACCAAGAAATCCGCAAGCGGGCAGGATGGCGTGGTAAAATTTGAGGGCCTTCCATTTGGAAGGTATACTATCGCGGAGACAAAAGCGCCACAGGGGTATGTTCCTGCCGGCAGCATTAACGTTGAAGTAAAGGGCGATGGCAGCAATGGAAGCGTCATACAGGTCGGGGATGTTATAAACAAAAGGACGAAGCTCACCGTCACAAAATTTGCCGAGGACGAAAAAACGGCGCTTCCCGGCGCAAAGTTTGTAATCAAGAGCGCCGACGGGAAGTATGTAAAGGTCGATGGGACAAGCTTTGCTTCTTTTGCCGATAAAAAAGAAGATGCGACCGCGATAGTCACCGACGAGAACGGCACCTTTACCCTTGAATACCTGCCATTGGGCGAATATGTGCTGGAGGAGGTTAAAGCGCCGGATGGGTATCTGACGATAAGCGACCCTGAAAATTTCACGATCAAAAATGAGTCAACGGCTGTAAGCGTAGGAAATACCCGTATCAAGGCCGATTTGAAAATAATCAAGACTGACGAAAACGGCAAGCTGCTGGAAGGAATAAAGTTTACGTTGAAAAACAGCGTAGTCGGGTTTGTTACGGCGAGCGGCAGCAACGGCAGGTATACCTATACCGACCTTGCGGATACAGTCACCGAGTTTATTACAGATGAACGTGGCGAGATATTCGTAAGCGGTCTGCTCTGGGGCACATACTATCTCAGCGAAACAAATGCCCCAAAGGGCATAGTGGGAATAAAAGATCAAATCGTTAAGGTGGACGCCGAAAACCATAACAAAACGATTGAGCTTAAGCTGGAAAACAGGAGCGAAAAGGGAAAGATCGAATTCACCAAAACCGACGGCGCGGGCAATGGCCTCGCAGGGGCGGTGTTCAAGCTGAAGCTTGTAGAGAAAAGCGGCACGGCGTATTCCACCGTCGAGCAGATGTATGCCATTTCCGACGATGAGGGGCGGGTCAGCTTTGAGGACGTGCCGTATGGCGTGTATGAGCTTACGGAGGTAATAGCGCCGGAGGGCTATGTGCGCAGCAACGACACATATTATGTGAGCATCGGCGGCGCTGTGGCGGAAGGCATAATCATAGGCAACGCCCCCGACCCCTGGACGAATTCCCGGACGGAGAAGGAGTTTACCGTTAAAAAGGTAAGCGCCGACGGGGGAGAGCTCTTGAACGGCGCGGTATTTCAGGTGCTGGATGAGGATAATAATCCTATAGAGGACAAGATAATAACTACAAACGGCGGTTCCGGCAAAATAACGCTGCCTCTGGGCAGATACTACCTGAAAGAGACGGTAGCTCCTGAGGGCTATGAACTGAACGAGGAGCTTATACCCTTCGAGGTCACGACGAACGGGCGCAACACCGTAACCGTGAAAAATACGCCCAAGACCGGCTCGCTGACGATACAGAAGGCCGATAAAGACGGCAAGCCCCTGCTCGGAGCGGAGTTTAAAATATACGCCGCGGAGGGTGCGGCCCGGAAAAATCCAATTTATACGTTGATAACCGATAGCAGCGGCAAGGCCGTTAAAACCGGCATACCCTACGGCAGCTATGTGGCGATAGAGAGCCGTGCACCGGAAGGGTACGAACGGGATAATACGGAGCATACCTTCGACATACCGCAAAAGAATGAGGACGGAACGGTTAGTGCGGATATAAGTATTTCCGTGGAAAACACAAAGAGCCGCTATGCCCTGAGCATTGTAAAAAGGGATATTAACGATAAGAACAAAAAGCTGGCCAATACGAAATTTGCCGTGAGGGGCGGCGGCTTCTATGCGGAGGTCGAGACCGGCGAGGACGGTACCGTTACGGTGGAGGTGCCCGCTGCCGGCACATATAGTATAACCGAGATCGCGCCGCCCGTGGGCTATACCCTGGATCCTGCGACATACACGGTAGAAGTAGAAGGCCATACCGCTGCCGGAGAGGAAGTGGCGTTCATTGCGAAAAACTACCAAACCAAGGTAAAGCTCAACAAGGTGGACGAGAAGGGAATACAGCTTGAAGGCGCGGAGTTCAGCATATTAGGCGCGGAAGGGAAGCGGGCCGTAAAGTTTAAAAAGGAAGGCTCTGTGTATACCTATTCCGAGGACGGCGATGTTACAGCCATAACGGCGGGAAATGCCGAGATAGTCGGCCTGCCGGTGGGGAGCTATATCCTGCGGGAGAATGAGGCGCCGAAAAATTATATACCAATGGAGGATATGAGCTTCCATGTGCGGGCGGATCTGTACGATAAGGCGCTGGAGCTGACCGTTGAAAACCTGCCCCATGAAAAGGGCATTGCCGTGCTGAAGGAGAGCCCGGACGGAACGCGGCTCAAGGGAGCGGTATTCACGCTGTACAAGGCGGATAACACGGAGGTAGAGAAGGTCACGACGAACAAGGCGGGCGTGGCGCTTTTCACCGGATTGAACCCCGGCAGCTACTACATAAAAGAAACTGCTGCGCCCGAAGGATATAAGCCTTTGGACAAGAGGTTCGACTTTATCATAGACGCAAACGGAGATCTGAGAGGCGATGGCTTCAGCGGCGAAGGGCTGTATACGCTTATCGTAAAGAACAGCCCCCTTGAATACGGCTTTAAGGTAAAAAAGGTAAGCACAAACGATGAAAAGCTCGTACTGCCCGGCGCGGAGTTCCGCATACTTGGGGGCGACCTGGACAAAAGGTATACCACAGGGGCAAATGGGCTTACGGAGCAGATAACGCTCCCCATAGGCGAATATACGCTTACAGAGATGAAAGCGCCGGAGGGCTACGTTATAAACGGAGCGGGGCGGCATATCTCCGTCAAGGCGGACGGCATATACCTCGACGGCGGTAAGCTGGGCGAAGGGGCGGCCATCACCATCCGCAACGCCCCCGTAAACTTTAAGCTCAGGCTCGTGAAGGTGGATGCGGATACAAATCAGCCCCTTGCAAACGTTGCCTTTATCCTGAAGGATGAGGATGGCGGTACACATTCCCTTATTACCGGCAGCAACGGCATCACCGATACAATATCCCTTGCGCCAGGGAAATATACGTTGTCCGAGGTAGCCGCGGCGGAGGGCTATGCCATACCCCTGAACGGATGGGGCTTTACCGTAACGGAGGGCACAGTTCAGCAGGTGACGAATACCAGCGAGGTGACAGAGTGGAGCTTTAACGGCGGCCTGCTGACGCTGACATTGAAAAACAGCCGGATATACGGTGGCCTTACCATAGAAAAAACTGACGGCAAGGACGGCAGCGCCCTGGCGGGCGCGGAGTTTACCGTAGCCGGAAGCGACGGTACGCCGCTGACCTTTATAAAGAATAACGGCAGGTACGAGGCAGCCACAGGCGAGGGCGCATCGAGCACCATAGCTACAGACGCCAACGGTAAGGCTCATATTACAGGGCTGAAGTTCGGAAATTATGCCGTAACGGAAACAAAGGCCCCCGAAGGGTATGTGTTGAAGGGAGACCGCCACAGCATAGCCATAAGCAGGCAGCAGACCGAGGTGACGCTGCGGCTGAAGAATGACAAGGCCATGTACAAGGTCACGGCGATAAAGCAGGATGCGGGCGAAAACGGAAAGCTGCTGGTTGGGGCGGAGTTTACGCTGTACAGCGCGGAGGGCGCTGTTGTGGCAAAGGCAGTAACGGGCTACGACGGCACGGCAGTATTCGAGGTTCCTGAGGGCAAGTATAAGCTCGTAGAGACAAGGGCCCCTGCGGGCTACCAGCTTAGCGGCGACTTTGTGCGGGAGATCACCGTCAACGCAGTGCGGGGAGCGGTGGGCGAATTCAAATATACCTTCAACAACGAAAAGACCAGCTACTCCGTAGAGATACATAAGCACGACTCCGAGGATAAGCAGAAAAAGCTTGCGGGTGCGGAATTTGCCGTTACGGATAGCCGGGGCTTTACCAAGACAGTGACGACCGACGCCTCAGGCAAGGCGTCTATTACCGAGCTGCCTTACGATGATTACACTATCCGCGAGATAAAGGCGCCAAAGGGCTATGCACTGAGCGATAAGGAGTACTCAGTAAAAAAGACAGAGCTTGTCCATGGCAGCCCCGTAGTTATTGAGGCGGCAAACAAGTATATACTGGGCAGCGTGACCATTAAAAAGGTAGACCACGAGAACCCCGAAAAGCTCCTTGAAGGGGCGAAGTTTAACGTGACGGATGAAAATGGCAGCCTGCTCAAGTGGAAGGCGGAGGGCGACGTATACACGTTGGATGAGCGCGGCAGCGGCGTAATAACTGCGGGCAGAGTAACGCTCAAGGACCTGCCGGAAGGCACATATACCCTTACCGAAATCGACGCGCCCAGCGGCTACGCTATACTGGACGGCAGCAGAACCTTCACTATAACCGAGGCGAATATGACGGCGCCGCTTGAAATAAAGGTAGAAAATCTGGTTAGGCGTACGGCAGTAGGCTTCATAAAGGTGGATAAAAACAACAAGGAGCTGCGCCTTGCGGGAGCGGAGTTCACCCTCTACAGGATGAATGGCGAAAAGCAGGGCGAAGTTGTGGCAACGGGAGTGACCAACAGCAACGGCCTAGTGACATTCACCGAGCTCACGATGGGCAGCTACCGGGCTAAGGAAACAAAAGCGCCAAAGGGCTATAAGCTTTGGAACGCCCCCATAGACTTTACCGTGGACGAATACGGGAAGGTAAGCGTAGGGAGCACCGAGCTAAAGCCGGAGGGTCTTGTATACACCGCCATGATAACCAACACCGCAGAGGAAAAGGAGATAACCCTGAAGAAAGTGTCGGATACCGGCGAGGCGCTTACGGGAGCCACATTCAGGCTGAGCGGCGAAAAGAGCTATATACTTACCACCGGCAGCGACGGTACGGCAAAGATCAGCCTGCCATACGGCGATTACATACTGGAGGAAGTAATAGCTCCGGACGGGTATGTGCTCAGCAGCGAAAAGCAGGCGCTGAACCTGAGCGACTCAGGATTAAAGCTGAACGGCAAGGCTGTATCAGGGTTTACGGTCACGCTGAAGAATCAGCCCGTGACATTCGCCCTGACGCTGCATAAGCGGGATGCCTCTACGGGCAAGGCGCTATCCGGTGCGACGTTCAAAATAACCGGCAACAGCTACACAAAGACCGTTACCGCGGATGCGTTAGGCAATACCGAGACCATAAAGCTCAGGCCGGGGACCTACGGCATAACCGAAACGGCAATGCCCAGCGGATATATAAGGCCTTTGGGCGGATGGACGCTCACTGTGGAGCGTGATGGGGACATGAGCGTATCCGGCAACGGCGCTTACATATCCTTGGACAATACAGTGGTGCTGACGGTGGACAATATATCCAATCAGCCTTGCGCTACACCGACCCAGCCCCCCTGCTCAACGCCGGGCTCAGGCAGCACGCCTAAGCCCGCTGGGGGGGCAGGTAAGACGGGCAGCATAGGCAAGACCGGCGAGCTGGGCGGAGATATACGGCTGCTGTGCGGCGCGGCAATGATGCTGTTGTCTTTCACGGGACTGTTGGCGCTCCTGATAGCCGATGGCCGGAAAAAGCAAAAGTATATGATAGGCATGTAGCGGCGTACCGCGGTTAGGACGTTTGAGAACTGTATAAACAAAAACAGCCTGGATATGGTACGGCGTATGACCGTCCAGCCCAGGCTGTTTTCAAGTAAGTAAAGATTATAATGGACGGCACGTGACCGAAAGGTGAGGGCGCTGCGAAAGCGCCAAAAGGTCATGAATTCGCTTTATTCTCTCATTAGCGCGTCCACGAGGGTCTCTATGGATATGCTACCCATGCCGCCAAAGGTTTGCAGCATATGGCCGGATAGCAGCGTAAAGAACAGCTCTGCCCGCTCGCCCAGTATCCCGGCGTTGCGGGATTGCAGCTTCAGCGCGCCCAGCTCCAGCATCAACCGCCACTTTTGCTTGTACTCCGTCATGAGCTCGCGTATGGGGGTATCTTCGCTGGCGCATTCGGCGCACAGTACGCAGTACAGCCGCGCGTTGTGCCCGTCTGCCATGAGACTTTCAAACAGGCGAATGAGCGCCGGGCGGAGGGCTTCCTCCCGGTTCAGACCGTCTACCCAGGAGAAAAGTATGTCCGTCATATGGCAGAGACAGTCATCGGTTATGGTGACGATAAGTTCGTCCTTGGTGGAATAGTAGTAATAAAGTGTGCCCTTGCTCAGCTTTGCTTCGGCTGCGATATCGCCCAGGCTGGTGCCGTGGACGCCCTTTTGTGTAAAGAGGGAGGATGCGGTATACAGTATAGCGTCACGTACAGACGGAAAATCCCCGTGTTTGCGCGGCATATGCGTCCCTCCTTCCGGCAAGCCCAAATATCGGCCTTTTGACTGACAATATATAAATTATACAATACGGGAAGTGCGCATACAAGTTCAATATTGCAAAAATAAAAAAAGCGGGGAAATCCCTGCTTTTTTTATCTGTCGCAATTAGTTCATGCCATAGCGCTTCTTAAAGCGATCCACGCGTCCGCCGGTATCTACCAGCTTCTGACGGCCGGTAAAGAACGGGTGGCACTTGGAGCAAATTTCAACCTTGAGCTCACCCTTGACGGAACCGCTCTTGAAGGTCTCACCGCAAGCGCAACGAACGATGCTCTCACCGTAATTGGGGTGGATATCCTTCTTCATCGTGTTATCCTCCTGTATTTGCTGGGCGCAGGGCGATTAGCCGCCCTCCTGCTGCATGCGGGCATATACAACCCGAACGAAGTTATTATATCTTATACTGCGGTGCCGGTGCAAGTACTATTTTGATATATTCGGGCTTTTTTTATAAATGAACCCGACCGAGACCGGGGTACGGAGTGCCGCGGTTTATTTGTTGAAGGTCTTGCCTGTGGTGAAGCCGTCCTTCTCATAGGCGCTGTTCCATGCCCGTATCTTGGCGACGAATTCCTTGTTGTTTTCCGTCTTCTCAAGCATGGCGATGAGCTGCTCGGTAATCTCCGCGGGATTGCCGTTGCCCAGCATCTTGCGTATGATGTACACTGCGTCCATTTCGTCTGGGGAGAGAAGCAGGTCATCCCGGCGGGTACCGCTCTTGTAGATGTCTATGGCAGGGAATATACGCTTTTCGGAGAGCTTGCGGTCAAGGTGTATCTCCATGTTGCCTGTGCCTTTGAATTCCTCATAAACTATATCGTCCATGCGGCTGCCGGTCTCGATGAGGGCGGTAGCGATTATGGTTAGGCTGCCTCCGTTTTCGATGTTGCGGGCAGCGCCGAAGAAGCGCTTGGGCTTATGCAGCGCTCCCGGATCCATACCGCCGGAAAGAGTCTTGCCGGTGGCGGGGATAGTAATATTGTAGGCGCGGGTAAGGCGGGTTATGGAGTCTATGAGGACTACCACGTCCTTGCCCTGCTCCACCAGGCGCATAGCGCGCTCCTGGGCCATCTCGGCCACGCGGGTATGATGCTCGGGCAGCTCATCAAAGGTGGAGTACAGCACCTCACCCTTTATGCTGCGCTGCATATCCGTTACCTCCTCGGGCCGCTCGTCTATTAGCAGCACTATGAGGGTAACGTCGGGGTAGTTGTTGGTTATGCCGTTTGCTATATTCTTGAGCAGCGTAGTCTTGCCGCTCTTGGGCTGGCTGACGATAAGGCCGCGCTGGCCCTTGCCTATGGGGGCTATGAGGTCTACCAGGCGAATGGCCAGATTCTGGTCCTTTGCGCCGGTGCCGTCGTCATATTCCAGAGTAAGACGCTCATTGGGGTATATGGGCACAAGCTCCTCAAAGGGCTTACGCTTCATGGCCTCCTCGGGATCAATGCCGTTTATGGCTGTTATGTACAGCAGCGCGAGAAAACGCTCGCCCTCCTTGCTTGGACGGGTCTTGCCGGTGACGAGATCGCCTGTGCGGAGGCCGAAGCGGCGTATCTGGGCGATGGAGACGTATATGTCCTTGTTGCCCGGCAGATAGTTGTCGCTGCGGAGGAAGCCGTAGCCATCGGGCAGCACTTCAAGTACGCCTTCGCAATCGCCGCATTCTCCGCCCTCGAGAAGGCCGGGAACTGCGGGATTGCTGGTGCCGTATTCTTTGTTGTAGTAGCCCTCGGGACGGTCCGGTCTGCGGAAGCTTTCCTCGGACTGCTGCTCATAGGCGGCCTGATAGCTCTGCTGCTGATAGCCCTGCTGGTAGGAGGGCTGCTGGTAGCCCTGCTGGGAATAGTCCCTGTTATAAGAAGGCTGATAACCCTGCTGGGAGTAGTCCCTGTTGTATGCCTGATAGCCCTGCTGCTGATAACGGTTCTGATTGTAGCCGTATCCCGGCCGCTGCTGATAATTCTGTTGATAGGGTTTGCGGTACTGCTGCTGATAGCCCATCTGACGGGGCTGCTGTGCCTGATACGCAGGTACATACTGAGAGCGGGGCTGTGCAGGAGCTTCGTGCAGAACGTCGCTGTGCCGCACGTGTGCTTCCTCAGCTGGCTGTTCTGCGGCCTGTATTGGCTGCACGGATGCAGGGGCGGCGGGCTGTGGATCAGGCTGGGCCTCGAGCTGGGGAGCCGGCGGCTCAGCTGGCTGCTGCACCGCGGAGGGTATCGCTCCGCCGTTCATTATGATGTCCACAAGCTCGTTCTTGCGGTATTTTGTGAGTGACTTTACGCCCTGAAGCTTGGCGATCTCCCTGAGATCATTCAAGCTCTTTTCCTGAAGCATTTCTCTGGTCACTGTGGGGGTACTCCTTTCGACATATGGCATAAAAATTTATAAAAAACCACGGAATTAACTATAACTTTCATTTGCCGATGCAGCAAAAAGCCGCATACCGATAGTATTACCAGAAAGTGGAAAAATATAATCACTGTTTTTCTTTCTGCCTGGCCTGGATCTAATCAATGAAAAAGCTATGCTGATACAATTGGTTTTATCCGGGAAAACATACAATATCATAATAATAGTATATTCCAAAAAGAAAGCTGTCAAGCGTTAAAAGACATAAATTAACTTTATATTCACAAATGACAAAAAATGCCTGCTTTTTTATGGTATTGGCAAATTTTCCATAGAGCTTTTGCATATATATCTATGAAAGTTTCACAAGGGGGTAAAGCAAAAATGCAGGATCAGCGGCTGCTGGAAGGCGGGAGGATACGAAGCCATTCCATACACATAGACGACAGGCGGCTCATTAGCGTGACAGGTGTAAAGGACGTAGACAGCTTTAATGAACAGTTCGTACAGCTTCTTACGGAAGCGGGAGAACTGAGAATAGAGGGGGCGGAGCTGCACATCACAAAGCTGAATCTGGACGAGGGGCAGGTAATGCTGGAAGGGGAGATATCCGCGCTTGAGTACGCCGAAGGCGAAGAGAGAGGAAGCCTGCTGGGAAGGATATTCAGATGAGGGAGCTGTTCCCGCCGGGAGAGCTGACCGAGTTTGCCGGATTTGTTGCGGCGGTTAACTGCGGGCTGGTAATAGGAATTATGTATGATCTATTTGCGCTGCTGCGAAAGCCGTTCAAAAGCGCGGTGACAACGGGAATTATAGACCTGCTTTATTATGCCGCCGCTATGGCTCTTGTGGCGCTTACGCTGCTGTATATAAATTGCGGCACGCTGCGGCTGTATCTTTTTGCCGCGATAGCATTGGGAATATACCTGTATGCACGTTTCCCGGGAAGGCTCATAAGGGCGAAAAAAGCGAAGAAGGCAAAATTTACAAAAAAACAGTTGCGTTGATGTTATATATGCATTAGGATAAGTAGTAAGTAGAAGTATCTCCGGAGCGAGCGGTCAAAACTTTGAGCAGGACGCATAGGTAATGGCAAAGAGGGTAAGAAAACGGAATAAAAAGCGTATGCGGGCGTTTGCCGTGGGTTTTGTGGCGCTTGCATTTATAATCGCGGCCGTGCTCATATCCCAGCAGAAAAAGCTGGACGCTATAGCCGAGGAGCAGGCGCAGCTTCAGGAGGTAATAGCGGCGCAGAACGAGGAAAAGGCCCGCCTCGAGTACATGATAGAGTACAGCGGCAGCGAATCCTACCTCATACAGTACGCCCGTGAAAAGCTGGGCTACGTAAGGCCGGACGAGATAAAGTTCGATATTGACGGAAATAAATAACCTATATAGCAAAAGAGAACGGCATAGCCGAGCGTCCTGCGGTCACTCGGATATGGGAACCGTTCTCTTTTTTTATATTATTTGATATCCAACTCCGGCGGTATATCTATTTCATCTGAAACATACTTGCCATTCTTTTTGCGCTGGCGCACGCATTCCGTAAGTAGATATTCTATCTGGCCATTTACAGAGCGGAAGTCGTCCTCTGCCCATGCGGCTATAGCGTCGTACAGCTTTGAGGAAAGGCGAAGGGGTATCTGCTTTTTATCGCTTGCCATATAAGGGACTCCTTAATACAGGCTGCCGGAGTTTACTACGGGCTGGGCGTCGTGATTGCCACAGAGCACCACGAGGAGGTTGGATACCATGGCGGCCTTACGCTCGTCGTCAAGGTCGACTATTCTGTTTTCGCTGAGCCTCTCCAGGGCCATCTCTACCATGCCAACGGCGCCGTCAACTATCATCTTTCGTGCGTCTATGATAGCCGAGGCTTGCTGCCGCTGGAGCATGACCGCGGCTATTTCCGGAGCATAAGCAAGGTAGGTTATGCGGGCTTCGAGTATTTCTATACCGGCTTCAGATACCTTATCCTGTATTTCGTCTTTTATGCGAGCCGCAACGACTTCGCTGGAGCCCCGAAGGCTGCCTTCGTCGGCAATGCCGTCACCGGTGGTGTCCACATTAGGGGCGATATCGTAGGGATAGATGCGAACGATGTTGCGAAGTGCGCTGTCACACTGAAGGGACAGATATTCCTTGTAGTTATCCACATTGAATACCGCCTTTGCTGTATCCACCACCCGCCACATGACCGCTATGCCGATTTCAACGGGGTTGCCGAGACAGTCGTTTATCTTCTGGCGGTTGTTGTTCAGGGTCATTATCTTGAGGGATATTTTCTTTGTTGGTATATCTATAGAGACGTCGGCTCCGCCGGAAGGCTGCTTTGCGCCCAGAACCTTTACGTCGCCGCTCTGGTTGAGCTTTGTGCCCGCTGCCGGGTTCACGGCTGTGCAGAAAGGGTTTACAAAGTAAAAGCCGGAGTTCTTAAGGGTACCGACGTATTTGCCGAACAGCGTAAGGACAAGCGCCTCTTGAGGCTTTAGCACCTTAAGCCCGAGGAAGAATATCCAACCGAAAACAAACCATACGCAGCTGATCAGGGTAAGAGGCAGTATATCATACGAAATCCCGAATATGAAAAGAACTACAGAAGCCACATATACGAGCACCAGCAAGAGCAGGACGACCATTCCGTTCTTTCGATTATTGAGCGTTTTTTCAGTCATCACAATCAATCTCCTATCTGTTTGATATCTATATGATATCAAACAGCGGAGCGAGTGTCAACCGCACAGCGAAAAAAAGCGGCTGATGCGCCGCTTATCTTTGTCCGCCGGTCAAGTGCAGTATGGCCTCAAGCACTGCACCGCCCATGGCCAAGGACTTGTCCGAACAGGAGAAGCAGTGTTCGTATTCGCAGCGGGGATCGACGTCGGCGCACTTCATGCCCTCGGCAGCGTAGAAGCCGTCCGGCAGCAGGCCACGGAGGGTGCCGTCTATTTGAGCTTTTACTTCTTTGCCGCCGACGATAGCCACCGTCTCCTGTGCCTTCACCCTGTCGCCTATGGCGTGTATGCAGTGGAACACGCCACAGGCAGGAGCGTGCATCACGCGCTCGGCGCCGCGCCCGGCTATTATGCCGGGTATGCCGGTGTTGGGTATGGGGCTCTGTCCCTTTTTATAGTATACTCGGCCCATGTAGTGACCCCTCTTTGTCTCTACTGCGGCATGGCAGTCCGTGCCCACTGTAAAGCCGGGGCCGAGGGCTATGACGACAGGGGCGTCAGAGATGGATGTTCCTGTGTTGCGCTTGGCGATTATGGCGTCCACCATTGCGTCCGGGCAAAGAGTAAGCGCGGTGCGGCCGGTCTCGTCAGCCAGTATGGGTATATTTCCCTGGGTTATTACAGCCTTTGCGGTTTCGGCATCCGGAACAAGTACGGCAGTTATGCTTTCAACCCTGGCTGTACCGTGATACATGGCCTCGGAGAAAGCTACGGAGCGGCGTATCGCGCTGGGCTTCGCAAGATCCGTCATCACTATATCCATGCCCGCGCGTTTTAAGCGCACTGCAACGCCTGTGGCCAGATCCCCTGCGCCCTTTATCAGTACCAGCATAAAATACCCCTTTGATATATGATGACAGCGTTAGCTTGAATATATTAAAATTGTATCATTCCAACATAACCGTGTCAAATAGTGAAGAAAATATTACATATTTGAAAAAACGCATGTGTATGGGGCTTAAGGTATGGAAATACGGAGGCTTTGGTGATATGATTTTTGCAGCAGGAGATAATAATATTATTAAGTAAATAAGAGCAATATAAGGAGGGACCGGAAATGGCATTTTTTGACAAGATCAATTCCATAGCCAAGAACGTGGGCGACAAGACGGGCGACGCCATCGAAATGGCGAAGATTAACGCGAGGATAGCTTCCGAGCGCAGCGCTATGAACGATATTTACAGACAGCTGGGAGAGGCGTACTATGCTCATCGCATTAACGGCGGCGAGGGCGAGCCCGCGGAAGCTGCTGCGATGTATTCCCAACTGGACCAGCGCACGGCGGCCATAGACGAGGCTCAAAAGCAGATAGTGGCCATAAAGGCCGAGGGCGAACGAAGGGCGGCGGAAGCCGCGGCGGCAGAGGAAGCTGCCTCCGCGGTCAAAACGCAGACGAGCGTGCAGCCCGGCATTCCCGTGCTTGATACCGGCATGCCTGCGGAAGGGCAGAGCGTGAAATGTTCCCAGTGTGGCGCTAACCTTAACGCAGACGCGAAGTTTTGCCCTCAGTGCGGCACCAGGATAGAGCCCCCCGTACCTGAAGCCGCCGATGCTCCGCAGAGCAGGGTATGCCCCGGCTGCGGTGCGGAGGTTGCCCAGGGAATGAAATTTTGCAGCCAGTGCGGGGCAAGGGTTGAATAACGAATTTAATAAGACAACGGCAAAAGCGGCTCGGAGACAAACTCCGAGCCGTGTTTTTGTGCGAAAAAAACAGCAGGGCTTGTTGAGCCGTGCGCAGAGTTAAATGCAAAAATATCAGTGATAATTTTTAAACTATGCTTGTAATACATGGATGTTTGTGTTATTGTATACAAGTATTCAAGGGTACTCAATTTGTTCTGATATAGGAGGAGAAACTCATGAGGAAATTTATCGCAATAGCTTTGGTATTCACAATGGCACTGGGCCTTACCGCCTGTGCTGGCGGCGGCTCTGAAATACACAGGCTTAATATGGCCACCGGCGGTGACGCGGGCACCTATTATGCCTTTGGCGGCGTTATAGCCAGCGTCCTTACCAGCAAGATAGAAAACGTTGAAGTCACGGCTCAGACCTCAGGCGGCTCCATCGACAACGCCCGCAAACTCAAAAACAAGGAAGCAGAGATCGCATTCATGCAGAACGACGTTCTCCAGTATGCCGTCACCGGTACCGAGTCCATGAAGGACGACGGCGCCATGGAGAACCTATGCGCAATAGCTTCCCTCTATCCCGAGGCGGTGCAGCTTGTTGCCACCAAGTCCAGCGGAATCAAGACCATAGCGGATCTCAAGGGCAAAAAGGTATGCGTGGGCGACCAGGGCTCCGGCTCCGAGGTAAACGCCAGCCAGATAATTGCGGCTGCCGGCATGAGCTACTCCGACTTTGATGTGCAGTATCTCAGCTTTTCCGAGGCTTCCACAGCCATGCAGAACGGCACTGTGGACGCGGCGTTTGCCACCTCCGCGCTGCCTAACAGCGCCATAACCGAGTTGGCCAACTACACCGACATAGTAGTGGTTCCCATTGACGGCGAGATCGCAGACAACCTTATCGCCCAGTACCCGTTCTACGCCAAGACTACCATCGGTACTGACGTATACGGTGTGGAGGAGGCCGAGACCGTTGCCATGATGGCTGTGCTCACCACCACTACCGATCTGGACGAGGAAGTAGTTTACAACATTACCAAGACCCTCTTTGAGAACCAGACCGACCTCATCGCCGGCAACGCCCACGGAAGAGAAGTTACCCTGGACACCGCACTTCAGGGCGTTACCGTTGACTTCCATCCCGGAGCTGTCAAGTACTACAAGGAAAAGGGCATCATGTAACACTGCACAACGTAAGCCTAATAAGAATTAGGAGGGCGAAGGCTCTCCTAATTTGAGGTTTATGGGAGCGTTAAGATATTTAACAAATACTGACACCGGAGAGGATTTAATGGAGTTATTAAAAAAGAAAAAAGATAAGAAGCCAAAAGCGAACGGCATCGAGCTGAACGTCGATACCACAGGAATGAGCGAGGAAGAAATAGCAGCGATGGAAGCAGCTAAGGTGCTTGAACAGTACGACCGCGAATCCGCCTTCCGAAATGGGCTGCCCAAGGGAATTTCTCTTGTTATTTCCGCAATACTTATAGCCTTTGCCCTGTTCCAGATATATACGAGCATATGGACGATACCCGCTCAGGTGCTGCGCTCGGTGCATCTTGCCTTCGCGCTGACGCTGGTATTCCTTCTTTACCCCGCAGGCAAGCACATGGCAAAGAACAAGGTGCAGTGGTACGATTACGTCCTCGCGATACTTGCGGTGGCCGTGGTATTGTACATCCCTCTCAACTATGAGTATATCATTAAGAATGTGGGCAATTACTCCTCTATGGATATAGTTGTGGGGACGGTGGGTATACTGCTGCTGATGGAGGGCTGCCGCCGGGTGGTAGGTATGCCTATACTGATAGTTGTACTGGCATTCCTTCTTTATGCCAAGTTCGGCAATCTTATACCCGGCACCTTCGGCCACAGGGGGTACAGCGTGCGCCAGATAGTGAACCATATGTACTTCACCCTTAACGGCGTATTCGGAACTCCTCTGGGCGTGTCCTCCACATATATATTCCTGTTCATACTTTTTGGCTCTTTCCTTGAGAAGACCGGCGTGGGCAGATTGTTCATAGACCTCGCAAACGCTGTTGCGGGCAAGCACATAGGCGGCCCTGCAAAGGTGGCGGTAATATCCTCCGCCCTTCAGGGCACGGTATCCGGCTCCTCGGTGGCCAATACGGTATCTACGGGCTCGTTCACTATACCGGCAATGAAAAAGCTGGGTTATAAGCCTGAATTTGCCGGGGCGGTGGAGGCGGCGGCCTCTACCGGCGGGCAGATAATGCCCCCCATAATGGGTGCTGCGGCGTTCCTGATGGCGGAAAGCACCGGCTTTACATACGCTCAGGTGGTAAAATCCGCCATAATACCGGCGGTGCTGTATTTCTCGGGTATACTCATAAGCGTGCATCACGAGGCCCGCAAAATAGGCCTTAAGGGCATGGAGGACAAAGACATACCCAAGATAGGCGTCGTTATGCGGGAACGTGGCCATCTGCTTATGCCTTTGATATTTATGATATATATGCTTTCCGCAAAGGTCACCCCCACCTATGCGGCGCTGGGTGCGATACTCGCATCTCTCATGGCATGCAGCATACAGTGGCTATGCCTTATACCCGTTGCGATGATGGTGGCCGGCATGAACACGGGACTGCATTTTACTGTGTACTCCCTTGCTGCCATAGGCATATGGCTGGCAATATGCGTTATACGCGGCTGCCGGATACGGGAAAAGCTTACTGCCAGGGAATGGATAAACGCGGCGCTGGGGTTCGATCCTTACGACATGATAGTTGATGCCTTGAAAAACGGCTCCCGCAGCGTTTTGTCCGTAGTTGTCGCATGTGCAATGGCGGGCATGATAGTGGGCACCGTTACCCTGACCGGTCTCGGACTCAAGCTGGCTACCGGCCTTGCACAGATAGCGGGCAATAACATCTATCTGCTGCTGTTCTTTACCATGCTCTCATCCATAGTGCTGGGCATGGGCGTGCCTACTACGGCTAACTACCTGATAACCTCTACCATATGTGCCCCTGCCATAATAAATATGGTATGCATGATGCGGGGGGTTCCTGTGACCGAGCCCACCATGGCTATAATAATGAGCGCCCACCTGTTCGTATTCTATTTTGGCATAGTGGCGGATATTACTCCTCCCGTGGCCCTCGCCGCAATGGCAGGTTCCGCCATTGCCAAGGGCGAACCGTTCAAGACCGGCGTGAACGCAACGAGACTGGCCATAGGAGCATTTATTGTCCCCTATATATTTGTTATGAACCCCGCCATGCTGATGATAGACACTACGGTATGGGCGGTAGTGCAGAATGTTGCAACGGCGCTCATAGGAATGTACGCTCTTTCCGGCGGCCTTGCGGGCTTTGTGCAGGACCACTGCAAATGGTATGAACGGATACTGCTCATCGCGGGCGGCCTGGGAATGATAATACCCGGCACTGTCTCCGACCTGCTGGGCTTTGCGATACTGGCGGCCATATTCGCCATACAGCGCAAGCGTTACAGCCTGGCTCACAAGATAACCGCGTAAGCAAAGAAAAAACAACAGGGGGCGTCACGACCGTGGCGCCCCCTCTTTTTATATCTTGTTTTTACTTTATGAACCCGAATACGTTGAGTATTACGATCACCATGAACAGCGGGATTATAACATAGGCGCTTATCTTGTCCCAAAGGGTTATGCCGCCGTCACGCCCGTCCTGGGTGAGCTCGGCTTCGTACTTCTTCCAGCCCCATACCTTGGAGACGAAGAGACAGACCAGTATACAGCCGAGAGGCATGAGCACATAGCCGCTGAAGCAGTCCAGCCAGTCATACAGCCCGTAGAATTCGGTGCTGCCGTAATAAAGCCAGGGTATCTGGAAGCCCTTCATGGGGCCGAAGCCCAGCGATACGAATATGTTGGCGATGCCGATTATGATGGCGATTATCAAGGTGGCCTTTTTGCGGCCCATCTTTAGCTTTACTTCGGCGGTGCGGATATTTGTCTCGAAGAAGCTGAACAGGGAAGAGATGACCGCGAATATCAGCGCAAGGAAGAAGCAGCTGCCTATTATGCGCCCGCCGGGCAGGTTGAGGAATATGCCGGACATGACCTCGAATACGAGGGCCGGGCCTTTCTGAACGTCTATGCCTGCGCCGAAGGCGGAGGGGATGATGACGAAGCCCGCGAGAACAGCGGCAAAGGTATCGGCAAAGCTCACGAACAGAGCGTCGCTCTTCAGGTTGTTCTTTTTAGGTATGTTTGCGCCAAGGGTTATGAAAAGGCTCCAGCCTATGCCCACCGAGAACAGCACCTGCGTTACGGCGTCTGCGAACACCTTAACGGTAAACTTGCTGAAATCGGGCAGCAGATAATACTTGAGCCCTCCCGCCGCGCCGTCTGTTATGGTGCAGGCGTACACGCCGCAGATGATGAGCATGAGTATCAGTGCAGGCATTATGAACTTGGCAAGCCTTTCAACCTTGGTGGTAATGCCGAAGAGAAGCATGGCAGATACGAATATCAGAAGTATCATTGACCAGATGATGGGCTGCACGGGATCAGAGGTGAAGCCCTTAAAGAAGGCACTGGGATCGCCGCCGAAGTTGCCCACGAATATGAACTGGCAGAGGTAGCGAAGCACCCATCCGCCTACTACTACGTAGTAGAAATTTATCATTATCGTGCAGAGGTTGCCTATCCAGCCCACAAAGCCCCACCTGGGGTTGATGCACTCGAAGGCTGTGACGGTGTCAAGGCCGCTGTGGCGGCCTATGGCCGTTTCCATCTCCACCATGGGCTTGGCCAGAGCAAGCACCACAAGAAGATACACTACAAGGAATACGCCGCCTCCTCCACGATAGGCCAGATAAGGAAACTTCCATATGTTGCCGAGACCGATGGACGCGCCGGCGGCTACCATTAGATAGCCGAAGCGGCTGCCCCACTGTTGTTTCTGTTCCATAGATTTCCCCTCTTTCAAAAAAATATAAGCGATAATGATTTCGCCTTCAAAGCGGCATATTAACTGAAAATTAACACCGCCTAAAAGCATAATAAAGTTGTTGCTTAAACTATTACGCTACAGTAACCTAAAAACAGCTGAAATTTGCAGTACGCCCATCTAAAATGAAGATGGAAAATGAAAAAAATAAATGCGAACAGACGAATAGCGGGAAAATCATTTCTCTGTTTTATTGTATCAATTATACCGCCGTGAAGGGATTAATGCAAGGTACATAGAAAGATATGCTTAACCTACTTTCTAATGGTTAGTATGAGAAAACCGCATGAATGATATTCGGTATATGAATAATAGCTTATATCCTGGATGGCACTTTTATATAATAAACTTTTGCCTTTTGTCGAATACATTGACCGGAATATTGCAGCAAAGTACAGTAGAAGTACAACATCAAAATGAATCAGGTCTTTCATTTATACCCGCTGTCATTTCAAAATTATATAAATCATCGGGGGAAGAATAATATGTATGAGAAGAGAAGCGCGGCGAATATGCTGAGGGCGGTAGGTATGCACCCAAAATACAAAGGCTATGCCTATGTGCTGTGCATACTGGAAAAGACTGGAATGGAGCCGGAGAGACTGTACGGCTCGGCTGGGGAAATGTACCGGCTGGTGGAGGAAAAATTCGGCATAAAGCGGGCGGCCATGGAGCGCTGTATACGCTTTGCCATACAGCGCACGTGGGATACGGGCAACGACAAGCTCAAAGAGCTGTTTGGCGCGTACGATGTATGCTGCATGCCCACAATAACGGAGTTCCTCGCAGTGATGACGGAGGGCCTGTGCTGCGGGCGGGGAGGACGCAGAGCTTGATAATTTGAGGTTTTGAGAGTATCATAGGTCTATGAAAGAATTGCTTAAAAAACTCGGAGGCATCGATGCCGGTATGCTCTGCATACCGGCTTTGATGCTGCTGGGCTACATATTTATACATGCGCTTTTTGGCGGCACACTGCTTTCCTATAACTGCTGGGACAGCTATTCCCTTCAGGCCATGTCCTGGCTTTCCGGAAGGCTGGATATGGGGAAGAATTACGAATGGCTGGAGCTTGCGGTTTACAACGGCAAATACTACCTTTCCTTCCCGCCTCTGCCCAGCGTTGTGATGCTGCCGCTCGTGCTGCTTTTCGGCGAGAGGACGCCCAGCAATCTGGTATCCGCGCTTTATGGCATATTTACCGCCATGATCGCCTGTAAGATATTAAAAAAGGCGGGCATGAAGCAGGACAGGGCTGTGTTCTTCGCCATAGCCTATGTATGGGGAAGCAACATGCTCTGGATGAGCACCTCGGGCGGGGTATGGTTCCTTGCCCAGGGGCTGAATATGCTGCTGCTGACAGCCTGCGTTTATTTCGCACAGCAAAAAATGCGGGTGGCGGCGTATTCCATGGCCGCCCTTGCGGTTGGGTGCAGGCCGTTTTCGGCCTGTATGTTTCTGCCCCTTATGGCGTATTTTTACATGATGGATAAAGACAGGCCTATGGCGGACAGAATACGCGGCCAGATACGGTCTCTGATAATCCCTGCGTTCATAGCCCTATGCTATATGCTCTATAATTATGTCCGCTTCGGCAATGTACTGGAATTCGGCCACAACTACCTGCCTGAATTCACGGGGAGCGAAAAGGGACAGTTCAGCCTGAGCTACATACTTCCCAATCTTTATAATCTATTGCTTCGCCCCGTGACGTTAAGGGCCGGCCTGACGCTTGAATATCCCTTATTCGACGGGTTTATGTTCTACATCGCCAATCCGATGTTTCTCATATGGTTCGCCGGGGTGGCAAAGGACATATGCGAGAAAAAGCTTGATGGGGTGCGGCTATGCATAGTGATCGCCGTGATCACAGAGCTGCTGCTGCTTTGCGCCCATAAGACCTTGGGCGGCTGGCAGTTCGGCGCAAGGTATACGGTAGACATGCTGCCCATGGCCATTATGTATCTGCTGCTGAAAAAAGAAGAACCGGGGGGGATTTCGGCGTTTATTATGGCTGCGGGAATGATGTTCAACCTTTACGGCGCGCTGGCCATGACGATGCTGCATTGATGAGGCTTTAAGCCTGTGATATAATACAAAAAAGCAAAAGGAGAATATTATAATGGTAATAATCGAAATGGAAGGCGGAGGTAAGATAAAGCTGGAGATGGACAGGCAGGCCGCGCCTAACACAGTAAAAAACTTCGTAAGCCTTGCGGACAGGGGTTTCTATAATGGCCTGATATTCCACAGAGTCATACCCGGCTTTATGATACAGGGCGGCTGCCCCGACGGCACAGGCATGGGCGGCCCGGGCTACAGTATAAAGGGCGAGTTTGCATCTAACGGCTTCAAGAACCCCCTGAAGCACAAGAGGGGTGTCATATCCATGGCGCGCTCTATGCGGCCGGACAGCGCAGGTTCCCAGTTCTTCATAATGCACCAGGACGCGCCTCACCTTGACGGCCAGTACGCGGCATTCGGCAGGGTGGTTGAGGGAATGGACATAGTGGACGAAATCGCCTCCGTTCCCACAGACTTTAGGGACAGGCCCAAGATAGATATGGTGATAAAATCCGTCACTTTGGCAGACGAGCCGGTGGAAGAGCCGGAAAAGATATAAGGAGATTAGCCTATGGAATCCCATGAGGAGAAGATAGCCGAGCTCCGCGGCCAGATAGACGAGATAGACCGTCAGCTTATAGAGCTCTTTGAGCGGCGCATGGACGTGGCCCGGGAGATAGGCGCGGTCAAGCGCGAGCACAATCTTGGCATACGCAACGAACGCCGGGAAATGGAAGTCAAGGCCAACTGCCGGGCTTACTGCAGAAACGACCTGTACCGGGACTACGCCCAGTCTATGATGAAGTGCGTCATGGGTGCGTGCCGAGGCATACAGCATGCCGACGCGCCCGATTACGACGACCCCTGGCAGTACGCATACAAGAATCTTGACGTGGCGAAGGAATTAGGACTCAAGTAATTGGGCAGACTCCTCATATGAGCAGGAGCGATAACAACAAAAACAGCATATTCGACTTTGCAAAGACGCTCCTGGGTCAAAAGCCCGGGGGCGTCTGTCGCATCGACGAAAGATACGATGAGTATGTCATTGAGAATTCCCCTACGGAGGAGCAGCTTGCGGCACAGCGAAGGGAGGATTTTTCCGGAATGCCCGTGATAGCCATAGCCATAGCGGGAGAGGACGGGGATAAACTGAGACGGCTCACCGAGGACTCCGTAAAGGAACAGACCTACAGCCGGTGGATAATCTCCAAAAGCCCTAAGACGGACGAGTTCGACTTTATCATGTATATGTGGCCGGGCGATATTCTCCGCCCGGACGCGCTGTATACCTTCGCAAAAAATACCGAGGGCAATGATTTGATATTTTGCGACGAAGACAGGCTGGAGGAGGGGCAAAGGTGCGATCCGCTGTTCAAGCCATGCATGGACAGGGTGACACAGTATAGCTTCGATATGCTGGGCCGCGGCGTTATGGCGAGCAGGGCACTGTTTGAAGCTTCCGGAGGAATGACGGGGGTCACAGGCTGCGACAGATACGTCTATAATCTGAGGCTGGCAGACAGGTGCAGCAGCGCCTGCCATATACAGCAGGTGCTGTACACGGCGCACGACAGGAGGGATATAGGCCCTAAGGGACGGCAGGTACTGGAAAACCACCTTAAAAAAAATGACGATATCAGGGTATTTCCCGGGGAATGGAGGGGAAGCTTCAGAGTAGAGGCTATAATAAGGAGACCCAGCGCTGCAATCGTGATATACAACAAAAACTCACATATTCCCCTTATGAGGCTGCTCAACAGCATGGATGGCGCGCTCAGAGGACAGAAGCAGGTGGAAATAATAATTGCCGATGGGGGCAGCACCGACGGACAGACGCTGAAATACTACGACATACTCCGGCGCAACGGCGCGGCGAAGGTGTTTTGCGGCAAAGGCATGCCAATGCCGGCGCTGCTCAACGCCGCAGCAAAGGAGGCTGACCGGGAAAACTGCCTTTTCATGGACAGCAATGTGGAGGCGCTGGGCATAAGCTGGCTGTATGACATGCTGTCTCAGTCAGAGCGCCGCGGCTGCGGAGGGGTAAGCCCCAAACTTATCGGCCAGGACGGAAGGCTGGTATATACCGGCATAACAATAGGCATAGGGGGCTGGCAGGACAGCCCATACGCAGGGACGCCGGACGACCGGGAAAGCGGGCAAAAGCTTCGCTTTACAGGCACACTGCGCACCGTATCAGCCCTGTCGTGGGTGTGCATGATAACCCCGATGGACTTATTCTTTAACGCGGGCTGCTTTGACGAAAGCTTCAACGAGATGGGCTTTGATACCGAGTACTGCACGCGGCTGGACAGGAGGGGCTACAGCCTCATATACGCGCCAAACGTCGTAATGAAGTATCACGGCAGGATACAGAAAGTCGCGGATGCCGACGGGCAGGACAGGATGCGATACTACGATACAGTGAGGGATACGCTCATCAGAGGCGACCCCAGATACAATAACAATTTTGATTATGCCCTTCCGTCGCCGCGCATAGCCGTAAGGCCGCGCCCTGCGGCGGAGCTGAACGAGCTTTACCGCAAATAAACAGGCTCCGAAAGGGGCCTTAGAGTCTGTCGAAAAAGTGGCTGAATGCCACTTTTTCGAGTTTTTTTCATCCGGTGCTTGCGCCTATGGCGCGGCCAGCACCGAATGCAGGGAAAGCCTTGCTGCGCAAGCGCTTTTTGCGGATTTGCCGCACATGTCGCCAAATCCGAATAAAGCCATAAGGGGCTGCGGCCCCTTATCAACCCCGGGGTTTTTCGACAGGCTGAAAGGCCCTCTTCAGGGCCTTATCTTATAGGTCGATGCGCATATCGGCACACTCGGCGTCTGTGGGGTCGTGAGTCACCATGATGAGCAGAGCGTCCTCGGTGCGGCGGCGTATTACGCCGAATACGGCGGAGCGCGTTTCGGGGTCAAGGCCTTTAAACGGCTCGTCCATTATGTATACGTCCGCTTTGGCGGCCAACGCCCGTGCGATGGATACCCTGCGCTGCATTCCGCCGGAAAGCTCCCTTGGGTATTTATCCAGATCTGCGCCAAGGCCAAGCTCGGTAAGAAGCTTAGCCGCAATTTCCCGGGTGGAGGCTATGGCGGCGTTCTGCGCCGCGGTCTCCCAGGGCAGCAGCCTGTCCTCCTGGAATACCATGCTGATCGTTTCGCCGTTCCTTTGTATGCTGCCCCGGTCGGGCTTATAAAGCCCCGCTATGAGATACAGCAAGGTAGTCTTGCCCCGGCCTGAGCGGCCGGTTATGGCGCAGAAGCCCTTTTCAGGCAGGGCGATGGATATATCCTCCAGCACCGCATTGCCGTTAAAGCCCTTGTAAACGTGATCAAGGCGTATCATATATCCTCCTCAAAAGCCTTACAAACAGCCGCTCAAGGGTGATGCTTATAAGTATTATCACGGCGGTCCATGCGAAAAGGTCTACCGTCTCAAGGTATATCTTTGCGTTATAAAGCTCTGTGCCTATGCTGAGGGAGGGGGAGGCCAGCACCTCTGCGGCTATCCCCGCCTTCCACGCGAGGCCCATGCCCGCCTTGGCCGCCGCCATGAAAAAGGGCATTATGCCGGGCAGATATACGTGGCGAAGAGTATCCGAAAAGCTCAGCCTGAATACCCTTGCCATTTCCAGAAGCTTTACGTCGGTTCCGGTTATGCCCTCGTATACGTTGGACCACACCACCGGCATGACCATCAGAAAGGACGTCACAATGGGTATGTGTTCCTTGGTGAGAAACAGGAACAGCAGCATTATAAACGAGGCCACAGGGGTGGCCCGGACTATTCTGGAAATGGGGGAAAGAAATGCGTCCATTACCTTTGACTTGGCGGTAAGTATGCCAATGGCTACGCCTGTTACGAGGGCCGAAAGGTAGCCTGTGAGTATGCGTATAAGAGATGCGGCGATATCCCGCCAGAAGGGCAGCGTTATTATAAGCTCCGCCATGCGCCGGGCAACCGAAAGAGGGGAGGGCAGTATTATTGCCCTCCCCAGCGTAAGATACAATATTTGCCAGAGCGCCAGCCATGCGGCGGCTACGGCGGAGTGCTTCAGTAAGTCCTTCATGTATCTCCTTGAGGATCAGGTATTATCCGAGATAGAACATGTCGTCCCCGGGCAGCTTGCCGCCCACGGACTTGGGGTTGGCGTCGAACAGGACCTTCAGCATGCCGCTCACCATGACCTGCATCTCCTCGCCGGTTATGCAGACTATGTTGCAGTTGGGTATGGCCTTTTCGGCAAGAGCCGCGCTTGCCATTATGCCGTACTTTTCCACCAGCGTGCCAGCGTCTGCGGGAGAATTGACTGCGTATTCTGCAGAGGAGGCGTATTCCTTGAGAAATGCCTTCAGCGCCTCGGGGTGCTCGTCGGCAAAGGCCTTGCGCACCACCAGACAGCCCTGAACCAGCTGAGCGTCGGATACGCTTTCCCACTCGGCGGTGAGGTCCAGCGCAATACGGGCGCCCTCCGCCTTGCTGAGAGCAGTGGTCACAAAGGGCTCAGGCACTACTATTATATCTGCTTCGCCTAAGGCCAGTTTGGTCACAGCTTCCGCGTGCTCGGCGGCATATTCAACTTCCACAGAGCCGGCAAGGCCGTTTTTATCCAGAATATAGTTTAATATATATTCGGGGGTGCTGCCCTGTCCGGCAGCCAATATTTTCCTGCCTGCGAGATCGGCTATGGATTGCACGCTGTTACCATTTTCCACTACGTACAGCACGCCCAGGGTATTGACGGCCGCGGTGAGTATCTGACCATCAGTTTTGTTGAAGAGTACTGCGCCCAGATTCACGGGCACGGCGGCTATGTCCAGCTCGCCGGATATCAGGCCGCCTGTGACTTCATCGGGGCTGCCCGCGTAGGTTATGGAATAATTGTACTCGGTCTTGCCCTCCTCCGCAAGGGAACTGAGCTGGGCCATGCCTATGCCGGTGGGGCCCTTCATTGCGGCAACGTTTACTGTGAGCTGCTCCTTTGGGGCGCAGGCGGCGCAGAGCAGCAGCATGAGCAGGGACATCATCAGTGCGGTGAGCTTTTTCATAAGTGTTTCTCCTTTTTGATGGTTTTAAGTATGTATAAATTTGTTTTTATACTTATTTTTTTATTATGATATTTCGTCCGCGGCGGGTGATCTTTCCCTCCGCCTCCATGGCGTCCAGCGTCCTGTAAAGGGAGGCGCGGCCTACGCCGAGCATCTCCGCGAAGTCGGTAAGGCTGCATGGGAGCCTTAGCTGCATTACTCCGTCCTGAATCGAGGCGTTGTCCTCAATATACATCGTCAGCCTACTGCTGGCGGAATATCCGGCGAGGGAAGCTATTTTTTTATTAAGGAACAGCACCCGGCCCACCAGGAATTCCGCAAAGTTGACTGCAAAGCTGCCTCCCCGTTTCAGAGCTGCGGTAACGAAGCTGCCGTCCATGAAGAGCACGCGGCAGTTTTTCCCTGCGATGAGCCTGCTTATGTCCTCATCGGGCGAAAAGGCCCGGGATACGTTTAGCGCCTCCGGCGGCTCCGCCTCGCGCATGAGGAGGTATCTTCCGTCCGAGGCCAGCTTTTCTATTGTTACGCTGCCGGAAAGCACAACGAGCATACAGTCGGCAGGCAGCATTTTTCCGGCGGAAAAATCACGTATGGAGCAGCCCTCAAACGAGAGCAGCTTCGCAAGCTCCCCGTCGTCCATTCCGTTAAACAGCGTACAGCTGCGTATGGCCTTGAGGTCGGCGGCGCTAATTTTAATATCGGTCATGGTCAGCTCCAACGGATAACTTTGTCTCACACGGGACAAATATATGGTACGATATACCGCCCCGCTTGTCAATACGGGCAAATAAAACAAATAAAAAAAGCCGGCGTTTCCGCTGGCCCAGTCTGTCAAAAAACCCCGGGGTTGATAAGGGGCCGCAGCCCCTTATGTTTAAT
>ERZ827458.748-NODE-748-length-36256-cov-4.392282_pt1 | contig 36256 bp, 30 predicted proteins | sample MGYA00519706_ERZ827458 | MGnify/ENA primary metagenome ERZ827458 (study PRJEB31778, sample SAMEA3449309) | human gut metagenome | biome: human gut; feature: human-associated habitat; material: faeces | place: United Kingdom | collected 2010/2012 ...
ACCGCAACCTCCGACCGAACCATATATCAGCTTAACGACAGATCCTCGGTCATCACGATGCCGCAGGATCCCGCGCTCATCAAGATGAATGAGATCGGCGGCGAAAAATGGCAGTATGCCGGTCAATGGATCGAATACACGGTGACGGTGCCGGAAAGCGGCTTCTATATCATTGTGCCGCGCTCCAAGCAGGATGTCTACGCCGGTATGTACACCTCGCGTAAGGTTTACATAAACGGCGAGGTGCCGTTCGCCGAGGCGGCGAATCTCCGCTTCGATTATTCGAGCGACTGGCAGACCAACCCGCTTTCTTCGGCCGACGGAGAGACGCAGTATAAGTTCTATCTCGAGGAAGGCGAAAATACCATCCGCTTTGAAGCGGTGCTCGGCGATATGGCCGAGATTCTGCGCGAGGTGGAAAATTCGCTGAACACCATCAACGAGTATTACAGAAAAATCCTGATGCTCACCGGGTCCGACCCCGACGAGTACCGTGACTACAATTTCCAGCGCATTATGCCCGACGTGCTTCGCGGCCTCGTGCAGCAGGCGGACGCGCTTTACGCCGTTTCCGACCGTCTGGCCGAGATCACCGGCGGCAAGGGCGAGCATTCCGCTACGCTGGATAAAATCGCTCTGATTGTCGAGTATATGGGCAAATATCCCGACACCATCGCGGCGCGTCTGTCGAGCTTGAAGGATCAGTTGGCGGCGCTCGGCTCGTGGCTGACCTCGACGCAGAACCAGCCGCTCGATCTGGATTACATCTGCCTGCAGGCGCCCGGCACCGAACCGCCGGAGGCCGAGGCCGGCTTCTTCGCATCCGTCTGGGGCGAAATCAAGAAGTTCATTATGTCGTTCTTCTCCGATTATAACTCCATCGGCTCGGCGACCGACGAGGTGACGACCGAGGAGCTGGAAGCCGCCGGCATCGAGGTCTGGACGGCGACCGACCGCGACAGAGCGCAGATCATCCGCTCGCTCGTTGACGACGATTTTGCCGAGCGCTACGGCATTCCTGTCAACGTTCAGCTCGTCGTCGCCTCCACGCTGATGCCTGCGACGCTGGCCGGAACCGGCCCGGACGTTTCGATGGGCAACACGCAGGATACGGCCATCAACTATGCCATCCGCTCCGCCGTCTATTCGCTGAACAGCACGGAGCACGGCTACGATTTCAACGATTTCTCCAAGTATGAGGATAATCCCATTTACCGCGACATTCTCGACGACGTCGCCACCTTTGACGAGACGATGGAGCGCTTTGCGCCCGCCGCTGCGGTTCCGCTGACGCTGTACGGCGAAACCTACGGCATTCCCGAGAATATGAGCTTCTCGATGATGTTCTATCGCAAAGACATCTTCGTCGAACTGGGCATCGAGGTTCCGAACACTTGGGACGATTTCTATTCCATTATTTATAAGCTCCAATCCAACAATCTGGACATCGGTTTCCCGACGGGCCTGACCGGCTCGACCATCCTGATGTATCAGCTCGGCGAGACGATGTATAAGGAAGGCAACTACGACGCGTATATGGAGCAGTACGGCGACATCCTGCGCGCCAACGGCCAGACGTATATCAATTCCGACGGTCAGGAAATCCCCAAGACCGACGGTATGGAAATCAACTTGAACTCCAATACGGCGCTGGCCAAGTTCAAGGAAGTCTGCCAGCTCTTCACGATGTACAGCTTCCCCGTCACCTATACTTTCGCAGACCGCTTCAGACAGGGTACGATGCCGATCGGTATTGTGGATTATACGACGTATAACCAGCTAATCGTTTTCGCACCTGAAATCAAGGGTCTGTGGGAATTCACGCCTCTGCCCGGCACGCTGGACGAGGAAACGAATACCATCGACAATACGACGGTTGCGTCCGTCACCTGTATGATGATGATGCGGTCTGTCACCGAGGCCAATCACTTCTCCGCTTGGGTGTTTATGCAGTGGTGGTCGAGTGCGGAAATCCAGAGCGATTTCTGTAACGAGATGGTCGCACTGCTCGGCCCGTCCGGCAAGCAGAACACGGCGAATATCGAGGCACTGGAGGGTATGTCCTGGTCGAAGGATGAGCTCGACAACCTGAAGGCGCAGTTCAATGCGGTTACCTGTACGCCGGAATATCCGGGCGGCTACATCATTGCCCGGTATGCGAACTTTGCGTTCCTCGACGTCTATAACGACGGCGACGAGCCGGTTGAAAAGCTGCTGTCCTATGTGGACGACATCAACAGCGAGCTGACCAGAAAACGCAAAGAGTTCAATCTGCCTACGGCCGACGAATTCCCTCTGGATCAAAATTGACCGAGGAGACCCCAATCATCTGTTAGAGGAGGATAATAATGGCAAATTCCACCACGGCCGAGCATGCTGTTATTAGAAGAGATATATCGAAATTCAAGTGGACGATGATGCAGGTAAAGCAGCATAAAGTCGCTTACCTGATGATCGCACCGTTTTTCATTCTCTTCTTTATCTTTACGGTTGTTCCGGTTCTGCTTTCGATCGTGCTCAGCTTTACCACGTTCAACCTGCTCGAATGGCCGACGCTTGTGTATGCCGACAACTATATCCGGCTGTTTCTCGACGATGAGATTTTCCTGATCGCCGTCAAGAATACGCTGATGTTCGCAATCATCACCGGCCCCGCATCCTATCTGCTGTCGCTGTTCTTCGCGTGGTTCATCAACGAGCTGCGCCCGAAGATCCGTGCGGTCGTCACGCTGCTGTTCTACGCGCCTTCCATTTCCGGCAACGTGTACCTGATCTGGACGATTATCTTTTCCAGCGACCAGTACGGCTACGCCAACGCGCTGCTGATGAAGTTCAACATCATCCAGAAGCCGATTCTGTGGTTTCAGGACGAAAAGTACATTTTCACGCTCGTCGTCCTTGTCGCCCTTTGGACCAGCTTGGGTACCTCGTTCCTGACCTTTATCGCCGGCTTTCAGGTCGTCGATAAAAGCCTTTACGAGGCCGGCGCCGTTGACGGCGTGAAAAACCGCTGGCAGGAGCTGTGGTTCATCACTCTGCCGACGATGCGCCCGCAGATGATGCTCGGCGCGATCCTTGCCATCACGCAGTCCTTCGGCTTCGGCGCGGTCATCACGGCGCTCGTCGGCTTCCCGAGCCCGAACTATTGCGTACACACAATTATGCACCATCTGGACGACTATGGCGGCCAGCGATTTGAAATGGGTTATGCTTCGGCCATCGCGACGATCCTCTTCTTTATGATGATCGGTTCCAACCTGCTGGTGACGAAGATTCTTAGAAAGGTGGGCTCGTAAAATGGCTAAACTCAGAAGCAAAGTCAAACAGCCCAAAGAGCAGTTCAAGCGCTCCGTCACCCGTTCGGTCGGCGGTGATATCGGTATTTATATCATCCTTGCCATCTTCGGTGTGATTATGGTGCTGCCGCTCGTTTACGCGATCGCGCAGTCCCTCAAGCCGCTGGATGAGCTTTGGGTGTTCCCGCCGCGCTTCTTCGTCGTCAACCCGACGTTCAAGAACTTCACCGACCTGTTCAAGCTGATGGGCGACTCCTGGGTGCCCTTCTCGCGGTACATATTCAACACGGCCTTTATCTCCGTCGTCGGTACGGCGGGCAACGTGCTGTTCTCCGCGTATGCGGCGTATGCCATCGCGAAAATCCCGTTCCCGGGCCGCAATTTTCTGTTCAAAATCGTTGTATACTCCCTGATGTTCAACTCGACCGTCACGGGTATCACCAACTTCATCACGATGTCGGCGCTCGGCTGGGTGGATACATACTTCGCGGTCATCGTACCCGCGTTCTGCACCACCTTCGGCCTGTACCTGATGAAGCAGTTTATGGAAACCTCGGTTACGGACGCCGTCCTTGAATCCGCGCGGCTGGACGGCGCGTCCGAAAACAAGATTTTCTGGAAGATCGCCATGCCGATGGTCAAACCGGCGTGGATTACGCTGATCATCTTCGCGTTCAAGGACCTGTGGAACTCCGGCGCGAATATGTACATTTACAGTGAACAGCTCAAGACCTTCAACTACGCCATCAGCCAGCTTGTCACTTCCGGTATCTCGCGTTCCGGCGTAAGTGCGGCTGCGACGGTCGTGATGATGATCGTGCCGATTCTGGTTTTCGTCATCACGCAGAGCAACGTCATCGAGACGATGTCGGCATCCGGTATGAAAGACTAAGGGGGAGAGAAGTATGAAAAAAAAGCTCGCAAGAATTTTCTTCCTGACCGTCTGTTTGCTGATGATCCTTTCCGTCTCGGCGGGCGCGATCGTGCCGTATACGACGTACACATATAACGTCAGCGGCATTCAGCAGAACAGCCCGCATGCGTATGTGCCGCAGCAGGTGATTTCCTCTGCGTCCATCAAGCAGGGGCTTGCGAACCGTGTAAACGAAATTGCTTCCGATAAATACGGGGAGAATTTCCTCGATTTGCAGGCGATTTACGACATCTGCGTTGACGACCTCGGCCATGTTTATATCGTCGATTCCGGCTCGGCCTCTACGGCCGGTTCGGGCCGCATCATCTGTCTGGATGAAAACTATAACCTGCGCCTCGTCATCAACGAGTTCGTGAACGATCAGGGCGTACCCGATTCGTTCTCCGAGCCGAAGGGCGTGTTCGTCACGGACACGGAAATCCTTGTCGCCGACTCCGGAAAAGCGAGAATCGTCATTTTCGATAAGGTCGGCAATTTCAAGACCATCGTTCCCGAGCCTGCGAGCGACGTGTTCCCCGAGGCGAGCGTTTACACGCCGGTTGCGGTCGCGACCGACGCGGCCGGCCGTGTCTACGTCGTCTCCTCGACGACGAACTACGGCGTCATTTCGCTCAACCGCGACGGTTCCTTCAACGGCTTCATCGGCCCGCAGAAGGTTACCATCGACGCATGGGACTATTTCTGGCGTATGTTCCAGACTGCGGAGCAGAAAAAGTCCAATGTTCAGTATGTCCCGACCGAGTATAACAACCTCACCATCGACGCGGACGGCTTCCTCTATGTGACCACGTCTTCCATCGACGCGGCGCAGCAGCAGGCTGCCATCCAATCCAAGAGCAAGGCGGATACCTACGCGCCGGTCAAGAAGCTCAACCCGAGCGGCACCGACGTTATGAACCGCAACGGCTTCTTCCCGCCCTCCGGCGAGGTGGACGTTTACAACGGTACCGGCAATAAGGACATCACCATCTCCGGCGCCTCTAAGATTGTGGACGTGGCGCTCGGTCCGAACGGGATGTGGAGCATCATCGACCAGAAGCGCTCGAAGGTGTTCACCTACGACTCCAACGGCGTGCTGCTGTTCGTGTTCGGCGATATCGGCGATCAGGTCGGCAACATTCAGAATTTGCAGGCCATCGCGTATCAGGGCTCGAACATTCTGCTGCTCGACTCCACCAACAACACCATCACGGTCTACAAACGCACCTCCTACGGCGATCTGATTGCAAACGCGCTTCAGAACACCGAGGACCAGAACTACGACGCGGCGGTCAACTATTATACCGCCATCCTTCAGCGCAACAACAACTACGACAGCGCCTATGTCGGCATCGGCCAGAGCCTTTACCGTGACGGCGAGTACATGCAGGCGATGCAGTACTTCAAGTACGCCTATGACACGGTCAACTACTCTGAAGCCTACTCGGCATACCGCAAGGAATGGGTCGAGGATTACGTCATCCTGATCCCGATCATCATCGTGGCGATTTGTCTGCTGATCAGCTGGTTCTTCCGCCACGCGAAGAAGGTCAACAAGCGCGGCCATGCATATAAGGAGAAGCGCTCGCTCGGCGAGGAGCTTTGGTATGCAATCTATGTGATTTTCCATCCGTTCGACGGCTTCTGGGATATCAAGCATGAGAAGCGCGGCTCGGTAAAGGGCGCGACGACGATCCTTGCCATTACGGTGGCGGCGTTCCTGTATCAGTCGGTCGGCCGCGGATGGCTGTTCAATCCATATCAGAACGGTGCAAGCTACATTATGGTCTTTATGTCCGTGGCGCTGCCCGTCGCGCTGTGGGTGATTGCCAACTGGTGCTTGACGACGCTGTTCGACGGCGAAGGCACGCTGAAGGACGTGTATATCGCAACCTGCTACGCGCTTACGCCGCTGCCGTTGTTCGTCATCCCGATGACGATCGTTTCCAACTTCGTTACGGCGGATGAGATGTCGCTCGTTTCGATGTTCCTGACGCTGGCTTATGTCTGGACCGGGTTCCTCATCTTCTTCGGAATGATGACCGTCCACGATTACACGCTGGGGAAGAACATCGCCATCTCGCTCTGCACCCTGCTTGGAGCAGTGATTATCATGTTCATAGCGATGCTGTTTACCGGTCTGATCCAGAAGGTATTCACATTCGTCTATAATATTATTGTAGAGATACAATTCCGAATGTAGCAGAAAGGAGCAGCTCATTATGAGACAATTCAAACGTATAACGGCAACGCTGCTGACGTTCTTGCTGCTGGTACCTTTTCTCACCGCTGTAAACGCCTTTGCCGCCGATGAGTCGGAGGACGTAGACGTTTGGGAGGATGTGCTCAAGCCCGCATATATGAAGGCGGAGTTCACCTCGATCGACGAACGCATCAAGGGCGACGGGAATGCCATCGCCGCGATGGAGCAGAAGCTTGTCAAGGACGGCTATGCGCTCTACGTCGATGCCAAAACCGGCGAAGTTGTCGTGCTCAAGCTCATCGCAGAGGGCGACGACTATAAGCGTAATGAGGACGGTTCGTATGCCTATTCGGGTTATTATTCCACCAACCCGTATTCCATAGGCAGCAGCAAATCCTCCACCGGCGCCTCGAGCACCGAGGCAACGAAGTCGAAGCTGTACGCGCAGATTTTGCTCGACTTCATCGATAACGACACGACCACCTCCTACAACTCCTTTGACAACTGCGCCATCAGCGATCAGCTTACCGTCAAGGATATCCGCAACGGCATCCGCGTCGAATATACGCTCGGCCGCGAGGAGACCAATTACCTCGTGCCGCGTGTGATTAAGGCGGATAAGTACGAGGCGCTGCTGGAACAGATGAAGCAGAACGCCGAGATCGAGCGCCATTGGAAACAGTTTGACGCGTATTATACCAAGAAGGACCTCGACGATCCGACCATCACCGAAAAGACGAAGGTGCAGATCGAGATGGCCTTCCCGATTACGAAGCAGTTTGCCATCTACGTCTGCGACGAGACCATCGTTCCGGCGAAGCTGTCGCTGCTGGAGGAGTATATCAAGCTCTACACCGACTATACCTTCGAGCAGATGGACGAGGACCACGCCGAGACCGAATACGTCTCCGACGATAAGACGCCGCCGCTGTTCAAGCTGGCGCTGGAGTATACCATCGACGAAATGGGCCTCTCGGTCCGCTGCAACGCGGGCAACGTCCGTTTCGACTCCTCCGCCTTCACGCTCAGCAACATCGTGATGCTTCCGTATGCGGGCGCGGGCAACGTCAACAACGAGGGGTATGTGTTCACCCCGGACGGCTCGGGTACGATCATCGAGTATGAGGACATCGTGGGCAAGAACTTCACGATCACCAGCTCGATTTACGGACAGGATCAGGCTTTCCATACGATTACGGGCCAGAACAAGGAGGTTATCCGCCTGCCTGTGTTCGGCGCGGTCGAGGTGGAGACCAGCACCGAAACCGTCACCAGAACCGAGACCTATGTCGACGAAAACGGCGACGAGCAGCAGCGCGAGGTCACCGAGCAGGTGGTCGTCGAAAAGCCGCGAGGCTTTCTGGCGGTCATCGAGAGCGGTGAATCGCTGGCAAAGGTGACCGTCGAAAACGGCGGCGCCAGCCATATGTTCTGCTCGGTTTATACCAGCTTTAACCCCCGTCCGAACGACTCCTATATGCTCGACGGCGGTCTGTCCGTCGGCACCAACGCCGTCTGGACGGTCGAATCCAAGCGTAAATATACCGGCGACTATCGGATGCGCATCTTCATCCTCGACGAGGACAACGCCACCTATACGGGTATGGCGAACGCGTACCGCGAATACCTTGTTTCGTCGGGCATATTGACGAAGCTGGAGTCGGACGGCAAAGACATTCCGCTCTATCTGGAAACGCTCGGCGCGCTGGAAACGACCAAAACCGTGCTCGGCGTCCCGGTCTCCGCGACCGTTTCGCTGACGAGCTTCAAGAACACCATTGACATCCTCTCCAAGCTCAAGGAGGAGGCTTCGATCACCAACGTCAAGATTCGTATGGTCGGCATTGCGAACGAAGGTCTTGTCCCGCTCGCTCCCATCAGCTTCGATATCGTCGAGGAACTGGGCGGCGAAGAGGGCTTCCGCGAGCTTCAGGCTTACGCGAACGACAACGGCGTCGTCCTCTATCCTGACTTTGACTACGCGCGTGCGTACAAGGACACATGGTTTGACGGCTTCGATTCGAGCACCGACCTGTCGCGCACCATCGATGACCGTATGGCCGGCTATCGGATCTATGATCCGACCTGGCAGGGCTTCATCGAAATGGGCACCGGCGTGATTTCCCCGAACGTGATGGAGACGATGTACGATAAGCTCTATAAGGAATATGAGCAGTACAACGTCGGCGGCATTTCGGTCGCTACGCTCGGCTCGGATTTGAACTCCGACTTCAACGAGGACGAACCGCTGAACCGCGAGGACTCCAAAACCGCTGTCGTGAAGCTCCTGCAAAAGATCAAGGAGAACAACGGCAACGTGATGGTCTCGGGCGGCAACGCGTACACGCTTGCGTATGTGACCGACATCATCGACGTTCCGCTCGACGATTCGCAGTATAAGTACTCCGGCGGCACCGTGCCGTTTATGGGTATGGTCCTTCACGGGTATAAGGAATTCGCCGGCAGCGCCATCAATCTGGCGGGCGACTACCAGTACACCCTGCTGAAGACCATCGAAAACGGCGCCAACCCGTACTTTGTTATCGCTTATGAGAATACCTCCGAGCTGAAGCAATACTCGGGCTACTCCAATCTGGCGGAGTATTACTCGGTCCGTTACAACATCTGGCTGCAGGATATGGTCGATACATACAGAGAGCTGAACGAGGCGCTCAAATCGGTCAGAAATGCCGCCATCATCGACCACGAGTTCCTTGACGAGAACAATAAGGTCGTGAAGGTGACTTACGATAACGGCGAGTGCTTCTATATCAACTACCTGCTGACGTCCTATGAAGTGGAAGGCACGGACATTGTCATTCCGGCCGAAGACTTCGTGAAAACGAATGCGTAAGAGAGAGGAGAGGTAAAGATGGATAATGCAAAAGAAGTCGTAAAGACTGTCAAAGCACCTAAGCCGCAGACCGCTCCTAAGCAGCGCAAGGGAAAATCGCTCGAACGCCAGAAGGCGAAAATGGGCTGGCTGTTCGTAGCCCCCTTCCTGATCGGCTTCGTGCTGATTTACCTTCCGTTGATCTTCGAATCGATCAAGTTCTCCTTCAGCGAAATGCATACCCAGCCGGGCAGCGGCTATATCACCGAATTCATCGGGTTTGAAAACTATTCCGCGGCGCTGTTTGAAGACCCCGATTTCGTCAAGACGCTTGTCACCACGCTGAAGGATCTGGCCATCAACATTCCGGCCACCGTCATCTTCGCGCTGTTCATGGCGATCATGCTCAACCAGAAGATGCGCGGCAGAGCCGTGTTCAGAGCCATCTTCTTTATCCCGGTCATCGTTTCGACCGGTATCATCGCTTCGATTGACGAAGGAAACGCGATAATTGAGGCGATGCAGAATGCCACCGATATGTCATCAGGCAATATCGAGGGCGCCGCATCAGGCACTGAGTTCATATCCGCCATTGATATTTCGCGGTTGTTCTCAAGCATCCAGATTGGTACGGGTACGATCGAGTGGATTACGTCGCTGGTCAATGACATTTATGACATCGTCAACCGCTCGGGCGTGCAGATGCTGATTTTCCTTGCGGGCCTCCAGTCCATTTCGCCGGCCATTTACGAGTCGTGCTATATGGAGGGCGCCTCCGCTTGGGAAACCTTCTGGAAGATCACTTTCCCGATGATCAGCCCGATGATTCTGGTCAATACCATTTACACGATTATCGATTCGTTTACGTCAGCGGATAACGCGGTTATGCAGACCATTCAAACGGTCTACAATTCGTCCGGCCGTATGACGGAATCGGTCGCGATGTCCTGGATTTACTTCCTTATCGTTGTCCTGATATTGGCAGTAATTGCAGGTCTTCTGTCCGCATTCGTCTTCTATCAACGCAGAGATTAAGGGGAGGGTAAGTAATGGATAATGTAAATAAAATCAAATCCGATCCCCGTCTTCGCAAATTTGACGAGAAGACGACGTTTTGGGAACTGCTGAGATATAAATATCTCACCTTCTACTTCTTCAAACGCGTCTGCTGGGCGATTTTCCGGCTGGTGCTGCTGATCGGTATTTCGTATGTCGTGCTGTTTCCGTACATCGCGAAGATCGCCGGCTCATTTATGAGCCGTGAGGACTTCGTGGACGTTATGGTTAAGCTGATCCCGAAATATCCCACGCTGGACACTTATAAAGCCATCATCAACGACAATGAGTACTTCAAAGCGCTGTTCAACACGACCACGCTTTCGCTGCTCTGCGGCGTTGCACAGATGCTCACCTGCGCCGTCGTCGGCTACGGTCTGTCGAAGTTCAAGTTCAAGGGCAGAAACATTCTGTTCTTCGCGGTCGTCTTTACGATGGTCATTCCGCACGAAACGCTGCAAATGTCCCTGTTTATGAAGTTCCGCTACTTCGACATCTGGGGTATCTACGGCTTTATTGCCAAGACCTTCGGCCTCTCAACAGAGGCGACGCCGGCCATCGCCAATCTGCTGAATACCTATTGGCCGCTGGGGATTCTGTCCTTTACCGGCTTGGCATTCAAGAACGGTCTGTACATCTTCATCATGCGCCAGTACTTCAAGGGCGTTCCCGACGAGCTTGAGGAGGCGGCGTATGTGGACGGTGCGGGCGTCATCAAGACGTTTATCCGCATCATCCTGCCGATGTCCGTACCGATGCTGGTTACGATCTTTATGTTCGCGTTCTCGTGGCAATGGACCGACGAGTTCTATACCGGCCTGTTCTTCACCGACAAGACGAAGAACTGGCTGCTGCCGAACATTGTCAAGATTCCGGCCTCGCTGGATACCGAGTATGCGGCACAGTCCACATATGAAGTGGCTATCCGAAATACCTGCGGCTTGATGATTCTGGCGCCGCTGGTCATCATCTACCTCTTCGCGCAGCGTACGCTGATCGAAGGCGTGGAAAGAAGCGGTATTACCGGTTAAACACCGCTTGTCATATCAATTCTCCGACAAAGAACGGGTGCAGATTTGCACCCGTTCTTTTTATATATACTGTAAACAACCGGCTGTTCGGCGCGGTGCTGTAAGAATGCCCGTAGGGGGCGGCTGACAGCCGCCCCCTACGGGCGCATTGTATGCGTCCCTGTGAAATGTTTTCTTATTCCAGCGCCCTATTCGGTATGTTGTCGGAGTAGGAAAGACGTTTCAGCGCGAAAGTGCTTTGCTATGAAACGGGGTTTTCCTGCCGCAGCGTCCGATGCAGTCGGGCTTTTTTTGTATGCGGCCGAGCAGGGACGTCCTTTAATTCTTGCTTCGGCCGCAATGCCCGTTACAGCCGGGCTTTTTATATTTCCAAATCAAATATGCCCGAATCAAGCGATTGTAGGCCGAAAGCAGTCAAAGCTGTTGTAGGCTGGAAGCGGCCGAAAGCGCGGCTTGTGGGCGCGGTGTTTTTTTGCCGCGGCAGCCGAAGGGAACCGTCAGGTCGGTATCGTTTTGTTTTGCAGAAAAATTGTGTACGAAAAGGTAGACTTTTTCGTTCCAAGTGTGTACATAAACGCAAATCAATTCCGAATACGGAAAGCGTGCGCAAAACCTTGCCAAATGCACATTTCTTGCGTGAAAATTGGAATTATTTGTATTATAGCACAAGCGAACGAAAAAGTCTACATTATCGTTCAGGCGCCGTAAACCGCTGCGTGTGCAGGCCGAATCCCAATGTCAAATGCAAAGCAGAAAGGAAATCCGACTATGAAAACAAAAGGCAAATGGCTTCCGCTGCTGCTGTGCCTGCTGCTGTCCCTGACGGTACTGCCGGCGGCCGCATTGGAAACGTCTCCCCGCGAGCTGGTCGTCGACCACGCCGCAGCGCCCGTTGCGGGGGAAACCTACCCGACCATTCAGGCGGCAATCGACTTCATCGCCGCCGAACAGACTGCGAACAACGACGGCACCCTGTGGCGCGTGTTGGTTCGAGCCGGCACATACGACCGCTTTGACGTGCCGCTGCGTACGAAAAACATCACGATTGAGGGCGAGTCGCGCGAGAACGTAATCGTGCGCGTTTTGCAGGCGGACGACGATACGTTTTGGGGCGCAAGCCACGACAGCGGCGGCATCACACTGCGCGGAACCGACATCACGCTGAAAAATCTGACGATTCAAGCCGGCACGCGGCAGATGAGCGGCTTTACGGCCGCCGTGGGCGTCCACGACGGCAACGTCGGCGGCAGCGCATTCTCGTGCGCCATTGAGGATTGTACGCTGACCGGCGCAGGGACCGGCGACGCTTTTCTGTTCGACTGCCCGACCTTCCGGGTCGACGGCTGCACCGTCACCGGCTTTATGCAGGCCGTGGAGTTTTACGGGGACAATTTCGCCGCGACCGACTGCGTTATCCGCGATAACACCATCCGGGACTGCGTATACGCCATTCACGGCTATTACGGCGGCGCGGCTGCGGACGGGTATATGGAAATCACCGGCAACACGATTACGGGTGCGGCCGACCGCTTTGCCGTCATCGCCGTTCTGGACCAGAACAACACCGGCGCCGTTCGCTTGCGTGTGGAGAACAATACGTTTAGCCGCACCATTGTCGGCGCGACCAATATGCGCAAGGACGGCGACGTGAAGCAGGGAAGCATGGAGGCCCTGCAGAACGCCAACACCTTTGCCGATCACAGCTTCATCGTCGACGCGTACTGGTATACGGCGGACGATTACGGCTCGGCGTTCATCGACCCGATCCAACACACGGATAAAATCGCCGTCTGGTACGCCGACCCGACGACCGAAAACGGCTATTTCACCACCGAGGAGGCGCAGGAAGCGCTTAAACAGTTCGGCACCGCCGGCCGGTTTATTGAAATCAACGCGCCGCTGCAGGAAATCTTCACGCTGGCCAAAAACGCCATTGTCGTCAAGGAATACAGCGACGCGTATGATCTGACCGTTGAAAAACGGCTTGTCAACAGCAGCGAAGCCGACGCGTCGTTTACGTTTACGCTGCGCTTCACAAAGACGGACGGCAGCGCGCTCAACGGCCGCTACGCGTATCGGATTACCGACGTATCCGGGGCGGCGGTCGGGTCGGGCGTAGCGTCGCTGGAGAACGGCGCGTTCACCGTGCCGCTGCAGGGCGGACAGCGCTTGACCGTCGAGGATCTGCTGCCCGGTACGCGCTATGTGGTCGAGGAGGAGCTGACCGACGAGCAGGCGGCGCTTTACCGCGTCTCGGTGGAGGTCAACGGCACGACGGCCGAGTCGGCGTCGGGGACGCTGGACGGCCATACGACGGTGCGCTTCACCAACCTCGGTCCCGAGGGCATAACGCTTTCGGTGCGCAAGGAATGGGCCGGCGACGACGCGTCCGCGCGTCCCGATTCGGTGCTTGTGACCCTGTACGGCGACGGAGAGCCGGTCGACGCGCCGGTGCGCCTTTCGGCGGAGAACAACTGGCGGTATACATGGTATGATTTGGACAACACCGTCGCTTGGACGGTGGACGAGGTACAGACGCCGGACGGCTACGAAAAAACCGTGTCCGCATCGTCGGACGGCTTTGTCATCGTGAACACGGCTGTCGAGGACACCGTTTCGGAGAACGCGTCGTCCGAGGACTCGGCTGTGAGCGTGTCGTCCGACGCGCCGCCGGCGTCCTCGCAGACGCCGACGCCGCCGACCGGTGACGCCGGCGTGGCCGGCGCCGTTCTGCTGACGGTCGCCGCGATGACCGTCATCGGTCTGCGCGTGCGCAGACGGCGCTGAAACAAGGGGAGGGACGTTCCGGAAACGTCCCTCCTTTTTATAGTCTGGCAAGCAGTCAGTTCTGCTTGCTCTTAAACAGCATCGAAAACAGAAACGCAAAGCAGACCGTGGCCGTGATTCCGGCCGCCGTCGCCGTCAGTCCGCCGGTCAGCGCGCCGAACAGTCCTTTTTCCGCCACGGCCTCCCGCACGCCGGTCGCCAGTAGATTGCCGAACCCGGTCAGCGGCACCGTCGCGCCCGCTGCGGCGAAGTCCTTGAACGGCTCGTACAGCCCCACCGCGCTCAGCAGCACGCCCGTGCAGACGTAGCCGACCAAGATATAGGCGGGGGTGATTTTGGTCTTGTCGATGAGCACCTGCGCCACAACGCAGAGCAGTCCGCCGACAAGAAACGAATAAACATACGTCATTTTTGTGTCCTCCTCAGGTGTACAAGATGCGCCACGGACGGAATCGATTCCTTTTGCAGCACGGTTTTGGGCGACAGCAGCGCGCCCGTGCCGATGAGCAGCATATCGTGAAGCTCACCGCTGCGCAGGCGGGGGTAAAAGTGCGAGGCAGTCACCGTCGCCGAACAGCCGCAGCCCGAGCCGCCCGCGTTCACGTCCTGCTTCTCGCGGTCGAAAATGAGCATACCGCAGTCGGTCAGCCGTCCTTTGGGGTCGAAGCCGCATTTTTTCAGCAGCACCTCTGCAATCTCCTTGCCTTCCGCGCCGAGGTCGCCGGTGACGATGCAGTCGAAGTCCTCGGCGTCGCGGCCGCTCTCGTCGAAATAGCGCAGAATGGTGTCGACCGCCGCCGTGGCCATCGCCGCGCCCATATTGTTGGCGTCCTTGACGCCGTTGTCCACAATGCGGCCGATAAGTCCCTCGCAGACCTCCACGCCGCGGTCGTCCTCCGTGTCGATGAGAAAGGCGCCCGCGCCCGTGACCGTGCATTGCGCCGTCGGGGTTTTCTGGTTGCCGTATTCGAGCGGAAAGCGGAACTGCCGCTCCGACGAGCAGAAGTGCGAGCCGGCAAATGCGATGGCGCGCTTGGTCTGGCCGCCGCAGCAGAAGCGGCTGCCGATCAGCAGCGATTCCGCGGCCGTCGAGCAGGCCCCGTACAGGCCGAGAAAGGGGATTTTCAGCTCGCTGACGGCAAACGTCGACGCGGTGCATTGGTTGAGCAGGTCGCCGCCGAGAATGAGGTCGATCTCCTCGGGCTTTTTCGCCGCCTTTTTCAGCAGTACGTTCAGCGTGCGGTGCACCATCTCGCTTTCGGCCTTTTCCCAGCTTTCTTCGCCGAAATAAGGGTCGCGTTCGATCAAGTCAAAGCAGGCGCCGAGCGGCCCCTCCGCCTCAATTCTTCCGACTGTCGAGGCCGTGTGCGAAATGTAGCAGCCCTGATATTGAAGTATGGCCATAATTGTCTTTCTCCCTTTTCCCGCTCAAATGCAGAAATAGTAAATTACGCCGTAGATGACCGAGAGCGAGGTGCCGAACACGATCACCGGGCCTGCGATTTTGAACATGTCCGCGCATACGCCCGTCACATAGCCCTCGCTGCGGCTTTCGATGGCGATGGAGCAGACCGCGTTCGCAAATCCCGTGATCGGGACAAGCGTGCCCGCGCCGGCGAATTTCGCCAGCACGTCGAACCAGCCGATGCCGGTCAGCAGGCCGGCCAGAAAGATCAGCGAGACCGACGCCAGCGCCGACGCGATACTCTTCTCCGCGCCGAGACCGGCGTACAGGTCGGAGAACGCCTGTCCCAGCGTGCAGATCAGACCGCCGACGAAAAAGGCTTTGACCGAATTGAGCAGACAACGGCTCTTTTTGCTTCGCTCCGAAACATAGTCGAGATAGTCTTTTTTATTCATAAAATTCCGCAACCTCACATTTAATGTAAATATATTCTCTGCAATCGGTCAAAATTTATACCAAAGCACTTGACTTTGACGCCTATTCGTGTATATAATTGAACTGTTTAGGCAGGAATGAAACAGAGGGAATGGTGAGATTGAAAAAGATATATCCGACAGAAAAATACGGTAAATACGCAAATTTGCAGGAGCTTGTATCCGCCAGCGCGATGCGGTTCGGCGATAAACCGCTTTACAAATATTTTGACGCGGACGGACAGATTCGGGAGATGTCCTACTGTACGTTCGGCAACGAGACGAAAGCCATAGGCACCGCACTGGCCGCCTACGGCCTGCTCGGCAAGCGGATTGCGATCCTTTCCGAAAGCCGGCCGGAGTGGATGGTCGGCTATGTGGCCACCATCGGCGGCGGCGGGGTGACGATCCCGTTGGACCGTGAGCTGCAAACCGAGCAGATTCGCAATTTTCTCAACCTCTCCGAGGCGAACGCGATTTTCTTCTCCGCGCCGTATGAGAAGGCGCTGCTGGAGATGGCGCCCGAGCTGCCCGGCGTGCGCGCGTTCATCGCCTTCGACGAGCCGGCTGAGCCGTGGCCGGCCGAGCTTGCGGACCGCCTGTTCGTCTACCGCCGGATGGCGGAGGACGGGCGGGAAATGTATGAGAACGGCAACGACGCGTACACCTCCGCCCATGTGGACGTGTATGCGATGAGCGCGATCATCTTCACCTCCGGCACGACCGGCACCAGCAAGGGCGTTATGCTTTCGCACGACAACCTGCTCGAATGCGTCCGGGCGTCCGCGAATATGGTCAATTTCAGCAGCCGGGACGTCCTGCTCTCCGTGCTGCCGCTGCACCACACCTATGAGACCTGCTGCGGGATGCTCACGCCGATCTGCCTCGGGGCGACGGTCTGCATCAACAACAGCCTGAAATACGTCGTGCGCAATATGAACATCTTCCGCCCGACCGGTATGATTTTGGTGCCGCTCTTCGTTTCGACCATCTATAAGAAGATTTGCGACGAGGTGCGCAAAAAGGGGAAGGAGAAACTGCTCGCCCGCGGCATCGCGGCGACCAAGCTGGCGCGGAAGGTCGGCATCGACCTGCGCAAGCCCGTCTTTGCGGAGGTGCGCAGAGGGCTGGGCGGCCGGCTGAGCAAAATCATCTGCGGCGGCGCGGCGCTGGACCCCGATCTTGTCGACCGCTTCGACGAGCTGGGCATCCAGATCGCGCAGGGCTACGGCATTACCGAATGCGCGCCGCTGGTGTCGGTCAACCCGTATACCGCGCTGAAGTACGGCTCGGTCGGCGTTCCGATTCGGGGCAGCAGCATCAAAATCCTGAAGGAGAACGGCGACGGCGCCGAAAGCGAGGCCGAAACGGGCAGCATCGGCGAAATCTGCGTCAAGGGCCCGCAGGTGATGCTCGGCTACTACAACAATCCCGAAGCCACGAAGGAGGTTTTCACCGACGACGGCTATTTCCGTACCGGCGACCTTGGCTATGTGGACGACGAGGGCTACATATTCATCACCGGCCGGAAGAAAAACGTCATCATCCTCGCCAACGGCAAGAACATATACCCCGAGGAGCTGGAGGAGTATCTGTATAAGCTCGACGTCATCAACGAGTGCGTCGTGGTCGCGCGCGAGGTCGGCGGCGAAACGCTGCTGACGGCGGTCGTCTATCCCGAGTATACGCGCTTCGAGGGCGCGGACGCCGAGCAGATCAAGGAGACGATCAAAGCCGAGATTATGGCCGTCAACAAGCATCTGCCGGTGTTCAAGCAGATCCGCAACATTGAAATCAAGAAAAACGAGTTTGAAAAAACCACGTCGAAAAAAATCATTCGCTATAAGGTCTGAACCGGCGAAAGAATATAACGAAAGAAGGAACGGATTTTTATGTACGAGAAGCTCAAGCAGGTGCTTGTAGAGGAAATGAGCATCAACCCCGACGACATCAAGCCGGACGCCGAGCTCATCGGCGACCTCGGCTTCAACTCGCTCGAGCTGGCCGACCTTGTCGTGCTCTGCGAGGAGAAGTTCGACATCGTGTTTAAGGACGCCGACCTGCCCGGTCTGTTGACCGTGCGCGATGTGGTCGATTATCTGGAGGCGAACGCGTAAGCGCCGATGCGGATTCTGGGTAATGTCCTCTGGTTTCTGCTTGCGGGGCTGGCGCTGGCCGTGTCTTGGTTTTTGAGCGGACTGCTTTTCTGCATCACGGTCATCGGCATCCCGCTCGGGCTGCAATGCTTCAAGTTCGCCCGTCTGGCGCTCTTGCCGTTTGGGAAGGAAATCGTGTACGGCGGCCCGTCCGTGTGCGGCTTTTTGGCCAACGTGCTGTGGCTGCTGCTCTTCGGGTGGAGCCTTGCGCTTCTGTCCGGCGCGCTCGGACTGGTGCTGTGCGTGACGGTCGTGGGGATTCCCTTCGGCCTGCAATGCTTCAAATTCAGCAAGCTGGCGCTGATGCCGTTCGGCGCGTCGGTGCGCTGAGTGCGGAATCCCAAAAATGCCGCCCTGTCGGGCGGCATTTTTTTATTCTCGGCGTTTAACCGTTTTACCTTTTCGGTACTATATGGGTGAAAGCTTTCAAAACAGCAAAGGAGGGAGCGCTGCATGACTGAAGCGCAAGCTGCCGAATGGATTTCCGAACATATGACGGCCCTGTACGGGTACGCCTTCGCCCGCCTTTACAATAAAAGTGATGTGGACGACCTCGTCTCGGAAATCATTTGCGCGCTGCTTTCGTCGGCCCGGCGGCTGCGGGACGACGGCGCCTTTCACGGCTTCGTATGGCGGACAGCCGAGAACACGTTCCGCAAATTCATCCGGCGGGCTGCGCGGGACGGGGAGACGTGGGCGGACGACGGCGGCCCGAACGGCGTGTATGCGCCGTCGGCCGAGGACGCGTATATGGAGGGCGAGGAAAAGGACCGTATGCTTTTTCTGCTCCGGCGCGAGCTGGCGCTGCTTTCCAAAACGCACCGTGAGATTTGTCTGGCCTATTACGCGGATCGAAAAAGCTGCTCCCGTATTGCAGAAGAACAGGGCATCAGCGTGGAGATGGTGAAATACCATCTGTTCAAAACACGCAGGCTTTTGAAGGAAGGAATCGGTATGAACAGAGAATTGGGTGAAAAAAGCTACAATCCCGGCGTTTTCCGTTTGGACTTCTGGGGGGACCGCAACTGCTACGGCGGCCTGTTCCAACGCAAGCTCCCCGGGTCCATTATGCTCGCGGCGTATTACGTCCCGATGACTGCGGAGGAGCTATCGGTCGAGCTGGGCGTATCTATGCCGTATTTGGAGGAGGAGCTGGCAATCCTTGCAAGCGCCGGCCTGCTCCAATGCACCGGCGGCAAGTATCAGACGAACCTTGTCATCCTCACGGATGAATACGAGAAGGAATTTGTCCATAATACCGCAGACGTGTATTCTGCGGCTAAGGACGGCCTGTATGAAGCTGTAAAGAAGCTGCTGCCCCGCGTCCGCACGCTGGACTTTCGGGGACGTGACTATGACGACAACCGGCTGCTGTTCGCGCTGCTGAACATCGCGCTGGTCAACGGCTATGCGCTGGCGAACGATAAATCGCCGCTCGGCGCGCCGAACCGTCTCGCGCTTGGTGGCAATGGTTGGGTCTTCGGCTATGACAACGATTATGCGAACCATCATTACAACGGCGTGACGCTGGAGGCGCGGAATCGGGCAGGGGATGCGTATTTTTCGTCCGAAAACTACCGCGCCATCGCCGCCTGCCAGCAGCCCTGGTCCTGCTTCGATTTCGCTTCGATGACGGAGGTCTTGTGCGACGCCATTTGGGAGCGGGCGGCGGACGACGGCGGGGAGACGCTTCTCCGGCTCTTGGAGAATGGCCTTCTCTGCCGTGAGGGCGGCCGCATTGCCGCCAATTTTCCGGTCTTTCGCGCGGCGGTGTTCGGCGAGCTGTGCGCGCTTCTTGCGCCTGCGGCCGAGCAGGCTGCGGCGTGTATGCTCGCGGTCTCCGACGCGGCAGAGCGCGTGCTGAAGGAGCATGTTCCTGCGGCGCTGAAGGCGCAGTGCGGCGACATCGCCAAGATTCACCACCGTCTGGACGCGGCGGCGTTCCTGATGGAAGCGTGGATTGCCGACGGCAGGCTTACGCTGCCGTCGGAAAAGACGCCGCTCTGCGTCTGGGGCGTCCGTATGCAGTCTGTGTGACGCCCTTCAAAGCAGGTTGACGAGCGGCATCAATGACAGAAGGAAGCAGCGAAGGCAGGGCGCGTTCTCCGCCCTGCCTCCGATGGGCAGCTTTTTCAGCGCCGCCTGTACTTCCTCCGGCGTGAGCTGCGCGGCGTCGGCGATGGCTTCGCAGGACGCGGCGTCGTCCGCAGCCTCGCAAGACAGGACGCAGAGCGCGCAAAGGGTCTTGAGGACGTTTATATCCGACAGCGCCGCGAGTCTTTGCGCGATGCCGGCAAGCTCTTTTTCGGCGGGCTTGTTCCGGAGCCGGTCAAAGCGGGGAAACAGTAGCCCGCCGCTTTTGCTGTCGGGGAGGAAACAGACGCCGGACGCGCTCCCGCACCTGCGGGCGCTTCCGCAGCCCGTGCTCCGCTCGGCGGGGCGTTCCTCCCGACCGTGCCCGAACAGGTCGTCTATGGAAACGCTGAAATAATCCGCCAGTTCCGGCAGGTATTGGATGTCCGGGCAGCATTTCCCCTGTTCCCATTTGGACACGGCCTGATTGGTGACGCCCACCGCCCGCGCCAGTGTTTCCTGCGTGATCCCTTTTTCTTTCCGCAGCTCTCGAATCCGTTCGTGGATTTTAAGGGGAATGGCAGCCATAGCGTGATCCGTTTCCTTTCATCCTTTTTACCTGTATCTATATCCATATTTTAGTCGAATTGCGGCGAAAATGGTATGACGCATTCGTTGGAAGGGAAGAATATTCCTCCAACAAACGGTTGGGGCTTCATACAAAAAACCGCCGTCTGCTGTAAGCAGACGGCGGTTTTTGTTCATTCGGTGTTATATTTCCGTTCGGCCCTCGAACGCCTTCAGCAGCGTCACGCCGTCGGCGTACTCGAGCGTGGCGCCCACGGGCAGCCCGTAAGCCAGCCGCGTCACCTTCACGCCCAGCGGGCGGATCAGGCGGCTGAGATACATAGCGGTCGCCTCGCCCTCCACGCTCGGATTCGTTGCGAGAATCACCTCGCGCACCTTGGGCGTCAGCCGCGCGAGCAGCTCCTTGATCTTGAGCTTGTCCGGCCCGATGCCGTCGACCGGCGAAATCACGCCGTGCAGGATGTGGAACAGCCCGCGGTATTCGTTCAAATCCTCGATGGCCTTGACCGCCTTCGAGTCCTCGGCGACGCAGATAACCGAGCGGTCGCGCGACGCGTCGGCGCAGATCGGACAGAGCGCGCCCTCGCAGAAGTTCATGCAGACGGGGCAGATGTGGATGCTTTCCTTGGCGCTCAGCAGCGCGTCGGCAAACGCGCGCACCTCGCTCTCGTCCATTTCCAGCACATGATAGGCCAGCCGCAGCGCGCTCTTGCGCCCGATGCCGGGCAGCGAGGCGAAACGGCCGGCCAGCCGCTCCAGCGCGGGCGTCAGACTGCCCGGCATCAGAACATCCCCGGCAGCGAGAGCGCGCCGGTGATCTTCTCCATCTCGGCGGCGTTCTTGCTCTCCACGCTCTTATACGCCTCGTTGACCGCCGCGACGATCACGTCCTGAAGCGTCTCCACGTCCTCGGGGTCGACCAGCTCGGGCTTGATGCTGATGTTCAGGATTTCCTTTTTGCCGTTGATTTTGACCGAGACCATCCCGCCGCCGGCGGAAAACTCGTATTCCAGCGCGTCGAGCTCGGCCTGCTTTTCGGTCATGCTCTCCTGCATCTTCTGCGCCTGCCGGATCATCGTGTTCATATCCTGCGGGCCGCCGCCCATTCCCTTAGGTAATCTGACTTTCATGTTCTGCTGCCTCCTGTAATTCATATATGAGAGAGGGATGCTCCTGCTCCGGCGCTTTCTCCGTGATTTCCACGGTGAAGCGCCGCCCGGTCACGGCCGCGGCCGCGTCGGCGATGAGCTTCTTCGCCCCGTCGGTGGACATAATGTTTTTGCCCAGATAATCGGTATATACCTTCAGCGCATCGCCCTGCTCGACAATGCGCGAGAGGGAAAGGAAGGAGTACAGGTTCTTGTGCCCCTGCAGCGCCTCCAGCAGCTCGGCCGACCGGCTGAACAGCGCGGCCTTGACCTCCGGCTGCGGTGACGGCTGCGGCGCAGGCGGCGGCGCGGGAACGGCCTCGGACGTTTGGACGGCCGGCTCGGGGGCCTGCGCGGACGCCTGCATAGGCGCGCTCTGCACCGGCGCGGCGGCGAGCGAGGCAACCCTGCGTTCCAGTTCGGTGATGCGGGCCTCGAGCGCCGAGACGTCGTTGGCCAGCCGTGGGTCGCACAGCCGGATGACCGTCAGCGACAGCAGCGTGCGCTTGTTGGACGCGTAGCGGCCGATGCGCCCCTGCACGTCCTCGAACGCCGCCGCGCAGCGCATCAGCTCGCCGACCGTCGCCTGTTCGCACAGTACGCGCAGCTTTTCCAGCGCCTCCTTCGGCACGGAAAGCGGCGGCGCCTCGTCGGGCTGCGCGGGCGCGGATTTGCGGATGAGCAGATAGCGCAGCAGCTCCAGCACGTCCTCGATGAAGACCTGTATGTTCTTGGATTGGCGGTGAAGCTCGTCCACCGTCCGCAGCGCGGCGGGAAGGTCCTTATTCAGCAGCGCGCCGAGCAGCGCGGCGGCGGAGCCGTCGTCCGAAACGCCGAGCTGCCGGCGCACGGCGGCGGCGTCCAGCGGCCCGCTGCCGGCGGCGGCCGCACAGGATTCGAGCAGCGAGAGCGCGTCGCGCAGCGCGCCGTCCGCCAGCCGTGCCAGCAGCGCGGCGGCCTCGTCTGTCAGCTCGATCGCTTCTTCCTTTGCCACCATCACCAGCCGCTCGCGGATCACCTCGTCCGAAATGCGCGTGAATTCAAACCGCAGGCAGCGCGACAGAATCGTCGCCGGAATGGCGTGCAGCTCCGTCGTCGCCAGAATGAAGATCACATGCGCGGGCGGCTCCTCCAGCGTTTTCAGCAGCGCGTTGAAGGCGCTGGTCGAAAGCATATGCACCTCATCGATGATGTACACGCGCTTTTTGAGCATCGACGGGGGATAGACGACCTCTTCCCGCAGGTCACGGATGTTTTCCACGCTGTTGTTGCTCGCCGCGTCGATTTCCAGCACGTCGGGCGTGCTGCCCGCGTCGATGGCGCGGCAGCTTTCGCAGCGGTTGCAGGGGTCGCCGTCCTGTAAATCCAGACAGTTGGCGGCCTTGGCGAGAATCTTCGCCGTCGTCGTCTTGCCTGTCCCGCGCGAGCCGCAGAACAGGTAAGCGTGCGAAATGCGTCCGCCCGCGGCCTGGCTTTTCAGCACGGCGGTGATGTGGTCCTGACCGCGCACGTCGCTGAAGGTCTGCGGACGCCATTTTCTGTATAAAGCAAGGTACACGAAAAAGCCACGCTCCCATCCGAGATAACAAACAAGAGGATACATAATACGGCCATACGTCCAGAATCGAGCAACGACCACACGCGTGAGTCAAAATCTGTCCTCCGGACAGGCGCCCCCGCGGCACACCGGCGCTACCGCTTAATGCTGCTTGGTTCCCCACCTGACATGGTTCACGGCTGCCGATTGCGCGGGACCCGTCCTTCAGCGGACTCGTTGTTGACGCGGCCGCACGGCCGCTGCCCTCAAATGGCATATAACCCCTGCTATAGCGGATTGCAGGCTACAAGGCACCGCTGACTCCCCGGTTAGTATGACCGTATTACATATCCTCGGATATGAAAACAGTATACCACAAATCCCGCCCGGTTGCAAGACAAATTTTTGAATTTTAATTTTTCTTGCATTCCATTGACTTTCGGGACAGAAGCATATATAATACAGTATGGTTAAATGGGAAGGAAGTGCAGTCGTATCGTGACAAAAACACGGATTTTCGTCTCCTGGCACGCCGAGGAAAAGTGGCTCAACGCGATGGGCGCGAAGGGCTACCGCCTCGCCGACGTGGATGCGTTCGATTATAAGTTTACCGTCGCCGCCGGAAAGACGTTTGTCTATTCGCTGGAATGGCTGGACGTTTCGCCCTTGTCGGACGAGGGCGAGCGCTTTGCCGCCGAACGGGCCGAAAGCGGCTTTTCGCTCTGCGCCTCCAAGCGCGGCTGGGCGTATTACATCCGGGAGGGGGCGGACGCGCCCGAGAAGGACGCGCCGGCGCTGCGGCTGACGATGCGGCACTACCGCGCCGTGTCGCTGTTCCTGCTGGTGCTGTTTCTCGTCTTTACCGGGCTGACCGCGTACAACTTCTACTACCAGTCCGTGTTCGCCGCCGAAGGGTACACGATCCCCAAAAGCAGCATCTCGGTCGAATTTTTCCGCAGCATATACAACAACCTGCTCGTCGGAAAGAACCCCGCGACCGTGCTTCTGCTGCTGCTCGTGCCGGTGACGGCCGTGCTTCTGCTGCTGTGCGCCTTTTTCGGCTCGGAATACTTCGCCACGCGCAGGCTGGTGAAGCAGTCGGAGCTTCGCCGGCTCGAGCAGGCCGCGGAGACGGCGCAGGAAGACGAAGCGCAGGAATAAGGCCGAACGGACGCGGACCTCGCCCGACCGTCGGAAGCGCCGCGCCAAGATGCAAGAAGGAAGAAAGGAAGCCCGCGCCGCGGCGCGGGCGGGAAACGATGTATGCAGTATCAGGTCAAATTGGTCGATATCGCGGAGGAATTTTCGCTCGAGCAAATCTACCTTCCCGAGAACATCGACGAAATCTACGTCCGCAGGTCGGACGTCTCGCGTCCCGGGCTGCCGCTGGCCGGTTATTTCGAGTATTTTGAAAACGGCCGCATCCAGATGATCGGGAATATGGAGCACGGCTATCTGAGCAGTCTGGGCGCGGAGGCGCGCTTCAAGGCGCTGGACGACTATTTGTCCCATGACGTCGTCGCCGTGGTCGTGACCACGAGCCTGGATATTTTCCCCGAGCTGTACACGCTGGTGCAGAAGCACGACACGCCGCTGTATCGGACGACATGGCCGACCAGCGAGTTTATGGCCGCGCTGATCAGCTCGCTCTCGGTCTCGCTGGCCGAGCGGATCACGCGCCACGGCGTTCTCGTCGAGGTGTACGGCGAAGGCATCCTGATGCTGGGCGACAGCGGCATCGGCAAGAGCGAAACGGCCATCGAGCTGGTCAAGCGCGGACACCGCCTCATCGCGGACGACGCGGTTGAGATCAAGCGCGTGTCGGCCAAAACGCTCGTCGGCAGCGCGCCCGAGCTGATCCGGCACTACATCGAGCTGCGCGGCATCGGCATCGTGGACGTGCGCCGCATTTTCGGTATGGGCGCCGTAAAGGAGACCGAAAAAATCGACCTCGTCATCCACTTTGAGGTGTGGGAGCAGGGGAAGATATACGAACGCTTCGGGATGGACACCGAATACACCGATATTCTCGGCATTCGGGTGCCGTCGATCACGCTTCCGGTCAAGCCGGGACGCAACCTTGCCGTTATCATCGAAATCGCGGCGATGAACAACAGGCAGAAGAAAATGGGCTATAACACCGCGGTCGAATTCAACAAAAAGCTGATGAACCGCAGCCTCGAGCCGGACACGGACCGGTAAAGGACGCGGCGGTATTACGGACAGCAACGAAAGGATAGGACAAAGTTTTATGTATTATGTCGGTGTGGACCTCGGCGGAACGAACATAAAGGTCGGTATCTGCGACGGCGAGGGCAATATTCTCAAGAAGGGAAGCATCAAAACCGGCGCCGAGCGCAGCGCGGACGAGATTACCAAGTCGATGGCGGAGCTGACGCTGCAGCTTATCTCCGAGATGGGGCTGACGGCGGGGGATATCGCCTGCGCGGGCATCGCGACGCCGGGTACGGCGGACAGCGCGCACGGCGTCGTCGTGTACTGCTGCAACCTGCCGTTTCTGGAGTATCCGCTGGCGCAGCGCTTCTCCGATTTTACGGGTATCGGCAGGGTGCTGATTGAAAACGACGCGAATGCGGCGGCCAAGGGCGAGAGCGTCTGCGGCGCGGCCAAGGACTATAAAAATTCCATCACCATCACGCTCGGCACCGGCGTCGGCGGCGGCATCGTGATCGAAAACGGCGTTTATGCCGGCTTCAACTTTGCGGCGGCCGAGCTGGGTCATATCGTCATCGATTTCGGCGGCGAGCAGTGCGCCTGCGGGCGCAGGGGCTGCTGGGAGCAGTATTCCTCCGCCACCGCGCTGACCCGCCAGACCCGCGAAATGATGGAAAAATGTCCCGACTCGCAGATGTGGGCGCTGTGCGACGGCAAAGCGGAGAACGCCTCCGCGCGCACGGCGTTTGACGCGATGCGGCTCGGCGACAAGGCCGGCGCCGAGGTGGTCGATACCTACATCCGCTATCTGGCCTGCGGCGTGGTGAACCTCATCAACATCTTCCAGCCCGAGGTGCTCTGCATCGGCGGCGGCGTCTGCAACGAGGGCGACTACCTGCTCAAGCCGCTGCTGGAGATTGTCGCCAACGAGCAGTATTCCCGCCACAGCGTAGACAAAACCGCTATTAAAATCGCCAAGCTCGGCAACGACGCCGGCATCATCGGCGCGGCGATGCTGAGTCTGTGACCGGCGTTTTATACACCGTATTTCCGCCCGCTTCGCGGCGTCAGGCTAAGGCGTGCAGTCCATCGGCGGCGCACGCCTTTTCCCTGTATCGGCGAAGCGGGGATTGGAGGACCCTATGTCCATAACGATAGAAAAAATTGCCGAAAAAACGCTGCCGACCATCGCGCTGCGCGGCATCGTGCTCTTCCCGCACGTCATCACCAGCTTCGAGATCGCGCGGAAGGCTTCGATCAAGGCGCTCAAGCAGGCGCAGGAATCGGGGACGGAGCTGTTTCTGGCCATCCAGCGCGACGCGTCGGTCATCAGCCCGAAGGCGGACGACCTGTATGAAATCGGCATCACCGCAAAAATCAAGCACGCGCTGCGGCTGACCAACGGCAATTATCAGCTTGTCGTCGAGGGACAGAACCGCGCCGAGCGGATGCAGGTCAGCGACGCGGACGGCTACCTCGTCACGCGCGTACATATCCGCGACATCAGCGAGCTGCGCGACGACACCGAAAACGACCGCCGCCTTATCCGCGAGGCATGGGCGGTGTTCAACGAATATCTCAAATATGTGCAGCGTCCGTCGCAGGACATCGTCGCCGAGGCCCGGAAGATCACCGACCCCGGCCTGCTGGCCGATTGTCTGGGCAGCACGTTCCTCGTCAAATTCGAGGACCGGCAGCAGATGATTGAGATTCTGGACGGCGAAAAAAGGCTGGAGGCGCTGCTCGGCATTTTCCGCCGTGAGATCGACCTCATCGAGCTGGAAGGCTCGATTCAGACCAAGGTTCGCTATAACCTCCAGCGCGGCCAGCGCGAAATCTATCTCCGCGAGCAGCTCAAGGCCATCCAGAGCGAACTGAACATCGACGAATCGGGCGACGAGGAGAGCGACGAGTATTATACGCGGATCGAAGAAGCGAAGCTGCCCGCCGAGGTGGCCGAACGGCTGCACGAGGAGGACGCCAAGCTGGCGCGGATGCCTTTCGGTACGCCCGAAGCGACCGTGATCCGCAATTATATCGAAACCTGCCTTGAACTGCCCTGGAGCAGGCGCACCAGAGACCGGCTGAACATTCAGCAGGCCGCGAAGATTCTCGACGAGGACCACGACGGTCTGCGCAAGGTCAAGGACCGCATTCTGGAATTTATGGCCGTCAAGCAGCTCTCGCCCAAGCTCGACGGGCAGATCATCTGTCTTGTCGGCCCGCCCGGCGTCGGCAAAAGCTCCATTGCCAAATCGATCGCGCGCGCGACCAACCGCAAGTATGTGCGCATCTCGCTCGGCGGCATCCGCGATGAAGCCGAAATCCGCGGCCACCGCAAGACCTACATCGGCTCGATGCCCGGCCGCATCATCGCCGCGCTCAAGCTGGCGGGCAGCATGAACCCCGTCATCCTGCTCGACGAGGTCGATAAGCTGACGACGGACGCGCACGGCGATCCGACCAGCGCGCTGCTCGAGGTGCTCGACACCGACCAGAACAAGCAGTTCCGCGACCATTTCATCGAATTGCCCGTGGATTTGTCGGAATGCCTCTTCATCGCCACCGCCAACACGGCCGAGACCATCCCCGCGCCGCTGCTGGACCGGATGGAGGTCATCGATATGGACAGCTATTCGGACGCCGAAAAGCTCTCCATCGCCAAAAACCACCTCATTTCCAAGCAGTTGAAACGGCACGGGCTGACCAAGCGCAACCTCTCGTTTACCGACGGCGCGCTGCAGAAGATCATCCGCAGCTACACCAAGGAGTCGGGCGTCCGCAATTTGGAGCGCGAGATCGCCTCGGTCTGCCGCAAGGTCGCGCGGGACGTCGTCTCCACGGGGACGAAAACGCACCGCGTAGACGAATCGGCCGTCGCCGCGCTGCTCGGGCCGGAGAAATTTTTAGAGGACCGCATCTATCCGCAGGATGAAATCGGCATCGTCAACGGGCTGGCGTGGACGTCGCTCGGCGGCGAGCTGCTGCGCGTGGAGGTGCTTTCGATGCAGGGGAACGGCAATCTGGAGCTGACCGGCCACCTCGGCGACGTGATGAAGGAGTCGGCCAGAGCCGCCGTCAGCTATATCCGCAAGCACGCCGAATCGCTCGGCGTCGACCCCGATTTTTATAAAACGCGCGACATCCATATCCACGTCCCCGAGGGCGCCATCCCGAAGGACGGACCCTCCGCCGGCATTGCGATGACGACGGCGCTCATCTCCGAGCTGTCCGGCCGCCCCGTCCGGCAGGATGTGGCGATGACCGGCGAGATTACGCTCACCGGCCGCGTGCTGCCCATCGGCGGCTTGAAGGAAAAGAGCATGGCCGCGCGCAAGGCCGGTGCGACGACGGTGATTGTCCCGCAGGATAACCTGCGCGACGTCGAGGAATTCGACGCGGACGTGCGCGAGCATATCCGCTTCGTCGGCGTCACGCGCTATACCGAGGTGTTTGAAATCGCGTTCAGAAAGGATGACGCCGCCGTATGCTGATGCAGATGGGACCGCTCAACCTGCATAACGCCGATTTGAAGCTGACGGCGGGGGCGCCCGCGCAGCTTTTGAAAAGCGGACGCCCGCAGATCGCCTTCTCCGGCCGCTCGAACGTGGGCAAAAGCTCGCTGGTCAACTGCCTGCTGGGACGAAAAAAGCTCGCGCGGGTATCGGGCGAGCCGGGCAAAACCATCACGGTCAATTATTACGACATCGACGGCCGGCTGTTCTTCGTCGATCTGCCCGGCTACGGCTACGCCAAGCGCTCCTTTGCGGACAAAAAGCGCTGGTCGGCCCTGACCCAGTCGTATTTTGAGGACAATCCGTCGCTGGAGGCCGTGCTGCAGCTCATCGACATCCGCACCGGCGTCACGGCGGACGACGCGGATATGCTCGCATGGCTGCGGCATTACGAGGTGCCGCACCTGCTCGTCGCCACCAAGTGCGATAAGCTGGGGAAGACCGCGCTCAACGAAGCCGCCGCGCAGCTCATCCGCTCGCCGGCGGTCGCACCCGGCACCGCCTGCGTGCTGTTTTCCTCGCTGAAGGGCGAGGGACGCGAGGCGCTCTGGGCGCAAATCATAAAACTCGCCTTCGGCGAGGAAGGGAAGGAATAACAGATGCACATCCTGCACGATAATTATACCGTCGGGGAAAACGGTCATCTCTATGTCGGCGGCTGCGACACGGTCGCGCTCGCCGAGAAATACGGCACGCCGCTCTATGTCGTCGACGAGGACAAGCTCCGAAGCAATATGCAGCGCTTTTCCGCTCTGCTGCGGGAATGCTTCCCCGCGGGCAGCCGCGTGCTGTTCGCCTCGAAGGCGCTGTCGTATGTGGACGTCTACCGCATCGCCTCGTCGGAGGGGATCGGCGCGGACGTCGTTTCGCCCGGCGAGCTGTATACCGCCTGCAAGGCCGGCTTTAATACGAAGGACATCTATTTCCACGGCAACAACAAAACCGACGCGGATATCGCCTACGCGCTGGACGTCGGGGTGGGCACCTTCGTCGTCGACAACGAGGACGAGCTGCTCGCGCTCGACCGCATCGCCGGCGCGCACGGCAAGGTGCAGGACATCCTGCTGCGCATTTCGCCGGGCATCGATCCGCATACGCATAAAAAGGTCGTCACCGGCTCGGTCGATTCCAAATTCGGCACCGCCATCGAGACCGGGCAGGCTATGGCGCTTGTCGAGCGCGCGCTCGCGCTTTCCGGCGTGCGTCTGAAGGGCTTCCACTGCCACATCGGCTCGCAGATTTTCGACAGCGCGCCGTTTATCGAGGCGGCGGAGGTGATGCTGGCCTTCATCGCCGACGTGTACCGCAAAACCGGCTTCCTTGCCGAGTATCTGAACCTCGGCGGCGGCTACGGTGTTTCCTATACCGAGGCGACCGCCGACCTTGACGCCGCGCGCGTGCTGCGCGAGATCGGGGACAAGGTGCGCGCCTTCGCGGCGTCGCACGGCATCGCCGTCCCGAAAATCCTCATCGAGCCGGGCCGCGCCATCGTGGCCGCGGCAGGCGTGACGCTGTACACCGTCGGCTCGCACAAAACCATCACCGGCTACCGCACCTACGTCTCGGTGGACGGCGGTATGCCCGACAACCCGCGCTACGCGCTCTATCAGTCGGATTACACGGCGCTCATCGCCTCGCGCGCGGCCGAGGAAAAGACCGAGCGCGTCACCATCGCCGGCCGCTGCTGCGAGAGCGGCGACCTGATTCAAGAAAACGCCCCCCTCCAGCCATGCGGGAGAGGGGACGTCCTCGCCGTCCTTGTGACGGGCGCGTACAATTATTCTATGGCCTCCAACTATAACCGCCTGCCGCGGCCGGCGATGGTCTCCGTCCGCGACGGCGCCGACCGCCTCGTCATCCGCCGCGAGAGCTATGAGGACTTGACGCGCAACGAGCTTTAGAACAGCTCTAAAAAGTAGGGACGCGCGGCATGGAATTCTCTGCCCTTGAGATAGCCGAGCAGCTCGTGCGGGGCAGCGAAATCGAACGCCAGCGTGTAGGCGCACAGCGCCTGATGGACGTACCCGAGCCGGCGGTCGCCGCGGTTGACCGCGTATTTCCCGTCCCCGAGCAGGGGATGCCCCGCGGCGGCAAGCTGCGCGCGGATCTGGTGCGTCCGCCCGGTGACAAGCTCGATTTCCAGCAGGGAAACGTCCAGCTTTTCGTTGTATCCGAGAACGGTGTAGAGCGACACGGCTTTTTTGTCGCCTGCGCCGTTCTTTTTGTCCTTGACCACGACGCGGTTTTCGTCCGCCAATTTTTCGAGATAGGAGACGAGACGCCCGCTTTTTTCCGCAAAGCGTCCTTTGGCGGCGGCCAGATACAGCTTTTTCACGTCGCGCTCGCGGATGATTTCGTTCATCTCGCGCAGCGCCGCCGCGTTTTTCGCCGCGATGACCAGCCCGCAGGTGTTGCGGTCGATGCGGTTGCAGAGCGCGGGTGCGAACGCATGCTCGGCGCGCGGGTCGTATTCGCCTTTGCGGTAGAGGTAGGCCTGGATGTGGTCGATGAGCGTGTTCGCGCTCCCCGGTGTGTCGGAATGCACCAGCATTCCCGCGTTTTTGTCGGCGATGAGCAGGTTTTCGTCCTCGTATACGACGTTGACTGACGGCCGGATGCGCAGGAACGCGTCGGTCGGCGCGCGCCCCTCCTCGGCGGCCTGCGTGAATTCCTCGGGGATGTAAAGCGTGAGCACGTCGCCCTCGGTTAGCAGACAGCTTTCCTTCGCGCGTTTGCCGTTGCGCTTGACGCGCCCCTTGCGTATGTATTTGTAGACGAGCGGCAGCGGCATTCCCTTGTAGCGCTTGGTCAGGAACTTGTCTAACCGCTGTCCGGCGTCGTTTGGCCGGATGGTCAGTGTTTCCAGCTTGTCCGCCTCCTTTTGGCAGCTTTGGATTGTCATGCGTGCCGAAAAAGCCCTTGCGAGGCGTATCTGCGGCCCGGCATACGATAGCTCAAATACTATTATAAACCTTTTTTGCGCAAATGCAAGCCGAAAATGGAAAAGCGTCCGAAACGCTCGGACGCTTTTGCATTTTTTACACAAATTCCAAAAGGGCGGCGAGGTTTTTCAGCTCGCGCGAAAACAACTGCTTCGCCAGCGTGCGCACGTCCTCCGACGCGTCGCCGTAGTCGCTGATCTTGCGCTTGATGTCTATGATGCCGGCCAGCGAGCCGAAGGCCATCATCCGCGCCAGATTCGCCGTCGCCGGCCGCGGGTGCGGCAGCGTGTTGAAGCGGATCATAGCGGCCACGCGCAGCTTTTCCAGACAGCTCAGGCGGATGTCTTTTTCGCGCGGCAGCTTCGCCGTCTGCTTGGCGAACGAACGGTAAAACGCGTACTGCTGCCGCAGCAGCGCGTTGAAACGCTTGTCCTTGGAAATTGACAGGAGCATCGGAATCGTGTATAGGCCCATCTGGGCGTTTTTGTATAAAAAACCGGATAGTTTGCGGCTGTCCATGGTTGTTCACTCTTTGCCTTCCCGGCGGGATCGGATCTCGCCAAAATATTCTGCTCTTATTGTAACCGAAAAAGCGAAGATTATGTGAAATTTTGAAAAACCGCGTCAGGCGCGCTCGCAGAGCAGCGGCGGCATCGGCAGGCGCATATACGCGGCCGCCGCCGCTTCGTCCGCCAGCCAGTCGCCGACGGCCGCCGCAGGCAGGACGACGGGCATCCGCGCGTGTACCGGCCGCACCGAGTCGTTGGCCTCCGCGGTTAGGATGACGAACCGCGGGAGCGTGTCGCCTTCCCGGAAAATGCCGCCCAGATAGGCGCCGTCGCAGTCAGGAAGCCGGAACCGGAATTTCGTTTTGTCCGCCGCCCATTCAAAGAAGCCCGTGCAGGGCACCGCACAGCGGCGCAGGCGGAACGAGGCGGCGAAGGCGGGCTTCTCCCGCACCGTCTCGCTGCGCGCGTTGATGAGCGGCCGTCCCTTGCCCGCAAAGCCCCACTGCGCGACCATCAGTCCGGCCGGCGCCAGAATCGGCGCGTTTTGGCTGGGGAAAATTTCCCCCATATGCACCGGCACGCCGGGGAAATCCCGCGCCAGCCGGTCTGCGATGCGGGCGGCGAAGCCGCCGCCGCTGTCGCTGTCGCTGTCGCTGTCGTCTGCAAGTGTGTATCGTCCGCACATATTCAATCCTTCCCCTCCACAAACCATTGCGGCTGATCGTAATATAAAAATCGTTTGCATCGCCCGATCTGCACTGTGTATCGGATGCCGGCGCCGCCGGCCTTGAGCGAGGCCGCGCGCCGCACGTCCAGAATGCGGTCGATCGGATAATGCCGTCCGTCCTCCCAGATGAGGTCGAGCGGCGTGAGACCGCCGTCGGCGTCGAAGCGCGCGGTCACCTCTACGAATATTTTGTGTGTGTTGCGGCACATAGGTCAAACTCCCGTTCGAATCAGATCGTTTCGTTTTTGAAAAACAGGTCGGGATGGATCGCGTTTCCCGCCGTCGGCGCAAACGCGGCCAGCCGCCGGTCGGTCAGCATCAGTCCCTTCTGAATGCTCTCATAGCCGAACCGCTCGCGCAGCCGGTCAACGGCGGCGTCCAGCGCCTCGGCCCTGCGAAGCTGCGGCGGGTCGGGCAGCAGCGTCGGATCGCCAAGCTCGTCCGCCAGCCCGTAGGCGCGCACATACAGCGAGCGCACCGGCCTTCCCGTCTCGCGGCTTTCGCGGAACAGGGCGAAGGATTCCCGCAGCAGCACTGACGACGCGCGGCAGGGCAGCGGCAGCGCGCGCTGCCGTTCGTAGCTCTGCAGGTCGGCGTAGCGCACGCCGAGCTGCACGCCGCCGCAAACGACGCCCTTTTTCCGCAGCCGCGACGAGACGCTTTCGCACAGGCCGTTGAGCACCAGCTTGACGTCCGCGTCGCTCGTCAGGTCGCGCGGCGCCGTCGTGCCGTTGCCGACCGAACGGATGAGCAGCCGGGCGGTCGTCCGCGCGACGGGCGAGTCGTCGCAGCCGTTGGCGAACAGCCACAGCATCCGCCCGTTTTTGCCCAGCAGCCTTTCGAGCGCTTCGGGCGCGCTGCGCGCCAGATCGCCGATGGTACGCACGCCGTTTTTTTCCAGCCTGCGCCGTGTGGACGCGCCGACGAACAGCAGCGCGCCCGCCGGCAGCGGCCACACGCTTTCGCGGAAATGCAGCCGGTCGACGACGGTGGTCGCGTCGGGCTTGCGCAGGTCGCTGCCGAGCTTGGCAAAGACCTTGTTGAACGATACCCCGACCGACGCCGTCACACCCAGCTCGGCGCGGATGCGGCGGCGGATGTCGTCCGCGATGCGCTTCCCGTCGCCGAAGAGCGCGGCGCTCTCGGTCACGTCCAGCCAGCATTCGTCCAGCCCGTAGGGCTCCACGCGGTCGGTGTATGAGCCGTAAAGCTCGCGGGTAAGCTCCGAATAGCGGAGATAGCGGTCGTAGTCGGGCGGCACAAATGTAATATCAGGACAGCGCTGCCGCGCCAGCCAGAGCGGATTCCCCGTCGCCACGCCGCAGCGCTTCGCCGCGTCGTTTTTCGCCAGCACGATGCCGTGCCGCGCCTCCGCGTCCCCCGCGACGGCGACCGGCTTCCCGCGCAGGGCGGGGTCGTAGAGACAGGCCACAGAGGCGTAAAAGTTGTTCAAATCACTGTGCAGTATCACGCGTTCCATTTTCATCACGAATCAAACAAATGTTCTTTCTCTCATTGTACCCCCGCCGCGCCGAAAAGTCCACAGGAAAGAAATGGTAATTTTTCGGCGTGTCCGGGGGACGCGTTCAGTATACCGCAGCGCGGGGAGCGAATTTTGTCAATTCACGCGCAGGAAAGCGGAGGCGCGTCGCGGCGGCGCAGGCGCAGGACGGCCGGATGGCGGCGGAAAAAATCTCCGCCTGTGCATCCGCACGCAAAGCCGGCCGGATGTTCGGTTCTTGCCGAAAGCGTTCCGATGTTGATCGCTCGTCGTCTGCATGCTCCGGCGCCGCCGCGACGCAGCCCGCACCGCTTCCCCGAGAGTTTCGTTCCGCCAACCGGCGTTCGGACGGCAGGGGATTTGCGGCCTCCGGCTTCACGTCCGCGCCGTTCACGGCCGGAAAATCGGTTTTTTGGCCAGAAAACATGGAAATAGCCGTAAAAAATATATGAAAACGCAAAAAAAACACTGGAAAATAGAAAACAAATGATGTATAATCATCAAAAAGAGAAATATAAGAATCGGATGTGATTTTGTACTGATGAGCAGTAGAAAAGAAGTGCTGAAATGATTCGTGAGTATTTGATACAAGCCTGTTCGGGCTTGAAAATCGATGTTAAACAGGGGCAGACGATCACCGTGATTGATATGGATGGCGGTCAGGTGGTTGACTTCTTTGCGGAGGCTTTCGAAAAGCCTTGCGAATTTCTCTCTGCGGGCGTGACAATCGACTGTAATGCGTCCGTGAGGCTGCATTTGGGGCATACGATTTACAGCAATTTGTATAATCCGATGCTGCTGGTGCTTTCCGATGATGTAGGCGAACACGATTTGCTCCATCCTTGCTGCAGAAAAGAAATGTACGATTTCTTTTATCATAATGGGAAAGGGCATCCCAACTGCTTGGACAATATAAACAATGCGCTCGGAGAGCGGCGTCCCTTCACCACGCCCATCAACTTATTTATGCACACAAAAATCCATACGGACGGAAGCCTATCGGTGGAAAAGCCGCTGCCCAAATATATTATATTATTTCTATGCAGAAAAATCATGTCGAGGAATGCTTTTGTTTTTCGGATGATTGCATTAGCCGGCGATAAAATCGTGTTCCAAGTTCTTATGATGTAACGATTGGCGTTGCAGCCTTTCCAAACAAGCATAATTCCTGATGATACGAGCGAAAACAGAAAAAGCCTTGCATATACAGGATTTTCACTCGCTTTTATAAGCGCTTGCAAGAAGGTATGAGACGATTTTTCGTCCATAGCATCAATAAAAAAGGACGCGCCGTGTCGAAAAAGGGCGAAACAGGGTATATAAACTGCGGCATATGGGGACAGACGTCCGAATCTGCCGACAAGGTTGGACGCAGGGGGCGGCGCAGA
>ERZ827458.771-NODE-771-length-35219-cov-26.526533_pt1 | contig 35219 bp, 18 predicted proteins | sample MGYA00519706_ERZ827458 | MGnify/ENA primary metagenome ERZ827458 (study PRJEB31778, sample SAMEA3449309) | human gut metagenome | biome: human gut; feature: human-associated habitat; material: faeces | place: United Kingdom | collected 2010/2012 ...
TCGGACTTAAACTGGCGTTTGGCGATCATGTTCACTGCTTTTTTGCCGAACCAACGCACTCCCCTTGTATGTTGTTAGGCGTCCATACAGGATTACACGATCAGATTTCTGTTCAGGATATTGGTATCGACAACCTTACCGCAGCGGATGGCCTTGCAGTTGGTCGCGCATCAGGCTTTGTCGGGCGGGCGATGGAGCGTCTGCTGGATGGCTTCTATACCCTTAGCGATCAAACCATGTATGACATGCTTGGCTGGCTGGCGCAGGAAGAAGGTATTCGTCTTGAACCTTCGGCACTGGCGGGTATGGCCGGACCTCAGCGCGTGTGCGCATCAGTAAGTTACCAACAGATGCACGGTTTCAGCGCAGAACAACTGCGTAATGCCACTCATCTGGTGTGGGCGACGGGAGGTGGAATGGTGCCGGAAGAAGAAATGGAACAATATCTGGCTAAGGGGCACTAATGATTTTGCCACATCGACTCCCTTTTTACGGGAGAATGATGTGGCTTAAAGATAGTTCATATTTTCTGTCGCTGACAAAAGATGTTGTTCAGGTTTGAATAAGAAAGAATTTATCTAATTTTTGTAAGGAAACAGTTCTGTCAGAGATATATTCAGAACGGAGAGTTGTTCATTTTTACCCATTAAACATGGATAATTTTAATTTAGGTTTATTACTATAATTATATTCACTCTGTCTTTACTCACACTCTTCTTTGTCTAATCTTCATTGTCACCATTATCATAATATCCACTTCCTTCTTCATTAGGCATAACTACTGTAATTCATACGATACTCAGATAAGTTATCCTCTACCATTCTACTGATGATATTCATCTGTTATCAGTCTTCACTGAAACAGTAATTGATTTTAATCTTATCCATCATGAACTGTATTTACTTAACGATAATTGTTTATCTGAAGTGTTTTAACTATTCTGATGAACATCAATTCTTTTGTCATTACTGATTAACTGGATGTTTACTCTTTGATAAGGTATCCATGATTCTGTAACGATTAACAGAGCTGGATAAACAATGAAATTGACAGGAGAGATACCTGATTATGTTTGTTTCGGGTTGTATTGTTTAAGATGCAGGGTAAAAATCATGCCAGTGGTATTTTTTACTCTGGTAATGTGTGCGGTTAACGTTCATGTCCTTAAGAACAGATTGGATGAGGGCGTATAAGTTTATTGCGTTGGCCTTGTACACGTTTTTTCAGACTCACTGAGAGCAAGTTTGTAGTTTATGATGTTATTGGTCGTAATATGTTTCTTAATCTCCTGGTAGTGGGTTTTTATCGCGTGTTTTGCAGTATTTCGTGATGTTTATTGATTCTGTATTTTATTCGCTCCTCGTTTATCTCATCTCTTTAGCTAATACCATCAGATAATCCATTTCTTTCTGCATAATGCTGCGTATCGTTAATAACCCGTCGTATCCATTCTGCTACAGCATGCCTGATAAATACCATCTGTAAGTTATTACCGTTTTAGATCTGATTATGAGCGAAAGCATTAATTCGCTCACAGAGCTTAAAACATCATTAACTTTCAGGAGTCATCAACATGCCTAAATCTTACACACCAAACTGGTTTTTTACCGCTTTACTTGACAATCACATCAATCAAATGATGGCACGCTATTCCTGCCTGCGGGCCTTACGGATGGATTTCTTCTACAGGAAAGATACGCCCGATTTCTTACAACCTGATCATCGCTGGCTTGAATTGCAGTTGCGTATGCTGCTGGAGCAGGTGGAACAATTTGAAAATATCGTTGGTTTCTTCTGGGTGATTGAATGGACGGCTGATCATGGTTTTCATGCGCATGTCGTTTTCTGGATCGATCGTCAGAGGGTTAAAAAAATATATCCCTTTGCGGAGCGGATAGCGGAATGCTGGCAGGCAATTACGTATAACTGTGGTTCGGCGCACCGCTGTACATATCAGCCGCATTATGCATACAACATCAACATTCCTGTGCGCCACAACGATCCTGAAAGCATCGATAATATTCGCGGTGCCCTGCATTATCTGGCGAAAGAAGAGCAAAAAGACGGGCTGTGTGCTTACGGCTGCAATGAAGTTCCTGAACGTCCTGCTGCAGGGCGTCCTCGTAAGCCTCACTTCTGAAGCTTAAGGCCTGAGCCTTCGCTCCTGGAAACACTCCGTCGGTAAAAACTTACCGCCTTGATTAATGATGTGAACTGAAGTCAACGGAGATCATTCATCCTGAACCTGCATCCGGTGTTTTGTTCCTTGTCTTCCCGTTCTGCTCCGGTTCTTCACTTATTCCATCAATCTCATCCGCAAGCCATAACACGTCAGCTCATTCACGGGCAGGACGCATTGTGGGCTGCGCATAACGGAACATATCTTATGAATGCTATTCCTTATTTCGACTATAGCCTGGCACCCTTCTGGCCATCTTATCAGAACAAAGTCATCGGCGTCCTTGAGCGTGCGCTGCGTGAGCAGTCCGGCTCACGGATACGGCGGATCCTGCTTCGTCTGCCGTGGGAACATGACAACGCCTTCAACAGCAGACAGACCTGGTTTGGTATGGATTTTATCGAAACCGTCAGTGCGCTGATGAATGCGAAACCCGGACGCGACCTTTGCTGGCTCCTGACCCGTCATCCGGAAAAGCCGGAATACCACGTGGTGCTGTGCGTCAGACAGGAGTATTTCGACGGCCCCGAACTGGATCGGTTGATACTGGATGCCTGGAGTAATGTGCTGGGTTTCGCGTCACCAGGTGAAGCAAAGCCGTACCAGAAGCAGATCACCCGGGATGTGGTACTGGATCGCCGGTCACCGGACTGCGAAGCCCTGTTTAAGGACCTTATCTGGGCGTTCAGTGATTTCGCCCGCGATCGCCGTGGAGTGTGCGATCCGGAAGCCCGTTGCCTTGCCGGCAATCCCGGTTGGCAGTGCTGAAAGCAGCACGCCATCCCATTCCCCGTATTACCCCATTCTTCATAAATCTCACTGAGGACATTCTGACCATGTTGACCACAACAAGCCACGACAGCGTATGGCTGCGTGCCGACGATCCCCTGATCGACATGAACTACATCACCAGTTTCACCGGCATGACCGATAAATGGTTTTACAGGCTGATCAGTGAAGGGCATTTTCCTAAACCCATCAAACTGGGGCGCAGCAGCCGCTGGTACAAAAGTGAAGTGGAGCAGTGGATGCAACAACGAATTGAGGAATCACGAGGAGCAGCAGCATGAAACGTGTTGTGATGCCAGTACGTTGGCAATGTGCAAAATGCCAGCGCTGGTATTGTGGAAATCAGCCCTGTCCCTGGTGCTGGCGACACTCCCGCTTATCTTTCCGCTGACACCCTCCGGTCAGCCAACTGTTAGTCATCATTTCCTGACTGATTCGTCATTCCATTCTTATTGATTATAACTGGCATTACACCGGTGCTGGCGTGCTTTCCTGCGTGTCTGCACCGGTTTGACAAAATTCAACAGGGTTTGAAAAGGAACATTTCGTGCAAATAACCGAAGCCTTAATTTCAGAGCCGGGAGACATCCGGCGTTTTATTCAACATGCTGTTGACCACTGGCCGCGTCTGCTGGCAGTCCACTTCATACTCCATTCGACAGAAGGAAACATCTACGGGCAACAGATTCATGCATTCTGCACTTCCTTTTATCGACAACTGCATGAACGTATTACTGAGAGCAATCACACTGCCAGTCCATCATCGTCGGTGGTATTACGCTGGTTGCGGGAACAACATGGAGGAGCAACAATTCGATGCCTGTTGCTGCTCAGCCAGACGAGTATTTGTCACCCGCGAGCCAGTGTCACAGTTGATGAACAATGTTCGCAAGTGGTGGATTTACTGCAACATAGCTGGCAGGTGATAAGTGCTGGCGGACAATGCCGGGTGGAAAGGTGTTTTCGGGTTGCCCGGGGTGATACATCCGGTCAGTATGTTGCGTTAAAAACAGTCGCATTGTCTCTGGGGTTACCGGTTGTGACCGCCATTACCCATCGTCCGGTACAGCGCTGTACATTGATTACAGCTCAGTGAATCAGCGCTTTCTGGCTTTTCGTCGGTCATTCTGTCAACGCCACGATGTTTGACCGTTATGGGGATGCGGACGATTCCCTGCACAGCGTTGTTTCACGGTGGTGGATGACGCAACACCGCTGTTAAAAACAGTCGTTCAGTCCTTTGTGTTACCGGTTGTGACAACAATCAGTTGGTAATGGACGTGTGAACCATCTGCGCTTCCGTTGATTTTTATGGACTGATAAAGTTTTGCCAGCTGAATCTTTATACGGAATGCTCTTCAGTATGCGTACACGAATTGACTATCTGGCGGATAAATACTCTTTTACCGAACGGAATGAATCTCCACGCCTTCGCCGGCAGTGGCAGGATGTTCTGGAGGAGTGTCGGCTGACAGAGGCCGGACCAGAAGAACGGCTGCGTATTGCCCTGCTGAATGTGGATTACGTCACCAGTTTTGAACTGCCTTTTCGCTTGTTGCTTACTCGTACACCACAACTGATTGCCGCGCTTCGGGAAGAATGGGGCCTCAGCCAGAAAAATGTGGTGTTCAACGATAAACGGTTTGGCTGCGTGTACAGCCTGAAGGCCAGTCTTTCTGGTGTACCGGATACATTCCGGTATCATCTGTCTCATCGTATTCGCCGGATGGTTGGGAATGAAAATACATCATCGCCATATCAGCAGATTGCCCGGGAAGTGAAAGTGCCCCGTGAACGGCTGAAGTATGCGCTGGAAGCCGGTTTACTGGTGACTGCACTGGACGGGCTGTTCTGGTCTGGTAGTCAGCGCATTGCGGCTGATATCCTGAGACTGAGAAAGAGCGGAATGCCGGTGGTGACAACGTCCGTGGAAGCGAGCGATAACCTGACGGGAACAACCCGCAAAATACCGGCATACCATCTCTGACATTGCGATGAAGGGCAGATTTCACCTTGACAGGGGCAGAGTGCCGCTTTTTATACTTTATTCCCGTGTCTGAAAAAAATGTGCAAAGGAAACGGGAATGGCAAGGTCCGATTACGATTTTATCAATCTGTCTCTGGGACATGAACTGAATGAGTGGCTGGCAGAGAGAGGTTATGCCGGACAGGCGGATAACCGGAACCGACTGGCAGAGGTGGTTACCCGCAAATTGCGGGACAGTTTTTATGCGGACGTCTCCTGGGATGCGCTGAATGTGGCATACAGTGAACACCCTGAGTGGTTTTCAGAGCTTGCCTCCGGGGATGAGGATTAACAGGCAAATTATGCTGCTATCGGGCAGAGTGATTACCTGCAGGGATTTCCATTTATAAGAATACGCCGCTTCGGGAAAGCTCCGGTTCTCCGGAGAGTTACGATTATTTTTACTCAAATTCACAACACCTGAACTGGAACTTGCGTTGTGTCCCGGATTGTTACTCCGCAGGAAGCATCCTTTTTACCATACGGATGTTTGTTTTCCATTTCCCCTCCGAAAAATACAACTCCGATCACATTTCTGATATTTTCCCCGGATTTTACATAACAGGATTGTTTCTGTATGTTTTTTATCTGGTGTAAATTTCAGCACTGACATTCCGCTTACGTTAATTTACACTGGATACCCCACGAGGAGAATATGCAGCACCGGCAGGATAACTTACTGGCGAACAGAAATTTGTTGCCTGGTATGGTTTCCGGTCAGTACGCATTCAGGATCCGTACCTTATCTCAGGTGGTACGCTATTTTTCCCTCCTCCCCTGCCTTTGCATTCTTTCATTTTCGTCTCCGGCAGCCATGCTGTCTCCGGGTGACCGCAGTGCAATTCAGCAGCAACAGCAGCAGTTGTTGGATGAAAACCAGCGTCAGCGTGATGCGCTGGAGCGCAGTGCGCCGCTGACCATCACGCCGTCTCCGGAAACGTCTGCCGGTACTGAAGGTCCCTGCTTTACGGTGTCACGCATTGTTGTCAGTGGGGCCACCCGACTGACGTCTGCAGAAACCGACAGACTGGTGGCACCGTGGGTGAATCAGTGTCTGAATATCACGGGGCTGACCGCGGTCACGGATGCCGTGACGGACGGCTATATACGCCGGGGATATATCACCAGCCGGGCCTTTCTGACAGAGCAGGACCTTTCAGGGGGCGTACTGCACATAACGGTCATGGAAGGCAGGCTGCAGCAAATCCGGGCGGAAGGCGCTGACCTTCCTGGCCGCACCCTGAAGATGGTTTTTCCGGGAATGGAGGGAAAGGTTCTGAACCTGCGGGATATTGAGCAGGGGATGGAGCAGATTAATCGTCTGCGTACGGAGTCGGTACAGATTGAAATATCGCCCGGTGACCGTGAGGGATGGTCGGTGGTGACACTGACGGCATTGCCGGAATGGCCTGTCACAGGGAGCGTGGGCATCGACAACAGCGGGCAGAAGAATACCGGTACTGGGCAGTTAAATGGTGTCCTTTCCTTTAATAATCCTCTGGGGCTGGCTGACAACTGGTTTGTCAGCGGGGGACGGAGCAGTGACTTTTCGGTGTCACATGATGCGAGGAATTTTGCCGCCGGTGTCAGTCTGCCGTATGGCTATACCCTGGTGGATTACACGTATTCATGGAGTGACTATCTCAGCACCATTGATAACCGGGGCTGGCGGTGGCGTTCCACGGGAGACCTGCAGACTCACCGGCTGGGACTGTCGCATGTCCTGTTCCGTAACGGGGACATGAAGACAGCACTGACCGGAGGTCTGCAGCACCGCATTATTCACAATTATCTGGATGATGTTCTGCTTCAGGGCAGCAGCCGTAAACTCACTTCATTTTCTGTCGGGCTGAATCACACACACAAGTTTCTGGGGGGTGTCGGAACACTGAATCCGGTATTCACACGGGGGATGCCCTGGTTCGGCGCAGAAAGCGACCACGGGAAAAGGGGAGACCTGCCCGTAAATCAGTTCCGGAAATGGTCGGTGAGTGCCAGTTTTCAGCGCCCCGTCACGGACAGGGTGTGGTGGCTGACCAGCGCTTATGCCCAGTGGTCACCGGACCGTCTTCATGGTGTGGAACAACTGAGCCTCGGGGGCGAGAGTTCAGTGCGTGGCTTTAAGGAGCAGTATATCTCCGGTAATAACGGTGGTTATCTGCGAAATGAGCTGTCCTGGTCTCTGTTCTCCCTGCCATATGTGGGAACTGTCCGTGCAGTGACTGCACTGGACGGTGGCTGGCTGCACTCTGACAGAGATGACCCGTACTCGTCCGGCACGCTGTGGGGTGCTGCTGCCGGGCTCAGCACCACCAGTGGCCATGTTTCCGGTTCGTTCACTGCCGGACTGCCTCTTGTTTACCCGGACTGGCTTGCCCCTGACCATCTCACGGTTTACTGGCGCGTTGCCGTCGCGTTTTAAGGGATTATTACCATGCATCAGCCTCCCGTTCGCTTCACTTACCGCCTGCTGAGTTACCTTATCAGTACGATTATCGCCGGGCAGCCGTTGTTACCGGCTGTGGGGGCCGTCATCACCCCACAAAACGGGGCCGGAATGGATAAAGCGGCAAATGGTGTGCCGGTCGTGAACATTGCCACGCCGAACGGGGCCGGGATTTCGCATAACCGGTTTACGGATTACAACGTCGGGAAGGAAGGGCTGATTCTCAATAATGCCACCGGTAAGCTTAATCCGACGCAGCTTGGTGGACTGATACAGAATAACCCGAACCTGAAAGCGGGCGGGGAAGCGAAGGGTATCATCAACGAAGTGACCGGCGGTAACCGTTCACTGTTGCAGGGCTATACGGAAGTGGCCGGCAAAGCGGCGAATGTGATGGTTGCCAACCCGTATGGTATCACCTGTGACGGCTGTGGTTTTATCAACACGCCGCACGCGACGCTCACCACAGGCAGACCTGTGATGAATGCCGACGGCAGCCTGCAGGCGCTGGAGGTGACTGAAGGCAGTATCACCATCAATGGCGCGGGCCTGGACGGCACCCGGAGCGATGCCGTATCCATTATTGCCCGTGCAACGGAAGTGAATGCCGCGCTTCATGCGAAGGATTTAACTGTCACTGCAGGCGCTAACCGGATAACTGCAGATGGTCGCGTCAGTGCCCTGAAGGGCGAAGGTGATGTGCCGAAAGTTGCCGTTGATACCGGCGCGCTCGGTGGAATGTACGCCAGGCGTATTCATCTGACCTCCACTGAAAGTGGTGTCGGGGTTAATCTGGGTAACCTTTATGCCCGCGAGGGCGATATCATACTGAGCAGTGCCGGAAAACTGGTCCTGAAGAACAGCCTTGCCGGCGGCAATACCACCGTAACCGGAACGGATGTCTCACTTTCAGGGGATAACAAAGCCGGAGGAAATCTCAGCGTTACCGGGACAACGGGACTGACACTGAATCAGCCCCGTCTGGTGACGGATAAAAATCTGGTGCTGTCTTCATCCGGGCAGATTGTACAGAACGGTGGTGAACTGACTGCCGGACAGAACGCCATGCTCAGTGCACAGCACCTGAACCAGACTTCCGGGACCGTGAATGCAGCTGAAAATGTCACCCTTACCACCACCAATGATACCACACTGAAAGGCCGCAGCATTGCCGGGAAAACACTCACTGTCAGTTCCGGCAGCCTGAACAACGGTGGGACACTGGTTGCCGGGCGCGATGCCACGGTGAAAACCGGGACATTCAGTAATACCGGTACCGTCCAGGGGAATGGCCTGAAAGTTACCGCCACTGACCTGACCAGCACCGGCAGTATTAAAAGTGGCAGCACACTCGATATCAGCGCCCGCAATGCCACACTGTCCGGTGATGCCGGTGCAAAAGACAGTGCCCGCGTTACCGTCAGCGGTACACTCGAAAACCGCGGCAGACTTGTCAGCGATGACGTGCTGACGCTCAGTGCCACGCAGATAAACAACAGCGGTACCCTCTCCGGGGCAAAGGAACTTGTAGCTTCTGCAGACACACTGACCACCACAGAAAAATCGGTCACAAACAGTGACGGTAACCTCATGCTGGACAGCGCGTCTTCCACACTGGCGGGTGAAACCAGTGCGGGTGGCACGGTGTCTGTAAAAGGCAACAGTCTGAAGACCACGACCACTGCGCAGACGCAGGGCAACAGTGTCAGCGTGGATGTGCAGAACGCACAGCTTGACGGAACACAGGCTGCCAGAGACATCCTTACCCTGAACGCCAGTGAAAAGCTCACCCACAGCGGGAAAAGCAGTGCCCCGTCGCTCAGCCTCAGTGCGCCGGAACTGACCAGCAGCGGCGTACTTGTTGGTTCCGCCCTGAATACACAGTCACAGACCCTGACCAACAGCGGTCTGTTGCAGGGGAAGGCCTCACTCACCGTTAACACACAGAGGCTTGATAATCAGCAGAACGGCACGCTGTACAGTGCTGCAGACCTGACGCTGGATATACCGGACATCCGCAACAGCGGGCTTATCACCGGTGATAATGGTTTAATGTTAAATGCTGTCTCCCTCAGCAATCCGGGAAAAATCATCGCTGACACGCTGAGCGTCAGGGCGACCACGCTGGATGGTGACGGCCTGTTGCAGGGTGCCGGTGCACTGGCACTTGCTGGCGACACCCTCTCACAGGGCCGTAACGGACGCTGGCTGACGGCGGGCGACCTCTCCCTCCGGGGTAAAACACTGCATACCGCAGGGACCACGCAGGGACAGAATCTCACCGTGCAGGCGGACAGATGGGCGAACAGTGGCTCCGTGCTGGCAACCGGTAACCTTACTGCTTCGGCAACCGGTCAGTTGACCAGTACCGGCGATATCATGAGCCAGGGTGACACCACGCTGAAAGCAGCCACCACGGACAACCGGGGCAGTCTGCTTTCGGCCGGCACGCTCTCCCTTGATGGAAACTCACTGGATAACAGCGGCACTGTCCAGGGTAACCATGTCACGATTCGCCAGAACAGTGTCACCAACAGTGGCACGCTCACCGGGATAGCCGCGCTGACGCTTGCCGCCCGTATGGCATCCCCTCAACCTGCGCTGATGAATAACGGAGGTTCATTGCTGACCAGCGGCGATCTGACAATCACCGCAGGCAGTATTACCAGTTCCGGACACTGGCAGGGCAAACGGGTGCTGATCACCGCAGACAGTCTGGCAAACAGCGGGGCGATCCAGGCGGCTGACAGCCTGACTGCACGTCTGACGGGTGAGCTCGTCAGCACAGCGGGCAGCAAAGTCACCTCGAACGGTGAAATGGCGCTCAGTGCACTGAATTTAAGCAACAGCGGACAATGGATTGCAAAAAATCTGACCCTGAAGGCGAACTCACTGACCAGTGCGGGTGACATCACCGGTGTGGATACTCTCACGCTCACGGTGAATCAGACGCTGAACAATCAGGCGAACGGAAAACTGCTCAGTGCAGGTGTGCTGACGCTGAAGGCAGACAGTGTCACAAACGACGGGCAATTACAGGGAAATGCCACCACCATCACGGCAGGACAACTCACAAACGGCGGGCATCTGCAGGGCGAAACGCTGACGCTGGCCGCCTCCGGTGGCGTGAACAACCGTTCCGGTGGTGTTCTGATGAGCCGGAATGCACTGAATGTCAGTACTGCGACCCTGAGTAACCAGGGCACGATACAGGGTGGAGGCGGGGTTTCCCTGAACGCCACAGACCGTCTGCAGAACGACGGCAAAATCCTTTCCGGCAGTAACCTCACGCTGACGGCGCAGTTGCTGGCGAACACCGGCAGCGGACTGGTACAGGCTGCCACCCTGCTGCTGGATGTGGTGAATACTGTCAACGGCGGACGCGTACTTGCCACCGGCAGTGCCGACGTTAAAGGAACCACGCTGAATAATACCGGTACGCTTCAGGGTGCGGACCTGCTGGTGAATTACCACACATTCAGCAACAGCGGTACCCTGCTGGGAACCTCCGGGCTTGGCGTCAAGGGCAGTTCACTGCTGCAAAATGGTACAGGGCGGCTGTACAGTGCAGGCAACCTGCTGCTTGACGCTCAGGACTTCAGTGGTCAGGGGCAGGTGGTGGCCACCGGTGATGTCACACTGAAACTGATTGCTGCCCTCACGAATCATGGTACCCTGGCCGCAGGGAAAACCCTTTCCGTCACGTCGCAAAATGCCATCACCAACGGCGGTGTGATGCAGGGTGATGCCATGGTGCTCGGTGCCGGAGAGGCATTCACCAACAATGGAATGCTGACTGCCGGTAAAGGCAACAGTGTTTTCAGCGCACAGCGTCTTTTCCTTAACGCACCGGGTTCACTTCAGGCCGGTGGCGATGTGAGTCTGAACAGCCGGAGTGATATCACCATCAGTGGTTTTACCGGCACGGCAGGCAGTCTGACAATGAATGTGGCCGGTACCCTGCTGAACAGTGCGCTGATTTATGCGGGGAATAACCTGAAGCTGTTTACAGACCGTCTGCATAACCAGCATGGTGATATCCTGGCCGGCAACAGTCTGTGGGTACAGAAGGATGCTTCCGGCGGTGCAAACACAGAGATTATCAATACTTCCGGGAATATTGAGACGCATCAGGGCGATATTGTTGTAAGAACCGGGCATCTTCTGAACCAGCGGGAGGGATTTTCTGCCACAACAACAACCCGGACTAACCCCTCATCCATTCAGGGAATGGGAAATGCTCTGGTTGATATTCCCCTTTCCCTTCTTCCTGACGGCAGCTATGGCTATTTCACCCGTGAAGTTGAAAATCAGCACGGTACGCCCTGCAACGGGCACGGGGCATGCAATATCACAATGGATACGCTTTATTATTACGCGCCGTTTGCTGACAGTGCCACACAGCGCTTTCTCAGCAGCCAGAACATCACAACAGTAACCGGTGCTGATAATCCGGCAGGCCGCATTGCGTCAGGGCGTAATCTTTCTGCTGAGGCTGAACGACTGGAAAACCGGGCGTCATTTATCCTGGCGAATGGGGATATCGCACTCTCGGGCAGAGAGTTAAGCAATCAGAGCTGGCAGACGGGGACAGAGAATGAATATCTGGTATACCGCTACGACCCGAAAACGTTTTACGGTAGCTATGCAACAGGCTCTCTGGATAAACTGCCCCTGCTGTCACCGGAATTTGAAAACAATACCATCAGATTTTCACTGGATGGCCGGGAAAAAGATTACACGCCCGGTAAGACGTATTATTCCGTTATTCAGGCGGGCGGGGATGTTAAGACCCGTTTTACCAGCAGTATCAATAACGGAACAACCACTGCACATGCAGGTAGTGTCAGTCCGGTGGTCTCTGCACCTGTACTGAATACGTTAAGTCAGCAGACCGGCGGAGACAGTCTGACACAGACAGCGCTGCAGCAGTATGAGCCGGTGGTGGTTGGCTCTCCGCAATGGCACGATGAACTGGCAGGTGCCCTGAAAAATATTGCCGGAGGTTCGCCACTGACCGGTCAGACCGGTATCAGTGATGACTGGCCACTGCCTTCCGGCAACAATGGATACCTGGTTCCGTCCACGGACCCGGACAGTCCGTATCTGATTACGGTGAACCCGAAACTGGATGGTCTCGGACAGGTGGACAGCCATTTGTTTGCCGGACTGTATGAGCTTCTTGGAGCGAAGCCGGGTCAGGCGCCACGTGAAACGGCTCCGTCGTATACCGATGAAAAACAGTTTCTGGGCTCATCGTATTTTCTTGACCGCCTCGGGCTGAAACCGGAAAAAGATTATCGTTTCCTGGGGGATGCGGTCTTTGATACCCGGTATGTCAGTAACGCGGTGCTGAGCCGGACGGGTTCACGTTATCTCAACGGACTGGGTTCAGACACGGAACAGATGCGGTATCTGATGGATAACGCGGCCAGACAACAGAAAGGACTGGGATTAGAGTTTGGTGTGGCGCTGACAGCTGAACAGATTGCTCAGCTTGACGGCAGCATACTGTGGTGGGAGTCAGTCACCATCAACGGACAGACAGTCATGGTCCCGAAACTGTATCTGTCGCCGGAAGATATCACCCTGCATAACGGCAGCGTTATCAGCGGGAACAACGTGCAGCTTGCGGGCGGCAATATCACCAACAGCGGCGGCAGCATCAACGCACAGAACGACCTTTCGCTCGACAGTACCGGCTATATCGACAACCTGAATGCGGGGCTGATAAGCGCGGGCGGTAGCCTGGACCTGAGCGCCATCGGGGATATCAGCAATATCAGCTCAGTCATCAGCGGTAAAACCGTACAACTGGAAAGCGTGAGTGGCAACATCAGCAATATCACCCGGCGTCAGCAATGGAATGCGGGCAGTGACGGCCGATATGGTGGTGTGCATCTCAGCGGTACGGACACCGGTCCGGTTGCGACCATTAAAGGCACTGATTCACTTTCACTGGATGCAGGGAAAAACATTGATATTACCGGGGCAACGGTCTCGTCCGGTGGAACCCTTGGAATGTCTGCGGGTAATGATATCAACATTGCCGCAAACCTGATAAGCGGGAGCAAAAGTCAGTCCGGTTTCTGGCACACTGATGACAACAGTGCATCATCCACCACCTCACAGGGCAGCAGCATCAGCGCCGGCGGTAACCTGGCGATGGCTGCAGGCCATAATCTGGATGTCACGGCATCCTCTGTTTCTGCCGGGCACAGCGCCCTGCTTTCTGCAGGTAACGACCTGAGTCTGAATGCAGTCAGGGAAAGCAAAAACAGTCGCAACGGCAGGTCAGAAAGTCATGAAAGCCACGCAGCAGTGTCCACGGTGACGGCGGGCGATAACCTCCTCCTTGTTGCCGGTCGTGATGTTGCCAGTCAGGCTGCCGGTGTGGCTGCGGAAAATAACGTGGTCATCCGGGGCGGACGTGATGTGAACCTGGTGGCAGAGTCTGCCGGTGCAGGCGACAGCTATACGTCGAAGAAAAAGAAAGAGATTAACGAGACAGTCCGTCAGCAGGGAACGGAAATCGCCAGCGGTGGTGACACCACCGTCAACGCAGGACGGGATATCACCGCTGTTGCGTCATCCGTTACCGCAACCGGCAATATCAGCGTGAATGCCGGTCGTGATGTTGCCCTGACCACGGCGACAGAAAGTGACTATCACTATCTGGAAACGAAGAAAAAAAGCGGAGGTTTTCTCAGTAAGAAAACCACCCACACCATCAGTGAGGACAGTGCCTCCCGTGAAGCAGGCTCCCTGCTGTCGGGGAACCGCGTGACCGTTAACGCCGGTGATAACCTGACGGTAGAGGGTTCGGATGTGGTGGCTGACCAGGATGTGTCACTGGCGGCGGGTAACCATGTTGATGTTCTTGCTGCCACCAGTACAGATACGTCCTGGCGCTTTAAGGAAACGAAGAAATCCGGTCTGATGGGTACCGGCGGTATTGGTTTCACCATTGGCAGCAGTAAGACAACGCACGACCGCCGCGAGGCCGGGACAACGCAGAGTCAGAGTGCCAGTACCATCGGCTCCACTGCCGGTAATGTCAGTATTACCGCGGGCAAACAGGCTCATATCAGCGGTTCGGATGTGATTGCGAACCGGGATATCAGCATTACCGGTGACAGTGTGGTGGTTGACCCGGGGCATGATCGTCGTACTGTGGACGAAAAATTTGAGCAGAAGAAAAGCGGGCTGACGGTTGCCCTTTCCGGCACGGTGGGCAGTGCCATCAATAATGCGGTCACCAGTGCACAGGAGACGAAGGAGAGCAGTGACAGCCGTCTGAAAGCCCTGCAGGCCACAAAGACAGCGCTGTCTGGTGTGCAGGCCGGACAGGCTGCGGCAATGGCCACCGCAACCGGTGACCCGAATGCGACGGGAGTCAGCCTGTCGCTTACCACCCAGAAATCGAAATCACAACAACATTCTGAAAGTGACACAGTATCCGGCAGTACGCTGAATGCCGGGAATAATCTGTCTGTTGTCGCAACCGGCAAAAACAGGGGAGATAACCGCGGAGATATTGTGATTGCAGGAAGCCAGCTTAAGGCCGGTGGTAACACAAGCCTGGATGCCGCGAATGATATTCTGTTGAGTGGCGCCGCAAACACACAAAAAACAACGGGCAGGAACAGCAGCAGTGGCGGTGGCGTGGGTGTCAGTATCGGTGCAGGTAAAGGTGCCGGTATCAGCGTCTTTGCCAGCGTTAATGCGGCAAAAGGCAGGGAGAAAGGTAACGGTACTGAGTGGACTGAAACCACAACAGACAGCGGTAAAACCCTCACCATCAACAGTGGTCGGGATACGGTACTGAACGGTGCTCAGGTCAACGGCAACAGGATTATCGCCGATGTGGGCCACGACCTGCTGATAAGCAGCCAGCAGGACACCAGTAAGTACGACAGTAAACAGACCAGCGTGGCTGCCGGCGGCAGTTTTACCTTTGGCTCCATGACCGGCTCAGGTTACATCGCTGCCTCCCGGGATAAGATGAAGAGCCGCTTTGACTCCGTTGCTGAACAAACCGGAATGTTTGCCGGTGACGGCGGCTTCGACATTACAGTGGGCAGACATACCCAGCTCGATGGCGCGGTTATCGCTTCCACGGCGACGGCAGATAAAAACAGCCTCGATACCGGGACGCTCGGCTTCAGCGATATTCACAACGAAGCGGATTTCAAAACTCAGCACTCGGGTATCAGCATCAGCGGAGCGGGCAGCTTCGGGGACCAGTTCAAGGGCAACATGCCGGGCGGAATGATTTCGGCGGCAGGCAACAGCGGCCATGCCGAAGGCACGACTCAGGCCGCCGTGGCTGATGGCACCATCACCATCCGCGACAAAGACAACCAGAAGCAGGACGTGGCGAACCTAAGCCGAGACACCGAACATGCCAACGACAGCATCAGCCCGATCTTCGACAAGGAGAAAGAGCAGAACCGCCTGAAGGAAATCGGGATGATCAGCGATATCGGCGGCCAGGTGGCGGATATTGCCCGGACGCAGGGAGAGCTGAATGCGCTGAAAGTCGCGCAGGATAAATACGGACCTCTTCAGGCGGATGCGACGGAAGAACAGCGACAGGCATATCTGGCGAAACTGCGTGAAACGCCGGAATACAAAAAAGAGCAGGAAAAATTCGGTACTGGTAGTGATATCCAGCGTGGCATTCAGGCGGCAACGGCCGCGCTTCAGGGCCTGGCGGGAGGTAATTTAGCAGGTGCTCTGGCGGGGGCTTCGGCTCCGGAACTGGCAAACTTCATAGGGCACAATGCTGGAATTAATGATAACGATGCAGCGAAAGCCATTGCTCATGCCATTCTCGGCGGTGTGACTGCGGCTCTTCAGGGAAATAATGCCGCAGCAGGTTCAGTCGGTGCTGTGAGCGGTGAACTTATCGCAGGTGCAATCGCGAAGGTTTTATATCCGGATGAGAAAGACCTGTCGAAGCTGACCGAGGACCAGAAGCAGACGCTAAGTACGCTGGCGAGTATCTCAGCAGGTATGGCGGGTGGTGTTGCAGGTGGGAATACTGCGGGTGTGGCTACCGGAGCTGCTGCTGGGAAGAATGTTGTTGAGAATAACCTGCTGGGTGGTAATGAAGACACTCAGACCAAGTTCGTGCAGGAGCATGGCAAAGATATTGCGTCCTGCTCGACTAACCCTGGCGGGGCTGAATGTAAACGCGGTGAGGCTGTAAACAAAGCGATTGCAGCAGCGCTTGTTGGGGGGGCTACAGGTGGGGTAGTGATTGCTCTGACTCCGGAAGCAATTGCAGCCGCCCAGGCAGCAGTCAGTGCCTGTGGTGCGAATACTGTGCTGTGTGCAAATGAAGTTAGTATCTGGGTTGCGGAAATGGTCGCTGGCGATGCTCTTCCAGCGGGCCTGACAGTAGCGGCGGTTGGTAAAATGTCTGCCAGCGAGTTGTCAGAGTTGAAGGCTCTAATGGCTGTTGAAAAACAGACAGGTCAGAAAATCAGTGCGGAGTCACTTGAAAAGCTGATGCTAGACTCAGGTGGTAAAGGGAACTGGAGCAAAGAGCTAAATAACCCACAGCCGAATAAAGTTTATCATGTAGATGGTGATAAAATTTATAAAACTGATGCTCAGGCAAGGCCAAGCCAGGTTGAAGCAACTCTTAGTCCTAATGTAAAGGATAGAAATGGCTATCAACAATGTAAAGCAGGTAAGTGTGGCCTTGATGGAGATGAGGGTGGTCATTTAATAGCCAGTATTTTTAATGGTCCTGGTGAAAAATTGAACCTTGTTCCAATGGATGGAAATCTGAACAAAGGAGCCTGGAAGCAGATGGAAAATACTTGGGCAAAAGCATTGGGTGAAGGAAAAGAGGTTAAGGTCAACATTCAGCCATCGTATATTGGGGATAGTGTCAGACCTGCTAAATTTAAAGTAGTATATTCGATAGATGGAGGTCGCCCGATTGAAAAAGTATTTAACAATGCACCCGGAGGTAAATAATGCGTTCTGATCAGGATATTTATAATGACATTGGTTCGGTGTTGCTATCGATCACTCCTAGTGATGCAGTCAAAATCATTCTGTGTGCAAAGTTAGAACCGGAAAGCGACTGTGGTGAGTTTACTTATGACTATGTAGATAAACAGGGCAATCAACATTGGATCACTGAAACCGCAGATGCCAGTGAAAGACTTTTAGATCTTTTGGTGGAACTAAGAAATTTGTTTGTGGATAACTTTAAATCACAAGAAAAGCCATTCTGGCATGGTTGCGAAGTCACTGTGAATATTGAAACACTCAAAATAAACATCGACTTTAAATATGAGAATTAATGATAATTCCGCCCTTTCCGGCTCACTTCGTCGGCCAAATTAGTGTGATATTCTTTCCAGAAATGCTGTTGTATCCACGACATAAGGCGATGATTGATGGAGCAGTCTCTCAATTTTGAAATGTTGCGCAGCCAGTGGCCGGAACTGGCTGAACTCGCGTGTATGGCGGAACGCTATGTTCACTCCGATCCGGAAAGCTGTCTGGTCAAGCTGCGCAACTACACCGAATTGATGGTGCGCTGGTTGTATCGTCAGGAGCGGTTGCCGGAAGGTATTAAGGCTAATCTTTACGATTTAATGAATGCTGATGTCTTTACCAGCATGATGCCGGAAGCCATCATCATGAAAATGGATGCGCTGCGTATCCATGGCAACCGTGCCGCGCACGGCGGACGTATCAAAGCTAAAGATACTTACTGGCTGCTCAAAGAAGCGTATTTGTTGGGAATTTGGCTGTATGTTCGCTACGCCCACGGTAATGTTGATGACTGCCCCAAATTTACACTCCCTCCATTAACACAATCTTCAGGTCGTGCAGATGAAAAACGTCTGGAAGATGCAATCAGGGCTCAGGATGAAAGCCGTGAGCGCGAACTGGCGCTGCAACGCGCACTACAGCAAGAACAGGAAAAGGCCGAACACCTCACTCAACGCCTGAATGAAGCCAGAGCGCGTAACCAGCATGTTGCCGATATTCTCTCTATTGATGAAGCGGAAACCCGCCGTCGCCTGATTGACTCTCGCCTGCTTGCTGCTGACTGGAATGTAGGCGAAGACCTTAAAAATACCGATCAGGTTACGCAGGAACATCCCGTTAAAGAACAACCTACCGCGACCGGAGACGGTTATGCGGACTATGTCTTGTGGGATGAGGCACACAAACCGCTGGCGGTGGTGGAAGCAAAAAAAACCAGCGTCAATGCCGAGCAAGGACGAATTCAGGCCCGGCTGTATGCAGACTGGCTGGAAAAAGAATACGGCCAGCGTCCGATCATCTTCTACACCAACGGCCATGATATCTGGCTGTGGGATGACCATAAAACTCATGGTTATCCCCCGCGTCGGGTGTTTGGCTTCTACAGCAAGGAAAGCCTGCAATATCTTATTCAACAGCGTGAAACCCGTCTGCCGCTGAACAGTGTGGCGCACGTAAAAGATAACGAAGGTAAGGCCGTTGCCGGACGTTTGTACCAGCTTGAAACCATTGCCCGTGTCAGCGAGCGGTTTACCAACAAGTACCGGCAATCGTTAATTGTTCAGGCTACGGGTACAGGCAAAACTCGCGTGGCAATTGCACTGAGCAAACTGATGATAGATGCCCGCTGGGTAAAACGCGTCTTGTTTCTTTGTGACCGCAAAGAATTACGTAAACAGGCGGCGAATGCCTTTAATCAATTCACCAATGAGCCGTTGTATGTTGTCGGTAAATCGAAAAAAGCAGACAGGCAGAATGCTAGGATCTACATCGCCACCTATCCTGGTATGATGAAAATCATGGACCATTTCGATGTTGGTTATTTCGATTTGATCATCGCCGATGAATCCCATCGCTCTATCTACAACGTTTACGGCGATCTGTTTAAGTATTTTGATGCCCTCCAGATTGGCCTGACGGCCACGCCGATTGACATGGTGAGTAAAACCACTTTCGGCCTGTTTGGTTGTGAAGGACGTATTCCTACCGCCAACTACAGCCTGGAAGATGCCATCGCCGATAACAATCTGGTTCCCTATGAGGTTGTCACGCACACCACAGAATTCCTGCGCGAAGGCATCAAACGGGAGAAATTAAGCGACGCACAAATCCGCGAGCTGGAAGAACAAGGCATAGATCCCAATACGCTGGAGTTTGATGGCAAGGCGCTGGATGAGGCGATCTACAACAAAGACACCAACCGCTATATCCTGCGTAACCTGATGGAAAATGGCCTGAAAGATCGGGACGGCCAGTTGCCAGGTAAAACCATCATTTTCGCCCGTAACCACAAACACGCGCTGCTGTTGAATGAATTATTCGACGATATGTACCCGCAGTTTGCCGGGCGCTTCTGCCAAGTCATCGACAATTACGATCCCCGCGCCGAGCAACTGATTGATGATTTTAAAGGGCTGGATGAAAGCACCAACAAAGAGCTGACCATCGCTATCTCCGTTGACATGCTCGATACCGGTATTGATGTCCCGGAAATTGTGAATCTGGTCTTTGCCAAACCGGTCAAATCAAAAGTGAAGTTCTGGCAGATGATTGGCCGTGGTACGCGCCTCTGTCCGGGGTTGTACGGTTACGACGATAACGGCAAACCTCTGGATAAACAGAAATTCCGCATTTTCGATCACTGGGGCAATTTTGAGTATCACGAACTGCATACCGAAGAGGCCGAAGTCACAGCGACAAAATCGCTTGCACAAAAACGCTTCGAAGCGTGGGTTATGCTGGGGGCCGCTGCGCAACGTAAATTCGACAAACAGGCGGTGGATTTTGTTGCTCACCAGCTACGCAAGCAAATCAACGCACTGGATGAAAAGTCGATTGCCGTCCAGGAAAAGTGGCATCAAAAAGCGCAGTACAGCGATGAAAAAGTGCTGCGCCAGCTTTCCCCGAAAACACAGCAGGATTTGCTATCTGTCCTGGCCCCGCTGATGCAGTGGCTGGACGTGCGCGGGCAAAGCGACGCTATGCGTTTTGATATGGATATTCTGGCGGCGCAAACTGCCCGTTATACCAACCCGGAAGAGCTGGATGTGCTCTGGCCGGTCATCGTCGAAAAAGTGGAGCGCCTGCCGCCGCATTTGGCGCAGGTGCAACAGCAGGGACAGCGAATTAATCAGCTTCGTGATTTGGGCTGGTGGAAGCAAGCCAGTCTGGAAGAGCTGGAGGATATCCGCATTCATTTGCGCGGTATCATGCACCTGATGGAAAAAGACGCGACGCCGAAATTTGGTTCGATACAGGTGGATATTACCGAAGATGCGAACCTGATCCAGACGGAAACCCGCAAAACCAACATCCGCTCGATTGATTTCAAACTCTATCGCCAGCAAGTTCAGGGGGCGCTGGAGCCGCTGTTCCAGCAAAACCCGGTTCTGAAGAAAATCCGCAACGGCGAGCCAGTCACGCAAAACGAGCTGGATGAACTGGCGAAGCTGGTGCTGATCCAGAACCCCAATGTTGATATCCGGGCGCTGAAAGAGTTCTATCCACAGGCAACTGCCAGCCTGGATAAACTTTTGCGTACCATCATCGGGATGGACAGCGACGCGGTGGAAGTGCGCTTTGCTCAGTTCGCCGCTGATAACAGTCTGACCAGCCAACAACTGCGCTTCCTGTCATTGCTGAAAAACCACATTCGCGATTATGGCACCATTGAAATGCGGCAGCTCTTTGAACAGCCTTTTACGCATATCCACAACGAAGGCGTTACCGGTGTGTTCCCTGATATAGAGCAAATCGCCCGCTTGCAAAAGATAGTCGAAGAGCTGGGTGTTGTGACCGACGCAGCGACGGTATAATACGCACATGACAAGCCCCGGCAGCGGGGCTTTTGTATTTAAAACAGGATATAAAAGCTAACAATGATCACTGGTGACTTAAAAAGTAAAATCGACGGCCTGTGGGAAGATTTCTGGGTGGGTGGTATCACCAACCCGCTGACCGTAATCGAACAGATCACCTATCTAATGTATTCCCGGATGCTGGATACTCAGGAACAACGCGACGAGAAGCGTAAACAAATCGCGGGTATTGATTTTAAACCGCGTTTTGCACCAGAACAGCAGGAGTTCCGTTTCAGTCACTATAGCAATCTTGGCTCGGATGAGATGATGGAAGTGGTGCGCGATGGTGTATTCCAGCATTTTCGTCAGCTCGGCCAGGCTGATGCGTCGAAGGTAACGCTGCTGGGCAACTTTATGAAAGATGCCCGTCTGGAGATTGTTAAGCCTTCATTGCTGACCAAAGCGGTTGAGGTGATCAAAAACCTGCCATTGGATCGCGGCGACACCAAAGGCGACCTTTACGAATACCTGTTAAGCAAGCTGGCCACTGCCGGAATCAACGGCCAGTTTCGCACACCGCGCCACATTATCCGCACGATGGTTGAAATGATGGAGCCGAACCCCGCCCGCGGCGAGACGATTTGCGATCCGGCCTGCGGCACCGGTGGCTTTCTGGCAACCAGCTATGAATATCTACTGGAGAAGTACAGCTCGCTGGAATCCATTCATACCGAGATTGGCACCAACGAACGTGGTGAGCTGGAAGAGCAAAAAATCTTTACCGGCGATCTGTTGACCCCGTGGCGTAACCATGTGGATAACAATATGTTCCACGGTTACGACTTTGACACCACAATGTTACGTATCGCCGCCATGAACCTGATTATGCACGGCGTGGAAGCGCCGGATATCCACTATCAGGACACCATGAGCCAGAGCTTCAGCACAAACTTCCCGCAGGCCAGTAAAAACGCTTTCAACCTGATTCTGGCAAACCCGCCGTTTACCGGTTCACTGGACGAAGAAGATATCGACTCCACGCTGTCGGCAATGGTGAAAACCAAAAAAACCGAACTACTGTTCCTGGCGCGTATTCTGCAAATGCTGAAAGTGGGCGGGCGCAGTGCCACTATCGTGCCGCAGGGCGTGCTGTTTGGCTCCAGTAAGGCGCACCAGTCACTTCGCAAAACGCTGGTGGAAGATAACCAACTGGAAGCGGTGATCAACCTGCCTTCCGGCGTATTTAAACCTTACGCTGGCGTGGCGACGGCGATCCTGATCTTTACCAAAGGCGGTCAGACGGACGAGGTCTGGTTCTACGATCTGCAAAATGATGGCTACAGCCTGGATGACAAGCGTAACCCAATTAAAGACAACGACCTGCCGCATCTGCTGGCAAGCTGGAAGCATTACCGTACTTTACGCGGGCTGCCGGTTGATAACTTTATGGGTGAGAAGTTAGCCTCGTTGCTGAAACAGCAGTACCCGGAAGGGATTGATGCTGGCGTTGATTTTAAAGATCGCACTCAGGCGGCGTTTATAGTGCCAAAAGAAGATATTGCTGCCCAGAAATACGATCTCTCTATTAATCGTTATAAAGAAGTGGTGTATCAGGCTGAGGAGTATGAAGATCCGAAGGTGATATTGAAGCGGTTAAAAGATCTGGAAAAAGAGATTCTGGCGGATCTGGATGAGCTGGAGGGGATGCTGTGAAAAAAAATCAATTGGTCACACTTGGCAAACATATAGACATATTGTCCGGGTGTGCATTCCCTTCAAGTGGATTCAATAGGAACAATGGTGTTCCACTAATCCGTATTAGAGATATTCTTTCAGGAAAAACCGAAACCTATTATGAAGGCAGTTATGACTTAAAATATCTTATTAAAAAAGGTGATTTACTAGTTGGGATGGATGGAGATTTCAACCGTGAGTATTGGAAAGGTACTGATGCGTTGTTAAATCAACGGGTATGTAAAATTACGCCAAATCCTGAAACACTTGATAAAAATTTTCTATATCATTTCTTGCAAAAGGAATTGGATAAAATTCATGCCACAACAGATGTTGTGACTGTAAAACATTTGTCTGTAAAAAAGATACAAGATATTAAAATTAGGCTTCCTTCATTAAAAGAACAAAAACGCATTGCTGCTATTCTTGATAAAGCTGATGCTATACACCAAAAGCGCGAACAAGCCATCAAACTGGCTGATGATTTTTTGCGTGCTACGTTTGCTACAATGTATGGGAATCCTATTACAAACCCCAAAAAATGGCCTGTCCATCTTATGGGAGAAATTATTGAATTTAAAGGTGGAAATCAACCACCTAAAAGTGATTTTATTTTTGAACCTAAACAGGGTTATATTAGATTAGTACAAATTAGAGATTTTAAATCCGATAAATATGCGACGTACATTCCGCAAGAAAAAGCAAAACGTATTTTCGAAGTTGATGATGTTATGATTGCTCGTTATGGGCCACCTGTGTTTCAAATACTTAGAGGTTTATCCGGCAGCTACAATGTGGCTTTAATGAAAGCTTCACCTAAAGAAAATATTAGGAAGGGATTTATATTCTATCTTCTACAACTTCCGGAATATCATGATGTTGTTGTAAAAAACTCTGAAAGAACAGCTGGACAAACCGGTGTAAATCTTGAACTATTAAACAAATTCAATGTTCCCCTCCCACCTATATACTATCAGGATGAGATATTAGCTAGATTAGCTAGAATTGAAAAATTTAAAGAAAAAATAGAAATATCATTAAATCATTTAGAAATGCAATTTTTATCACTACAGAAGAGATTAATGGGTTTTTAAATCCTTAGTATCGAAATGAACATTAATTTATTATATTAAATTAAGATATTTTAGGAAATTAAGGCGTCACCCTTAGGTAACGCCTTTTTTTACTATCTCGTCCCCTAAGAAGGTTATATCTTACTTAATACCTGTGACTATTTTTGATATAATCATAAATACACACTAGTTTGCAAAAATTACTTGACAACACCTGAGTATTCATAGCTTCATCTATATGTTTTTTCAATATTTTGAGAAGCTCTCCCATATCGCGCTTGATTAATCCAAGCTCCATATAAGGCATCATTCTTAAAAAGAAACTGAAATCATAAGCAAGATATAACTCATTGACCCCCACCTTGACCTCAGGAACGGTTTCAGAGCGTCGTTTATCCCATCCTTGAGACTGAAAACTAATAGGAGTGATTTTTAATCGAGATAAAACGCCACCTGAGAGTTCTGTTTCATTAATTATACTCCCATCAGGATTAATTAATTTAGCGTGATTTAAGAAGTGAAAAATAGGAATGCGCGCATTGCCTTTGCATATATTTGGCAGAACATCATTAACAACACATCCCCAATCATAATGTCCATTTTCAAATACAACCTCTCGGATGAGATCTACACGCTCCAGTCCAACCAATCCTTTTGCCGCCATCGACTCTGATTTTTTTACCATCGAAATAGCACCATACCCTACAACAAACTCTGTTGTACTGACGCCCTCTTCAATCTTCTCTGAGTCCCTCACATATAATTTTCCTTTAGGATCATCGGTTAAGACTAATTCATAAAGTTCATCTTTTATCATTCTGAATAAATGTGCTGGAATCCTTTTTTTAGTTTCACTTAGCACTTCAAATATTTCTTTATAGGATGGTGCCTGAACATATTTTACCGGGATTTTTTTATGAATCACAGAATCACTAATGTCAGCCTCTTCAAGTTCAGGTTTCCATTCAACAAACAATAATTTATTCTGTAAAAAATCCAAACTGGCATCAGGAAAACAACTAACTATATCTTCCAGGATTTCAGCTATATGTTCATCTGTTAAAGAGTAGCCTAAGAAAATAACGGGCCTCTCTATAAACATAGTTAGTAACTTAGATGATAGGTAAGGGTTTTTCTTTCTATATTTATCATAGTCACTTGATGTTAAAATCAATGAGTTAGGCTCAGTGCAGCAACCATGTATTTTATATATTTCGGCAATACCGTGGCTCCTGCCAGTAATCAATCCATCCTGGCCTATAAATGTTGTAAATTTAGGAAAAAGAGTTTCTAGAAAAACATCCCAGTTTGTGGTAATGATTCCATCAATATTTGCTTTCGCAAAAAGGGAAATTTCGTGTTTTAACTCATCATTATCTATTATATTTTTATGTGCATTCTCAATATATTTAGATATTGACAATTTCAAAGGAGACTGTTCGTTAATGAAAGTTTTCTCCTGTTCTTTTTCACTTAAAGCTAATTGTCCTTCTTCAGTATCCCACCATTTCTCAGCGTATGCCGACACCAATAATTGTGCATATTCGGGTAAGTCACCATTAGATTTTGTTTTTAATTTTATATGATTTTCCCCAATCGCCTCAGCAAAATGCTTCAAAAGGTCTTGCCAACATGGCACACCAAGATAACGACGAGATACACCGGAGCCAACAAATAACACAGGGGATGCTTCTAACTGCTTAAAATGCTCTTCGATTTTTTCTTAAAATTCATACGGATACTCTCTTTAAAAGAAATCAAGCCCCTTTATACCGATTACATTAAGGTATTGCGGCTTACACCACCAGTACATTGGTCAATTTTACGTAAGAAATTTAATTATTTAGATACAATTAATTATTAGATTAACTAATTGGCTATCACTCCTGATGTAGCCGAATTGCTGTACCTTTGTTACGATGTAGCGCTCAATCAAGGGGCTACTCCCCTTTTATAAGTAATCATGATTTTAAATCTAGGCTTAGGTGGAGCATTACTGCCGATTAGGTTCAATAAAAAGGCTTACCTTAGTGAAAACTAGGCTATTTGGCACTGCTAACCAATTCCTCGTTTGAATAAGTCAGCAGCTTTTAATTTAGAGGCGAATGTGCACTTTTAGACAACTCACTCGCCATTACCCCGATTGATCTTCGCATAGTCAAACGGCGTAATCGCTCTTTCCCGATTGGCATCCAGAAAATCGACCCACCACTGCAACATCAGCTTACGCTCATCCAGATATTCCGCTTTATGGATTATACGCGGCCTGCACTGAGTTACGTCCATGTGGCTCATCTGACGTTCAGCCGCTTTATCTCGTGCTGTTCTGGTCTCAATACTTCCATGCCGTTGCAATTACCTCTTAAACCATTCCTTACCATTTTCATGTCTTCGATAAGAAATCTTCATCATGCATGATCGATTTTGTCGATCGATTCGATCGAATTTTCTCTTTTTACCCTGTCTTTTGCATGGTTTTAAAATAAGCAACCTTCTTTATCGTGTGGGTAAGAACCAACGGAGATGATTGAAATGAAAAAGGTTATTACTGTTTCAGCGCTTGCTATGGCGGGCGTATTTTCAGCCCAGGCTCTGGCTGATAGGGGTAAAACAGGCTTTTATGTGACCGGTAAAGCTGGTGCTTCGATTGTGACTCAGACTGACCAGCGCTTCCGTCAGGACTTTGGGGATGATGTTTATAAGTATAAGGGCGGTGATAAAAACGATACTGTATTTGGTGCCGGCCTTGCGGTGGGCTATGATTTTTATCAACATTACAATGTTCCAGTACGCACGGAAGTGGAATTCTATGGACGTGGAGCTGCAGACTCCCGTTATACACTGGATACATGGCATTCTCCGATGGGGGATGGTGGTCGGGAAGACACACAGAACAGGCTCAGTGTGAATACCCTGATGGTGAACACGTATTATGATTTCAGAAACAGCAGTGCATTCACTCCATGGGTATCTGTTGGCCTGGGTTATGCACGAGTACATCATAAGGCGACATATACTGATACCTCCTGGAATGAATCTGGCGAGATAAGTGATATTTCTGAGTTACATTACTCGGGATATGATAACAATTTCGCATGGAGCATTGGGGCCGGTGTTCGCTATGACGTAACCCCGGATATCGCTCTTGACCTCAGCTATCGCTATCTGGATGCTGGTAAATCCTCCCTGTCTTACAAGGATGCAGAAGAGGATAAATATAAATCAGAAGTTGACGTTAAAAGTCACGACATCATGTTTGGTGTGACTTATAACTTCTGACGACACTGCTCCTGAGCGATAATTACACATATTCAGTAATTAAGATATTTATATATCTTCTGCAACTAAACAGAAATACCCTGCAGTAATATATCGCAGGGTTATTTGTTTCACAGGAGATTTATGGTTTTTATTATCTTATTCCCTTTATAATAATATTACCGATATATTCCGATGAATATCAGAAAACTGTTTTGTCCGGGCAACACACCCCGGATTTTATTGTTTTTATTCTTTTTTGTTGTTTCTGTCATAACCACAATTGCATGCGGATACACTGAGAAGAATACCACCGGGAATGTGTTGCTGCTGTTCTTTCTTCTGCTTCTTGCACACAGAAATACCCTCATATCCATTACAGCGCTGTTATTTCTGTTCTGTTGTGCACTGTATGCGCCTGCCGGTATGACGTACGGTAAAATCAACAACAGTTTTATTGTCGCGTTGTTGCAGACCACAACTGATGAGGCAGCGGAGTTTACCGGGATGATTCCTGTTTATCATTTTCTGGTCAGTGCCGCGATTCTGGTATTCATGGTGATTTTCTGGCGAACACACCACCGCGGTCACCGTAACTGGCTGGCACTGCTGCTGTTCGTATTATGCTCAGTAAACAGCTGGCCGTTGCGGATGGTTAAAGGAACTGTTGTGGGGACAACTGACACATTGCGTGAAATGCAGCGTTATAAACAACTGAATCAGCACGGGGCTGACAACTGGAAAATCCTGCCGGGTGTACCGTTGTATGACACGATTGTTATCGTCACTGGTGAGAGTGTGCGCAGGGATTATATGTCGGTATATGGCTATCCCGTGCCAACCACACCGTGGCTGAATACTGCTCCCGGTTTATTTATTGACGGCTATACATCGGCAGCAGCCAGTACCGTACCTTCCCTGAGCCGGACACTGATTTATGACTATGAGCAGAACCCTGACTCCGGCAACAACGTGGTGGCGCTGGCAGCAAAAGCAGGATACAGCACATGGTGGATATCCAATCAGGGAAAGCTGGGGGAGCATGATACACGCATCTCTGTTATTGCTTCAGATGCGGAGCATACCGTTTTCCTCAAGAAAGGCAGCTTTGCTTCCCGTAAAACGGATGACATGTTGTTGTTACAGGAAACAGAACGTGCACTGGCGGATAAATCCTCTCCGAAGGTGATATTCCTGCACATGATGGGGTCTCATCCGAACCCGTGTGACCGGCTTCACTCCTGGCCGAATAATTACCAGGAGCAGTTCCCCCGGAAGATTGCCTGTTACCTCGCCAGCATCAGTAAACTGGATAACTTTCTCGGGCAGCTTGATGGTATCCTTCGCCGGCATTCCCGTCATTTTGCCATGCTTTACTTTTCTGACCATGGTCTGTCGGTCAGCGACAGTGCTAATCCTGTTCATCATGATGGTCATGTGCAGGGAGGCTACAGCGTTCCCCTGATTATTACCGCCAGTGACATCACGTCTCATCAGTCCGTCAGCAGAAAAATCAGTGCCCGTCATTTCGCAGGTATTTTTCAGTGGCTGACCGGCATTCGTACTGAAAATATACCGCCATTCAATCCGCTGACAGACGAAGATAATGAACCCGTTATGGTTTTTAACGGGGAGAGGAATGTACCGGCAGACAGTCTGAAACCGCAGCCTCTGATTCTTCCGGACAGAAGATAATCATGTCGGTATGAATGTTATAATTAAGGACCGTGCAATAATAGCCATTCCATTCAGCCATCTTACGCTCGAAAACAATCGATAAGATGGCTACTCACCATTCCTGCTCTAAACCTGACGCCTCTCAAGACTATTATAAATAGCCTCAATCTCACCCTTCAGGTTATCACCGCAATAAACCATTGAGGTATCGTATCGTTCATATCGCGCTTCCCGTGTCGCACTAAACCAGTTGAACGATCCCACGCACAGCAAACCATCATCACCAATAACAATTTTGCTATGAACACGGTTTACCAGCTTTGTAGCAATACCCAGCGCATTCAGTTTCTCCAGCGCCGCTTTAAAGTTTTGCTGCTTCTCTTTTCGCATCTCAAAATCATTATGTTCAGTGTTGTAGCTTCTGTCAGTGACTATCGTGACGTTAATTCCACGTGAACACGCCGCAATCATGGAATCAAGAAAACCGGTTTGCTCCAGCCTTTGCCAGGTCAGCCATGGAGAAACTATCGTGATGTGTTTACTGGTATTTTCAAATGTCTGATTCAGGAAATTATCATGTTGCTCCACACCATGAAGTGTGTAGATTTTGGTCCCGGCGGTTTTTAAATCCTTACGCTCTTTATAATCAAAAGAGAGCGCATTCTTCTCTGACTCAAAGAGGTATTTTGCCAGTAATCCCCGTGGAGATGAGGCTGGCTGGACCTCAAACAGGTCCATATCGCCGAAGACCAGAAAACTGTCCTTCGCACGGGAGACTGCAACATTCAGCATGCTGTTATCGCTATCAATAAACCCGCCGTCTTCATGTTTTGAATAGACTGGCGAGAATATCACAATCGCTCTTTCCGCTCCCTGAAGAGAGTGCACGGTGCCCACTGTGAGCGATTTTTCATTCGCGCCTGTACTGATACCTTGTTTGCCCAGCACCTGTTTGATAGTGGATACCTGAGCGCTAAAAGGCGTCACGATACCGACAACTTCATGAAGCGATTTACCGTAATGCGCTTCAATATTTTGCTGGTTCTCTGCCAACCAGACCGCTATCGTTTCAGCCTCAAGCAAATTATATCGACTTCCACTACTTGCCAGCTCACCTTTACCATCAATATGGAGATACCCCATTTCGGGCATTAAATTGCTCTCTTCACGCCCTCTTTTAGGCAACAACTTACCGTGATAGCAGAGCGTATTACAGTATCCAATAATATTGTCGTAGCACCGGCGGTGTTCATATAGGTACATACCACGAGCCAGTTCGGGATCATATTGATAGCGTGAAGCAAACTGCGCTATTTTCATAACGCTGCCAGATGCGGCACTTTTACCAAGGTCTGCGATTGCCGTATATTTCTCGGTAATCTCTTCTTGCGTACTGCCAGACAGAATTTTTTCCGCCAGCATGTTACCGACATCAATCGCAGGAGCAATACTCCATATTGGCGGGAGCTGCTCCGTATCGCCAATCACTAATGCCTTCTTAGCTAATGCAAACGAGGCAGCAGCCACTTCAGGAAGCACCTGCCCGGCTTCATCGACAATGAGTAAATCGGCAAAATCATACAAATAACTTTTCTCGAATTTACGCTGTCCTTTGTGCTCACTTATCTGCATATTGCCGGGCAGCATATAGCATGTCATCACCACACATGGAGTGAGTTTCATTCGACGTTGCCAACGGGCGGTTACCCCTTTAGCGCCTTTTTTCTTCTTCTCTTCCTGCAGATCATCAATGCTGGCCATATCCATCAGCCAACGACCTTCCCAGTAGTGAGTCGTCAGTAAAAATGCAGGGAAGCGAATCTGCGTATCAGCCAGTTCATCGGCCAGTGAGAAGCTCAGTTCCTCGTCGCCCTCATACCCTAAATCAAGAGCCAGTCTCTGCCACTCCTGAACCGCCTGCTGTTCTTTAAGAATGATTTCATGGGCGGAGTCAATCTGCTGCCGGTATGTTGTTTGCTCGCGCTCAGCGGAATTGAGCAGCCCATCAATATTACGTTCGATAGTTTCAGGATCAGACCACTGATTTCCTGCAATCAGCGCACCTAATTTATCTTCGAGAAACAGTTGTATTTGGTACTGTCGCTTACTGCGAACCGCCGGGAGCCAGGAAAATAATGAATAGATCAGTGATTCACCGGCGCGATATTTTTTCCATTCCGTTTTAGCACTTTTCAGTAGAGTGATTTTTTGTTCTTGTCCGGAAAGTAATTTATTTAAATTATCGAGATATTGCTCAATGTCGTTAGCAATAAGCTCACGCGCAGCCCGTACCTGGCTTAACGTTTGCCATGTTGCGTTCAGTCTTATCAGTTGCTCGGATTTTGCTGCCAACTGACCATGCAGGAGTTCAATGACCTTTTCAGGGGATGAACACTCTTTTTCAGGAAAAGCTGCCTTAGCTTTCTCGAGATAAAACAGCAGTGCATCTTCTACATACTCTTTTGACTCAACCTGGTTGAAGAAATCTTCAGTTTGATATTTTTTGGCTGCTTCAGCTTTACGGCTGCTTGAGGGAAAATAAGCGCCGAAACTTTTCAGCTCTGGCAACCATCGCCCGGCCATCGCACCTGAACCTTGCGAAAAGTCTTTCCCGAATGCCTCAATAATGTTCGTTACAGCCTGGTTATTCGTTGAAGTCGCGATAATAACCGGAGGCTCAGATTTTTCGAGAGCTGCTCTGGCCCACTGCGTGGCGATGATAGAAAGCACCAGCGTGGTTTTTCCGGTTCCCGGAGGGCCATTAACAGCAAGGATATCGCCATGTCTTGCATCCAGAAAATGGCTTAAGGCATCGCGCTGAGCCTTTGCCAGCGGAAACTTATCTCCGGAGTGTCCAAGCCTGTCGCTGAATTTTGCGCCTGGGGCCAGCAAAGACTCTGCAGCATGAACCTCTCGCGAGGCGAAGCGATTGAAGAGCGGCACATCCTTCTTGCAAACAAGCAGGTGTTCATAAAGAGAAAGGATATGGAAACTGGCACCGCCAGATTGCGCCGTTTTAACAATATAACCGTGCTCAGCGAGTTCATATTGCTCAGGATTTTTAATCCAGTCGCCGGCAACGTTCTTCAGTAGCCTCTCTGAATCATCCAGATATTGACGCCACTCCTGCTGCAAGGCTGCATATCGTGCTTCCCGTTCTTCATCCGTTTCGGCAGTCTTATCAATGCCGTCATCAAAGTTGATAGAGAATGAGGTATGGATTGTCTTGTATTTGTCATACTGCCCAATCTCACCAATCGAAAATGCTCCTTTTGGCAAAGGTTCAAGCAGGTCTCTGGGAATGGATGTCGCTGGCGTCGGATATAAAAAACCCTCACGGCTTAGCAAGGCTGGCGTCACTATCGGGGTAACAATATCAGGCGCGCCTGCGGAACGGTCCTTACCATGCTGCAGTAACCGGAAATAAACTTTTGGGCGCAAGATGACATCGACCGTTTCGACATCGTCTTTTTCTCCCTCAAAAAATTTACTGACAATCGCTTCGTCAAGACGTCCCGCCGCTATCCCATGCCAGTGAGTGAAATTTTGGGCGTCTTTCCGTTTAAAACTGCCCTTTCCTGACTCAGCATCCGCAAGCGAGTTGCGCCAGTATGAGGCAAACCCTAAAGCATTTTTATCCATTACCAGTCCTGTGACTCAATGAAATCCATTGATTTATCGAATATAAAATCACCGTATGGACAGCTATTGTCCATATTGAAAAAGTTGGATGCAATATTTTGTTTATAATTCGATATCAAATGAACTGGTTGTACGAGGTTCAGAACACAAGCTCATTAAACAGTACGTCAGGACTATTGATTTCATAACAGTGAATACATTTTTTACCGTTTATAATAACTGCCTGTGTTGGACGGGGATACCAGAGCAGCCGAAAACACCGGGGGTTATTACCTGCTCTCATGGAAACCATATATTCCTGGTGCTAATCACAGTCATAAATAGCCTGAAGAACGTGACGAAGGGACTTTAATGGAAGCCGGAGTAACTTGTCAGAAACATCAATCTTCGTCATCATTTCAAAGAAAAATAATTAGTTAAAGCAGTCCGGGCTGATTGCCCGGACTGCTTACTATTTTAATGGATTGTTAATCTTTGCATATTCAAACGGACTGATACCCTTCTCCCGGTTCGCATCCAGAAAATCAGCCCACCACTGTAGCATCAGTCGACGTTCTTCCAGATGTTCTGCTTTATGGATATACGCAGCCCTCACTGAATTTCGCTCCATGTGACTCATCTGACGTTCAACAGCATCACGAGACCACAAACCTGATTCGATCAATGAACTACAGGCCATTGTTCGGAAACCATGACCACAGACCTCAACTTTTGTATCATACCCCATGACCCGTAACGCACTATTTACTGTATTCTCACTCATGGGCTTGTGCGAATCGTGATTACCAATAAATATCAAGTCATGAGCCCCACAAAACTGTTTTATCTGCTTTAAAATTGCAAGGGCTTGCCTTGAAAGAGGCACTAGATGCGTTGTACGCATTTTTGAGCCTCTATGGGAATGTTTCACTCCAGGAATAGGCTCCCGCTCCGGTGGGATAGTCCATATAGACGCTTCGAAATCGATCTCTGACCAACGAGCAAAACGCAGCTCACTGGACCGAATAAAGATCAGCAAAGTAAGTTCTGTCGCCCATCGGGTTAGCGGCCTACCAGTATAGCTATCTATTTTTGTAAGCAACTCAGGGATGCGCTTTAATTCAAGCGCGGGACGATGTTGTCGATTACAGGAAGCAACCGCCCCAGCCATCTCTTGTGCCGGGTTATAATCAATTAACCCACTTTGCACTGCATAGCGCATGATGGCTGTAGTACGCTGTTGAAGACGAGCAGCCACCTCAAGACGTCCAGACATCTCCACGGCTTTAATAGGTGCTAATAAATCTCGAGTTTTTAACTCAGCAATATTACGTTCACCAAGCGCTGCAAAAAGATTATCTTCCAGACTTTTTAGCACACGATGGGCATGATCTTCTGACCACTTTTTATTGGTGCCATACCACTCGATCGCGACTTCTTTAAAGGTCCGTGCTTTACTCTGTTCAACCTTATCATTTTTCTTTTTATCTCCCGGATCGACGCCATTCGCAAGCAGCTTACGCGCCTCGTCACGACGTACTCTAGCATCCGCTAGTGTGATTTCAGGATAAACCCCAAGTGCTAGCATCTTTTGCTTTCCCTCATAACGGTACTGCAAACGCCAGTACTTAGAACCATTTGGATGGACAAGCAGATGCATACCGCCACCATCAGTCAGCTTATATTGCTTATCCGCTGGCTTGGCTGTTCTGACTTTGAGATCTGTTAATGCCATGCGTATTCCCTCCCTGTTGGTACAAGCATTATCGAACCGGAAATACCATCATCTGTACCAACATGTGTTGGTAGATGTACGTTGATATCAGTTGACCTTGAGAGAGTTAATATAGCTGGAAAGGTAGATAAATACTGAATTTTAGGCATAAAAAAAGACCTCAGTTGAGGTCTATTTACATACTTTTGGTGCCGAAGGCCGGACTCGAACCGGCACGTATTTCTACGGTTGATTTTGAATCAACTGCGTCTACCGATTTCGCCACTTCGGCACTGAAGAGGTATGCGGAAAACGTTGTGAATTATACCTGTCACGCACCACCATGCAAGCGCCAGCTTGCTCGCACCTCGCTAAGTGCTGAAATTTTCAGCATTGCATACCGCGATGTGTAACCTTTGTCACACTCCAGGCACCCCGCCCTGCCATGCTCTACACTTCCCAGACCACACAAGAGAAGGACCAAAAAATGTCGATGATAAAAAGCTATGCCGCAAAAGAAGCGGGTGGCGAACTGGAAGTTTATGAGTACGATCCCGGTGAACTGAAGCCACAAGATGTTGAAGTGCAGGTGGATTACTGCGGGATCTGTCATTCCGATCTGTCAATGATCGATAACGAATGGGGATTTTCACAATATCCGCTGGTTGCCGGGCATGAGGTGATTGGTCGCGTGGTGGCGCTCGGGAGCGCCGCGCAGGATAAAGGTTTGCTGGTCGGTCAGCGTGTCGGGATTGGCTGGACGGCGCGTAGCTGTGGTCACTGCGATGCCTGTATTAGCGGTAATCAGATCAACTGCGAGCAAGGCGCGGTGCCGACGATTATGAATCGCGGTGGCTTTGCCGAGAAGTTGCGTGCGGACT
>ERZ827458.786-NODE-786-length-34469-cov-7.535073_pt1 | contig 34469 bp, 28 predicted proteins | sample MGYA00519706_ERZ827458 | MGnify/ENA primary metagenome ERZ827458 (study PRJEB31778, sample SAMEA3449309) | human gut metagenome | biome: human gut; feature: human-associated habitat; material: faeces | place: United Kingdom | collected 2010/2012 ...
AAAGTGCGAACATAAAAACAGTTTCATCCATATCCTCCTTAATAAATTCCGATTTGTTTATCCGGTTTCCAATATATCACATGTCAACCCCGATATCAAGAGACCGTCCTTACAGGCTCAAAAACTCCCACGTGCCGCAGCACATGGGAGTTTCCATAACACATATTCTTGCGGCACGGAACGTTTCCGCGATTACTTCTTCTTTTCCTCCACCGGCGGGTTGATGCGCGCCTCAATACGCTCCAGGGCGTAAACCATGCTTTCCTTCGCCGTCTGGCTGACTTTGTCCAGGTAGTTTTCCTCCCAGGCTTCCACCGTCTTGTCGATACGCACCACCCGGCGGTAGCCGTCGGCGGTTTCCACCTCGCTGACCGTGTAAATGGGGGTGTAGCTGTAATTCGTCACCTTGGTGGTGCCGGTGCTGGAATCCTTGGTGATCTCCAAATCCAGAATGATGGAGTAATTGGTGCCGCCCCGGGAGGCGTCGCCGAAGAAGTCCCCCAGAGAATAGGCCACCAGCGTGCCTGCCAGCTCATCATACTCGATGGCCTGCACCGTATGGGGGTGTGTGCCCAGAATAACGTCCACGCCCTGCTTTTTCATCAGGTTGACGATGCTCTTCTGGGTGTCGCTGATGTCGTCGTTGTATTCGCTGCCCCAGTGGAGCAGGGCGATGGTGATGTCCGGCTTTTCCGCTTCCACCGCCTTCAGAACGCTGGTGATGCGGGTGCGGTCGATCTTGTCGTAGGTGCTGGCGTAGTCCTCATAGAGGATGTTCACCAGGTTGTCGTTTCCGGCGGGAAGTCCCCGACCGCCTAAGCCCTTGGTGAAGGCCACGAAGGCCACCTTGACGCCCTGCGCCTGGGTGATGGTGTAGCCCTTGGACTCCCGGAATTCGGACTCCGAAGCAAAGGCGCCCACCGGCTCCAACCCCGCCGCCCGGATGCTTTGCAGGGTGGAGGTCAGGCCGATCAGGCCGTTGTTGATGGTGCAGGAATTGGCCATCTGAATCAGATCGACGCCCGCGTTGCGCAGACCCTCCAGCAGCTCCCGGGGGGCAGAAGTCGTGTCGCTGCCATAGGGTTCGCCGCAGATGTTGCCCTCCAGGTTCAGCACGGTCAAATCCGCGTCGGACAGAGTGGACGCCACATCCATGAAGGCGCGGGTGTAATTGTAGCCGCCCACGGCCACACCGGCGTTGATCACAGTGTTGGTCACGTTCAGGTCACCCGCCGCCTTGATGTGGATGGTGGTCTTGGTGCTTTTCTGAGCGCGGGTGGCCGGTTCTGTCGCCTGGGTGGGCTTCTGGGTGGGACGGGTCTCCGCCGCAACCGGCGTTTCGGGGCTGTCGGAGCGGCCGGTGAGGAACACAATCCCCGCCGTACACAGCACCAGCACCACCGCCGCCAGAATCAGCGTAATGCGCAGACGTTTGGCCTCGGCCTGCTGCTTTCTGCGCTGGGCTTCCCGCTTTTCACGGCGCATATTCATTTCATCGTCGTGCAGCGGCATGGCGTCGTCCTCCCAATTCTGATTGATGCTTTATTATAGCGCATTTCGCGGCATAAAACAAGGGGTTATTCCCCAAAGTAGGCTCTCGTTTCCCCGGCGTTGCGGTGAATTTCCGCTTTCAGGCCGTCCAGAGAGGGGAATTTCCGCTCCGGGCGGAGAAAACGGTAGAATTCCAGGGTGATTTCCCGGCCGTACAGGTCGCCGTCGTAGTCCAGGATCCACGGCTCCACCGTGACGCTGCGCCCCTCCACCGTGGGTCGGACGCCAATGTTGGTCACGGCGCAGTACCGCTTGCCCTCCACCACGGCGCGGCAGGCGTAGACGCCGAATTTCGGCTCTGCCAGCCCCTCCGGCAGACGCAGATTCGCGGTGGGGATGCCCAGCCGCCGCCCCAGCTGGTGTCCGTGAACCACGGAGCCGCTGAGAATATGGGGGTGTCCCAGAAATTTCACGGCGGTCTCCATGTCCCCCGTCTCGATCTGACGGCGGATGTAGGTGCTGGACACCCGGATGCCGTCGATCATCCGGTCTTTCACCACGGCGCCGGCAAGTCCCTGCTCCCGGCAGAATGCTTCCAGCGCGTCCGCGTTTCCCTCGCCCCGGTAGCCGAAGCGGAAGTCCTCGCCGCAGACAAACCCGGCGGCGGCGTAGTCCCGTATCAGCATGTGGAGAAACGCCCGCCATGGCATGGTGTGCATTTCCTCGTCAAAGGGCAGGGTCACCACCCGCTCCATGGAAAAGCGCTCCCGAAGGAGCTTCTCCCGGTCGTAGGGCGTGTTGATGAGGGGCGGGGTGCTTCCCAGCACCAGCGTATCCGGATGGGCGGCAAAGGTCACGACCCCGGCGCGGCAGTCATTCTCCCGTGCCAATGTTTTGCACCGGTCAAGCAGCGCGGCGTGGCCTATGTGTACCCCGTCGAAAAAGCCCAGGGCATAAATCGTCTTGTTCATTGGTTCCTCTGACAGGAACGGAAGCTTGCGGCTTTCCGTTCCGTTTGTTTATTATACGTCGAAAAAGCTTTTGATGGTTGACATAACGCCATCCTCCACCTTCGCCAGCATGAGAAATTCCCCAGTCTGGCTGTAGGCGCGGTAGGTTCCGCCGGGGAGGGTGACGGAAAAGGCGTTGCCGTTGCGGCACCGCTTTTCCTGGTTCGCGGTGAGCTTCACCCCGGGATAGCCCCGGAACATGGTGTCCACGTCCCGCAGATAGGTTTCCGGCTCCGGCGATTCCAGCAGCTGCTGCAAGGGGACGGCCTCGGCGATGGTATATTCCCCGGCCTGTGTCCGGCGCAGCGCCTGCATACAGCCCCCGCAGCCCAGGGCTTCGCCGATGTCCGCGCACAGTGTGCGGATATAGGTACCCTTGGAGCAGCGCACCCGCAGACGGAGGGTATCCCCCTCCCGGGACAGCAGGGTCAGCTCGTGGATGGTGACGGGGCGGGGCTGACGCTCCACCTGCCTGCCCTTCCGGGCGAGGTCGCACAGCTTCTGGCCGTTGACCTTCAGGGCGGAATACATGGGCGGAATCTGCATGATCTCCCCCCGGAAGCGTTCCAGCACGGCGGCAAGCTGCCCGGGCGTCACGCTGACCTCCCGGCGAAAAAGCACCGTGCCGGTGGTGTCCTCGGTGTCGGTGGCGACGCCCAGAAGCAGCTCCGTCTCATAGGTTTTTTCGGCGTGCTCAAAAAACTCCACGCCCCGGGTGGCGCGCCCAACAAACACGGGCAGCACACCGGTAGCCATGGGGTCCAGCGTACCGCCGTGGCCGATGCGCCGGGTGCCGAACACCCGGCGCAGCCGCGCCGCCACGTCCTGACTCGTCCATCCGGCGGGCTTGTCGATAATCACAATTCCGTTCATTTCACTTCCAGCATGACCGCTTCCACGGCCTTGACGGCCTCATGGAGAGACAGCTTCATGGACGCGCCTGCCGCGCCCTTATGGCCGCCCCCGCCAAAGCGGACGGCAACCACCGTAGCGTCGCAGCCGGGAACCGCCCGGACGGACAGCTTCGTCTCCCCATCCTCCGTCTCCCGGAGGGTCGCCGCCATGCGGACGCCCGCCACCGTGCGGGGGAAATTGGAGATGTTGTCCATATCGTCCTCGTTGACGCCGATCTCCTCCTCCACGGCACGGGGGATAGCGCAGATAGCCATTTCGCCGCCACGCAGCAGCTCCAGATGCTCCACGATCCACGCCTGCATTTTCAGCCGCTCCAGCGTGTTCGTCTCAAACAGCTCCTGATTCAGCTCATAAATTCGCGCCCCTGCCCGGGTGCAAAGCGCCGCCACGGAAAAGGTATGCGCCGTGGTGTTGGAAAAGCGGAAGCAGCCGGTATCCGTGGAAACGCCCACGTACACCGCCTCCGCCAGCGCCCGGTCAGGCTTGACGCCCATCAGCTCCAGCACGTCCCACACCACCTCGGCGCAGGAGGCGCTGTCCCCGTCCACAAGCTCCTGCTCCGTAAAGGAGGTCGCGGAGCTGTGATGGTCAATCCGCAGGGCGATTTTCCCCAGCAGCGGGCGAAAGTCTGCGGGCAGCATCTCCGGGGACGCCACGTCCACCGAGACGACGGTGTCGCCCTCCTCTGCCCGGGGCTTGGTCAGCCCCTCGTGAAGCCAGGCAAACCGGGGGGTCACTTCCTTATTTTCCAGCACATGAGCGGTCTTGCCCAGCTGCCGCAGCCCCCGGCATAAAGCGGCGGAGGAGCCGACGGTATCCCCGTCCGGGCGGCGGTGGGACAGGATGGCGAAATGGTCGTGTTCCAGAAGAAAACGCGCCGCATCAGCTCTCGTCAGAATCTTCATCGTGTTTGACCTCCAGGGAGTTGATCAGCTTCAGCATTCTCGCGCCGTAGGTGATGGAATCGTCCTCAGACCAGACGATCTCCGGGCTGTAGCGCAGCTGCAAATTGTGTCCCAGCTGACGGCGCAGGTATCCGGCGGCGGATTTTAACCCCGCCATGGCGTCCTTCACCCGCTCCTCCTGCAAAAAGCTGACATAGACCTTGGTATAGCGCAGATCCGGGGTGGTTTCCACCCGGGTAATGGAGATCATCGTGTCCTGGACTCTGGGGTCCTTCACCGTGCGAAGCAGGGCGGACAGCTCCTTTTGAATCTCCTCATTGATCCGATTGATTCGGTTGGATGACATTGGGTACTCCTTTCGTGGCTCTGCGGGGATTTTCTCCCGCAGATAACGGTTTTCGCCGCGCCGCGTGGAGTGCGGTGCGGCGAATAACTTAGCGTTTCACTTCCTGCATGACAAAGCACTCGAAAATGTCGCCTTCCTTGATGTCGTTGTACTTCACGACGCTCATGCCGCACTCGTAGCCGGCGGTGACTTCCTTGACCGCGTCCTTGAAGCGCTGCAGGGAGCCGATCTCGCCCTCGTGGATGACGATGTTGTCCCGCAGAACGCGCACCTGGGAATCCCGGGTGACCTTGCCGTCCTTGACCATGCAGCCGGCAATGGTGCCGATGGCGCTGACCTTGTAGGTCATGCGCACCTCCGCGTGGCCGATGACCACTTCTTCAAACTTGGGCGCCAGCATACCCTTCATGGCGGCCTCGATCTCGTCGATGGCGTCGTAGATCACGCGGTAGAACCGCATATCCACATTGGCGCGGTGGGCGCTGGCCGCGGCAGCGGCGTCGGGGCGGACGTTGAAGCCCACCACAATGGCGCCTGCGGTGGAGGCAAGCAGAATGTCGCTTTCGTTGATGGCGCCGACACCCGCGTGGATGACCCGGACACGGACTTCCTCGTTGGAAATCTTTTCCAGAGAGGATTTCAGCGCTTCGGCGGAGCCCTGCACGTCGGCCTTGACGATCAGGGGCAGCTCCTTCATTTCGCCCTCCTGCATCTTGGCGAACAGGTTGTCCAGGGTGACCTTCTGGTTCATCTTGGCCAGGGCGTCCTTCTGCGCCTGACGGCGCTGCTCCACCAGCTCGCGAGCCATGCGCTCGTCGGTGACGGCGTTGAACTCGTCGCCCGGCGTGGGCACGTCGGCAAGGCCGGTGATCTCCACAGGCACGGAGGGACCGGCGGTCTTGACGGTGCGTCCCTTGTCGTTGGTCATGACGCGGACGCGGCCGACGGCGGTACCGGCGATGACGATATCGCCCTGCTTCAGGGTGCCGTTCTGCACCAGCAGCGTCGCCACGGGGCCCCGGGACTTATCCAGCCGCGCCTCGATCACCACGCCCTTGGCGCGGCGGTTGGGGTTGGCCTTCAGCTCCAGCACCTCGGCGGTGAGGATGACCATTTCCAGCAGATTGTCCAGACCCTGGCCGGTCTTGGCGGAGATGGGGCAGATCACGGTCTCGCCGCCCCATTCCTCGGGGATCAGGTCGTACTTGGTCAGCTGCTCCTTGATCTTGTCGGGGTTGGCGGTGGGCTTATCCATCTTGTTGATGGCGACGATAATGGGAACGTCCGCAGCCTTGGCGTGGTTGATGGACTCGATGGTCTGGGGCATAATGCCGTCGTCGGCGGCAACCACCAGAATGGCGATGTCCGTGGACTTGGCACCACGGGCGCGCATGGAGGTAAAGGCCGCGTGGCCGGGGGTATCCAGGAAGGTGACCATATTCCCGTTCACGTCCACGGTGTACGCGCCGATGTGCTGGGTGATGCCGCCGGCCTCTCCCGCGGTGACGGAGGTCTTGCGGATGGCGTCCAGCAGGGAGGTCTTGCCGTGGTCGACGTGACCCATGACCACAACGACGGGGGCGCGGGTCTCCAGCTCCTCGGCGGTGTCCACGTGGTCGTCGATGATCTGCTCCTCGATGGTGACGGTGACTTCCTTCTCCACCTTGCAGCCCATCTCGGTGGCCACGAACTCGGCGGTGTCATAATCGATGGTCTGGTTGATGGCGGCCATAACGCCGTTCTTCATCAGGCACTTGATGACCTCTCCGGCGGTCTTTTTCATCCGGGAAGCCAGCTCGCCCACGGTGATCTCCTCGGGAATCTTCACCGTCAGAGGCGCCTTCCGGGCGACCTCCATTTGCAGGCGGCGCATTTTCTCCTGCTCCTCGTTCCGGGACTTGCTGCCCCGGAACTTGCCGGTCTGCTGCTTGCTGCCCTGCTGACCCTTCTTGCCGCCGATGCGCTGCTTGCCGCCCTGGTAATTCTGCACCCTCTCGGAAACCAGATTGTCCACGTCGGCAAAGCGTCCGGCGTTGACCTGCACGGCGGAGGTGTCCACCACCCGGCGCTCCCGCTTCCGCTCCGGCTCCTTGGGCTTGTCTGCCTTGGGCTGGGCATTTTGCTGGGCGGGCTGCTGGGGACGGGGCTGATTCTGAGGCTTTGCCTGCTGGGGCTTCGCCGCCTGCTGGGCTTCGGGCTTGGGCGCCTCGGCCTTGGGGGCTTCGGGCTTGGGCGGCTCGGCCTTGGGGGCGGGCTTCACGGCAAACACCTGCTCCAGGGACGCGATCTGGTGGGTCTGGGTCATGTGGTCGAACACCAGATTCAGTTCCTCATCGGTGAGCACCTGGGTATTGGACTTGGGCTTCTGAAAATACTTGGAGATGATGTCCGCGATCACCTTCGGCGCAACGCCGAAATCCGTCGCGACCTCCTTCAAACGATACTTCACTAAACTCATACGATAAAACGCACCTCCAAAATATGACAAGCGGAAAGCAGAGGGGAATGTACTTTTTTCTGCTTACTGCTTAAAACTACGACTTCTTTTTCCCTTTACGCACATTTTTTACGTGGGCTTTCGCTTCGGCCTGATGCTTTTTGACCTTCTCGGCCTTGGCGGAAAGCACTTCCAGGGCTTCCCGGTTTTTCTCCGGTTCGCCCAGCGCCGTCAGCAGGGACAGCGCCAGCCGGACGTCCGTCACGGCGGCGATGGCCAGGCTGGTTCGGCCGATGGCGAAGCCCATTTCCTCTTTGGTGGATTTCAGGCGGACGCACTGCTGGTCGGTTCCGGCGGCGAAGGATTTTGCCCGGCGCCAGGTGTGATCGGAAGCGTCGGCGGCGACCAGAATCAGGTACGCCTTTCCCGCCCGGGCAATGGCGCCCACCGGCTCCTCGCCCAGCTCCGCCATACCGCCCTTGCGGGCTATGGACAGATATTGCAGCGCCTTATCCATTCTCCATCTCCTTTTCCAGCCGCCCGTAGACCTCCTCCGGGATGGTCACCTCCAGGCTGCGATCCAGCGCTTTGGAGCGGATGGCCTTTTTCAGGCACTCGGGGTTGGGGCAGATATACGCGCCCCGGCCGTTTTTCTTGCCGCCGAAGTCCAGGCTGACCTCGCCCTCGGGGCTGCGGACGACCCGGATCAGCTCCCGCTTGGCCTTCCGTTCCCGGCAGCCCATACACTGCCTCTGGGGAATTTTCTTCTGCATCGAACTGCCTCCTTATCGCTCCGGATTTTTATGCTTCTTCCGTCTCCTCGGCGGGTTCGGCCTGGGAGGCGGGCTTGATGTCGATCTTATAGCCGGTCAGGCGGGCGGCCAGGCGGGCGTTCTGACCCTCCTTGCCGATGGCCAGGGACAGCTGGTCGTCGGGGACGATCACCCGGCAGGCCTTCTGGCCGGGAATCAGGCTGACGTCAATGACATCCGCGGGGCTGAGGGCAGCCCGGACATACTGGCAGGGGTCTTCGCTCCATACCACAATGTCGATCTTCTCGCCGCCCAGCTCCTTCACGACGGCGCCCACACGTCCGCCGTGAGGGCCGACGCAGGCGCCCACGGGGTCGATGCCCTCCATGGCGGCGCGAACCGCCATCTTGGAGCGGGAACCGGCTTCCCGGGCGATGTTGCGGATTTCCACCTGACCGTCGGCGATTTCCGGGGTCTCCAGCTCGAACAGCCGGCGCACCAGATTGGGATGGGTGCGGGAGACACGGATCACCGGGCCGCGGCCCATTTTGTGAACCTCCAGCACGTACACCCGGAGCATATCGCCCTCGTGGTGAGTTTCGCCGGGAATCTGCTCGCCGGCCTGAAGCACGGCGTCGGAGGTATCATTACCCTGACCGATGCGCAGGAACATATCGCCGGTGGTGGGGTCGATGCGCAGCACGGTGCCGGCCATCAGCTCCTGTGCCTTGTTGGAATAGCTTTCGTAAGCCACGCCCCGCTCGGCTTCCCGGATGCCCTGGATGACCACCTGCTTGGCGGTCTGGGCGGCGATGCGGCCGAATTTCTGGATGTCCACGGGGATGTTCACCGGGTCGCCCACCTGGACGTCGGGGTTATAGTTCCGGGCAGCGTCAATGGGGATTTCCAGAGCGGTATCCTCCACTTCCTCCACGGCGGTCTTGACGATGTGCATGGAAAGACCTTTCTCGCTCAGGTCAACCACCACGTTGTCCGCCGGGACGTCCCGGCGATCCTCCCGGTCTTTCCGGTAGGCGTTGGTCAGCGCCTGCTTCAAGCGCTCCACCATATAGTCCACAGGGATGCCCTTGAGCTTTTCCAGCTCCCGCAGGGACGCGAAAATCTCCGCGCCGATGTCCACCTTGGGGGCTTCCGCCTGCTTTTTGGCTGTCTTTCTTGCCATTTTATTCTGTCCTCCTATCAGAATTCCACGCGAAGCCGCACCAGCGCGACCTCGGATTTTTCAAACGTTACGGTTTCCTTCCCCGCTTCCACGGTCAGCCTGCCGTCCTCGTAACCGCGCAGGACGCAGGGAATTTCCTTCATGCCGTTTCTGGGGCGGTAGAGCTTGACGGTGATGGGGCTGCCCAGATATTTCTGAAAATCGGACGGCCGCTTCAGCACCCGTTCCAGTCCGGCAGAGCAGACCTCAAAATGGTAGGAGCCGGGGATCGGGTCCTTCTCGTCCAGAATGGGGTCAACGGCGCGGGAGATGGCCTCGCAGTCGTTGATGTCCACGCCGCCGTCCTTGTCAATATACAGCCGCAGGAAATATTCGCTGCCCTCCCGGACGTATTCCACGTCCCAAAGCACGCAGCCGTGTTCTTTCACGATGGGTTCGGCGAAGGCCGCCACCTGTTCGGTAACTTTCATGGATACACCCTTTCCCTGAAGTCTTTCCGAAAGGGCGTTCGCGTCCTTTCAGATACGACCTAAATCAGCAAGAAAGAGAGGCGCTCGCGCCTCTCTTTCCTACCTTCTACCTGTTTACGTTAGCATTATATCACTGTTTTCCCTGTTTGGCAAGAGGGTTTTCACAAATTCCGGGACTTTTTTTCAACATTTTGACCAATTGGCGGGAGCAATCGCCCTTGAAGGAAAGTGTTTCGGATGGTACAATACTCAAAAATAATTTTCCAGAATACGCAACCTTTTCCGCTTCTCATACGTTCTATTGGCAGAAGTACTTCTACGGGGAAGCTCTGGATCAATCGGCGAGAGCTGACAGCGAGAGATTTTTCACCAGATGAAGGTTTCCAAAGCGGAGGAATACTTTGTGTATTTCCCGCTTTGGAAACCGCACAGCTGGGGAAAAAGATCCGCTGCTCAGCCGAAGACGATTGAGCCAGAGTTCCCCCCCAACAAAAAGGAGCTACATATGAAACTGTCAGCTGAGGATGCCTTTCGCTTATACGGCGACCGCGTTTTCTCTGCGGCGTTCAGCGTCACAGGGAATCAGGCGGACGCCGACGACGCGGTGCAGGATACATATCTGCGGTACTGTTCCTATGATAAGGAATTTGCCGATGAGGATCATCTCCGCGCCTGGCTTCTGCGGGTCGCCATCAACCGCGCCAGAGATCAGAAGCGTTCTTTCTGGGAAAAGCACCGGGTCTCCTGGGAGGACTATATGGAAACGCTGTCCTTTGAAGCGCCGGAGGATAAGTCCCTCTTTGAGGCGGTCATGTCTCTGCCCGCCAAATACCGGACGGTGATCCACCTGTTTTACTACGAGGACTACAGCGTCGCCCAAATCGCGGAGATTCTCCACTCGCGGGAAGGCACCGTCAAAAGCCAGCTGAACCGGGGTCGGCAGCTCCTGAAAACCAAACTCATGGAGGCGTGGAACGATGACGAATAAGGAAAAGTACCGGCGTGCCTTCGGCGTGCTTCATGCCTCCGACAACATTTTGACGGAGGCAACCCATATGGAAACGAAAAAGCATTTTTCCCTGCGGAAGGCGGTGCTGCTGTGCGCCGCGGTGATCGCGGTATTTGCCATGGCGGGCGTCTGCTACGCGGAGGACGTAGGCGGCATTCAGCGGACCATCCAGCTCTGGCGCTACGGCGATCAGACCGACGCCGTTCTGGAAATTCAGGACGGCCATTACGAGCTGACCTACGAAGACGCGGACGGGGTACACAGCGAAGGGGGCGGCGGTGTGGCCTACGACGCCTTTGGCCGGGAGCGCCCTCTGACGGAGGAGGAACTGCTGGAAGACCTGCAGGACAGAGTCGATGTGACCTACCGGGAGGACGGAACGGTATGGGTCTACTACAAAGATCAGAGCATGGAGATCACCGATCTCTTTGACGAAAACGGCGTGTGCTTCGTCCAGTTAAAGGACGGCAAGGACACCGTCTATCTGACTGTCGAATACGATATCTGTTTCAGCTGGAGTACAGAATGCTACATCCAGCCCACCCAGCGCCATTCCTGATTGCAAAAACCCTCTGCCCTGCGGCAGAGGGTTTTGATACTATTTCCTGATTAAATCTTTTCTAAAGATTTTAATTGGAGTTCAGTATGACTTATTCCCGTTCCTTCACCAGCATGGGGGTGAACATGGGCTTGCCGAAGCGGGTGACGAACCGCTGGCATTTTACCAGGAACGCATAGTACACATTGTACCCGCAGCCCAGCATTGTCTCCGCGTTGGCCATGCCCTTGGCGAGAATCACGTCCGCGCCCGACAGCGCAGCGGCGGCTTCCGGGCTTAGCATGTCCAGCTGGGTTCCCGCCACCCGGTTGCCGTTGTCGATCACCGGGAAGGGGATACCCACGGCGGCGGCATCCTCCCGGGTCGCGTCGTTCTGGGCGATGGCGCCCCGGACGCAGAAGGTGACGGAAATATCCGGATACGCCGCCGCGATGGCCTCGGCCAGCACCCGGTCAAAGCCGATCTCTCCGGCGTTGTCCGTCAGATACACCAGCTTCCCGCCCCGGCGCAAATCCCGGCAAAAGTAAGCGTACACCTGCTCGTCCAGCTCCATTTCCAGCGCCTTGTCCAGCATTTCCTCCAGCTTTTCAAAGCTGACCTGCCCCTGCAAGGCGGAAAAATCCAGGTAATTTCCCAGAATGGCGAATTGCAGCCCCGCGAAAACCGGGTCTTTCGCATTGGTCACCTTCTCCCGAATTGCGGGAAGCCGTTCCAGCACGAAGCGGTTGGAATCCAGCTTTTCCTGACGGAAACGGTCGTAGTCAAGGCCGTACATGTCGTGAAGCAGATCGGCGATCTTCGGCCCGAGCCAGGGGGAGGACACCCCCTCCGGCGCGGACAGGTACAGCTTCATGATCTCTTTGGCAAAGGCCATTGCCTGCTCCTCCGTCCCCAGGGTCTGGGCGAGGGCGATGTTTCGCCGCAGAAGGCATTGCAGGCAGTAAGTGTCGATGGAAATACTCATGGAACCTCCGTAACGTTTACAGCTTTAGCAATTCCTCAAAGGAATCGATTTTCCCGGCATACCCCGCCGGGGTGCCGAAGCCGTAACTTGCCCAGAGGAAGGGGACGCCCGCTTCCACCGTGGCCTCGTAATCCCCCTGGGTGTCGCCGATGTAGGCGCAGGAGGTGATGCGGTACTTGTCCATCAGGGTGCGGATGGTTTTTCCCTTGCTGGTGCCGGTGTCGCCGAAGCACAGATGGCCGGTGATGCAGCCGGTCAGCCCCAGCTTGGAAATGCACAGCTCCGGATACCCCTGCTGGCTGTTGCTGACAATGAACAGGCGGCGGGTTTTCGCCAACGCTTCCATCGTCTCCCGGACGCCGGGGTAGCCGATATGGCAGGGGTTTTCGTGGAGGTGGCGGTTCTCCGTCTCCATGCACCGCGCCATCAGGGCGTAGCGCTCTTTTTCCGGAAAGTCGGCAAACAGAACGTCGGCAATTTCCGTCATCACCCGGCCGAACAGGGGTTTCAGGGTTTCCGCCGTGATGCAGTACCGGGAAAGCCCCTCTTTGTTAAGCTGGATGTTATACCCCTCCGCCACCAGCGCACGGGAATCCCAGAGGGTGCCGTCAATGTCAAAAATCAGGCTCTCGTAATTCATGCTTCCTCCAAGTGCCGCTGGATGCGGCCGATGATCATGTCCAGCGCCACCAGGTTTTTTCCGCCCTCCGGGACGACGATGTTGGCGTACTTCTTGCTCGGCTCCACGTACCGCTCGTGCATGGGCTTGACCGTGTCCTGATACTGCTTGAGAACGCTTTCCAGGGTTCTGCCCCGCTTGTTCACGTCCCGCTTGATCCGGCGGCACAGGCGGATGTCCGCGTCAGTGTCCACGAAAATGCGGATGTCCATGAGGTTGCGCAGCTCCTCGTTCTCGAAAATCAGGATACCCTCCACGATGATGACCTTTTTCGGCACGATGTGGATGGTCTGCTCCGACCGGTTATGGATGGTGAAGTCGTACACCGGGCATTCGATGGCGTGCCCCCGGCGCAGTTCTTCCAGGTGATAGACCATCAGGCTGGTGTCGAAGGCGGCGGGCTCGTCGTAATTGAGCTGGCTGCGCTCCTCGTAGGTCATGTCGTCGTGGCGCTTATAGTAATTGTCGTGGCTGATGACCGTGACCATGCCCTCGAAGCGGGAGATCAGATTGTTCATCAGGGTGGTTTTGCCGCTGCCCGTACCGCCGGCAATGCCGATGACCAGAATGTTGTCGTCCATAGTCTCTTCCTCCATATCTATTGCGCTTCCAGAAGCGTTCGGGACAATGTAAGAATCCCCTCGTCCGGGAGACTGTTGGTGAGGATGACCTCGCCGGTTCCGTTTTCCAGAAGCCCTGCCTCCGCCAACCGGCGGCGGGTCTCCCGGGCGGTGCCGTCGCCGCCGTCCAAAAGGGCAACGCCGCTTCCCAGCACCCGGGAAATGGCCTTCGCCGCGAAGGGATAATGGGTACACCCCAGCACCACCTCGTCCAGCTTCCCCTGATAGGGGGCGAACAGCTCCCGCAGCAGGTTTTCCGCCTCCGGGGAATCCGCCTGCCCCCGCTCCACCAGCTCCACCAGCCCCGGTGCGGGGATTTTATAGACCCGGCAGCTTTGGTCGTAGCGGTGCATCAGCGCTTCAAATTTTTCCTCCCGCAAGGTCATGGGCGTGGCCATCACGCCGATGCCGCCGCCGTGGTACCGGTCATAGGCCAGCTTGAGGGCAGGCTCGATGCCGATGACGATGGTGTCCGGGTAGGCTTCCCGCAGGTCGTGAATGGCGGCGGAGGTCGCCGTGTTGCAGGCCACCACCAGCGCCTTGACCCCCCGGGTCATCAGACGCCGCGCCGCGGCAAAGGTGAGCGCTTCCACCTCGTCCTTGGTTTTTGTGCCGTAGGGGGCGTTGGCGGAGTCGCCGAAATAGAGATACCGCTCCCCGGGCATGAGGCGCCGCAGGTGCCGCAGTACGCTGATGCCGCCCACGCCGGAGTCAAAGACGGCAATAAAATCTTCTTTGGTGTTCATGGCTTCACCTGGTCATCTTCCGGGGCGGGCGCGTGGCCGCCCCATGTTTTCTATATAGTATCAAATTTCCGCCGCTCTTTCAATGGCTCGTTGCTTTTTTCGTGGATTTTTTGGAAGCGAATGCTCCCCCGGCTGCTGATGCAGCCGGGGGAAGAAAACACTATTTTGTAACGGGAATGCTGACCCGCTTGCTTTCCAGCAAAATCTCATCGGTGTCATGATCCAGGACGCCCAGCACCAGCTCCAGGGAGGTGATGTCCCGAACCCGCTCCACGTCCGCGTCATACAGCCACATTTCGCACTTGCCCCAGGCGTCCGGCGCAAGCTCGTCGAACAGAAACAGATCAGCGGATTCGCCGTTCACATAGGTTTCCATCGTGTAGAGCCAGATATTCCGCTCGGAATGATTCTCTACCCGGAACCGGAAGGCGCCGTCCTCGCAAAGCTCACCCTCGCTGCCCGTGTAGGTAAGGGTGATACCCGCCTCCTCCAGAACCGTCGTGCCGCCGCTCTCCACCGACCGGACATTGTTCTTGTCTGCGCGCAGGGTAATGGGGGGCGTAGAATCCAGCGGATTGTAGTCGCTGGCATCCGTCACTTCCAGGCAGAACGAGAGTTCGCCGATCGTTTCAATATTTCCGCTTTCAAGGTCGATATCGTTGACCCAGATCGAGGTCATTTCCTCCCGCCCCGCTTCCAGCAGGATGAAAAAGAGACGATCCTCCGTCATGTAGCCGTTGACGCAGTCCATGCTGCTCATGAGCATAACGTCCTTGTCCGAACCGTTGCGAACGTAGACGGGAATCTCCTCCGTGTATGTGTCCCCATCCCGCCAGTCGGCCACGGCCAGGATGCCGCCCTTATCGTACAGGACGGTCTGGTGGTGGAAATCCTCCGGGCGAATCACCGCTTCCGTCTCCCAGGTGTCCCCATCGTCGCTCCACAGGGAGGACATGCTGCTCACTTTTTCGGTAATGAACTCCGTCAGCACGTACTGCGCCACCATGAACGCGGTTACGATCAGAATCGGCCAGAGCCACCTGGGGCTGGTCTTTTTCCGCCGGCCGGAATACTGCCTGCATTCTTTTTGCCGGGTGGGGACGCTCCGGCGGACGGGTCTGTCCTCGGGCTGCTCGATGATCAACGGCTCCCCCTCGTGGGTGTGCAGGCCGTGGGCGATTTCTTCGGTAAACGGCTCGTAGTAGCATTCCCGGCAACGCCTGCCGTTGTAGGGCGCGCCGCAGCAGGGGCATCTTTTCATTTGGGTTCACACTTCCGCACCATCCGGTGCCGCCTTCCTTTTGGTTTCCAATTTTAATTGTAACATAGGGGTCAACCCTCCGCAACAGCATGAACGCGGGATTTTTTGCCGCTTCACGGGAAACCTCCCTCTTTATGGCAAAACCGTTGCATTCTTCCGTCCGAAACGGTATAATGTCAGAAAAACACTCGGGAGGAATTTTTATGGATTTGAACATCGGCCGCATGCCCCGGGGGCCGCGGAACTCCATCGCGGACGTGTCAGGCGTCCGCGTCGGCCACTGCACCGTGGACGATGAACGGCACAAAACCGGCGTAACGGTGATTCTGCCCTGCGAGGACGACATTTTCCGCAGTAAAATGCCCGCGGCCTGTCACGTTCTCAACGGCTTCGGAAAAACCGCCGGGCTGATGCAGATCGGGGAGCTGGGGACGCTGGAGACCCCCATCGCCCTGACGAACACCCTGAATGTGGGACTGGTTCACGACGCCATGGTGGAATACATGTGCCGCCAGGGGGAGCGCAGGGGGTATCCGGTTTATTCCGTGAACCCCGTGGTGTGCGAGTGCAACGACGCGTCCCTGAATGACATCCGTCACCGGGCGGTGGGTCAGGCGGAGGTATTCGCCGCCATTGATGCCGCGTCGGCGGACTTTGCCCAAGGGGACGTGGGCGCGGGGAAGGGCATGACCTGCCACAACCTGAAGGGCGGCATCGGTTCTTCCTCCCGGCGGGTTTCCATCGGCGGGGAGACCTTCACCGTGGGCGTGCTGGTTCTGACGAACCACGGGTGTCTGCGGGATTTGACCGTCGGCGGGGAAAACATCGGCAAGGAGATCGAGCGGCGCATCCGGGAGGACACCCCGGACGAGGGCAGCTGCATCATGGTCGTCGGCACCGACCTGCCCGTCACCTCCCGCCAGCTGGGGCGGATCATCCGCCGGTGCAGCGTGGGGCTTGCCCGGCTGGGCAGCTACATCGGCCACGGCAGCGGCGAAGTCATGGTAGGCTTTTCCACCGCCAACCGGATTCCGGCACAGGGTGACTGCCTGAATTTCCGCTGCATCCACGAGTCCCACATGGACGACGCCTTCCGCGCCGTTGCGGAGGCCACCGAGGAAGCGGTGCTGCGCTCCATGCTGGAAGCCCACCCGGTCACAGGCTACACCGGCAAGCTGCGCCGGAGCCTGAGCGAGTTCTGGCAGCCCTGAACAGTGAAAAATCCCTGCGGAATGAAATGGGCGGGGCGCATCAGACAGTTAACAGGCACAGCAGAATAATTGAACTGCACCCCTTGCCTCTCCCTTTAGGAGAGGTGGCCGAGCGAAAGCGAGGACGGAGAGGGGAAACCGGGGTGCAATGCCCTCTCAGTCACCTTCGGTGACAGCTCTCCCAAAGGGAGAGCCAAGAGGATGTACCGCATTTGGGCGCAAAAACGGAGCGTATCGGTAACCGATACGCTCCGTTCACTATTTTGCGATCACCCATCAAAGGGTTGCAGGGACGCTTTCGTTATCCGAACCGGAATTACAGCAGGGTAGCGAAGTGCTTGATGGTGCGGACCATCTGAGAAACGTAGGAGTTCTCGTTGTCGTACCAGGAAACGACCTGCACCTGGCTGGTGCCGTTGCCCAGGTTGATGACCATGGTCTGGGTGGCATCGAACAGGGAGCCGAAACGCATGCCGATGATGTCGGAGGAAACGATCTCGTCGGTGTTGTAGCCGAAGGACTCGGTGGCCTCAGCCTTCATCTGGGCGTTGATCTCTTCCTTGGTGGGGTTGCCCTCAACAACGGCGTTCAGGATGGTGGTGGAGCCGGTGGGGGTGGGAACACGCTGAGCAGCGCCGATCAGCTTGCCGTTCAGCTCGGGAATGACCAGACCGATGGCCTTGGCAGCGCCGGTGGAGTTGGGAACGATGTTCACAGCGCCGGCACGGGAACGACGCAGGTCGCCCTTACGCTGGGGGCCGTCCAGGATCATCTGGTCGCCGGTGTAGGCGTGGATGGTGCACATAATGCCGGACTGAATCTTCCAGCCGTCGTTCAGAGCCTTGGCCATGGGAGCCAGGCAGTTGGTGGTGCAGGAAGCGGCGGAGATGATGTTGTCTTCCTTGGTCAGGGTGTTGTGGTTAACGTTGTAAACGATGGTGGGCAGGTCATTGCCGGCAGGAGCGGAAATGACGACCTTCTTGGCGCCGGCGTCGATGTGCGCCTGAGCCTTGGCCTTGGAAGTGTAGAAACCGGTGCACTCCAGGACAACGTCCACACCCAGCTCGCCCCAGGGCAGCTCGGCAGCGTTGGCCTTGGCGTAAATGGTGATCTTCTTGCCGTCGACGGTGATGTAGTCCTCGCCGGCCTCAACGACGTGACCGTGGGCGGCGTAGTTGCCCTGGGTGGAATCGTACTTCAGCAGGTGAGCCAGCATCTTGGGAGAGGTCAGGTCGTTGATGGCGACGACTTCAAAACCCTCGGCACCGAACATCTGACGGAAAGCCAGACGGCCGATACGGCCAAAACCATTGATTGCAACTTTAACAGACATGGTAATTCCTCCATTTTTATTACTGCCAAAAGCAGTATTTTACTTTTCAGGTACGGCATTCGATATCTCCGTACGGAATCCATTATACAATAATCCCACTGCGTTGTAAAGTGTAATTTTTGTAAAAATGCGCTCAGTTTTTCCTGCTTTTCGGTGCATGTTGCTCATTTCTGCAAAAGAGACTGTCCCGCCGGGAGACACCCCTTGGCTCTCCCTTTGGGAGAGCTGTCACCGCAGGTGACTGAGAGGGTTTTGCACCCATGGTTTCCCTCTCCGTCCTCGCTTTGCTCGGCCACCTCTCCCAAAGGGAGAGGCAAGGGGCGCTCACATTATGATACAGGAACAGGCACAGCGGTATTCCGCTGTGCCTGTTGGCTGTTTAGCGCGTCCCACCCATTATGCGGCAGACGCATTTTCCTTTCTTTCAAATACCAAGCTCAGGATGCGGCCGTGGTTTCGGCGGGCTGCTCCGGCATTCCCTCGCAGACTACGGGAGACTCCGGCGTGCAGATGGCCATGTAGGTGTTACCCCGGCCAAGCTCCAGCGGCTCGCCGCTTTCCGTGAAGAACCGGAACGGCTCCTTATCCCCGGCGCAGCTCCAGGTGATGGGGATGAGCTTGCCGCCGCAGGCAAAATAGCCCGTGCCGCCGGCAGAAAAGTCCGCAATATGGTAAATGCCGGTGGTGGTGATGTCCGCGTACATGACGATGACGTTCCGGAAGGCCTCGACCTCCTCGGTCTTCAGGTCGGTCATGACCTGGCCGTACTGGTTGAAGGCGTACTTGCCGGTGCTCTCGTCATAGACCATCCGGGTCTCCTTTTTGGCCTTCTTATAGGTCAGGGTAATGCTGATGTCCTTGGCCTCGACGCCCTCTGCCGGAGTGCCGTCGTCGGTGAAGCTGAAGCCGTAGTCCCGCTCCAGGGTCATGGGGTAGCCCTGGGCTTCGGCATAGGCCTTGATGCCGGAACCGATGCCGTAGAGGGTGTTCTCATAAGCGCCCTTGCGTTCTTTATCGCGATAGGAAGCGCCGGTGGAGGCCACCGCCCAAGCGTCAATGTTGAAATTCTCCACGCCCCGGTCCTTGGCGTCCTTCAGCGCCTGGTCGGAGCCGCCGGCGTGGGACAGAATCAGGTCATAGTGCTGGGCGATGGCATTGAACATGGGACGGGTGGAACGGGTGCAGCCGATGGCGTCCACGGAATCGATGTCCGTGAACAGCGCCAGGCAGCGCACCACGCTGTCCATATTGACGTAGCACTCGATCAGCATATCCGCCTTCACCACGCCCACATGGGGAATGTTATCCGCCAGATTGCTCACGGTGTTGGCAAAAATACGGCCGGTGAAGGGCGCATCCAGGATTTCACCGTTCAGTGGGTTGACATAAACCGGCGCCGGTTCCGTGGTGGGGATGGTGGTCGGTTCGGTGGTGGGTTCGACGGTGGGGGCGGCGGTGGTCTCCGGCACCGCGGCGGGCGCCTCAGTGACCGCCGGTTCTCCCTTGGCGCCGCAGCCGCACAGCAGCAGCGTCAGCATAAGCATCAGGGCAATGACTTTTTTCATGATCTTCTTCCTTTCCGATTGTTGAATTTAGCTGAATTGGGTGGCGACCTTGCTGCTCTCCATGGTCTTGCCCAGGGTGTAGTAGAACACGTTGTCCCGGGCGGGGTTCAGGTCGCTGAGCACGCCGCGCTTGGCGTAAATGGCGTAGTAGCCGGCCATGACGGGGATGATGTGGCCGTTGTCCTCCACCAGCTTGTGGAGGTTATAGTAGTTGCCCCTGTCCGCCAGGGACTGCTTGACCATGGTGTAGATCGTCTCGTTGGCAAGGCCGCCCCAGCTCATTTCGCCCCAGGGGCGGAAGAACTCCGACAAATCCGCCGTGGCGGGCAGCTTCGTGATGCCGAGATAAATGTCGTAGTTGGCCGCCTGAAGCCGGGCTTCGTAGACGCTGGTGGGGCTTTCCACGGTCTCGCAGGCCAGACCCAGTTCCGTCAGCGTGGCCGCGATGTTCCGGGCGCAGCGCAGGCGGGCGGAATCGTCGCTGTTGACCAGCAGCTTAAGCGTTCTCGTCACGCCCTTGTCATTGGTGGGAACGCGGAGCTTGCTGGCCGCGTCGATGAAGCGCATTTCGTCGTAATCATAGGTCGCGGCAAGGCTTTTGCTGTAATAGGGCGACATGGGAGAAATGGGCAGGGTGGTGGGCAGCGCCAGCCCGCCGTAGTTGTTGTCCACCAGCGACTGCCGGTCGATGCCGTAGGTCAGGAAGGTACGCAGGGTGCCGTCGTCAAAGTAATCACTGTAGGTGACGTTGCAGCCGATATACATCAGGAAGCCGCTGTCCACCTCCCACAGCTCAAAGTCGCAGCGGTAGTCGGCGTAGGAGTCCGTCTGGGGGTTGGTGCAGACCACGCTCAGGCCGGAAAACTCGAATTCGTCCCTTATCTGGGAGGGAGATTCCGCCTCGATCAGGGCAATGGAGGAATCCTTTGCCACCAGATTTTCGCTCTTGCACCACCAGTTCACGACCCGCTGCAAATGCTTCCCGCCGATGCCCTCTTCCAGGGAATAGGGGCCGGTACCCAACGGGTTGTCGGAGGACACCTCCGAAGCCTTGACAATGGGGATATCCAGCAGCAGCGCCAGATTCTGATACGGCGTATCCAGGAAAAAGTCCACGCCGCCGTCGCTGGACAGCTCCACCCGGGCGATGTGGGTGAAACGCCCCTTGTAATATACGTTTCCCCGCGCCTGCTCGTAGCTGGCGACCACGTCCTGCACCGTGACCCGGGTGCCGTCGGAGAAGGTGGCGTCCGGCTCTAAGTAGATCGTCCAGGTGCGGTTATCCGGGGTGACCTGATAGCTGGAACACAGGATGGGGGTCGTGTTGTTCTTGGCGTCCACCGCGAACAGCCCCTGATACATCAGGGACATGACCACACGGTTGGTGTAGTCGCTGCCGTACAGGGGGTTCATGGAGCGGTCGGGATAGTAGGCCAGGGTCAGATCCTGAGAGTCCGGCGCAATGGTTTCCTCCTCCGGCTCCTCGCCCTCCATCAGAATGGCGTTTCCCGTGGGGACATAGGCGGAATTGTCGATGCTCCGGGCGCAGCCGGTAAAGCACCCCAGGCAGAGGACAAGCGCCAGCAGCGCGGATATTCCCTTTTTCATCCCGTCACCTCCCGGCAGACGATCACCGCGCCCTGAGACCCCCGCTCTCCGCCGGTCGCCCGGTGGGACCAGAAGCGGTCGCAGCTGCACACGGTGCAGTCTCTACTTAAATCAATATGCTCCACGCCGCAGCGGCGCAGAACCATGGCGTTGATCTGCTTCAAATCCAGATGATATTTTTCGCCCCGTTTTTCAATGTAAGCGTCCACCTCCGCACCGAAGGCGGCGCGCATGGCCTCGGGGACGTCGGCGTCCGTCTCAAAATGGCACATGCCGATGTTGGGGCCGATGGCGGCGCGGATGTTCTCCGGCTTCGCGCCGAAATTTTCCGCCATGGCGCGCACCACCTTTGCGCCGATGGCCTGAGCCGTTCCCCGCCAGCCGGCGTGAGCCGCGCCCACCGCCCCGGTCACGGGGTCGAAAAACAGCAGCGGCGTGCAGTCGGCGGTGAACACCAGCAGCGCAACGCCGGGGTTGTTCGTCACCAGGGCGTCGCATTTGGGATAGTCCCGGTGGCACAGACTGATATGGTCTTTCTCCGTCACCACCCGGACGATGTCCGAATGGATCTGCAGGGTCATCACCAGCTTTTCCGGGTCAAAGCCCACGGCGCGACCCAGGCGGCGGAGGTTTTCCTCCACGTTTTCCAGGCTGTCCCCCCGGCCTACGGCCAGATTCAGGCTGCTCTGGGTGCCGGTGCTGACGCCGCCCAGGCGGGTGGTGAACCCGTGGGGGACGGCGATGCCGTCGGCGGTGAGATATTCCAGTGTCTCGTATTTCTGTGTTCTTATCATAGTTTCATCTTTGCGCGTCGGAAGTAAGGCATTTCATGCCTTACTTCCGATGTCATCTTCTTACTCGCTGAGCTTATCCTTCTGCATGCAGCACTTCTTGTACTTCTTGCCGCTGCCGCAGGGGCAGGGGTCGTTGGGACCCACCTTGTGCTCCTTGCGCACCGGCGCGCGCTTGACCTGGGACTTGTCCGGGGCGGAGGTGCCGGTCTCCTTGGCAACCTTCTCCCGCCTGACCTCCTGGGCGGGGCGCAGCTGCACCAGGAACATCCGGCGGATGGTCTCCTCCCTGATGGCGGTGACCATGGCCTCGAACATCTGGTAGCCCTCTTCCTTGTAGGCCACCACCGGGTCATGCTGACCGTAGGCCCGCAGACCGATGCCCTGCTTCAGGTCGTCCATGGCGTCGATGTTGTCCATCCAATATTCGTCCACCACCCGGAGCATGATGACGCGCTCCAGCTCCCGCATGATCTTGGGGGTGTAGGCGGCTTCCTTGGCCTCGTAGGTGTGCCGGGCGATTTCAAAGACGGTGTCCGTCAGCTGGTCGGCGCTCATGGCCAGCAGCTGCTCCCGGCGGGATGCCAGGGTGCCTTTGGCGAAGTAGATGCCCTCCATGGCGTTGGCAAGCCCCTTCAGGCCGTCCTCGTTCACCACGCCGCCGTGTCCGCTGAGGGCGGTGGAAACATCGCTCTCCACAAGGGAGCGGAGCATCTGCATCATGTTCTCCCGCAGGTCTTCCCCGTCCAGCACCTTCTGCCGCTGGGCGTAGATGACCTCACGCTGGGTGTTCATGACGTTATCGTATTCCAGAACGTTCTTTCTGGCGCGGAAGTTCCGGGATTCCACGTTCTTCTGGGCGTTTTCCACGGCGTTGCTGAGGATTTTCGCGTCGATGGGGGTGTCCTCGTCCAGGCCCAGAGAGTCCATCATGCCCATCACCCGGTCGGTGGAGAACAGGCGCATCAGATCGTCCTGAAGGCTCAGGTAGAAGCGGCTTTCGCCGGGGTCGCCCTGACGGCCGGAACGACCGCGCAGCTGATTGTCGATTCGCCGGGACTCGTGGCGCTCGGTGCCGATGATAAACAGGCCGCCTGCGGCGCGAACCTGCTCCGCCTCCTTCGCGATGGCGGCCTTGTGCTTTTTCAGCAGCTCCTCGTAGGTATGGCGCACCTTCAGGATTTCCGGGTCGTCGGTTTCGGCGTAGGAGTCGGCCTCCTGCAAAAGCGCCTCCGGGAAGTCCATCCGGGCAAGCTCCGCCTTTGCCAGGAAATCGGCGTTGCCGCCCAGCATGATGTCGGTGCCGCGGCCTGCCATGTTGGTGGCGATGGTCACGGCGCCCAGCTTGCCCGCCTGGGCCACGATCTGGGCTTCCTGCTCATGGTGCTTGGCGTTCAGGACGCTGTGGGGGATGCCCTCCCGCTTCAGAAGCTTACTCAGGATCTCGCTCTTTTCAATGGAAATGGTACCCACCAGCACGGGCTGACCCTTTTCGTGGCACTCTTTCACCTGCCGGATGATGGCGCGGAACTTGCCCGCTTCGGTCTTGTACACCACGTCCGGGTGGTCGATCCGGACGACGGGGCGGTTGGTGGGAATCTCCACCACGTCCAGATTGTAGATGGCGCTGAATTCCTCTTCCTCCGTCAGGGCGGTGCCGGTCATGCCGGAGAGCTTGCCGTACAGCCGGAAGAAATTCTGGAAGGTGATGGTGGCAAGGGTCTTGCTCTCCCCGGCGACGGTCACGCCCTCCTTGGCCTCGATGGCCTGGTGCAGACCCTCGTTGTACCGGCGGCCGTACATGAGACGGCCGGTGAACTCGTCCACGATGATGATCTGACCGTCCTTGATGACGTAGTCGATGTCCCGCTTCATCAGGCCGCGGGCCTTCATAGCCTGGTTGATGTGGTGGGAGAGGGTGGCGTTCTCCGCGTCGGCCAGATTCTCCACGCCGAAGAACTTCTCCGCCTTGGCAATGCCGCTGGCGGTGAGGGACACGGTGCGCTGCTTTTCGTCCACGATGTAGTCGCAGTCGTAGTCGTCGTGGATTTCCTTCTCGTCGGTCTTGGCGAAGACCTGCTTGCGCAGGGTGGACACGAAGTGGTCGGCCATTTCGTACAGCTTGGAGGAATCCTCCCCCTTGCCGGAGATAATCAGGGGGGTACGGGCTTCATCAATCAGGATGGAGTCCACCTCGTCCACGATGGCAAAGGCGTGTCCCCGCTGCACCAGCTCGGACTTGTAGATCGCCATGTTGTCCCGGAGGTAGTCAAAGCCCAGCTCGTTGTTGGTGCAGTAGGTGATGTCGGCGGCGTAGGCCACCCGGCGCTCCGCCGGGGTCATGCCGGGAATCACCAGACCGACGGAAAGCCCCATGTAGCGGTAGACCTTGCCCATCCACTCCGAGTCGCGCTTGGCCAGGTACTCGTTGACGGTGACCACGTGAACGCCCTTGCCGGTCAGCGCGTTTAGGTAACAGGGCAGAATGGCGACCAGGGTCTTGCCTTCGCCGGTTTTCATCTCGGCGATGCGCCCCTGATGGAGCACCACGCCGCCGATGAGCTGAACGGGGTAGGGGCGCATTCCCAGCACCCGGTCGGCCGCCTCCCGAACGGCGGCAAAGGCTTCCGGCAGAAGCTCATCCAGGGTCTGCCCCTGCTCCAGCCGATTTTTGAATTCGGCGGTTTTGGCCTTCAGGGCTTCCTCGGAAAGCGCCCTGTATTCCTCCTCCAGCCCCAGGATTTTATCCACCGTGGGCTGGATTTTCTTGATCTCCCGCTGGGAACGGGTGCCGAAAATTTTGTCAAATACTCCCATATGTTTCTCCTTTTGCGTCTGCCTAGGGCTTGGGAACCTCTGGAAAAATCGTCTTCGGCTGGCGGCGAATCTTTTGCCCCATCCGTGCAGTTCTGAAAGCGGGAAATACACAAAGTATTCCTCCGCTTTCAGAACTTTCGGCTGAGCCAAAATCTTCCGCCGCCAGCTCTCGCCGATTTTTTCAGAGCTTCCCTTTTCGGCGGCACAGGTCATTTTGGGTATTATACCATAAGCGCCGAGAGAATAAAAGTCGAATTTATGAACAAAAAGCGGCTTCGCGCCCTCTTTTTCCGCATCAAACTGCCAAGGAACCTCTGAATAAATCGTCTTCGGCTGGGCAGCGGATCTTTTGCCCCCAGCCTTCGGTATGAAAAATGGGAAATACATACAGTATTCCCGCATTTTCCATACCTTGCCTGGAGACAAAATCTCTCGCTGCCAGCTCTCGTCGATTTAATCAGAGTTTCCCTAATTTCACTTCCGGCCGGCGAAAAAGGCCTTGATTTCTTCCTTCGCCGCCTGCACCCGTCCCTGCTGGCAGAGGGGTTTTCCGCCGCCCCGGCCATGGAGCGCGGCGGTCATGTCCCGACCCAGATGCCGCAGGTCGCCCTGGCGGGCAATCAGGCAGTAGGCATAGCCGCCCTCGCCGCCGCTGAATACCGCCGCCGTGCCGCCGCACTTGTCCGCGATGGCGTCCGCCAGCTCCCGGACGCCCTCGGCGCTTAAGTCTTCCTCAAAGTGCAGGACGTTTCCTTGGTTAACATAACTTTCCGCAATCCCCGCAAAAACCCGCTTTTCCAGCCCCGCCATGCGGTACTTCTGCGCCGAAAGCAGCTCATTCATCCGCCGGGCGGCTTCACCGGTCTCCGTGATTTTCGCGGAAAACGCCTGGGAAACCTGTCGGTTCTGGTCATACGCCGCGTTTAATAGCGCCAGCGCCTGGGCGCCGCAGGCCATTTCAATCCGGGTGCCGCCCCGGAAGCTCACCGCGCTTAAGAGCTTGATGAGCCCGATCTCCCCCGTGGCCGCCACGTGGGTGCCGCAGCAGGCGCAGCAATCGTATCCGGGAATTTCCACGATCCGCACCGGCCAGGCAAGGGCTTTTTTCGAGCGGTAGGGGATGGCGGGCAGCTCTTCGGGGCTGGGATACCGGCACCCCACGGGCAGATTCTGCCACACCGCCCCGTTGGCCTCCTCTTCGATTTCCGGCAGCACCCGGGGCGGAATCACCCCGTCAAAGTCGATGGTGATGACGTCCGCGCCCATGTGAAAGCCGGTATTGTGGCAGCCGTAGCGGCGGTTCAGGATACCGGAGACGATATGCTCCCCGGAATGCTGCTGCATCCGCGCAAAGCGCAGGTCGTAGTCGATCACCCCCGTGACCGTCGCGCCCACTTCCAGGGGCGCTTCGCACAGGTGAACCACCGCCCCCTCCCGCTCCCGGGTACTGCGCACCCGGACGCCGTTCAGGGTTCCCGAGTCCCCCGCCTGACCGCCGCCCTCGGGATAAAAGGCGGTAGCGGCCAGCGTGACCTCCCATCCGTCCGCGGTCTGCGTGCAGGAAAGCACCTCCGATGTAAAGCGGGAAAGGTGAGAATCTTCATAGTAAAGCTTGCGTGTTTCCATGTCGGCACCTCGAAAAATGGCAATTTTGCTCATTATACCACGGTGCCGTAAGCATTGCAACGTTTTGGCTTTACAGAAATTTGAAGTGCATTTTTGAAAAAAGGGCTTCTCTTTTGCCGAATTATCATGTAGAATGAGAAAATGTGAGAAAAAATGCTATGAGGTGACGTTTCATGCCAGCAAATTACGCCCATTACCGCTTCGGAAAGCAGCTGCTCTCCGGGATGTGTCCCAACGACCGCCGAAGTATCCAGCGGTTCCGGCGGCTTTACGATATGGGTCTGCACGGGCCGGATATTTTCTTTTACTATAACCCCCTGATCAAAACCGCCACGGGGCAGCTGGGCGGCGTCTTTCACGCCCAGTCCGGGCAGGAATTTTTCGCCCGGGTCTGCGCCCAGGCGGGCAGCGAGGCCGGGCGGGTCTATCTGCTGGGGCTTCTGGGGCATTACTGCCTGGACTCCCTGTGCCACCCCTATGTGGAGAAAAAGGAAGCCGACGGCAGCGCCCGCCACGTGGAGCTGGAATCGGAATTCGACCGATATCTGCTGGAGGCCGACGGCGTCGTCCTGCCCCACACCTACGACGGCAGCGCCCACATGCGCCTGACCCGGGGGGAGTGCGTCACGGTTGCCCTCTTTTATCCCCCCGCCACCCCGGCGAACGTCAACACCTGCGTCCGCAACATGGCCCGCGCCACCCGGTTTCTGGTGGGCAAGAACCGCAAGCATGTCCGGCGTCTGCTGCGCCTGACCCGCAGCCCGGCCATTGAGGATCAGCTCATGCCGGAGCAGGGGAGCGACCGCTGGCTGTGGATGGACAGCGAAATGCTGGTGCTGTACAACCGCGCCCTCAAGCGCTACCCCGTTTTGCTTAGCCAGCTGGACGAATACATGCGCACCGGCGAACCCCTGGGTGGGGATTTCGCCCCGGCCTTCGGGTGATAGGAAACAAGGAGTGGTAGAAGTGAAAAAAATCAAACTCACCGCATTGGAGCGGAGCTGGATTCTCTATGACATCGGCAATTCCGCGTTCATTCTGCTGGTTTCGACTCTGATTCCCATTTATTTCAACGCTCTGGCGACTACCGGCGGGCTGAACGAGTCGTTGTATTTATCCTATTGGGGCTACGCCGGTTCCGTCTCTACGCTGCTGGTGGCCGTTATTGGTCCCGTCTGCGGCACGCTGGCCGACCATCGGGGGTTCAAAAAGCCCATTTTCATGGCCTGTATGCTTTTGGGCGTTCTCGGCTGCGCCGCCATGGGCGGCGTGGGCGGATGGCTGGCGTTTCTGATCGTGTTCGTTCTGGCCAAGGTGGGATATTCCTCCAGCCTGGTGTTCTACGACGCCATGCTCCCGGAGGTCACCACCGACGAGCGGATGGACACGGTATCCTCCATGGGCTACGCCTACGGCTACATCGGCTCCGTGATTCCCTTCATTCTTTGCCTGCTTCTGGTGCTGTTCGGCGGCAAAATCGGCATTGGCACGGGAACGGCCATGGTCGTGTCCTTCCTCATTACCGCCGGGTGGTGGTTCCTATGCACCCAGCCGCTGCTGAAGCGTTACCGTCAGACCGCCTTCGTGGAGCATACCGGCAGCCCCGTTTTCTCCACCTTCCGACAGCTGGGACGCACCTTCCGGGAGGTTCGGCAGCAGAAGCATATTTTTCTGTATTTGCTGGCCTTTTTCTTCTTCATCGACGGCGTTTACACCATCATCGACATGGCCACGGCCTACGGCACCGCCCTGGGGCTGGACACCACCGGGCTGCTGCTGGCGCTGCTGCTGACCCAGTTTGTGGCCTTTCCCTGCTCCATCGCCTTTGGCCGGTTCTCCGCCAAGTACGACACGGGGCTGCTTATTAAGATCTGCATTCTCTGCTACACCGGCATTACCCTCTTCGCCGTGTTTCTGGTGTCCCAGTGGCAGTTCTGGGTGCTGGCGGTTCTGGTGGGCATGTTCCAGGGCGGCATTCAGGCGCTGAGCCGCAGCTACCTGGGGAAGATCATCCCGGCGGAGCGCAGCGGCGAATACTTTGGCCTCATGGACATCTGCGGCAAGGGTGCGTCCTTCCTGGGTACGACCCTGATCGCCGTGGTCAGCCAGCTCACCGACGGCCGGTCGTTCCACGTGCTTAGGCTGGAGCTGCAAAACGAAAACGTGGCCGTGGGCACGCTGGTCGTTATCTTTGCCATCGGCTTCGTCCTGTTCTGCAAGGCGGACAGGCTGAATAAGCAGTACATACACATTTAAATTAAGAATGCCGGGGGCTGACCGCCCCCGGCATTCTTTTACCGTTTTTTCTTTCTCAGCAGCACTGCCAGAGCAATCCCGGACAGCACCATCACCCCCACGGCAATCCAGATCAGGTCGCCGGTGCGGGGATTTCTGCGGGAACTCAAGGAAACCGGGACGGGCGGCACGTAGACCACCTCGTCGCAGTTGCGCACCCGGAGAACCGGCGTGCCGTTGCCGTCCAGATGGAGAATGCCGATTGCCCGCACGGTGCGCCCCTTTTTCACCCGGGAGGCCAGGTCGTTCACCCCGTCCGCGCCGGATACGATGCCGTTCTCAATCAGAATTTCCGCAAAATCGCCGTTTCCGTCCTTCAATATAATGCCCTTGCCGTCGACGCTGTAGGTCACGTCCGTTACCCTGCCCTCCACCTGCATCAGGCGGCCGCCGTTTGCTTCGTAGTCCATGGCGTCCTTATTCGAGGTGGTTTCCGGCGTGTAGTTGTAAAGCGGCTCGTCCAGCTTCTTATCGTAGTCGATAATCTTCAGCACCACGTTGCCGCTGCTGATTTCCTTCCGCCCGACCACTTCGATGGGCGTGCCGACTTCGATGCCGTCCTCCGTAAACGGCTCCAGCTCCACGCCGCCGGTGTCGTCCTGCAAATAAATGGTATCGGAGAAACTGTTTCCCGGCCGGGAAGTCCCGGAGGTCGCCCAGCCGCGAATGTGGTATATCTCCCCGGCCTTGCCGGAGCGCATTTCGCCGATGGTGACCAGCTCCGGATACGCCGCCCGCTCAATTTTCAGCAGCGCTTCCACAATACCCTGGTTTCCGCTGACGCTCTTCCAGACATTGTCCGGCTCCTTCATGGCGCTGTCTTCCAGGAACAGTCCGCCGCTGACGTACACATTGCCACCGTCTGCCAGTTCCTCACAGGCAAGCAGCACCGCGTTTTCACCGGTGTCCTGTCCGTCGCCGTCCGCGTCCACGCCGTGGGTGGTGCTGCGCCCTTTCACCAGCCAGGTGCCTTTTCCCGGATTTACGGTGCAGCCGGCGCGCTGGGTGTAGGTCTGCTCGGGTTTCAGAGATTTTGTCAAATCGCCGTCAGGGTTAAACACATCGGAGGATACCGCGTCGGGCGTACCGCTATTGTTTTCCTCGTCCCACGCGGTGTCGTCGTTCAGGCGCACCGTCGCGCCCATGGCTTCCAGCAGCCTGTTCAGCTCGCCGGAGGTGTGCAGGCCGCTCAGGTCGCCTATATCCGCCTGACCGCAGAGAATGACCGTGCCGCCGTTTTCGGCAAACGACCTGACTTTCTCCACAAATGCCTCGTCAAACGGCTCCGCCGGGGCGGTTATCAGCAGAATATCTCCGTTTTTCGGATTTTTCTCCGAGAAAGGCTTAACCGTTATCTTCGCCTGCGCCGCGATGGCAGCCAGCCGATTCAGCTGCTCTAAGCCGGATTTGCCGTGGGAATCGTCCACGACAATGTGCTGCTCCGGAACATGGAAGCTCAGGCTCAGCGTTTTTTCGTAGGTACGCTTTTCCCCGTTTACGCTGCCGGTCGCTACGACCCGAAGCTCCGTCACCCCCAGTTCCGGATGGGCGTAAGAAAAGGTATGGCTCAGCGTCCCCATGCCCGCCGCTGTTCCCGGGTCGGAGACGGCGCAAACCTCTTTTCCGCCGGCATAAAGCTTCAGGGATTCCACGAGGAAATCCACCGGCTCGTCGTTATACAGCGTCACCGTCAGCTTGATTTCCTCGTCCCGGACAGGGGTGAGGGTATCCGACGTGAAGCTCCCGATGCCAATGTCGTCATACCCGTCCATCCACACGGGCGCGGTTACGGCCACGTCTCCGTCCGGCTGGGTGATACGGAGATAGTAGTAGTTGTATCCGCCGGACACGGGCAGTTCCAGCATCTGCGCGGGTGTCCCGACCTGCTCTGTAAGCACCGTCCTGCCGTCTGCCACCACCTCCACATTTCCGATGGCCTCGTCCGTGGGGTCGCTCAGGAAAACGGTGATTTCCGCTTCCTCCGATTTGGGGAGGATGCTGCCCATGACCGCGCCGTTCAGCATATAATAAACGGTGAGGTCGCTGTCTTGGGTGGCGTAGACCCGGCGGTCCTTCATGGCGTCGTACAGCGCTTCCTCCGTCAGCGTCTCTGCCAGAATCACGGTGCGCGCACGGCTCGCGTCGCCCCACTGCCCGTTGTGGTTATTCTGGTTGTTGGTGGGCGCCACGTGCCAGCCCTTGTCCAGCGCCAGGTCGTAATACGCGCAGTCCACCACGCCGTCCTCCCCGGCCACTTCCAGCAGGGAGATCACCGCGTCATATTGGGGACTATAGTGGTCGAACCGCTCGAAATCCCCGTGGATGATGTCCGGATGGTTGAACTGGCTGACGGAGCCGGGGACGGTGGTCAGCGCCTTGTAGTAATTTTCCAGCGCCGTTGGCACGTTTTCAAAATCTTCCTGATCCCGGGTCTGCCAGCCGGGGGTATTGAAGGTGGAGATATGCCCCAGCTGCTTGTCCTCCGGCCAGGTCATCTCAAAGCCGAACATTCCCACAAAATTCCCGTTGGTCACGGAAGTTGCCGCCTGTTTTCCCGCCGCCCAGCCGGTGCTGATGCCCGCGCCGTCCTTGGCGATTTCGCCTGCGTCGGCGTTGTCAAAGGAATCGCTGTGGTCGGTGACGGCGAAAAAGTCCAGATTCTCCACCTTTGACGCATAGACAAAGGCTTCCTCCACGCTCCCGGTGCCGTCGGAAAGGTTGGTGTGGGCGTGGAGCTGACCAAAGTATACGTTCCAATCCGGGGTGAATTTCTCCGTGAAAACGGCCTGTGTCACCTCGCCGGGTTCGCAGCCCTCCGCCTTGGAATAGGCCTTGAGGTACGCCGCGGCGAAGCCCTTCTCAAAGAAAATCGGGGCAGTATACGGCATATCGGGCTGATAGTTCACCCCATCGGCGGAGACCGCGAAATAAATCTTGGCGCTTTCTTCCTCGCAGGTCAGGGTGATCTCCTCCCCGGCGCCGATCTCGCCGCCCTCCGGCGAAACCATCACCTTGGGTGACGTTTTCACAGCTTCTCCCGGTTTCGGTTCCTCCGGCTTCGGGTCGTCCTGGCCGCGTTCGTCTTGCCCCGGGTTGTCCTGCCCGGGGTTGTCTTGACCCGGATTATCCTGTCCGGGGGCATCTTGCCCCGGGTTGTCCTGTCCGGGTTCGTCTTGCCCCGGATTATCCTGTCCGGGGTCATTTTGCCCCGGGTTGTCCTGTCCGGGTTCGTCGTCCTGCACCTCCGTGCAGCGATACAGCGTAAAGATGCCCAAATAGTAACCCTCAGCCTCCGCGATTTCGGCATCCGGGTGGGCGCAGAAGCCATTCTCAAGATCCGGATCGGAAACCAGCGTCACCGGTTCCTCCCCACTGAAGCCGTGAAAGGAAAAGCATCCGTCCTCCCAGGAAACCTGCCATTCATATGCCCCTGCGGTGATGCCGCTTGCGCCGTCCTCCATGGGCGCGACGGACACGCCGTGCGCGTCCCTCAGAATGACCCCGTTTTCCGTGACGGTCAAGTCCCATTCCCCGCCGGCGGTATCCGTGACCGTGTCGCCGACGGCGGTGAGTGCCACCGCTGAAATCACGCCCTCCTCTTCCGCCAGCGTTCCCGGCGCGATGTCCTGGGGCGTTATCAGCACATACCGTCCGTCGGTGAGTTCCTCCGTACCGGTGATCTCCCGGTACACCGTTTCCGCTTCGACGGGCAGCCGGAACAATGAAAAGAGAGCTGCCGCCAACATAACTGACAGCAGCCCTCCGGCTACCAATTTCCTTAGCATACCAAACCCTCCCGATTTTTTCAGAGTTTCCTCCCGGAACCCCCGAAAAATCATCGCCGGATTGGCTGCGGATAGTGTTCAACCAGCTGTCAACGATCTGCCGTTTGTATCAGAGGTTCCTTTATCCATTCGGGAATATAGCACAGCCATTTTTCGACATTTTACCTTTTTTGAGTTAATACACTACATATTGCGGTATAATACCAGCCTTATCCACAATATGTGGTAAAGATTCAGCAAAGAACCTTCTTCACCAGCGAGTGGCTGACCATCAGAAGGCACGCCCAGAGAAACAAACTCAGCGCCCAATAGCCGCTGCAAACCATGGGGCTGGACACCACGATCAGCACGCCGAACAAGGCGTTTCCCATGGTCACCGTCCCCATGGCGGACAGCACGTTCAGCACCAGCGCCAGCAGGGTCAGTCCCAGGGACAGCAGCGAAATGCCGCGCACCAGCTTCAGCGTATGCGCGTCCTTCTCCTTCTTCGCGGCATAAAGCAGGTACGCAGGCGGCGCGAAAAACGCCACGGACAGCACCGTCAGCACGGCCTGCGCCCCGGCGCTGACATTCCGGGAAAAGCCGGGGATAAATCCCAGCCCCGCGCACAAAATAAACAAACCGCCCCACAGGGCAAGCAGCGTTTTCTTAGACATTTCGTTCTCCTTTGCGGATAGCTTGGTGTCCCCATTTTAACCGAAACCGGCGCAAAAGGCAACAGCAAATCCCGTCGAACCCCGCCGATGAAAAAAAACTGGACAGTTCTGCTAATATCTGCTATAATATCCTGAATAATATTCGGGTGTATCCAAAAACCGGCGAAATGACCAACAGCAAGGGATTTTTGCCATGTGCAAGCCATTTTTCCGCAGGAATACTTGCTGTATTTCAAGGGAAAATGGTGCGGCACAGGGCAAAAAGGAGCCGCTGCCTGGGCGTTTTGACAGCTTTCAGATACACCCCAGAAAAGGGAGTGTTTTTCCCATGAAATGTCCGTTTTGCGGCGACCAGGAAAGCAAGGTCGTGGATTCCCGCCACTCGGAGGACGGTCTGAGCATCCGCCGCCGCCGGGAGTGTATGGGCTGCCAGCGCCGGTTCACCACCTATGAGATCGTGGAGAGCCTGCCCATCATCGTTGTGAAGCGGGACGGCTCCCGTCAGAGCTTCGACCGCAACAAGATTCTCAATTCCATGATCCGCGCCTTCGACAAGCGGAAAGTGGACGTCACGGACCTCGACCGCATCACCACCGAGATCGAGCAGACCATCCAGAACACCCTGGAGCGGGAGATCAGCACCGACAAGATCGGCGAGATGGTCATGGAGCGCCTGAAGCCCCTGGACGAGGTGGCCTACATCCGCTTTGCCTCCATCTACCACCGGTTCCAGGATGCGGGCAGCTTTATGCGGGAGATCAGCAAATTCCTGGAGGAAAAATAATGAGCACAATCCCAACTGAAATCACCGCCGCCACGGAAAGCACCCTGGACATTGCCTCCATCAAAAGCGTGATGGACGGCTTTGATCCCGCCTCGCTGCTGCCTGACCTGAGCAAGGTTTTCGGGAGCCTGGTGGGCGTGTGCCGGGTCGCCGTGATGATCGGCCCGATTATTACGCTGATTCTGGGGCTGGCGTATCTGTTTCTCGCGCCGAAGGAAGCCAACTACTACTTCGGCTACCGCTGCTATTTCGGCATGGGCAGCGTCCGCGCCTGGCGGTTCACCCAGCGGCTTGCGGGGGTATGCCTCGGCGGGCTGGGTCTGATTCTCACCGTGATCATGGCCATCATCACCGGCGGCTACGGCCGCATGGACACGATGGACATGGTGTGGAACGCGGTAAACTGCCTTATATGGGAAGCGGTTCTTCTTCTGATCGCCACCCTCGCCATCAACCTCACCGCCATGGCAAACTTCGACGCCAAGGGCGAGTACCGCCGCAAGCCGGGAAAGCCGGGGAAACCAAAGACTCCCCCGCGGGATGCAAAATAAGCAAACGCCTCCGGCTGCCATATGGCAGCCGGAGGCGTTGTTTCTTATCATACTATTTCTCGATAAAATGGTTAACACCATTTTATCCTGCGAATCCTTC
>ERZ827458.803-NODE-803-length-33753-cov-9.794914_pt1 | contig 33753 bp, 28 predicted proteins | sample MGYA00519706_ERZ827458 | MGnify/ENA primary metagenome ERZ827458 (study PRJEB31778, sample SAMEA3449309) | human gut metagenome | biome: human gut; feature: human-associated habitat; material: faeces | place: United Kingdom | collected 2010/2012 ...
GAAAGACCTGCGCCGCCCGTCTGGTGCTGGAAGCAGCCAAAAAGAGCCCGGGAACGCCCTTTCGCTCCAACGCGCCCTTCATCGAAATGGACGCTACCTGCGTCCGTTTTGACGAACGGGCGATAGCAGATACTATCTGAGGATAAGTTCGTCCTTTGATCCGGGTGTCCATTGAGAGAGCCGTCATTGGGCACCCCGAAGAAAAAGATGTATTTTTTCCCCATCCCACTCGGCACGGTGCAGAACCTGCCTGATTTTATCGCGCTGAACGGGAACCGGCTCCTTGCGAAACTCGTTTCCAAAGCTGCCGTTCCAGATTTCACAGATCGTTTTATACACTCGTTCCTGATCTTCGGCCTTGCTGGTTTCCGCTTCCAACGCCTTCAGTTTTTCGTTGATCTCCAGAAGTTCGGCGGTCAGCTGAAACCCCTGCTGTCTGTAAACCTCAATTTCGGGACAGTCGTCGCCTTTTTCCATCATCAGAGCGCCCATCATCCCATACAGTGTATGCTGCTCTCCGTCAATCTCCTGTTTCCGCTTTTCCCATCGTATTTTTTCGATCCCGGCCTCTTTTTTTGAATGCCGTTTGGCCGGAGCTTTTCGATTTGAGCGGCCAGATCCGTGTTTTGCACAAAGGCATCGTCAAACGCCTTCAGCACGGCGTCGTCCAGCCGTTGCCCCATCACGGCCCTGCACGAACAGGCCTTGCTGGTATACTTCTTTTGGGTTTCGCAAACATAGAACCAGCTTGCAGCGCTGGCCCCTCTGCCTTTTTTATTCTGCGGTTTGGTGTACATCCGCTTTCCGCATTTGGCGCAATACAAAAGGCCGGACAGCAGGGCATAATCGTTGGTCGTGCTGGAAAAGCTGTTATGCCTTTCTTTGTTTGCGGCAATTCGCTGCTGGATTCGCACAAAGCGTTCGCTTTCGATGACGCCCTCATGCTCACCGACTGCCAGCACCCATTCTGAAATTTCCCGTTGGAAGGCTCCCACCCGTTTTTCCGAATGCCGGTTATAGGGCATAATTCCATGCCGCCCATCCCAGAGAGCCGCCTCTCCTGCCACTTTGGAGCCACGCTCTTCAAAATAGCTTCTTGCAGCTTCATCCGCCGCACAGTACACGGGATTTGACAAAAGATTCCTGATAAAAAAGTCCGTTGTCCTGCTGGCGTTTTGCGCCATCAGCTGACGTTCATGCAAATAAACCTGCACGGCATGAAAAGACCCCGCTGCTTCATACCGTTCAAAAATCAAACGGACGATCTTCATATCTTCATTGGGGACAAGCCGCGAGTAGCTTTTTTCAATGCCAAGTTCTTTATTCTGGAAAATTCGTTCACTGGAAAATCCAAAAGGGGTCTTTCCGCCCAGCCAGCGGCCGGTATAGGACAGCATCAGCATATTATCCTGTACGCGTTCCGCAATCGTTTCCCGTTCCAGCTGGGCAAATACGGCGGCGATCTGCATCATGGCGCGCCCCATGGGCGTGGTAGTGTCGAAACGCTCGTTAATGCTGATAAAGCCAATGCCGCTGCTTTGTAATTTCTCGGTGATGGTCATGAAATCTACGATGTTGCGGCTGATTCGGTCCAACCGGTACACCACGACCTGCTGAAACCTCTTTTTCTTTGCGTCCTGCATCATACGCAGGAACTCTGGACGCTTGGTGTTTTTGCCACTGAAGCCCTCGTCTTCGTAGATCAGAAACTCGTGTTCTTTTCCCGGTGCGTTGGCGTTGATATAGTTTCTACACATTTCCACCTGATTGCCAATACTCTCACCCTTGTCGGTCGCCTTGCTTTTGCGGCTGTAGATAGCGAACTTCATTCCAACCCCTCCGGCTTGATTCTGTTTTTCAGAAACAATAGGTTCGGCTTTTCAGGTGGCCTTTATGCAAAACCTGTCATCCAAAAGAAACATAAAAAAGCGGCGGGCTATACGCCCGCCGCTGTTGGAATTACCGTTTCCAGCGGTTCATATTTTTTTCGTGTTTTTCTCTGTAAGCTTTGGAAAATTCTTCCGCTGACACACCCATGCAGGCCAGGGTATCTGCGAAAAACATCATGGTGTCTGCCATTTCTTCGACCAGATGACGGCGCGGCTCTCCCTCCTGCATCAGCTGATCGAGGCTGTTTTTCTTCAATGCGTCAACGACCTCGCCAGCTTCTCCCAGCATATACAGCCAATGCATCGCCGCGTTTTTAGGCGTATAATCCATCCAGCCAAACGGCTCGCCATATGCCTTATACAGCTTTTCCTGCATTTCCAGCATATCACCGATCGTCATATCCATGAAAGAGCACCCCCTTGTGACGAATCAGATAATTTCCAGTTCGTCCGGTGTTCCCAGCTTAGGCAGCTTGCAGGACGGCTTGTCCAGATAGAAGTAAGCCACGCAGCTGACATCGTCTTGCAGGGGCAGATACCGGCCGCCGCTGCGCCAGCCCAGCTCCTGAATGGTCACGCGGATATCCTTTTCGAAGTAGATGGGATCGGTAATGTGCCAGCGGTACATGGCGAATCGCATTTGAGGACGATACAGGCTGTCAGGACGGATCACCTGGCACAGGCCCGCATAGGGCGTGGTAAACTCTTCATACTGGTGGGTCTTCTGGTTCTCGAAGTCATAGGAGCCGCAGAAGTAGTCCTCCGCACCCGTGTAGCAGATGGTGGGATATTCCTTATCGCCGTCGAGGAACATTTTGACCTCGCCTTCGCCCCACCAGAGGTTGTTATGAACGCCCCAGGTCATATAGGTGCCCACATACTGGCCCCGGCCCTCGATGCCGTCCAGCATGGTGAAGTCCGCCTTGTAGGGGTTGGGGTTCACTCTGCGGAACTGAGCGTGGAAATAGGCAGCGTCCTCTTCCACGGGCTTGCGCACATAGTTGATCTGATAATACACGACCACCTGCTCAGCGTTGCGGTTTTCCAGCGTAATGCGGAAACCCTTGCGGAAAGGCATCGTCCAGTAGCAGTTAAAGGCGTTGCCGGGATTGACACACACAGGCAGGGACACCAGCGGCGCATATTCGTTCAGGCCGCAGCCGAAGAAATCGCCAAGCGGGCACTCCACGGCGGGCGTTTCCTCGCCGTCCCAATAAATGCGGAGAATCTGTCCACGCCACACGCCGGTGGGGGTCAGCCAGATCTGACGAATTTCGCCTTCGTCATGAACGTCCGCCAGCGTCAGCGTCTCGCCCGCCGGGATGAACATCCGCGGGTTGACCTTCCAGCCAGTGCCCAGTTCGCGGGCCGCTTCGTAAGAGCTGCCCTGTTCCACCGGCATAGCGCCGCCCTTGCCCTTTTCGCCCGTCAGGTTTTCAGGGGAAATAGAGATCGTCTGATACCGATGCAACCGACTCATGTTATCCAACATCATTTTAAACCATTCCTTTCGTATCTTGCCTTCATCTTGATTCTATAATGCAGCCTGTTTTTCAGGGCAGCTCCACGCGCATCCACATAATGTTATAAATGGGAAAGAACTGACTCATCGCAAAGTAGAAGACCTTTCCGTTTTCCTCCACGTACTTCGGACACATGAATCCGCCGTACAGCGAGGCATACTGACCAGCGCTGGTCAACACGTATTCGCGGCTCCATTCTCCCCACGGAGTCACGCCCTCGCGCATCACAATGCCTTTTCCCTCGTGGAGATAGGTCATAATGAAGTTGCCGAGATACTCGTTATAGATAACGGAAATTTCGCCGACCGGCTCGTTAATAATGACCTTTGCCTGCGCCGCGCCGTCGGAGCCTTTCACCCAGATGGGGTCGCCGTTTTCATCCTCGCCGGTGAAATATTCGTAGGCTTCGCCGTCTTCCAATTCGTCGGCCTTCACCTTCATCAGCGCAACGCCGCCAAAGCGACCGGCAGGAATGCCCCACAGGTACAGCGTGTCCTCCACCAGACAATGCGCAGTCTGGATGAAGTTGCTGTTTCCATCCCAGCGGAGATCCAGCTTCGTCCAGTTCTGTCCCTCGTCTGTGGATTTGGCGAGGCCTGAGAAGCCGCAGATCCACGAGCCGCCCTGGGGATTCCAATGTTTAACGGACATGTAAATGCAGTAGAGGGTCTGGTCAATGGCAAAGATATCGGTCGGAATGACCGTCATCTGCACATTGTCGCGCTTCATGCTGCCCAGCAGTTCCTTCGCGTGGCCTTCGATATCCGTCACCGCGTCCACGATCGTCAGACCATCGGAAGGATCATCGTCGTCGATCACGAACAGCACGTTGCTGCGCCAGCCTTCGCTGTCTTCGGAGGAGAACGTGTCTCCTCCAAACATGTATACCTTGCCGTTCATTTCCGTCATGGAACCCAGATCGGTGCCCCAGACGTCGAAGCGGAAAAGGGTCTTATTGGGGCTGTTTTCACCCGTAATCTGGCTGACCCAGGTCGTTTTGCTGGTCACCAACGATTTTGCCAGTTCGCCAGCCTTGTTGGGAAGTCTGGCAATGCCATCGTCCTCGGCAAAAGCCGCGGAGGAAAGCAGCAGAAGCATTACCGTCAAAATAGCGATCAGTCGTTTTTTCATCTTGGGTCTTTCTCCTTATTTGATACCAGAAATCAGCATACCCTTGATAATATGCTTCTGGAAGATCAGGAAAACGATCAACGGCGGGATAGCGCTGAGCAAGGAAGCGGCCATAACCACGCCATAGGCCTCGCTGTATGTACTGCGGAAGGAACGGATGACCTGCATGATCTGCCACTTGTCCACCGAGGTCAGCGTCAGCGTAGGCCACACGTAGGAATTCCAGCATCCGATAAACGTGCCGGTGCCCAGCAGCACCATGGGTGCTTTGGCGTTGGGCAGGAAGACCGTATAGTAGATGCGGAAACGGGACGCGCCGTCTACCAGCGCCGCTTCTTCCATGGAAAGCGGCACCTGCAGGAAGAACTGCCGGTAAAAGAAGATGCTGCCAGCGCCCGCCAGAGAGGGAATAATGCAAACCCAGAGACTGTCCAGCATTCCCATGTCCTTCACCACAACGAAGGAAGTCAGCAGGATCGCGATGTTCGGAATGAACATGGTAAAAATGGTCGCGCGCCACAGCGGCTTCTTGAAGCGGAAGTCCAGCCGGGCGTAAGCATAGGCCGCCATGGTCTCGATAGCCAGACTGAGGAAGGTGTGCGTGACCGCCACAAACAGTGTGTTGCCCACAGACTGGGCAAAATTGACGCGATTGGTGGTGAACAGGGTCACGAAGTTATTGGTAATCCATTTCTTGGGGAAGAACGTGAAGGGATAGGCCCATACCTCGCGGTCCAGCTTAAAGGAGGACACGAACATCCAGATCAGCGGGATCGCACACAGCGCCACAATCAGCAGAGAAAAAACTGCCGAGAAGATATTAAAACCATTTTTTCGGATGTAGCTTTTACGCTTACCACTCATGCTCGGTCGCCTCCTTTACTCCAAAGATTTATCAGGCTTGATCAGGAAGAACGAAATGCTCGTCAGCGCTGCGGAGAAGATAGTCATGATAATGGCGCAGGCAAGCATATAGCCCTTCGTCACCGCAGAGTCCGTGAACATGTTGAAAATATACAGCACGGGCGTCAGGGTCGCGTTGTTGGGGCCGCCGTTCGTCATCAGCATCGGCAGCTCCATCATCATCAAAGTGCCCTTGATGCCGTTGACCAGACAGAGCAGGAACATGCCCTTCATGCAGGGAACCGTAATATAGATCATTCTCTGGAAGGCATTGCAGCCGTCCAGCATAGCAGCTTCATAGTAAGAATCGGGAATGTTATTCAGACCCGCCAGCTGGTAAAGGGTGCTATAGCCAAAGCCGCCCCAGAAGCTGGTAAACACGATGGACAGCAGAGCCGAGGTAGGCTTCGCCATAAAGTTGATCCGAGTGCCGCCCAGTGTACGGATAATGTTGTTGATTAGACCGCCCTGATAATCCAGAATGAACAGGAAGATCACGGAACTGACAACGCCGCCGATAATGCTGGGAATGTACAGGGCGGTTTTCACCGCCGCGCCGAAGCCGCCTTGCAGCTTTTTGACGCAGTGAGCAAACAGGAATGGCGGAATGATGCCCAGCGGAACGCCGATTGCGATATAGACCAGAATATTCTTGAAGGATTTGAGGAAAACGGGATTGCGGAAGGCCATTTCATAGTTCTTCCAGCCCACATAAGTGGAATTATAGAAATTATAATCGGTAAATGATTTTTCAACCGAAGAGATCAGCGGCCAGATAACGAAAATGGCCAGCAGAGCAATAGAAGGCAGGATCATCAGATAAGCGGTAATATGATCCATGCGGCTCGTCGGTGTGCGCTGCCACTTTTTGGGCTCCGCAACCGGGGCTTTGTTTGCCATCGACTGTGACATGGAGTACCTCCTCACGCAAAAGCGGTGTTGATGAAATCAGGGGAGGCAGGCTTGCACCCGCCTCCCCTGCAATGATTCGATCACTTAGCCCTGGGGTTCTTGCCGGCCAGATTGTTGTCGGCAATGTACTGATTGATCAGGGCTTCCATGTCGTTGAAAGCGGTATCGATGTCAGTTCCGTTGATGGCGATGTCATCGAAAGCGTTCAGGCCATACTGGAAGATTTCCCAAGCGTAGGTGGGTTCGGCCACAACGTAGGGCATGATGTCAGACTGAATGGTCTGCACGCGCTCGTCGTTGGAAGCGGCGGTGTTGGCCACCAGATAGTCGCTCACGCTCTTACGGGTGGTGAACTTGGAGAAGTTGGCCGCCACGAAGAATTCGGCAACCTTGGAAGGATCGGAGGTGTCGCCCAGCATGTATTCGATCCACTGGCCAGCCTCAGTGGGATGCTTGGCCTTAGCATCCACGACCAGGTTCCAGCCGCCGGAGGTGGCGTGCATGGGAGAACCGTCCTTGGTGGGAGCGGCGGCAACGCCGATCACATCGCGCTTTTCAGGATAGTCGGTGTCGATGGCGCTCACGCCCCAGGAGCCGGAGAAAGCGATGGCAGAGCGGCCTTCCAGCACGGCGTACACGCCCACGTTCTGATCCTTCAGAGGAGTCTGAGAGCAGTAGTTGCTGTTGCGGATGGTTTTGTAGAACTCGGCGAACTCCTTCATGGACTCGTTGTTCACGTTGGCGGCAGACCAGTCGTCGGTCAGCATGTACTGATCGTTGTTGTTGGTGTAGAACCAGCCCCAGAAGTTGTAGGAAGCAGCGATGTCCATGCCGAAACGATCTTCGGTGGTCAGCATTTCCGCATACTCGATCAGCTCATCCCAGGTGGTGGGAGGAGATTCGGGGTCCAGGCCGACGGAAGTGAAGGCTTCCTTGTCATAGTACATAACAATGGAGGGCTCCATCATCCACGGATAGGCTACCAGCGCGTCTTGGATGGTGACAAAACTCTTGGCGGAGTCCAGCAGATCATCCCACGCGGACTGAGACACCAGGTTGGTCAGGTCGAGCGTATAGCCGTTGGCATAGTCGTTCGCTACGCTGCTATAGTCAGTGGTATAGACGTCGGGAGCAATCTCGGCGGCACGGGCAGCAGCCAGCTGCTGGGCCATGGTGCTGGTATCCATCCAGGTCAGGTTCACATAGAAGGGACGGTCTTCCTTGGCGTTCCAGGAATCAACCTGAGCCTTTACCCAATTCTGATTCCAGGTTTCCCACATGCCGCACCAGAATTCGATGACCGTTTCGCCTTCCTTGGCTTCGGGGATAGCGACGTTTTCGCTCTCTTCGGCAATAGCAGCCGCGCAGGAGAGCAGCATTGCGAGGGCGAGGAGCAGAGACATGATCCGTTTCATTCGATGGTTCCTCCTTTGGTTTAACGTTGTATTTTCTAGATGCCGTGCGCGCGTGGGATGATCGTTTCTCCATATGGCACGACAACATAGTGGAGCCATGGTTTACAAAATTTCCAGCATGACCGGGGTACGGGCAGGAAGTTTCAGCGTCAGAGTCAAGGTTTCATCCTTCAGGGAACCCATCCGTGTTTCCTGCGGTTCTCCATTGCCAAATCCGGTGCGCAGCACGACCTTTTCCGCTCCGAGGAAATCAGCGGCGTTCAACTGAAGCTTCACGCGCTGCTCGTCCAGTTCGGTGTTGGTCAGGAAGAGGGCGTAGCCGACCTTTCCATCCGTGCGTTTCCATGCCGAGGCGCGAACGGCAGGCAGCTGAATATCTCCGCTGAAAATTGCCTGAGGCCCATGATTGTAGTGGTAATAATGCTTGTTCCGCTGCGGAACGTCGATCGCAGGGGGCGGCATCATTTCGCCGTAGGCAAGATACGGATTTCCAGCGCCGGTACGCAGATTGGCAAACTGGCCAATATACCTTGCGCGTCCGGGCGCGTACTCGTAGCCGAAGGAACGCTGCCAGTTGTAGTAATGGTCTTCCGGGCGGGTCTCCTTGCCGTCAAACGCTTCTCCAGGGCTGTACTCATGGTTGATCTCATACAGACCGCCCCAAAGATAGATTTTTGCCACGTTGTCATAGAACAGGTCGCCGACTTCCTCCACGACCTTGCCCCAGCCGTCCATTCGAACGGCTCCGTACTCATGGTACACAAAGGCAAACAACGGAATCAGTTCTGCGATTCCTTCGTTCAGCAGACTCTTATAGGGCCACATTTCCAATGCGGAACAAGGCTGCGCACCGGCCCGTGCCTGATAGAAGTCCAGTTCCGGCAGAAAAACTTCATTGATCATTTCCGTACCCACCGGGAAATAGCGGTCGTTCTTAGCCTCGGCGCAGGCCTCTTTGGTATCGCGATAGATCCTGCGATAGGCCTTCGTCAGTTCATTGCCGCCGCCCTTGGGATGATGATGATCTTCCTTCAGGCACACGTGCAGCAGGTTATTGGCGGAAATATCATAGTACATAGCGTTTGCGCCGGATTCCGCCACGATCTGCTTGTCGCGGGCCACGTGCATGTCGTGGGTATGTTCCTCGCAGGGGCACATCATAAAGAAGTCATACGCGTCGCAGCTGTAGGTGTGTCCCTTCTCCGGGAACAGCTGGCGGTTTGCTTCCGCCTTCCGCTTGATCTCGTCGCTTTCCTCTGCCCTTGCGTGGCCGAACAGGTCAAACTCAAACGGAGCAAAGTAATCGCCGACTTCGCGGATCGCTTCCAAATTCGCCTGACGGAAATTGGTCGGCACCCAGCCATCCAACGAATAACCGGGGTTATGGCCGGAGAAAGACTGCGTAGTGTGCGCCCAGTCAGGGCCGAGAACATGGAACACGCTGGTGTTGGCGTCCTTATGGTAGCGCCTGATGTAGTTGCTTCGATCCTGGCCGGCGCAGACGCCGAAGGTGCTTAGACCGACTTTCTTCAGCAGCCACTCGCAATGCTCACGGTCGTTCAGGCGACCCATGGAGCACCATGGCTGCCGCACTGCCCACTGCTTGTAGAGACTTGCCGGTTCTGACCAGCCGTTGCCCTGCAGCAAACGCACTTTGAACGAATAGTCCGCCCGAAAGCTCTTGCCCATCCCCATCTCTTCAAAGCCGTACATCATGGTCGCTTCCATGCTGTCGCCGTTTCGGTACAGGTTGAGCCATTTTTGATGGGACTCGCCGTCTTCCGCCATAAATAGCAGACCGCCGCGTCCCGGAGCATAGTAGGCGTAGAACTGCATCGACGCGCCGGAGAAGCACTCGGGATAAGGTGCGTATCGCACTCCCTCGCCGGGTTTGAAGTGCTTGAGTGGTTCCTTCACGTGAAGTCCTGTTGCAAAGGAATGAATCATTTCAGCGCCATTCCAGTCGTCCATCCCGCCGATGACCGGATATTCGACCAGCTGCAGTTGGGTTTTGGGGCCGCAATCCGCATAAGACCGAAAGGACAAGCCGTCTTCCTCCAAGGCAATGGAGGCATGAACGGTGATACCCTGCGCCATATTCCAGCAGAGGGCCGCGCCGTTTTCCAGCGGCTGCACGGATGCATCTTCGGGTTGAAAAGTGGTGTCGCCTGTTAACTGGCCGTTTCGCTCGTAGCGAGCCACGACACGGCAGGCGGTTTCCGGCAGGACGTTCACAAACTCCATGCCGCTGCGCTTATCCATCAGGCGCACCAGTGCGCCTGTGTTATCGCAGATTTCAGCCAGCAGCCGCTGGTTTTGCAGAATCATTCTATTTTCCTCCGGGCTTACGCTTACTTTTTATAGCTCAGTCCAAAAGCTCTGACGTATTCTTCCGCCATGCTGCCGCCCTCCACCTTGAAGGTGCAGTCCATTCCCTCAAACGCGCCCACGCCGATCTTGGACACAGGAGATTCGAGCGTCATGTTTTTCAGGCTGGTGCAGTTACGGAAGCAGTATTCGCCGATCGCCGTTACGGTATATTTGATCTCAAAGTCGCTCAGAGCGGTGCAGTTCTCAAACACATGCGCGCCCAGACCGGCAAAGGAATTGGTGACCTTCACACTGGTCAGGTTCGGGCAGTCTGCAAAGGCATAGTCAGAGAAGGTGACAACGCCTTCGGCCAGACTTGCGTCGAAACTGGTCAGATTCTTGGCGTACCGAACCGCGCCCTCTCCGATCTTGACCGGGCCAAAGCTCATGGCATAGGAGGTCATGCTGCTGTTGCAGGGATACCAGAGCAGCCATTTCTTGATCTTATCGTAGAGCACGCCCTGATCCACAGAGAAGCTCACGTTTCCGGCGGCCACGTCGTAGGCTTCCATGTTCAGGCAGCCCTCGAAGCACGCGTCACCCATGGTGGTCAGCCCGGCAGGAACCGTGAACGAAGTCAGGCCGACGCAATTTCGGAAGCAGCCCTCACCCATGGAGGTCAGGCTGGCCGGAAGGTCGATCTTCGTCAAGGCTTCGCAGTTTTCAAACGCACCGTCCGAGAGGGCGACGACTCCCTCCGGCACTGTAACGCTGGTAACAGTACTGTTCAGCCAGGAAACATTTCGCACCGTCGCGGGAACGGCCACCTCTGTGGCGCTGCCGCGGTAAGCCAGAAGCACACCGTTACCGGCCGTAACAAATTCGCCCGCCAGCCCATCCAGATAAGCCGTTCCTTCAAACGCGCGAGCGCCGACCTGCGTTACCGTCTGGGGCAGTACAACATTCTGCAGCGCCGTGCATCCATAAAACGCTTCCCGGCCAATGGTCGTCAGGTTATCATCCAGCACAACGTCCGTCAGGGCAGAGCAGTTCTTGAACGCATTTTCCGCAATGCCCATCAGCCCGGCGGCGTAGCTGACCTTTTCCAGACTGGTATCGCCGGAGAAGGTGTCCTCGGCCACGCGCTGCACCTGCTTGCCCAGCACCGCGCAGGTTTTCAGGGCCGTGCAGTCCGCAAAAGCGGCGCTATCGATTACGGAAACATTGGCAGGAACCGTAACCTCCGTCAGGGTGCTGCAGCCGCTGAAGCACTTGGAGCCAATAGATGTCAGGCTTTCCGGCAGTTCCAGTTTTGCCAGAGCACTGCAATTTTCAAAGGCGCTTTCGAACAGCTGCGAGGTCTTGGAAGAGAAATGAACGGTGGTCAGGTTCTTGCTTTCGGCAAAAGCGCCGGTCTGCACCTTCGTCACCTTGTCGCTCATGGTCACTTCCTTCAACTGGCTGTTATAAAACGCGTGAGCATAAATAGTCTTGACGGAATCGGGAATCGTGTAGGAATCGCCCTTCTTGCCCTGCGGATAGCAATAGACGGTACCCATCTTCTTGTGGTACAACACACCGTCCACAACGGTGAAGCCTACGTTGTCCTCAGCAACCGTGATGGTTTCCAGCAGCGGCAGCGTGTAGAAGGAGGGATCCTCAATCTTCGTAATTCCAGCAGGAATCGAAATGCTGGTCACATGAGGAGACGAAAGGAAGGTGTACTGTCCGATTTCCTTTACCGGCTTGCCTCCCAGCGTATCCGGGATGACTACCTCGGCGCCCTCGCCGCGGTAGCGGACAATCCGCGCATACTCGCCGGTACTGTTGAACACATAGCCGAACTCAGACGCTTCCTGATCGTCGTCAGCTCCCCCGCCGCAGGCCGTCAGCAGAAAGCAGGAGCATACCAGCAGGAGTGCCAATACGATGTAGCGCAGTTTTTTCATTTCCGTTTGTCTCCTTTCATGTAAACGCGAACCAGCTTACTTTTCATTCTCCCTCAATTTGCCAAGAGAGCCACCCGGATGACGCATCACATATTCCTGCGGCGTGATCTGGCGCTTTTCCTGCAGCACGATGGAAAGGGCCTGCAGCACCCAAGTTTCCGCAATGATGGACGCACGAGGCGCGCGATTCAGCGGGCCACCTTCCTCGTCCACCTTGGCCAGCAGATGCGCGTCGGCAAACTTGGCCAACCAGGATTCCGGGTTGCCGGTAACGGCAATGACCTTGCAGCCGTTGTTGCGGATCGCCATAGCCGTCGCTTTCATTTCAGCCGTCTCGCCGCTGTTGGAAATGCAGATGACAACGTCCCCAGCCACCAGCTGGCCGCAGGAACCGTGAACGGCCTCCGTGCCATGCAGAAAATAGGTGGGTGTGCCGGTGGAGGACAACAGTGAAGCCATATAATTCGCCACATGGGAAGGCTTGCCGATGCCGGTAATGTGGAGACGATTGCCTTTTTCCTCCGCATCCCAGATGATCTGAGCAGCGGGCAGGAAGTCCTCTTTATGCAGGCTGTTCAGGATCTTCTCCGCTTCCTTGCGCTGAATTTCCACAAACGCTTCAAACATATCCATGATTAGTCGTCCTCCTTCATGATCCGTTTCATATCCGCCGTATCGACGTTCTGTTCCTCCATCAGTGCAAACACCTCATGCAACAGGGGCAAACTGGGCTGAGCGCCCATGCGGCAGCAGGTCAGGCCAGCGGTATAATTGGCAAAGACCAATGCCTGCCCGATCTCCATGCCGGAGCAGACCGCCGTACAGAACGCGCCCACGAAGCTGTCGCCCGCGGCGGTAGGATCCATTACCCTGATGTTTTTGGCCGCGGGAGCCACCAGCAGCTCGCCGCTTTCGCTCAAATACGCCACGCCGCGGCTTCCCAGCGTAATCAGTGCATTGCGCACGCCCTTTTCCTGAATCTTCCGCAGCGCCCAGCGAATATCTTCGTCGGTAGCCAGTTCGCGGCCCGTCAAAAGCGCCGCTTCGTGCTCATTGGGCGAAATATAGGTGATATTTTCCAGCAATTCCTGCGGCATATCGGCATAGGGGGCACTGTTCAGCATCACCGGCACGCCCTTTTCGTGGGCATAGCGGGCTACGATGGCATTGATCTCCATGGGAATTTCCAGCTGCAGAATGACCATGTCATACTGTGCGACTTCTTCCTTCAGGAAAGCGACTTCCTCCGGGGTGATCGCCATATTCGCGCCGGATACCACGATGATCCGATTGTTGGTCTGACCGTCTTTTTCTTCGATCTGGACGTTGCCCACGGCAGACGGCTCCGTTTCGGAACGGATGACCCGTTCCACATTCACGCCGGAGGAACCCACACTCTGCAGCATCGCGTCGCCAAAAGCGTCCTGTCCGACTTTGCCGACCATCGTCACTTCCGCGCCGGAACGGGCGGACTGAACCGCTTGGTTCGCTCCTTTTCCGCCGGAGGCCGTGGTATAACGGCTTCCCAAAACGGTTTCGCCCTTTGCAGGAAACCGTGGAGTCGTAACAATCAAATCCATTACAAAACTGCCTACGACCAGAATTTTAGCCTTTTTCACTTTATTCCTCCTCCGCATCTGTCGGGCGCTTCCTTTCCCTGTTAGTATAAGTCACCGGCAAACGTTCCGTCTTTATCGCAAATGAGATATCGTTTAACAGATATCGTAATTCTGGCAAATTTCAGAACATTTTTTCTGCTTTTTTGTATTTTTTGGCAACGTTCGAATTTGACATGCACCCATTTTTTGCTATAATAGTAGCATTCAAAGTCCATTTTGGCAAAACGGGGTGAAGATGCCGTGGATACGCTTATGAACCTTTCGCCTTATGTGCGCATTGCCTGGTACAGCACTTTAGAACCCCATACGCACCTCGGCCCTCGGGATATTTTCGACTATGAATTGCTCTATCTCAAAGAGGGTTCTGCCCGGATCACCGTAGAGGGCCGCGTCTATGACGGAAATCCGGGCGACGTTTTTCTCTTCCGGCCCCACCAGCGTCACAAGATCGAATGTCTGAACAACTTTCCCGTCATACAGCCCCACGTGCATTTCGATCTGCAATACCGCGCCGATCAGCACGACGTTTTTGTTTCCTATGTAACGGATGAGGAAATGACCCCCGAGCAGAAAACGTTTTTTCGCAGCGACATCATGGATCGATTCTATCCCTCCATTCCCGATCGGATTCACCTCCAAAATTCCAAGGTATTCGAAGAATATCTGTTCGACCTGATCGACGAATACAACATGCCGTCCTCCTTTACGCAGGTACGGCAGCAATGGTATTTCATGCGGCTGTTTGACCTGTACCTGACGGAAGTCGGCTATTTTCTTCATATAGAGGGACACTCCAACGCTGAAAGCATCGCCTCGCGGATGAAGCTGTATCTGGACAACAACACCTCCCGCCGGGTAACGCTGGAAGAACTGGCCGAGGTTGTTCATCTGGATAAATCCTACATTATCCGATTATTCCGGCAGTTTTATCAGGAAACCCCGATTTCCTACCATCAAAAGGTACGCATCAATCGCGCCAAGAGCATGCTTTTGTATACGAACCTTTCCGTGACGGAGATTGCAAGCAATACGGGCTTTTCTTCCATCCATGATTTTGACCGCGTTTTTCGCAAAATGGACGGTGCAGCGCCCTCCGTATACAGGCCGCGCCGGATTGAATCAACTGCGAGGTGATTTTGTATGCCAAATTCTCTCAATGCGATCTGGTCACAGCTGCGCCTGATCTACGGCTGGAAGGATGAAAAGCGCAAGGGGCGTTCCATCTCGCTTATCAGCACGCTGCTGACCAGCTTTTACAACGTGTTTATCACCGGCATTTTCTATACCGGCTTTTTGAGCATGTACGAGATCAGTCTGGTAGGCGTTGGCATCATTACCTTCATCAGCCCGCTGGCCAACTGTTTTTCCATTTTCTCGCCCATGGTGTTGGAACGGATTCAGAAGCGGAAATGGCTTCTGGCTGGGGCGAAAATTTACTATTACTTCATGATTATTATTGCTACCAACCTGATGCCCCTGCTGGTCACAGACCCCGGCCAGCGGGTCGTATGGTTTTGCCTGCTGCAGTTTTTGGCTACAGCTGTCTATGCGGTGTTCAGCGCGGGTTTCACTCCGTGGTTCTATCATTTTTACCCGCAGGATCCCGCACAGAGAGTGGCCTATTTGAGCTACAATCAGGTATTCAGTTCCATCCTCAGCAGCTGCATTCTGCTGCTCAGCGGCGGACTGGCCGTCGCCGTCAAGAGTTCCGGCCATCAGGACGTGCTCATTCTGGGGATGCGTTACTTTGCCTTTGCTCTGGTTCTTCTGGATGTCTTTTTTCAGGTGCAGGCCAAGGAATATCCTTATCCCCTGCTGACCAGCCACGTCCATCTGCGGGAGGTATTCCGACTTTCTTTCGCCCATCCTAAATACATGCGTTGTCTGCTGGTCATGTTCGCGTGGAGCTATATCGGCGCGCTCAACAGCGGCACATGGAACTACTATCTGTTGAATACCGTCGGCTTCTCCTACGGGATGATCAACCTTTCCAGCGTGTTCTGCATCGTCATGCTGCTGTTGTTCACCCCCTTCTGGCGAAAGGTGCTGGGACGCATGGGCTGGATCCGAACCTTTGGCCTTTGCGTCCTGATTTGGGTGCCGTCGGAGGTCTACTTTTTCTTCCTGACCCCCATTACCAAATGGATGTACCTGCCCGGAGTCCTGTTTCAAAACTTTCTTTCCGTGGGGATGAATCTGAGCTATTCCAATATTTTTTACCTGAATCTTCCTGAAAAGAACGCCACGACCCACACCTGCTTTCAGGTCGTGTTCTGCAATCTGTTTTCCTTCCTGGGGATGATGACCAGCACCTTCTGGTGCTCCATTTTTGGAGAAGATACCGTCGTTTACTTCGGCAAACTCCCGACAACGGCCGTACAGTATTCGACTTTAGCCCGCGCTGTAACGATGCTGATCCTTGGCATTGTCCTGATTCGCCATTGGCAGGCGCTTACCCCGGAGGATGAAACGGCGCTTTTGCTCAACCAAAAATACAAACGTGTGAGAGGAGTATAATCAACCATGCGAATTTTCACTGGCAAACAACTGGACATGATCGGTTTCCCCATGGGCGGTATCGGCGCAGGCATGATGTGCCTGCAGGGAAGGGGCTCGTTAGGCAGTATTTCCCTTCGCCACAGGCCGGACTACCGCTTCAATCCCAACCTGTTCAGCGCCGTCAGCGTCAAACAGAACGGCGAATGGGTCTCCCGGGTAGTCGAGTCTCCCGTGGCGGATCACAATGTATTCGAATGTGCGCCGGAAGGTGGACTGGGCTTCAGCACCGCATTGTCCTACGGTCTACCCCGTTTTACCAGTGGGGATTTTACGGCCCGATTTCCGTTTGCGCATCTGCACCTGGTGGACGAGCACCTTCCCATTGAGGCCCGCATTACCGGCTGGAGTCCCTTCATTCCCGGTCAGGAGGACGACGCAAGCCTGCCCTTCGCCGCGCTGGAATATACCTTCATCAACACGTCCGACCGTGATGTGGAAATGATCTACTACTTTGCGAGTGAGAATTTCCTAAAAAAAGATCAGCACGCCCATGTACGCCGTCAGCCCAACGGCTTCGTCCTGATTCAGCCGCCCACCGATCAGGCGCTATCCGATGAAGCGGCTTTTTCCGCGCAGGTGGACCTTCCCGCCTGTGTGGACGCCTGCTGGGTGCGCAGCGGCTGGTGCTACGACACACTGACGCTGGTCTGGCGGCACATTTCCGACGGCTGCCTGATCGACAGCGAATATCAGGATGACGACCCCCGCTTTTCGCCCGGCGCCACGCTGGCGGTTCCGCTGCACCTTGCTCCCGGCGAAAGTCGACGCGTTACGCTGCGGCTGAACTGGTATGTGCCCCACTCCGGCCTTCATGCCGGGATCCCGGAAGCCATGCTCTCCACGGCTGATTTGGATTATCAGCCGTGGTATACAAGCCGTTTCAGCTGTATCGACGACGCAACCGCCGATTGGGCGGCCCGCTATGGGGAGCTGCGCCGCGATACCCTGACCTTCTCCGACGCGCTTTTTGACAGTGATCTGCCGGACGAACTGTTGGAAGCCGTAGCCGATACGCTTTCCGTGCTGAAATCCCCCACTGTGCTCCGCCAGAAGGACGGGCGCTTCTGGGCATGGGAAGGCAGCGAAAATACCCGCGGTTCCTGCCATGGTTCCTGCACGCATGTGTGGAACTATCAGCAGGCGCTTTGCCACCTTTTCCCGCGGCTGGAACGTTCCCTGCGCGAAACGGAATTTTTCGTTTCCCAAAACAAGGAAGGGCACCAGAATTTCCGTTCGCCGCTGCCGATTCAGGTAACGGACGACCATGGCTTCCACGCTGCCAGCGACGGCCAGTTGGGCGGCATCATCAAGGTTTATCGGGATTGGCGTATCAGCGGCGACGATGGCTGGCTAAAGTCACTCTTCCCCCGCGTCAAGGACAGTCTGGATTACTGCATTCGGACTTGGGATCCGGGCCGCAAGGGTGTGCTGGATCAGGCGCACCACAACACCTACGATATTGAGTTTTGGGGTGCTGACGGCATGTGTACCAGCTTTTATCTTGCTGCGCTGCAGGCGTTCTCCCTCATGTGCGACGCGCTGGGAGAGGACACTTCCGCCTATCGGGAGCTGTACCGTTCGGGCCGCGCCTATATGGAAGAACGTCTTTTCAACGGCGAATACTTTATTCAGGAGTTGAACTACCGCCCCGAGGACCTTGACTACGCCGGTGGCTTCGGCATGGAGGGCGGCTTAACGCCGGAGGTAAAAGAGCTGTTGGCCAAGGAAGGGCCGCGTTACCAGTACGGCAAAGGCTGTCTTTCCGACGGGGTGCTTGGTTTCTGGCTGGGAGAAATGAGCGGGTTAAGTCATCTGATCGACGAAGATATGCTGAAAACCAGCCTGAAAAACATCTTCGACAACAACTTCCGCGCCGATCTGTCTACCCATGCAAACCCGCAGCGGGCCGGTTATGCCGTCAAGCATGACGGCGGTCTGCTTCTGTGCACCTGGCCTCACGGAGGACGGCCCATGCTGCCCTTTGTCTACTGCGACGAAGTATGGACGGGCATCGAATATCAGGTGGCAGCACATTTGATTCTCAAAGGCTACGTCACCGAAGGAAGGACGATCCTTCGCGCCATTCGCAGCCGTTACGACGGGCGCGTCCGCAATCCGTTCGACGAATATGAGTGTGGCCACTGGTACGCGCGCTCCATGGCGGCTTACGGTCTTTTGCAGGCCTACACAGGTGTGCGGTACGATGCCGTCGAAAAAGCCCTTCACGTCCGTTCCTGCCGAAACTCCCGCAGTTTTCTTTCAACGGAACACGGCTTCGGCACGGTCACGGTACAGGGTGAGAAAGTCGACGTTCATGTGCTGCATGGTACGATCGACGTCCAGCAGATCATTTTCGAATAACAGGGAAGGCCCCGCAGCTGCGGGGCCTTTCGCTTATCAAAAAACAGAGGTGCAGACGGCACTGCTGCCGCTCCATCTCCGTGACAGTTTCAGCCTTTTTCGCGTTATATCTGTGGGCGCAGAGCGCTGTTCTTGGGCGCGTACAGGCATCATGGCCTTTTGTGATGCCCGGCAAATGAAAACATTCCTCCATGGCTGGCAGCAAACCGGCCACGGAGGAATACCATCAAATCATTTTTAACAAATCCAAGTTTTAGATATTGTTGATAATCAATGCGGCCCCCGAAACAATCAGGGCAAGAATCACCGCACGGCGAATCCAGTCCGGCGATACTTTTTTCACCGTCCAGATACCAGCTGTCAACCCGATCAGCATCATCGGCAGCAGCTGTAGCGCCCGAGCAGCGATTTCCAGATTTAGGATGCCCGTAGCGAAATACAGGGCGATACGAAACAGGTTATCCAGCGTGAACACAATGCACAGGCTGCCGCGATAGCTTTCGTTGCTGTCCGTGGCGCGGCTGACATAGGCCGCCGCTAACGCGCCTACGCCGTACATGCCGCATACCAGTCCGGCAACGATTCCCAGCAGGATCGAAGGGACTTTTCCGATAGGCTTTTTCTCCCGTTGAAGCAGCATATCCAGCGCCAGCAGAATTACCAGAACGCCAAAACCGATTTTCAGAATATGCGCGTCGCCGTATTTGAGCAGAAGCGCGCCGGGGATATCCCCGGCAAGCACCATCAGCGCCAGCGGCCCCCAAATGCGAAAGCACGCGTTCTTTCGGTCGCGCCAGGCAATCAGAGCGTTGGGCACAAAGCCTACCAGCAAATCCAACGGTGTCAGTTGAGAAATGTCCGTCCGCAAACCGGCGATCGAAGTAAAAACCAACGTATTCCCGAATCCACAAACACCTTTGACATAGTAGGCCAATACAACGGTCAGTGCGAGCAGCACGGTCATTTCTCCTTATGGTTTCTCGTCAGTCGTTCAGGCATTGGGCCAGCAGATGCACGCGTTGGGCCATATCGCTGTACTGCCACAGATTCCGGCCAAACATCAGGCCGCGGATCGGAAGATTTTTCAGGGGAGCTACCGCTCTGACAAGTTCTTCCGGTATTCCGGTCGATCAGAAGCTGAATCAGCTCAAGGCACATGACAAAGGTCAGGATGATCCCGGCGATGGGCACCACCACATTTTCAGACAGACTCTTGATCATGCTGAAGATGCTTCCGTTCCATGCCTGGGGTGTCTTACCCACGGTGGATGCCACATCGGCCACACGGATATTGATGCTGTCCAACAGCCCGGACAGATTGCTGACGATGCCGCCGACCAGCGTTCTTTCAAAGCGTACTTTAACACATTGATTATATTGCAAATTAAGTAATTCTGCAACAATTAACTGCGAGTTCACACATTTGTAATTTTTCAATGCACAATTGACAATCAGGAATCAAGAATCAAGAATCATTCTGCAAAAAATAGCGGTAGATGTTAGATTTAACAACATCAGCTAAGTTCTCAGCTAATCGGATAACCCATTCCGTTAGCAACAGAATCCACAGATTAGGTTTATCTGCTCGCTTCGCATCATCATAAATATTCACATTTCTTGCATACTAAATCGGTCTAAGTATCTGAAACAGCACAAATAGCCTACAGGGGTCTGCATGGATTTTCAAAACCACTACATTTTTTAGCTGGATCGTCCGCCGATGTTTGCAAATTTGAGAGCCAACATAAGGGAGCGCCGTTAGAAATCAGGCAAAAATGTTGGCAACCTGCAAACAGAAGCCCTGATTCTGTTAGCAAAACGGTCTCGTAGAAAAAGAAAAGCGCCCGCTTTTGTTGGCAGGCTACTGTTAGCAGCTTTTTGCTTCAAAAACGGGCTTTTTTGGCGATCCCGGCGCGATTCGAACGCGCGACGTTCCGCTTAGGAGATCGAAAAAGTGTTCGCTTTTGCTGCCCTCCAACGTGCCGCAAGTACTTGATATTACTGGGTTTCTAACGATTTCCGGACGTTCGCATTTTTCCCCCAAACTCCTCTTTTACCCTAATGCGATTAGCAGGAAATTAGCAGAGCTAATTTTGGCGGTGGGACATTTTCCCGGATCATTCGCCAAAATTAGCAAGTTGACCGAAATCACGTTTTTGAAATACCCTCAATTTACGGAAAAAAGTTCAGTATTATTAAACTTGATACCATGCTGTAATTCTGTCCATACTCTTGATGATTTCTTCGCCCACTGTAGGCTCTTGCGGTTGTGAAAAATCATGAGGGTTTGCTTGTGGATTGCATGACCTTCCGCTTTTCTTTGCATCGTCGTCCGCCAAATTTTGCAGCAATCACGGCTGCTAATCGCGCTGATGGTTAGAAATCCAATAAAACATACTATCTCCGGGGCGATGACCGGTCTCTGGCAGGCATAGCGAAACCCTTTATGTAAAGCCACTTTTCAGCCTGTTTCATCTTTATATGATTTCATCACGCCGTCCGCCGCATATGCGGAAAGCCGAAAATAATGGTTTTTCTAACGCTAGCGGACGGAATTTGCAGAATTATTAGCAATTCTCCTCCAAAATCCATCTTCTAATCAAAAAGAAACGCTGAGAAGTCCTTGTTTCAAGCCACTTTCCAGCGCCTTTCTGTTAAGGTTATCGGTAGTAGTTCGTTCGCCTAATAAGCATCAGTCAAAGGTAAAGCCTCCACCTTTGGTCATAATAATGGGGGTGTATTCAACACGGAAAACGTTTCCCTCATTAAGAGTGATAGTTCCTTCTGTATTTGTGAAGTCAAGGACGGTTTCTTTCCCTTTGTTAAATGTATTGCTTGCTTCTTGGGCATCCTGAAACACTCTGACTCTTGACGTGGTAGTACCGCTGAAGAAGATCTTGTATGTGCCAGCCGGTATTTCATCCCCAATAGTGTAGTTTCCCTTTGGAATGGTTGTACCACTGGGGACGGTATAATTGCTTCCACGGTCAGAAACATTTCCTACGCGCTCAATTTCGGCACCATTATAACGGATGCTCAGGTATTCACCTGGATAAAGGCTGATTCGCGTTTCGCCATCGCCCTTCAGGGAGCCTTCAACTCTGGGCATATCTCCGAGCCAAAGTCTGTCAATATCATATTTGTACATGGACTCATTTTCATAGACATAATAATCTGTTCTGGATACATCCTTGTCACCGTTTGCTACAAACTTAAAGGTGTAAACGCCAGCGGGGAGATCCTCACCGATTTTGTACTGTCCATATCCAAGGATCATCTTCTCTCCGCCAGGACGTTTTGCGATTTCTTCAGCAAGATCTGCCTTGATCTGGATTAGCTCTTCAAGAGAGTATCCCGAAAAATCAATCGAACCCTCCCCCAGACAAAAGCTGATGTTCCCAATCGCCAGCACAAGGGTCATTATAACTGCCAAAGCCTTTTTCATGATGATATTCTCCTTTTTCTATCGTTGTTTTACGAAAGAGCATCTTCCAATTCATCTTCAGAGTAACCAAAAGTGTAGTCTTCGTCTTTCCCGTTTGAAGCCCAGATTAACGCAGCGTCATACACGCTCAGGCTTTCACCATCATCGTCTGCATAATCATCGCCTCCACAGTAATCGCAGCAATATGTTTCACCGTCCCAGTTTCCCCAGGAGTCCAATACGCGCCTCATGCGATGGCCGCATTCAGGGCACATTGCGTATCTGCTCATGTATCATATCTCCTTCATTCAATCTTCATGGTTTTCCAAAACCGTACATCAGCCGTCTGTCCACACTCGCTGCAAGTCAGACTGTCATAGAATCCACCACTTTCAAGTCGTTCGTAATCAGGCGAGTGAACAATTGATCTGACAGTTGATTTTCTCATACAATAGGGACAAAAGTATGTGTATTCCATCTCGGCCTGTTGCACGCTTTGCGAGATGATCTGATAGCTCAGGCCTGGCATCTGTTTGTGTCCCGACATATATTCTCACCCTCAAACGACATCTCCGCCAACTGTAATGTAACTGTTTGCCCGAGTAAATTCCTGTATCTTTTCGTAGCCCCACTTTCCAAGCCGATAGGCTCCATATGCATCTGCACCAACGAGCAAGGTTTGTCCAACGCCTACAATCCAGCCAGCTCGGAAAACAGCACCAATTCCCGCCAGTTCACTGCCTTTGCCCACCTGTTTCAGAAAGTGGGCCATCTGTGCACCACTCATTTCGATCCCTCCTGCGTTTTCAATCTTGAGCGGATTGATCTTCCGTTCACCATAACGATATCATGCAGGAAATCAATTCTGGATTTACTGGTGCAATCAAAAAAGACGCCGCGTTCATGCAACGTCTCCTGATGAGATTTCTTTCTTACCTTCCATGATAGGTAATCACAATCGGTACGTCCGGCATATAGATCTTTCCACCAGACATGATGGTGCTCCCATTGATCGTAATTTTATCAATCTTGTCACTGCTAACCAACGCGGTCAGCAAGTTCAAATCATGAAGATTAACGCTGGAAATGTTTTTGAATCCCGCAGACCGAAGAGAATCCTCAACGGCAAAGTACTTCTTTTCCGAAAACGGTGTGAGTCCATTCGGAAATTTGATTCCCCCCTGTTTCTCGATGATTTTTTCGTTTTCTTTCTCAGGGAGCCATTTGAATATCAGATAGGCTCCGCCGCCAATAATCGGACCTCCAATGTAGAACAGCATCAGAAAACCGCTGGTAAAGCCTTCCGAGGAGCCGGCAATCTTGGAAATGATGATTCCTAGAAGAATAAGAGAAATGATCAGCCAAATAACAGTCAAAACCTTTCTCAGATTCCGACCATGAATTTCCCGTTGCTCTTGAAGCTCCAGCTCCTTTAGCTTGATCAGTCGCTCTGTTTCTGCCTTCTGAATACCAGCCTCATCCACCTGTCGGAACACATATTCGTTCTCATTGCTGATCAAGACTTTAGCACCGCAATAAGTACAGAATGCCTGCGTCCTATTTTCTTCGATGGAAAGGGTCTGACCGCAATCTGGGCATTTCACAGAAATCAGCTTATACGCCAAAGTGATCACCTTCTGTCAGGAACATAGACTATCGGTTTCGTTCTTTTTCGGCCTTGTCCCTGATTTCTTCCGGACATAATGGCAATTTCCATTCATATGGTGAATCATGCACTCTTTTCTCCGCTTCAATGAAAGCATCTTCCGCTTTGATATATTCTCCAGCCATGTCGTAGATTCTGCCAAGGAAAATGTAAGCATCAAATATCGTCTCACGGTATCGGAGCGCTTCAGGATGCTTCCCACACAAATCAATAGCTTCTATAACAGCATCTTCTGCATTCTTGAACTGTTCCAGCTCTATCAGAATCGGTGCAACTTCTTCAATCAGATGCTCAGCAATTGCCAGATCTGAGTCTGGAGCAGCATAAGCGATAGCGTTTGCAGCCTCCAGTTGCTGCAGTGCCTGCTCTGTACAGCCATCCATGGCATAGCACATTGCTGCGTTACAGGCATATCGATATCTTTCATAATCCAAAGCTTCAGTGCATTGAGGCACGATAGTACCTGCTTCCTGAACGAGCTTCCGCACCTGCTTCTGATCCATTTCTGCGCTCATCAGCGTCCGAGCTTTATCCAGGAGGCACGCAGCCAATTGCTTCTTTGCTTCAGGATGTTTTGAAAGCCTTGCAGCTGCAATCGCTTTGTCCTCATGACTGATACATTTTTTCTGATCACGGTTGGCGTTATGGAGGATAATGGCCATTGCTCTGTGATAAGCTGATAGGTAGTATGCACTTGGATGCTTGAGAAGATATTTTTTCATTTCATGCAGAATATCTATGGCATCATCGGGAATGTAAAGCCGTGCTCGATAATAGGCGGCAGTCTCATACAACCGAAGAATACAGTCATCATCAAGGTACACGGGGTTCTTTAATAAATCCAACATGCGGAAAAGAGCTAATGCATCTTGATCTACCGGAGCATCCATTAACCAGCGATACAAAAGCCTCTGAGATGCTTCTGTGATTTCATCATAATTGGTAATTACCTGATCAGCAAGCCGGAGCATACCATAAAACTCATCCGGGTTTTCCGGGAATTGTCGGCTAGTATCGTGCCGTTTACCAGCAGGCAAGAGTACACCGTACATTTTCATCATCAGCTTGTCTGCGCCATGTACTGTCTCCGGTGTCCACGGCCAGGAACGGACATACTCCTGCATCATAGGATGAAGATACAGCAAGCTGCCATCTCTTTTAAGCCAGCCGGTGGTTTCAAGCTCGTTTACGAGGTCAAGATTTGTGCTCCCGGTCAGCTGCTTGAACAATCCGCCGTCAATGCCTGGCACATTGAAGAGGGAAAGGAGTTTCATGCAGCATTTATCCAGCTCCAAAAACTGATCTATTTCAACCAGCTTATCCAGGATTCTCAGCAATGTTTCGTGATATGCCGTTTGATCATGGATGTAGTCTATTTTCTCCGTTGGCAACTCTGAAAGTCCGATGCCTGCTATCATTGCCTCAGCGGATTCCAAATCTAGATAGCTTTTGGCAATCTGTCGTGCAATCAGTTCTGTCAGAAGCGTATGGCGGTCAATGGTAGCGATAATTGTTTCAAAGCATTCCATATTCCTCTGAATGCTGAGATCGCACAGTGAGAAGTGCTCAAACATTTGAGCCAGTTCAGTTTCTTCCATTTCGCCAATCTGGATCGCCGGAAACAAGCCTTCAGGCAAACGGTCACGGGAAATCAGCAGAATAGTAACACCAATAGACGAAAGCATCTGAATCTGATCGAGGTGAGCCGCGTCGAAATTATCAAGTACAACCAGGATATGCTGTGTTTTAGCCAGCATCCCCATTGCCTGTAGCTTTCTATGGCAGTACTCTTCACCTGTCTCTTCCTTGATCCGGGATACTGTATTGATTTGCACCTGCGTATCGTCTGCAATCAGCGCACTCAGATTTACTTGATAATATAGCCAAAGAATGGCATCCCATTTGCTATGGTTTTCTGCTATATATTGCTTGACCAGCGTACTTTTACCAATACCGCCCATCCCATACAAACTGCAAACGTGGCCAACATTCTCGTCAAGGAAGTTTGCCAGATCGAGCAATTCCATTTTCCGTCCATAAAAGGCAGTACTGGGCTGGATTGAAGTTGACCGGATCCATGGTTTCGTTTCATCAGAGAATGTAAGTATTGTTTGAAGCTGTTGGATGGCCTCACCGGCATCCTGATATCGGTCTCCATAATAGCTGGCGAGTGTTTTATGGAAGAAGACAGTCAGCTCACGGAAAAGACGGTCTTGATAGTTTCCCCGAGCATACACAATAGACGAAAAATCGTATTCAGCGTATTCTTCGCAGTCAAAGGCATTGGGCGTTCTATGCCACAGGGCTTCAAATAGTACTGCACCAAGACTATACATGTCAGAATGCCTGCCAATCTGACGAAGCTTCCCGGTCTGCTGCTCCAAAGGCGCATATCCTTTGGTGTAGGATGTACGGAGCGCTGATGCATTATTGCTGTGCACAGCATTCTCCAAATCTTCCATGCTGATCATGGAGTCAAAATCGAACAGCTGAACAAGATCCAAACTGTCTTTGATTGTCAGGATATTCTCTGGCTTCAGATCGAGATACAGGTAACCTGCGTCATGGATGTTTTTCAGTGCTTTGGCTGTGCTCAATACCAGAGCAATACAGTCATGCAGAGTTTCAACCTTCGCATCCGCAAAGGTTTGGCCGTTTAGCCAGGTGGAAACAATATAAATGGTTCCATTATTTTCATACAGATTCGAAGTGTTAGCGACCGTATTGGTCTGGTCAGAGGTCATGAACAGCTCATGGTTTTTCTGATAAGCCTCTACGAGTCGGCTTTTTGCAGCCTCAAAAGCTGCGATATCTTTCTCTCCTGCATGAAGCGACCCATCTTCTTCTCTGATGAGCCGCGTGGAATGAGGGTAGCACTCCTTGATTCGCACAAGCTTGTCGTTACCCAGATTATCTGTGGCGGAAGCATCGTACACAATGCAGGAACCACCACGCCCAATTTCATGGCGCACGAAATACTCCGTGTACCCGGTTCGGGTGCGCAGCTTCAATGCTGTGCCGGGGGTTAGCGCCTTTCTTCCGTCCATGTTTCTCCCTCCCTTGAATGTCTTCAAGGGCATCTTACCTCAAACCGTCTGCGATTTGGATTTACAGGTGTTCCTCCAATGCTGTCGCCAGCAGTTCATTCCAGATGAACCGAAAGACATACAGCGGCTCTTCACTCTTGGAAGCAAATAAGAAGATCCAGTCATAAGGATTACCGACATACAGTTCCGGATAGCCAGCATCCATCAGATGTTGATTCATGCTTGTCAGGCATCGCTTCGCGTCCACGGGTTTAGCCTCGTAACTTCCTTCTTTTACCGCTTTCTGCGCCCAGAAAGTGTAGAATGTTAGAAGCACCAGCCACTTTCGCACCCGTTCATAAGAAACATGTTCTCCTCGCAAGATTTTGTCGATACCCTGCCTGTCCGGGAATGAGTCTTGGGCATCATCATGCAGTTTCTTCAGAATCGGCCTGATGGAGCGCTCTGCTTTTAGCTGTTTCACATCATCTTTATCCAGCTGGAGAATCGCAAGGTAGGCATCCCAGGGCTTCACACCCGTATTTCCAGAGCGAAGTTTGCTTTTTTCACCGGTAGCTGCATCATCAAGAATAGAAGGCAGCTTTTCCCGCTCCTGCATCAACAATCCGCCATTCCCAGCCGCCAATGCCCACAGGCGGCGGATCCTTTCGTAAGCAGTCACGTTGCTGTCAGAAAACTTGTCAATGTTCTCTGTCAGGTATGTGACCAGTTCTTCTTTTGTTTCCAGATCATTCAGCTCTGCGATAATGGAACCGGTATACACAACATCGCCGCTCTTCTGCCTTCTTTTTGATAGCGGCACACGTGTCTGTATATCAAGGGCTTCGGCATAGGATAGACCATTGTTCAGGCAGAAATAGTAAACTGCCTCCTGTACCTGATGACAATTGAAGCTGCGCTCCTTGGCATAGTACCGCCGGAAGAATTCATCAGTTTCTCCGCCATCCAGGCCAAAGGCAAAGCAAATCAGAAATGCAGTGTCGCGTTTAATTGGTTGCCCAGCTGTAAACCACTCTCGGAGTTCTCTCGGCGGTGTCATATTTGCCTTCTCAAAGGCCGTTTTGATATACTTCACCTTCGCGTCCACATCAGTAAAGTCACCGTCAAAACCACGCTCCGATATAAACTCAGTGATTGCATCGGAGAAAGGCCGAAAGAGCTGCACCACTTGGAGCAGCTCTTCAATGAAATTGTCGTCCTCCCATGAAATTGTCTCCAGAGGTTTCTGGAGGAGAGTGGTGTATGCTGGCATGACGTATCTCCTTATCCTTGTTGTTCTTGAGGGAACAAGTACATCGATAAAGAATCAGCAATCAACTCTTCAGAATCATTTGGGCCATAACTGAAGACGGCACCGTCTGCTTTTTGAATAACAAGAAAGTGATCAAAAAGCATTTCTTCAATTACATAAGCATCATTCGGAAAGCTTTTATAGAAGCTTCGTGCACGCTGAGTCACAGCGATAACGCTTAGTCTCTCACTGGAGCAAATACCGGTCAACTCTTTTCCACAGAATGTTGCTGCTCCAAAGGTGCTGAGGTACTCTTTATAATCTTCCGAAAATTTCAATTTCAGCTCATTCTCGGCGTCTGCAATTTGCTCCTTGGAGGCTGCACCAAGGGACGCATAATCTTCGGCTTCTTGAATCTTTTTGATCATTTCAAGCATCTTTACTTTCCTCCTGATAGGATTTTGGCCATTGTCTTCCAAAACTCTGGTTTTCTTACTTCATCGAATGCCTTTCTGTCTATTTCTGATTTTTCTACATATCCATGCAGAATTGCTGCATCATGCTCCTTGGACGTTAATATAGCAAGTGAGCCATTGTTCTTCTGACCGATATGGTGGAGCTCGAAAGGTTTTCCGGTCGAATCCAAGGGAGGTTTACCATTAAACATTCTTTCAAGGTTCGACCTGCCAAATTCATCAACCCTACTTAAGTCGATATCTGATCTTACAAGTGCAAGCTGTCCATTGATCATGCGTGATTGGAGCCCTGCATTTTTGAATACCAAATACTCGTCATAAGAATGAAATTGTTTGATGATATTCAGCGGATATCCAGTTTCTTTCTGAATCATGGCTGCCTGCTTCATGGTAAGACCATTCTCGACGGTTTTACCAAGACGTGTTGCTCTAAAAAGTCCCCAAGTTTCCGAGGCAGCTCCTGTGATAGCGCCTGATATCGCACCCCATTTATATCCTTCACTTGCGCCTAATGCGCCAGCCTTTAAAGCTTCGCTCAAATCACCGGTTTCATAGCCTTTTATGACCGCCGCTGAAACCCCACTAATAAGGGTTCCAGACAGTGCACATGTTGCCGCTGTTTTTGCTGCAACAGCAAATATCATACTAACGGCTGGGGCAGTTCCAAGTCCACCGGTTACAGCGGATACAGTCACGCATACGAGTATAACGCCAGTTCCTACTGCCACGTTTTTCAGTAGTTGCTCGTATGTCGTATCTTTAACGACCTGAAGTGGCGCTACAGTAGTCTGGCCGTTGTCGTCCACTGTAAATACATATCTTGTTCCCTGGAAGTATTCATCCAAGCCAGATAGAGAGTAGCCGAAGAATACATTCTTTTGTGAATTATAGGCCAGTTCAGTTAAGTATTCTTGAGAGACATAAACAGCTGAAACGTCTTCGATAAAAAACTCATCTGAATTCAAATCGGTCACAAGCTGGCTGTAAACTGTATCTTCAATATACGGGAGAAGATTTTCATCAGACATGCCGGTGAACTTGATGTCTTGTTCCCAATTGATTTCGGTAGGAGAAGCAACAGAACTCTCAGTAAAACCAGAAATCGATAATGACAACAGGGAGAGGCAGAGAATAACAGAAAGAATTCGTTTCACTTCTTTTCCTCCTTACTGCTACGCTTCTTAGAAAAACCAATCACAGCTATAACAAGTGCCACAACGACGGCACAGACTATAACAATCACAATGGGCGAATTCTGTGCACCGTTTGATTCATCCACGGATTTATTACCTGAGCTGACTGGTTCAGTCAATGGTGCTTTAGTTGGTTCAGCCGTAGTAGTTGGCTCATTGGGATTCGGCATAGAGATAGACCCATCTTCGTATATTGTTGCGCCATGCTCGACCATTCGCTGTATTTCTGGAATCGAATAGTTGGAGTTAGCATATGCTGCCAAAATCCGGTTTGTACCCACATAAATCTTCTTAGTGGTTTCTATTCCTGTATATTGGTTCTTTGCCGTGATTGTGTAGATACCTTCATCTGTGTAGCGATCACCATCTTTGGCCGTTGTGTTGAATCGGGTATCCTCAGTTAAGCCATCTGCACCTTCCATCCATACTTCTTTTTTGATATACAGATTTAGATAGCGAGAATTCGCCAGGTCAAGGCTAAATCCGTTTTCAGTTACCGAACTATTTGTGAGCTCAGCCCCGGTTGCTATATCGAAGGGATAGACCATACAATTCGCATTTCTGACCGAAAACTTAAAGAATATCCGATAGTGATGCGTCTGTGGTATCAGCTGACTCTTAGTCACTTCATAGTCAAGAGCTACCTCATAATCTCCTTCCTCAAAAAGCTGCACGCGGGTATTGGCACCCATCATAGTATTTGCCAGAAGATAATCGTAATACATGACTGGATCATGCTTTACGTTTTCATAATCGGTATATCTGATGATAAGCATACCTTTTCCGAAATTGGTCATAGGTGTTTGAAAATACCGATCATGCCCATCATTGTCAGATGTAATTGTAAGGCCGCCATCGTTATTCAAAGCACTGATATTCTGTGTGAGGTTAAACCATAGCGTCACAACATCCCCGGCATTTTTCAGGAAGACTACATTTTCTTTACTGCCAACGGAGCTTGTAAAACCGCTTACAAAGAAGTTCCCGAGCTTCCAACCATAGTGAAGATCTCCCTTACTGATCTCCTTTTCTCCAGAATAGCTAGCGAAATCAGAAACAAGAGTCGTTTCTCCAAGAGAGTAGCGCTTCGTATTTGATGCCAGCGGTTCAATATGTTCATTCTTATCTACAACGTAGAACTCATATACTTCTGCGATACGCTTGTACTCAATTTCATCTTTAGGGATAACCAATACTACCGTTGAAGTCCCGACCTTTTGAGCCAGCTCATAAACAACAACAAGGCGATAATAACAGCCATTGATCATCTCAATATCTGTTGTCTCATATAGCACTCCGTTCTGAACGGGGGTGTTTTTAAATGCATTTGTCTGAACCGAAACATTATACCAATTTATGTGGTCCATGGACTTTTGCAAAATGATAGCACCTTTTTGGATGTTGTTATCTATTTTGAAAACATCAATCGACGTTGTATTGTCATCAACCAAATGCCATTCTTCATCTGAAGCGCCAAGGAGTTCATCGGAATATGTGTATTGAATTGATACATGTCCTTCTGGAACGCTATATGAAGCAACACCGTTTTTAGTCTCATGTTCTGCAGTAAGATCAACACCTGAGATGCTGAACGAACCATATGTTTGTGCGCCAGTAGAGCTTACAGCTTCTCCGTCGGAAGAAAATTTGTAAGCATTATCCTGGGCGAAGGTGTAAACTTTACCTTCAACTTGTTCAGTATTGCCGACAACGCTTAATGGCTGGACGGTTTCTGCAACTGCTGCCGATGTGGAACTCGCTGAGGCATTTTTATTTGCTACATTGCAGCCAGTTAGCAGCATCATCAGCATTGACAGTACAATTGCCTTCGCTCCTACCTTTTTATTCATTATTAGTATTAGTACCTCTTTATACGTTTGAGTTAAGCCTCTATGGTTCAGTCAACCAGATACAAGTATTCTTTGTCGAACATAATAGCTTGGGTCTCATTGCATACTGTTTTGACATTGCGAATGCTATCAACAAACAATTCGCTCCCAGTTTCTTGCTTTGTCTCAAACTCAGCAACCAGTTTGGCTATTCTCTCTTCTTTTCCTTTGAGTAGTTGCTCACCGCCGTCTTTAAGCCATTCATCTACCGGCCCTTTGTTTAGTAATGGCGACGAACCAATCAGATTACCAAGGAATTTTCCCGCCTGACCAACTGCGTCCTGAACTTTCATTTGTACAGAATCACCGGATACCTTTGCTATGTAATCACGACATTTCTCAAATTGATCCTGATAATATGTCTGATAATCCCTAACTCTCTGGGCAACTGAATTCAAATACTCTTCAGTGAAATTCCCTAAAAGCATTACTTCAAGGTATGATGAGAAAGAAAACAGATACAAGGCCATGCTGTAATCATGAAAATTGTCAGCTATTTTGTTCATAGTATCTCGAATTGCTTGATCGAGAAAAACCGGAGGTAAACCTTTGATCTTGTCGGCAATCTGCTTCTGGTAAAAAATGATGTTCTGCTCAGCACTTTGCTTGATATCGAGCGCTTTCATATGATAATTGCTACGATACTGATCATTGTCCCAGTTGTATTTATACTTGTCCAAAATATCTGAGAGCATGTTCAGGTCGCCCTGCAGCTTAGCTTTCTTGTCTTCTTGCAAAAATGATAAAATGTCCTGCTGTGTTTTTTGAATAGCATCAAGCTTCTGATTGACTTGAACCATCATAACCGCCATAGCCATCATCATGGGATTGATTGGCATAACAGAATTTGCCGTCACAGTTTGAGGCCCGAGCTTAACCAATTTGGCCATGGTGTTTTTCCCGGTGGCAAGATCCTTAAACGAACCAGCGAAAATGCCAGGTGTGCTCTTCGCAAATTGACGTAATGCCTCTCCTCCAAGGTTGTTGATCGGCATATAGCCAAAGCCATCCATGGTTACGGTTTGTGCAACTGTCCTTAAAGCAGGAGAAAGCTGGGCAAAAACGCCACCCAATGTCGCGATTTCACCCAGTGGAATTTTTTTGTATTCACTTAAATGAGATGCTTTTTCAGCAATTGCTTTCTCGATGTCAGATGTCTCTTGCGGAAGCACTGCTTTCGGTACTTCACTTAAAGCTTTTTCTCTTGATTGGTCCTGCCCTCGTCCTAATAGCTTATCGAAAATTCCCATCTTCGTACCCTCCATGAGCTCAGTTCTAGATAATTCCGTAGCCCTTTGGCTCCGTTTATGATTCTATCCCATCCCATTGGCTATTTGGATTTATTGGTGTATCGGCTTAGCCGAGTATTCTGCTCTAAGTATCCTGTCCTGCAAACTCTTCGAATGCTGCCTCGCTGCCTCTTTGACTGCATCAAGGGATATAACAGGCCATTTTTAAGTATACCATAATATGCCCATAGAAGCCAGTACAAATTCCTTCAAAGCGCTTATTTTTAAGGGCTGGAGCGTTTGCACACCATTCGGGATAATAGTGGCAAGCAATGCAATCAGGCCCGAATTGCACAATGCTTGTTGGTAGGCTCCGCCCCCAAGCCCCTGAAAACCAGAGCTTACGCTCTGTGGTTGTGTCGTTTTCCTGCGTCATCCGACCTCTTTGCTTCGCCCCAAATGCAAAAAAAGAAAGGCCCCTGAGCCAGTTTCCTGCGTAAAAGCAGGCCTGACACAGGGGCCATGTTATCGTTCTTGATGCTCTTCCCGGCGAAAATCTTTCTCTTCTGGCAGGTAGTCGCGTTCCAGAACATCGAAATTATACTTGATATGGTTCAGAGTTGTGAACTGAGGTTTCAGTTCTTCCAAGGCGGCATCATCGTTTCCTTTCTCCTTCTTCAGGGCATCGTATTCAGCAGAAAGCTCCTTCAGCGTCGGCATCTTTCCATCAACAGAGGAATAGAAAGCCTGCGCTTTTTTGTGTGCTTCGATATCTTTTCGATGCTCATTGTAGAATTTTGGAGACCAGCCGGAAGCTTTATACTGCGCGTAAACATCTTTCGTCCGACGGTAATCGCGAATTGCCTGCCGCAGTTCGTTGATCTCTTTCGTTCGGTTTTGCTTCTCACGAATGGCGGCATGAAGCGCGTTTCGCTCCGAGCGCAATACGTTAATCTGATCTTCCAGTTCCTTGATAGATCCGATGTTATGCTCTTTCAGGAAAATGATCGACTGGGCTTTAGCGTCA
>ERZ827458.805-NODE-805-length-33696-cov-11.959038_pt1 | contig 33696 bp, 24 predicted proteins | sample MGYA00519706_ERZ827458 | MGnify/ENA primary metagenome ERZ827458 (study PRJEB31778, sample SAMEA3449309) | human gut metagenome | biome: human gut; feature: human-associated habitat; material: faeces | place: United Kingdom | collected 2010/2012 ...
CAGTCCGAAGCCCGCGCCCCGTAGGGGAGCGGGCCGCAGAGCGCTGTTCGCGGGCAATAACGGCCAATCAGTTTTTTTCGACAGTCTGAGGCGCGGAAATACACGCGCCTTTTCTTTATTCAACAGCGCTTTGCAGCCCAAGTGGCCTCATAAAGCGCTACAGAAATTCACCTCATGAAACATGTCATCCCATCCCAAGGCAATCACACTCCCCATCATTACCGCATTTCATCGCTCCATTACTCCAACGGAGTCTCCCACTTTCCCTCCTATCAAAAACCCCGGTGCGGCTTCATATCCGCACCGGGGTTTTCCATGTGTTCATTAGATATTGCAGGGAATGGCGCTGGAGGAGAACAAAATCTGCTGAGTCTGCTGGCCCGCAATGCCGTCCATTTCCAGTCCGTGCACCTGCTGGAAGGTGAGCACCGCGTTGGTGGTGGCGGTGTCGTAGGTGCCGGTAATGTCGCCGTCGTAGTACTTCAGCTCGTACAGCGCGTACTGCAGCTGCTTTACCTTGCTGCCGGTGTCGCCCTGCTGCAGCTTGGAGTAGCTGCCGCTGGCGGAAGTGCCGCCGTAGAGCAGGCGCTGGGTGGTGGGGCCGGCCATGCCGGTGACCCGCAGGCCCATGGCCTTCTGGAAGTCCTTCACCGCCTGCTCGGTGCCGCTGCCGTAGCTGCCGTCATAATCGCCGTTGTAGTAGCCCTTGGCGGACAACGCGCTCTGCACAGCCTTTACATTGGAGCTGTTGGAACCGGAGGTGGAGGAAATGGTCGTGTAACCATTGCTGGAAGCCTTCGCGCCGTAGCTGGCCGGGCTGGTACTGCTGCCGGAAGAGCTGCCGCCGCTCGAGCTGGAACCGCCGTTGATAGCGGCATAAATAGCGTTTTGAGTCGCTTTGCCCGCGATGCCGTCCGCCGTCAGGCCGTTGGCTTGTTGGAAAGCAGTGACCGCCGCCGTAGTGCCGGAGCCATAATCGCCGTCCACCGAGCCACTGTAGTAGCCAAGCGTTTTCAGCTGCTGCTGCAGGGCGCGTACCGCGCTGCCGTTGGTGCCGGGGCGAATGGATCCAAGATTGGCTACTACGCTGCTAGCCTTCTTCGCGGAGGAAGAATACAGCTTGGTCAGGGTCGTTGGCCCGGCCACACCGTCGTCATAAATGCTGTTGCGCTTCTGGAAGGCCTTCACAGCCGCTTCGGTGGTCTCGCCAAACTCGCCGTCCGCCGTGCCGGTCAGATAGCCCAGCACGATCAGCCGGTTCTGCAAAATCTTCACCTGCTTGCCGGAGGAGCCGATCTGCAGGTACACATCCGTCCGGCCGTTGGTGTAGCTGGAGGATGTGGAGCTGCTGGAAGAACCGGAACTACTGGAACTGCTGGAAGACGAACTGCTGCTGTTGGTGGCAGAGGCCTTCACGGCGTTCTTGGAATACAGCGCCGTCTGGGTGTTCTTGCCCGCCTTGCCGTCCGCCGTCAGCTTGTTGGCCCGCTGGAAAGCCTTCACGGCTTCCGCCGTGCCAGCGCCGTACTTGCCGTCCACCGAGCCCTTGTAGTAGCCCAGCTCCTTCAACCGCTGCTGCAGCGTCTTGACCTCCGAACCGGAGGAGCCTTCCTTCAGCGTGGAGGAAGCGGCGGCGGAAGAGGTCGTGGGCTTGGGCGTAGCCGTCGCGGAGGCCGAAGAAGGCCGCGGCGTGGCGGTGGTCAGGCCCACGGTGATGGTGCCGCCGGAGGGCGTGCTGGTAGCGGTCACGCCCGACGCATCGGTGCTGCTGGCGGGCGGATTGGTGGCGTTATCATCGCCAAAAGTCCACGCCGACCAGTCCATCTGCTGCCCGCTGGACGAAGTAGGAGCGGGCGTAGGCGTGTTGGTCGGGGCAGGGGTGTCGGTAATAACCGTCTGGAAATCCTGCTTTCCGCTGTTATCCAGAGCGTTGCCCGCATCCACCACACGGTCAGGCTCCATATAGCAGGCCGTCATCAGCGCACAGGCGACGATCAGGATCAGCGCCAGCGCCAGGCGTTTCGCGGCGGACGCTCCCCCTTTGCGGTTATCGCTGCGGAATTGCTTCATTTTATCCACACCTTTCATTGGGCGGTTCTGAAATGTTACAATCTTGTAACGAAACAGCAGTGGAATACCACTACAGTCTCAATGGGATTATACCGTCAAAACCCAACTAAATCAATACCCAATATTCTTGTAACAATCATAGAAACGAATGGGATTCCGTTTTTCATGCAGGAAAGTGAAATATTTTTGTCACATTTTAGCATTCCGGCACCGTCACTGACTGATCCAGTCGAAGAGAATATAACGCGCATTCCCGCACCGGATAAGGGGTGGCCTTTTCCAGCGCCTGCCGGTATAGCGTCATCTGACGGCGATAACGGGGAATCAGCTCCTCCGCGTTTTCCACATGGTCAGTCTTGTAATCCGCCAGCACCCAGCCGCCGTCCTCCCAAAAGCACAGGTCGATCACGCCCTGTACGATGGTGTCAAAGGGTTCAGTGATATGCAGATTGAAATTCCACTCCCGGCGGACGTTTGTCGAACGCAGCATCCGCTGACCCAGCGTCGAAAGGAAAAACTTTTCCACATGGGCCAGAGGAATCAGCGCCGCTTCCTCGGCCGTCAGCACTCCGCGTACCACCAGTGAAGCCGTTTCTTCCTTTATATAAGCGTACAGCTCACCGCAGTGCGCTCGAACGCCGTCCAGCGGCAGCAGCCCCAGCAGTTTGTGGGTCAGCGTGCCCCGCAGCGCCCCTGCGTTTTCCACAGGGGTTGTGAGAAACGCCGGCTCCTGTGCAATGGCGCTGAGCAGTCTTGGCCGCTGCACCGTCAGGGGAATGCGTTTGCTTTCGGCGGTCTCGATCTCCTCTTCATCTGCGGACTGGGGCTGTCCCTGCTCCATAGCGCGGCACAGCGCCGTCACGCCCAGCTTCAAGGGCAAATGTTCATATTCCGGCAAGGGGGAAAGAGGGTCGCCCAAGCTGGGCATCTGGGCATCCTGCTTCGATGGCCACAATTTTTCCAAATCGGGCACTTCATTAGAGGAATCCTCCTCTTTTTCCATATCCTGTGGACTCTTTTCCGCAGGGATGTGGAAAACTACCCTCCAAGGGGCACTTTTATGTGGAAAACCTGTGGAATTGTCGAAAAGCTCTGGTTGACCACAGGTTTCCCATAAGAATGATGTGGGAAACTCATCGCCCACCTGCTGGTTCAATTCATCCCATGGCTTGATAGACTGGATCAGCCAATCCAGATAGCAGGCTGCGGAACGGACAGCCGCCAAATCGTTGATTTCAAAGGGTTTGCGAAACACGTTTTCCAGAATCGATTCTAAAGCATTTTTTTCGTCCGTAGACGAACCAATCATCACTAAACGATTTTTCGGCCGTGTCATCGCCACGTACAGAAGACGGGCTTTTTCGGCCCGTTCCTCCGCGCCGAGACAGAGCTGAATCCCGCTCTGCATAAGGGTTTGCCGCTTTGTGCGCTTTTCCTCATTCATATACAGAAGGGAAACGCCCAGCCGGTCGTGCAGACTGATGGTCCTGGTCTGCCGCTTGCGGCTCAGACCCGTCCCCATCCCCATCACATACACCGTGGGAAATTCCAGTCCCTTGGATTTATGGATGGTCATGATGCGCACCACGTCCTCCCACGGGTTGACCACCGTAGGCGAGCTGCTGTCGCCCACCTCCCGCTCCCGGATGGAGTCCAGAAATCCGCCGAGCCCCTCCTGATGAAGCTGGAAGTACTCCTCCAATTTCAGACAGAGCATCCGCAGGTTCGCCTGCCGCAGCCGTCCGCCGGGCTGCGCGCCGTAGTGGGCATACAAGCCTGTGCGCATGAGTGCATCCCAAAGATATTCCTGAGGGCTCATGTGCCGAAACAGGAACCGTTCCTCTTCCAGCCGGGTCAGCACCGCCCGGCAGCGCTCCTGCATGGGGTCGCCCCGCAAGTCCGCCGTACCCTGCACCGCGTCATAGAAGCCGGGCGCGTCCGGGAAGTTCAGCCGGATATGGGCCAGCTCCTGCTCACCGAAATCGAACAGCGGGCTGCGCATCACAGAAAGCAGGGACGTGTCGTTCCGGGGGTTATCCAGCAACATGAGCAGCTGCACCGCCTGAATAGATTCCTCCCCCGCAAGCGGGCTTTGCCCCGCGTCGGAATATACGGGGATCTGATGGGCGGTCAGCACCGCCTCCACCTGATCGGCCACGCCCTTGCTGACGGGGAGCAGAATAGCGATATCCCGATAGTGGAGCACGCCGCCCTCTCCTCCGGGCACGGACTTGCCCACCGTGTCCAGAATATCCCGGGCGATCCACTCGGCCTCGGTCTTAGGGGCTTCCTTGGTCTTGCCCACCTGACACAGATGCAGCTCGGTCATGGGGTCGTTCTCCGACGGCACGCCGGGATAGAGCATGGCACTGCGGTCGTAATCGATCTCCGTCACCCGGCGGTCCATCACGTGCAGGAAGGTACGGTTCACCGCGTCCAGCACGCCCTCTCGGCTGCGGAAATTTCGGTTGAGGATGATCTTGCGTTTCTCGGCATTTTCCTCCGCGGAGAAGGTTTCCAGCTTGTGCAGAAACAGCCCCGGCTCCGCCTGACGGAACCGGTAAATGCTCTGTTTCACATCACCGACGTAGAAATACAGCTGAGGAAGCTTTTCGTCCTCCTCCGGCGGACGCTTGAGCCCGTTGAGGATGCTCTCCTGAATGGCGCTCACGTCCTGATATTCATCCACGAATACCGCGTCGAACCGGGCGGATTCCAGCTTTTTCAGCTCCGGGTCGCTGAGCACGCCCAGCGTGAAATGCTCCAGATCGTTAAAGTCCAGCGTGGACGCGTCGGTCTTTTTCTGCTGATAGGTCAGGTGAAAGGTTTCCATGGCCCGGTACAGACCCCGCAGGGCCGGAACCATGGCGTTCATATCGTCCACCGCCGTTTCCAGCCGAATGGGCAAAAGTGCCTTCAGGGACTGGATACTGTCCTTGTAGCTCTGGCGCAGGTTCTTGTACCGCTCGACAATGCGCACCTCGTCCCCGGTGACGGGCTTGACCCGGGCAATGGTGACGAACCGGCACTGCTGCAGCCCCGCCACCATGGAGGAAAAGCCCTCCCGCATTCGTTCCGACAGGGTGTTCAGCGTGTCCAGATCGGCTTCGATGGTTCGGTTCAGCCCTTCGGGGAAGCAGCTTTCCTCCGACAGGCGGCGGCTTTCGTCCCAGACCCGCATCACGCCTTCCAGCATCAGCGAACCTTCCCGAAGAAAGACCTGCGCCAGCGAGTCGTTTTCCAAATTGTCCAGCGTCCACGTTTTTTCCGTCTGCTCCTTCAGCCATCCCAACGGGTCGGGCCGGGACAGCAGGAACGCATACACCTGCTCCATCACCTGTACCAGCTGCTTTTCCGGCAGCTTGTGAAGCAGCGCTGCCAGCTCCTCCTCGGTTTTGGCGCGGGTGTACAGGGCTTCCAGCGTTTCCTCCTGCGCGTCCCGGTACAGGCTTTGCAGCGTGCGCTCGTCCCCCAGCCGGAATTGGGGGTCGATCCGGCAGAAGCGAAAGTGCTCCCGGATGACCTTCTGGCAATAGGAATGAATGGTGGAAATTTGGGACTGCCCCACCAGCTCCGCCTGACGGGCCATGGCGGGGTCGCTGAGCGCCGCGTCTCGCATGGCGGTCTCCAGCCGGTCCCGCAGCTCGGCGGCGGCGGCGCGGGTATAGGTCACCACCAGCACCCGGTCGATGGAATAGCCCTCGTCCCGGATTAGGTGAAGAATACGCCGCACCAGTACGGCGGTCTTGCCGCTGCCCGCCGCGGCGGATACCAGCAGCTCTCGGTTTTTCGCGTCGATGGCGCTTTGCTGTTCAGGGGTAAAATTCATTCCGGCTCCGTCCTTCCGAATGACGATAAAACTTTCCCCTTCATTGTAGCGCAAACCGCCCATGGGGGCAATGAGAAATCATATTGCCCGGCTTCCTCCCTTGCCAAAATGCCCCGGTTAGGATAAAATCATGACGAGAACTTTTAAATTGCTTCCCGCTCATCATCAGGAAAGAAGGAACGCACATGACCATCGGCGCATTGGAAGCCGGCGGCACCAAAATGGTGTTGGCCGCCTTTGACGAGACCGGCAAGGAACTGGAACGAATGACCATCCCCACCGAAGAACCGGCGGTGACCATGCCGCCCATGCAGCAGTTTTTCGACCGCTGGAAGATCGACGCGCTGGGCGTAGGCAGCTTCGGCCCGCTGGACCCGAACCCGGATTCCCCCACCTATGGCTACATCACCTCCACCCCCAAACTGAAATGGAAGGATTACCCCCTGCTGCCGGAGCTGCTGCAGGGAAAGAACATTCCCGCCGCCATCGACACCGACGTGAACGCCGCTGCGTTGGCCGAGCTGGAAATGGGCGCGGCCAAGGGCTGCAGCAATGTGGTCTATGTGACCGTCGGCACCGGCATCGGCGGCGGCGTGGTGGTGGGCGGCCATACCGTTCACGGTCTGCTGCACCCCGAAGTGGGGCATATGCTGCTCCGTCCCCATCCCGACGACCCCATTCCCCACGGCGTGTGCCCCTATCATGACGGCTGTCTGGAAGGCCTTGCCGCCGGCCCCGCCATCGGTGCGCGGGTGCAGGGCGACGCACGGGAGCTGCCGGACGATCATCCCGTTTTCAAGATCGAGGCCCATTATCTGGCCCAGATGTGCCAGAACCTGATCGTCACCGTCAGCCCTGAAAAGATCATTCTGGGCGGCGGCGTGATGCAGCGGGAGGGCCTGTTCCCGCTGGTGCGGCAGGAGACCCTGCGTCTGCTGGGCGGCTATGTCCAGTCCGACCGCCTGCTGAACCATACCGACGACTATATCGTTTCCCCGGCGCTGTACCCCGTCAGCGGCCTGTGGGGCGCTTATCTCCTTGGCAAAAAGGCGCTGGAAAACGCCTGAAATCTTAACGGCTTCTGAACGCCCCTTTCACTCTGAAAGGGGCGTTTTTGGATAAAAAGAGATATGTTTCAGACATTTTTTGCTTGCCAAGGGAGGAGTTTTCTGGTAAAATAGGAATTGCCAAAAGGATGAGATACAACTCGATAACCCCCTTATTTCGCGCGCTTTTTTTACTGTACCCTACATTGGTACGCCAATGTAAAAATAGAACTTCACGAAGTTAAAGGAGGAACCTGTCTCATGAAGAAAATCGTCTCTCTGGTACTGTGCATCGCCATGCTCCTGTGCGTCGCTCCCGCCGCGCTGGCCGTGAACGAGGACGTGACCGGCACCGTTATGATCTACACCTCCATGTACCAGTTCGTCATCGATATGATGGACGAAGCCCTGAAGGCCGAATTCCCCAACCTGACCCCGGGCAACGACGGCTCCTTCTTCTTCTATGGCGGCACCGGCTCCCTGCAGACCAAGCTGGCCGGCGAAATGGAAACCGGTACGCTGGGCTGCGACATGATGCTGGTGGCCGAGCCTGCCTACAGCCTGGAGCTGAAGGAAGGCGGCTGGCTGCACAGCTACGACACCCCCGTCAAGGAAAACCTGCGCTTCCCCTATGACGAGGAAGGCTACTGGTACCCCGTGCGCGTGTGCAACATGGTGCTGGCCTACAATCCCGAGCTCAAGACCCCCGAAGAGCTGCCCAAGACCTTCAAGGAGTTCGCCGAGGACACCAGCCTGAAGGGCCGTATCTCTATGGGCAACCCCCTGACCTCCGGCACCACCATGGCGGCCGTGGCCAGCCTGAGCGACAAGTACGGCTATGAGTACTTCACCGCTCTGGGCAACAACGACGTGATGATCGAATCCGGCTCCACCGCTCTGGCCAAGCTGCAGACCGGCGAGTGCGACGTCATCATGATTCTGGAGGAGTCCGTGCTGAAGGAGCGCAAGGAAAACGGCTCCAAGATCGCCTGCATCTATCCCGACGACGGCGTTATCCTGATCCCCTCCACCGTTATGACCGTGGCGGAAGACCGTAGCGCCAACCTGAACATCGAGGCCTGCGAAGCCATCACCGATTACCTGCTGAGCGAAGAAGGCCAGAAGTTCATGGTGGAAGGCTATATGCACTCCGTGCTGAAGGGCTTCTCTGAGGTTCCCTTCGATTCCGTGGACACCGACGGCCTGATCGAGAAGGACATGGGCGTTGACTGGGTGCGCTGCTACACCATGCGCGACGAGATCCGCACCAAGTTCCAGGAGGCCGTTACCATTCCCGAAAAGAAGTAAATCCGGTTAACGCAAATCGCAAAGGGTGAATAAGGCGCCGCCGCTGCAGCCGACGAACGATGCGGCTCCGCCTGATCCTACCGACATGCCAAATGGGGGAAGTTGTCCTGACGGCGGCTTCCCCCCTGTCGTATAACGACTAATCAACATACTGGGGAGTGCTGTTCATGCAGACACAGCTTCAACGAAGCAAACATGATCCATCCGAAACCCGGTGCAAGCTGACGCTGCTGATCCTGTTTTTGCTGGGCGCCGCGCTGATTTTGGGCGGCTTCTGGGGAATCCGGCAGTATCAGCAGTCTGGCTTCGATCAGGAAGTAGGCTACCGGTATATCCAAAAGCTGTCCGGCGAAGTGGAAAGCCTGTATACCCAGTCCATTCAGCCGGTCATGGCCAAGCTGACGGACGCGGAACGGGAAGCCCTGACCCTCGAGGCCGCCGCCCTGCTGAAGGAAAACTGGACGGCCGCCGTCAAGGCCGACCAGAGCGCCCGGGCCGATGAAATGCTTTCCGGCCTGACGGGCGACAAGCTCCAGCAGAAGACCATGGAGCTGCTTTCCATTACCTATTCGCTGAACGGGCCCAAGGTGGCTTCCGCCGAAAAGAAGCTGCTGGCCAAGTGGACAGACGCGGAGCGCAGCCAGAACCGGGAAGCCCTGCTTCGGGCCGTGCTGGATGAAAGCGCGCCCCTGCCGCAGGCCGTGGCTTCCGCCGTGGGCGAGCTGACCGGCAGCGAACGCGCCGCCGCGCTGATGCAGCTGTTTCTGGTCAGCGCCAACGCAGAGAACGAGCCCCTGCCCACCGACCATGTGAACGGCCTGAAAAAAGCGGCCCGCAATGCCGAGGCCCGCATTTCCGCCTACGAGATGACGGCGGACGGCTCCGTGACCCTGCTTTCCCAAGTGCTGATCTCCCACAGCCGCACGGCCATTCTGCTGGGCATTTTGCTGGCGCTGGACATCGCGCTGCTGTTCCTGATGCTGTATAAAGACCACAGCTGGCATCTGGATTTCAAGTGGGCCATTATCCTCATCATTGTGGACTTCATGCTGGTTTTCCAGGTGCTGCCCATGGTGTATCTGATCATCAAGGCCTTCTTCCCGGAGGGCAGCTTTACCTTCGACGTCTTCCAGCGCCTGTACACCTACCAGATGAACCTGGGCGCGCTGAAGAACACGCTCATCGCCGCCACCGTCACCATGGTGCTGGGCACGCTGATCGCCTTCCCGCTGGCGTGGCTGGTGGGCCGCACCAACCTGTTTGGCAAAAAGTTCTTCCGCTCCCTGTTCGTGCTGACGTACATGGTGCCCCCCTATGTGGGCGCCATGGCGTGGCTGCGGCTGCTGAACCCCAACGTGGGCACCATGAATCAGTTCTTCCGCATGATTTTCGGTCTGGGCGATACGCCCGGCCCGCTGAACATCTACACCTTGGGCGGACTGATTTGGGTGCTGACCACGTTCTATTATCCCTACGCCTTCATCACCATTTCCCGGGCCATGGAAAAGATGGATCCCAGTCTGGAGGAAGCCAGCCGCATTTCCGGCGCGTCCCCCCTGCTGACGGTGTTCCGCGTCACCTTGCCCATGATGACCCCCAGCCTGATCGCCGGCGCGCTGCTGGTGTTCGTGGCGGCCATGAGCTGCTACGGCATCCCCTCCATTATCGGCGCGCCGGGCAAGGTGCATACCGTCACCACCCGCATCATCGAGTACAACGGTCTGGGCGCACAGGGCATCAGCGATGCGACCGGCCTTGCGGTCTTCCTGATGGCGCTGGCGATCCTCATTCTCTACCTGAGCGACTTCGTAGTGGCCCGGAAGCAGTACATCACCGTATCCGGCAAATCCACCCGGCCCAACATCGTGGATCTGGGCAAGTGGCGCGTCCCGCTGACGGTGCTGGTGAGCCTGTTCGCCACCATCGTGGTGCTGATTCCCTTTGCCACCATCCTGACCACCTCCTTCAAGATCGACGTGGGCAAGTCCCTCTTCGACTCGGAGAACTTCACCCTGACCCAGTGGCAGACCATCTTCTCCCGCTCGGAGACCATGAGCTGCCTGAAGAACAGCCTGATCTTCGGCGTGGTCACCGCAACGGTGGGCATCGTGGTGGCCTGCACCATGTCCTACCTGCTGCAACGGACAAAGATCCGCGGCCGAAAGCTGCCGGACTTTCTCATCACCCTCGGCTCGGGCACTCCCTCCGTGGTCATCGCGCTGGGCCTTATCATGACCATGAAGGGCGACTTCGGCGTGAACATCTACAACACGGCCTACATCATGATCGTCGCTTATCTCATCAAATACCTGATGATGGGTATGCGTACCGTGGTCAGCGCCATGAGTCAGATTCACGTCTCGCTGGAAGAGTGCAGCCAGATCTCCGGCGCAAGCTGGACGCGCACCATGCTCAAGATCACCGGCCCCCTGATCTTCCCCTCCATCGCCGCGGGCTGGTTCCTGATCTTCATTCCCAGCTTCTACGAGCTGAGCATGACGACGCTGCTCTACTCCAACTCCACCAAGACCATCGGCTTCCAGCTGTACGAGTACTGGACCTTTACCAGCCAGCCTCAGAGCTGCGCCATGGCCTTCGGCATCCTGATGATCGTTGTCGTCCTGAACTTCCTGCTCAACAAGCTCACCAAGGGCGAATTCTCGATCTGATTTGCGTCAGCCGTTCCATCCCATCTTAAAACACCCCTTCCGATTGATATGACCCCTCTTGCCGCCGGTCGACAAGGCTCGAACCAAGTGCAAAGGGATTTCCCACAAAAAGGAGTTGGAATCATGTCCAGCGTAACCATTCAGAATGTAACCAAGACCTTCGGCAACACCACGGTGCTGGAAAACTTCGACGCCGTGTTTGCGGACGGCGAATTCATCACCCTACTGGGCCCGTCGGGCTGCGGCAAAACGACCATGCTGCGCATCATTGCGGGCTTTGAAAAGCCCACCAGCGGCAGCGTGCTCTTCGACGACCGTGTCGTTTCCTCCGATAAGGTATTCATTCCCCCGGAAAAGCGGGACATCGGCATGGTGTTCCAGAGCTACGCCGTGTGGCCCCACATGACCGTGTTTGACAATGTGGCCTACCCCTTGCAGATCAAGAAGGTGGACAAAGCCGCCATCAAGCAGAAGGTGGAACGCGTGCTGGAGGTCGTCCATCTGGCCCAGTATCGGGACCGCATTCCCAGCCAGCTGTCCGGCGGACAGCAGCAGCGCGTCGCGCTGGCCCGGGCGCTAGTCGCGGAGCCCGCCCTGCTCCTTCTGGACGAGCCCCTGTCCAATCTGGACGCAAAGCTGCGCGAGAGCATGCGCTTTGAGATCAAGGACATTCAGAAGCAGTACGGCATCACCGTGGTGTACGTCACCCACGACCAGACCGAGGCCATGGCCATGAGCGACCGCATCGTGGTCATCAACCGGGGCGTTATCCAGCAGGTGGGCTCCCCCAAGGTGATCTACAATGAGCCCGCCAATCCCTTCATTGCGGACTTTGTGGGCAAGATCGAGTTCCTGGAGGGCCATGTGGAGGCCGGCTGCATCGCCCTGAACGGCTGCGGCCAGAAACTGCCCTACGAAGGAGATGCGAAGGGCGACGTGATCGTGGGCATCCGTCCCGAGCACGTGAAGTATGCCGAGGCGGGCAAGGGCACGCTGCATGGCGTGGTCAAAACGCACTTCTATCTGGGCGACGTGGACGACTGCCGCATCGATCTGGGCGGCGGCAAGGAGCTGCGCATCATCGCCGACCCCTACGAGAGCGTGGGCGTGGAAGCGGGCAAGGCCATCGAGCTGGACGTGCGCAACTTCCTCGTCTATCCCGCCGAGCAGCCCGGCGAAGACTTCCGCCGCATCCTCACCTAAGGCAGGCAGGGGCAGTGCCCCTGCACCCCACACCGCGCCCATGGGGCGCGGGGCAGGGCGAGGGAATGAGGATTGGCTGCGGAGTTACCGCCGCTCGGCAACGGGCCTCGCGGCTCGCGGGCAGGGGTAGTACCCCTGCACCCCATACCGCGCCCATAGAGCGCGGGGCTGCTTGAGGGAAAGCGGGTTGGCTGCGAGTTACCGCCGTGGCACGACAGGTGCCACGGCTCGCCGGTCTGGTACGATTTCCTGCCGGTTGGCGAGTACAGGCCGCCATTCGGCAACGGGCCTCATGGCTGGCATACCCCTCAAACTGCTTTGGTACATCAGGCAATATAATAAAGCAGGGAATGTTTTCCAATCCTTCGGAAAGCATTCCCTGCTTCTTTATCTTTTGGCTTGTTTTCGAAAATAACAGTGACTGTTCAGCGAGCCGTGGCACCTGTCGTGCCACGGCGGTAAAACCCCGGCCAACTCGCATGTCCCCCGACGCCTCTGCGCGGCAAAGCCGCGCAGAGATGGGTGCAGGGCATCGCCCTGCCCAGACCCGCGAGCCGCGAGGCCTGTCGCCGAGCGGCGGTAGAAAGGAGCTAACGGGCTTTCCCACGAGCAGCCCCCGCGCCCTATGGGCGCGGTGTGGGGTGCAGGGGTACTACCCCTGCCAGGGCTTTAGCCCTGGAAGTCGGCCAGGAGGGAGGCGAAAACGTCCAGAGCCGCTTCGATGGGAGCGGGCGTGGACATGTCGATGCCCACCGTCTTCAGCTCTTCGATGGGGCTCATGCTGCCGCCCAAAGTCAGGAAACGGCGGTAGGCCGCTACGTCCTCGGACGTGCCGTGCAGGATCTTGTCCGCCAGGGCCACAGCCGCGCAGAAGCTCGTCGCGTACTTGTAGACGTAGAAGGAACGGTAGAAGTGCGGAATGCGCATCCATTCGTTCTCCACGACTTTGTCCACCCGGCAGCCGCCGCCGTAGTATTGCTTGTTCAGGTCGTAGTACATGGCGTTCAGGGATTCCCGGGTCAGGGGCTGGCTCGCTTCTTCCATGGCGTGAGCCTTCATCTCAAATTCCGCAAACATGGTCTGGCGGAAAACGGTGGTGCGGAAGCCTTCCAGCAGACGGCCGATCAGAGCCTGCTGCGCCGCCTGATTGCCCTCGAACTTCTTGCGCAAGGCGTTGATGGTCAGCACTTCGTTGCAGGTGGAGGCCACTTCCGCTACAAAGATGGTGTAGTCGCTCTTGATGAAGGGCTGGGTGTGGTTGGAATAATAGCTGTGCATGGCGTGACCCATTTCGTGGGCCAGCGTCAGCAGGCCGTCCAGCTCGGGCCGGAAGTTCAGGAGCACGTAGGGATGCACCCCGTAGGCGCTGCCGTTGGAGTACGCGCCGGTGGTCTTGCCCTTCGTCTCGTAAACATCGATCCAGCCGCCGTCCTTGGCGGAGCGCACCACGTCCTGATAGTCCTTGCCCAAGGGCGCAACGCCTTCCAGCAGAAGCTCGTAGGCCTCGTCGAAGCTCAGTTTCATCTGGAAATCCTTGGTCATGGGCGCGTATAGGTCGTACATGTGAACGGTGGGGATGCCGAAGGCTTCCTTGCGCATGCCGCAGTAGGCGTGCAGCACGGGCAGCGCCTCGTGAACGGCCTTGAGCAGGTTGTCATACACGCTGACGGGAATATCGTCCGGATACAGGGCCGCTTCCCGGGCGCTCTGGTAGCCGTGAGCCCGGGCCAGGAAAACGTCGCCCTTCACATTGCCCGCGTAGGTGGCGGCAAAGGTGGAGCCGTAGGCGGCATAGGCCTTCATCATGCGCTCGTAGACAGCCTTGCGGACGGCCCGGTTGGGGCTTTCCAGCATGGAGCCGTAGCGGGCGTGGGTCAGCTCGACCATCTTGCCGTCTTCGTCCTTGACCTTGCCCAGACTCATGTCCACGTCGGTGAGCATATCGTACACATTGCCCGTAGCGCCAAAGACTTCCTGACCGCTGGCCAGCAGGGTCTCCACTTCGGTGGACAGAGTATGGGGACGCATCCGCTCCAGATCCTTCAGCATCACGTCAAAATCCCCAAAGTCCGGGTCGGCGATGTAGCCTTTCAGGGTAGCCTTGGGCAGCTTCAGCAGCTCGGGGGACAAAAAGGCCACGGCGGCGCTGTACTGGGCGTACAGGGTCTGGGTGCGGGCCATCACGCCCTGATTGAAGGAATCGCCGTTGTCCACGTTCAGGTTGCAACTGGCATAGGTATACAGGCGGCTCAGGTGCTCGTTGGCCTCCGCATAGGTTTTCAGCAGAGAAAGCACAGTATCCTTGCCGTTCTTCAACGTTCCGGCATAGGCGGCCAGTTCCTTGGCCTTTTCCTGAATCCACTGGAAATCCTTTTCCCAATCCTCCTGAGAGGCATAAACGTGGCTGGTCTGCCACTTCGCCTGCGCGGGAACGTCCTTGCGCAGCAAAACTTCGCTCATGATGTTATCCTCCTTGCCGCCCTGAGGCGGAAATTGTACAAAAGTATTGTAGACCAAAGGAAGGGAAAGAATCAAGGGGAAAAGGCAAAAACGGACAAATCACAGCCGATAGCAGCCGTAGGGCACGTTTTCCCTGCGGCGGGCGCAGCGGCTTTCCTTCATGCATTGAATAGAGCCTGCCAGCTCCCGGCGCTCAAACAGCTCCGTGACCCCCAGCCGGGAAAGCCTTTCGGCAAAAGCGTCGATGCGCTCGTTCCGTCCGGGCGCATCAAGGGGCAGACGGGCCAGCTGCACGTATTCGAAGCTGAGCCGCTCCCGTTCCAGCCGTTCCCGGCGGATGGGATCCGCTGTCCGGCGAAGAGCGTCCGCCAGCGCCGCGTCGGCCCGGGCCAGAAGCGCTTCCTCCAGATAGGGCGCGTCCGGCATGTCGTAAATGCCCATGTGGTTTTGAGAAGCGGCGCTTTCCGTCAGGGACAGGCATTGCAGCACGCCGGGCTCCGCCTCCGGGCCGTAGTAGCCCCGCACAAAGGAGCGGATCAGACCGTCCGTGTCCGCATCCGTGTTCCAGAGCAGCCGGCTCAGCAGATAAATACGCAGCGGCGCAAAGGCGCTGGCTTTCCCGGGGGCGTAGTTGCCCTGCTCCAACACTCCCTCCACGCCGAGGCGACGGAACAGACGCAGGTTTTCCCCGATCACATGCCAGTTGGGGAAGGGCTGCAAATAATTGCTGAAATTGGTGGTGTAATCCCACAGGTACAGATGGGGCGCAATTTTGGCCCAGTCGGCCAGATCGTCGGCGAAGGCCTGTCCGGACAGGGCAAACCCGTCGGCGGCGTTGTTCTCCACGTCGATGCCGTCGATGGCCTGACGGCACACGGCCATGGGATGGCTCTGACAGCACTCGATGCTGCACAGCCGGACGATCACGTTTTCCCGGGGCCGGAGATACCGGGGCGCTTTCCGGGTATACAGATAGGCGAAGGTGTGAATGCGGTTTTCCGGGAATTCCGCCCGGACAGCGTCCGCCACGGCGTTGACGAAGGCAAGCATGGTTCCGGCGTGGCTTTCCTCCCGCCGATCTATGGCCTGGCAATGCTCGCACTCGCAGTAGCCGTACCAGTCGTTCTGGGCCACGGAGAAAATGCGGCACTCCGGGTGCTCCCGCATCCAGCGGTGCACTCCTTCGATGCAGATTTCCAGCACGTCCGGGTTGGTCAGGCAGAGCTGGCTATGCTCCCGCCGGCGTTTTCCGTTCACCAGCGAGAAATATTCCGGGTGGGAATCAAACCATTTTTCCGGGGGAACCAGCTCCTCAAAGGTATGGGAATAGCGATAGAAGCTGATTTTGCCGCCCATTTCCGGCGAAATCTCCGCCCGGGCGGAGTTCAGCCCGCATTGCAGGGCGAACCGCCCGTTCAGCGCACCCCGCCAGTACAGATCCCGATAGGCGAAATCGGGCCGGGAGGAAAAGCTCATGGGCTTCCACTCCGTGACGGAAGGCAGAATTTCACAGTCCTCAGCCAGAAACTGCGCCCCCAGCCGCTCCAGCAGGGCGTATACGCCGTAGACCGCCGCCCGGGGGCTTTCGCCCTGAATATCGGTATGACGTCCAGTCACGGACACGCGGTAGCCCTCGCCCCGGCCGTGCCCGGCGGTCACGGTGAAGGGATACCCCTCCGGGCGAAGCTCCGCGCCGGTCATGGCGGTCAGGCAGCGGCTGAGCTCGGATTGGGCGAAGGGCATATTGCCGGTGATAAAGACGGACTGGGGAAAGCGCATGGAAAAACTCCTTTTTTTGGCTCAATCGGTGATAGAAACGGGCGGATGGATGGTGGTTTCAGTATAGCAGAAAGGTGGAGAGAAGGGAAGAGGGAAAGGAGGAAAAGCCCTTTGGTGCGCCCGCAGGCGCAGGCTTCCTGCCGGTGGGGACTGACGCGCCGACTGCGGCGCGGACGGTGGGGCTGCCGCCCCGACGGGGGTAGTACTTTCTTTCGAAGCGAAAGAAAGTACCAAAGAAAGCACGCGGCACGGCGACTCCGGGAAAAAGGCTTCCATTGCCCATTTTGACGGCGGGGCTCGCAATGTCGCGCGCAATGGAGTTGGCTGGCTTACCCATACGGGCGGAGCGCGCTCGTGCTCGCCTTTTTCCGCCGTCAAAATGGGCGGGCCTTTTTCCCTCCGCTGCCTATCGCCGCCCTGCCCCGGCGCAGTTGGCACTGGGCAGACTCAACCAATGCGAGTTGGGATGTTGCATTGCAGCTTGGATGGCTTCGCAGCACAGAAAACAGTATTGATTTTTTCTTCTGCGCTTGGCACTATGCCCACTCAACCAGCGTTGCTTAGGATACTTCGAAGCATCTTGGATATTTTGGCAACACAAAATGCCAGCGCGGAATCAAATCCACGCTGGCATTTTCTGCGAGCCGGAGGGCCTGTCACCCGACGGCGGTCTTATCTATTCAACTAACAGGAAGCCACACCAGACCGGCGAGCCGGGAGGCCTGTCGCCGAGCGGCGGTAAAACCCCGGCCAACTTGCTTTCCCTCGAATACCCCCGCGCCCACAGGGCGCGGTGTGGGGTGCAGGGCTTTAGCCCTGCAAAATGCCAGCGCGGAATCAAATCCACGCTGGCATTTTCTGCGAGCCGGAGGGCCTGTCACCCGACGGCGGTCTTATCTATTCAACTAACAGGAAGCCACACCAGACCGGCGAGCCGCGAGGCCTGTCGCCGAGCGGCGGTAAAACCCCGGCCAACTTGCTTTCCCTCCAGTACCCCCGCGCCCTGTGGGCGCGGTGTGGGGTGCAGGGCTTTAGCCCTGCAAAAGGCCAGCGGGAAATCAAATCCACGCTGGCCTTGTTTGCGAGCCATGAGGCCTGTTGCCGAATGGCGGTCTGAATCGGCCAAACGGCAGGGAGCCACACCAGACCGGCGAGCCGCGAGGCCTGTCGCCGAGCGGCGGTAAAACCCCGGCCAACAGGCTTTCCCACGAGCGCCCCCGCGCCCTATGGGCGCGGTGTGGGGTGCAGGGCTTTAGCCCTGCAAAATGCCAGCGCGGAATCAAATCCACGCTGGCATTTTCTGCGAGCCGGAGGGCCTGTCACCAGACGGCGGTCTTATTTATTCAACTAACAGGAAGCTACACCAGACCGGCGAGCCGGGAGGCCTGTCGCCGAGCGGCGGTAAAACCCCGGCCAACAGGCTTTCCCACGAGCGCCCCCGCGCCCTATGGGCGCGGTGTGGGGTGCAGGGCTTTAGCCCTGCAAAATGCCAGCGCGGAATCAAATCCACGCTGGCATTTTCTGCGAGCCGGAGGGCCTGTCACCAGACGGCGGTCTTATTTATTCAACTAACAGGAAGCTACACCAGACCGGCGAGCCGGGAGGCCTGTCGCCGAGCGGCGGTAAAACCCCGGCCAACTTGCTTTCCCTCCAGTACCCCCGCGCCCTATAGGCGCGGTGTGGGGTGCAGGGCTTTAGTCCTGCCCGATGGCGATCTTTTTGCCTTCGGGCTTGGGCTCTTCGTGGAGCTTGGGCAGATTGATGGTCAGAACGCCCTTGTCGTAGTCGGCCTTGATGCCGTTTTCATCAATGCCGTCCAGATTGAAGCTGCGCTCTACGTGGCCGCAGCGGCGCTCGCTGTAGACGTAGTTCTTCTTTTCTTCCTTCTTTTCGTTGTTCACGTCAGCGCTGATGGTAAGGACGCCGTCCTTCACTTCCAGATTGATGTCCTTCTTGTCAATGCCGGGCAGATCGGCTTCCAGCACGTATTCGTTCTCTTCCTCGTGAACGTCCACGTTCATGGTGGGCAGGTTGGACGAATCATTGAAGAACTCCCGCATCATGGGGTCGTTGAACAGGGAAGGCATCATAGGGCTCAAATGGGCACGGCGGTAAGGGATCATCTTATACATAAGTCATCCTCCTAACAAATCGGGTGAAAATCGTTAAAAATTTCTGTCCCCGGGGGATCGGGTCTCTCTCCTGTTCCCCCTTGGAACGATGATAGTATAACATAAGGTCAAAGAAAGTCAAAGAAATAAGAATTTTCATAAAAGTCAAAGAAGGTCAAATAGTTGTGGAAGATCATTCAGTTTTGTTCTGTTTTCTAATAAATTCAAATTATTTTGCGATTTTTCTTCGTTTTTTATGTTTTTCAGAAAAAAAGTTTTTGAGAGAAGCTGAAAAGCGTTCCGGGGGAAAGGTCAAACTTTCCCCCGGAACGCTTCCGTCACGCACTCAGCATTCCCCCGCCCGTCTGCACCATGAGCAGGATCTCCAGTTCTTCGCCGGTGTTTCCGTCCAGATAGACCCGGAATTCCTGTCCGTCCCGCTGGCCGGTCAGCTCGTAGCAGAGCCGTTCCTCGTCCCGGTAGGGAATGACGCACAGGCGCACGTTCTTCACTTCCAGCCTTTCGCCCGCCCGCTGCCGGGCCTGCGCTTCTGTCAGGGATGGCGAAAGCGCCGTGCGGACGGTGTGATTCATCAGATAATTGTTGGCCTCCATGCCCACGATCTCGCCGGTGTCCATGCGCACCTGTACCTTGACCAGATCGGGATAGAGCAGCACGCCGTCCTGCAGGGCCACAAAGTTGATGACCGCCAGCCCGTCATAAATTTGATAGTGATTCTGTTCCATTTCGCCGTAGCCATGCGCCGAAAGAAACGCCTGCCCCCGGCGGATGCATTCTTCCGCCGTCAGGCTTTGGGGGAAAGAGGCGTGCTCCGGCACCATCCACAGCAAGCGCCCGCCCTTTTTCGTGACCTCGCAGTTCAAGACCGTGCCATCGTTCAAGGTCAGCACCACGCCGTAGCTGGCCAGCGCACCGGCAGTCTCCGCCCCGGAAACGGCGCTTTTCACCCGCTGCTCCCCCACATAGCTTTTCGCCAACTCAATGGCCTTTGCTCCGTCAATGACCTCCGTGCCCAGCGCCTTGGGTTCGCCGAAGCGCCGTGCATCGGAAAAAGCGCCGTCGTAGATCATAGAGGGGTACTCCATGCCGTTGTCCGGCTCGGCCACGCCCTCCAAGGGACGCTCTTCCGCGGAGGGCTCCTCGTAGAACACGCTGCCGTTTACGGCCATGCGCAGACTTTCCTGCACCATAGCGTCCTGGGCCAGCGCGATCTGGCTCGTCAGCTGGACGCACTGCCCCCGCAGATTTTCCAGCAGGGTCAGCTGATCCCCGGTCAGGGCTTCGCCCTGCGCCATTTGCAGGCATAGCTGGGAGGCGTACTCCGCCAACTGATTGCAGAATTTCAGCGTGTCGCTCATAGCCTGATGGGACAGGGGCAAGGCAGACAGGCCCGCCAGCACGCTTTCCGCCTGGCGGCTCACCCCGGAAAACAACTCCGCCAACGTGCTTTGTTCCGACGCGACCCCGGCTTTGGTCAGCTTCAGGCCAATGGCCTGCAAATGCTCCTGCGCCTCGTACAAACGCTGCTGATAGCCCTCCTCCACCACGGCCCGGGCCTGATCCCGTTCACTGCGGTACTGGACGGCCACAAAGATCAGCGCGGCGGCGCAGACCGCCGCCAGCCCGACCCACAGGCTGTATTTGCGAATGTTTTTCATGGTTCCCTTCCTTTGCTTAAATGGCGAAATTATGCTTTCCGATGGAAAGCTGCACCGTGCGCGTCCAGATCCACCCATTGGTGGCGGTGGACGGATTGTAATAATACAGGCATCCGCCGGTAGGGTCCCAGCCGTTGAGCGCATCCTTCGCCGCCCGGATGCTGTCGGAATCCGGGGTCAGGTTGATCTGCCCGTCATACACCGCGTCGAAGGCCCCGGCCTGATACACCACCCCGGCGATGGTATTGGGGAAGGATGGGCTTTTGACCCGGTTCAGCACCACCGCCGCCACGGCTACCTTGCCCACATAGGGTTCGCCCCGGGCCTCGCCGTGAACCAGCCGGGCCAGCAGATAACTGTCGCTTTCCTGATAGGCCGAGACGGAAACCGCCGACCCCAGAGAAATCCCCAGTGCCGCCGCGGTGCTGGCCCCCACCACACCGTCCACGTTCAGGCCGTTCTTGCGCTGAAACCACACCACCGCGTCATAGGTGGCCTTGCCGAAGACGCCGTCGGCGCTGCCGGTCATGTACCCGTACTGGATCAGCTTCTGCTGCACCTTCCGCACGTCCTCGCCCTTGCTGCCCCAGGCCACCTGCGCGTCCGCGTGGGCGAACGCCAGCATCAGGGCGAAGGTCAGTAGGGCCGCCGCCAGCTGCAAACAGAACTCCCGGCCGTCGAAGGGCTTTTCCGGCCCTCCCGCCGCCAACGAACGGAGGGTTTTGCGGGTCTTTTGCCAAAAGGGCGTTTTCTGCTGGGAAGGTTGAATTGGGGTTTCGGGCAGTTTCAATTTCATCGCCTCCGGCCGGTATTTTGGCCCGCGTCAGGGCGGGCGCTGTTTACAGGGGGAAGTATGTAACAAAACAGGGTGAAATATACATTTTTTCTTGACGTTGCCCGCCGGATTCCTTACAATAAAAGGTAAGACAGAAGGTTTCTGATCGAATGGACTGCCGCCCCTCGAACGGGGCTTTCAAAACTGCGGACCTCCCTGCGAAGCGCTTCTGCCGGGCGGAATCCGCTACATTGGCCCCGAGGGAGTTGCGTTTTCATGTCCTTTTCGTCGGATTGCAAAAAGGAGCTTTGTCTCCTGAACCCTGAAAAGCCCTGCTGCCGCATGAGTGAGCTTTCAGCGCTGTATATGACGCTGGGCAGCCTGAACCTGCTGGGCCGGGGCAAACTGAGCGTCCAGTTTACCGGCGAAAGCATGGCGGTAGCCCGCCGGGTCTATACCCTGCTGCAAAAGGGCTTGGAGCTTTCGCCTCAAATTCACTACGTGTCCACGGCCCATTTCGGCGGCACCCGGAAATGCGTACTGACGCTGGGTCCTACCCAGACTCCGGCCTTTCTGTCCGCGCTGGGTATGATGACCGTAGGGGAAAACGGCGAGGCCACCCTGCGCTCCACCTCGCCCAAGGTCAATCTGAACCGCTCCTGCTGTGTGCGGGCCTTCCTGCGGGGAGCCATGCTGGGCGGCGGTACCATGACCAATCCCGAGCAGGGGTATCATCTGGAGCTGGGCTACCGGGATGAAAATTTCCGGGACTGCGTGGCTAAATGCCTGCAGAAGGTCGGGCTGCCCATTCACCAGTCCTCCCGGAAGGGCAAGGATTTCCTCTATTTGAAGCAGTCCGACCAGATCGTCACCTTTCTGACGGCGGCGGGGGCGCATCAGGCGGTGATGGAGATGGAGAATCTCCGGGTGCAGCGGCAGGTGCTCAGCTCGGTGAACCGGGCCATGAACTGCGACAGCGCCAATTTGCAAAAGCAGATGAACGCCAGTGACGAACAGCTTCGGGCCATCGAGCGGCTGGCGAAGCAGGACGGGCTCAAGAGCCTGCCCAAAGCCCTGCAGGAGATCGCCGTCGCCCGGCTCAACGCCCCCGACCTGACATTGGAACAGTTGGGTCAGACCCTGAACCCGCCCCTCAGCAAAAGCGGCGTGAATCATCGGATGCGCCGGCTGATGGAATACGCCGCAGACCCCAAAGAAGCGTCCCAAAAATGAAACGCCGCCATCGGGCGGCTGGAAATGAGGAACATCCCATGAGAAAAGAAATGCTGAACCTGAAAAACATGCGCCCCATTAACCGGGAGATCGCCGGGCAGGTCGCCACGCTGGCGTCCCGGTTCGACTGCACCTTTGTGATGGAGTTCGCCAATTCCATCGTCAACATGAAAAGTATGCTGGGGCTTTTAAGTCAGATGCTGCCCATGAACGAGTCTGTCGTGCTCCGAACCGAGGGCGAAGGCGAAAACGAAGCCATGGACGCCATGCTGAAGCTGCTGAAGGAATACGAAAAGTAAAAAGGCGTTTTCGCTCCCCTTTTTCCTGCGAAAAAATCCCCCGCAGGGAGAAGGAGCGGCGTTGCCTTTTTTGCCCAAAATCCTGTTGATAATTTTTCGGAAAAAATGTGGGAGCGATTTCCAAACCCTTTGCTGCAAAAAGAAAAGGATTTTCCATAGGCGATTTTCCACAGGCTGTGGAAACATGGAAAACCAACGGGAATCGTCAAAAGCAGACAGGGATTTTGCCCATTATTTCCCCCGAAAAGGCAGGAAAAAACCCCTCTCAGAGAGAATTTTTGAGAGAAGAGCTTTTCAGACGGTCAAAATCGCGTTTTGAGGACTCTTCCCAACCTGCCTAAGAGGGGCGGTACGTGGAAAACCTGGGGAAATCCTCCTTCTTTTCCACGGGGATTCCATGGGGTTTTTCCCTTTGCGGAAAAAGGGTTGAACCGCTTTTCCATGGTTTCCACAGCCCCTACTACTACTACTGAATTTACTTACTACTACATCGGATTGGATCGGAGGTTCCGAAATGAAGTTTGAATGTTCCGCCCAAGATTTGTTCTACGGCCTGCAAAACGCCACCCGGGCGCTGAGTTCCCGCCCCGCCATGCAGATTCTCGAAGGCGTGCTGCTTTCCTGCGATGAAGACGGCGTGCTGCTGCAGTGCTCTGACGGTTCCCTGAGCATCAAGACCCAAGTGGCCGCCACCGTGGCCGAGCCCGGTCAGGTCATTCTTCCCGGCCGTCTGCTGACGGAGATCGTCCGCAAGCTGCCCGAAGGCACCGTCACCTTTACCATGAACGAAAAAATGGCCGTGACCATCCGCTGCGGCCAGAGCCGTTCCACCATCACCGGCGTAGCCACAGATGAGTTTCCCCAGATGAAGGATCTGTCCGGCACCTTCGCCCTTCACTTCCCTCAGGGCAAGCTGAAGGACATGATCTCCAAAGTGACCTTCGCCATCGCCGTGCAGGAGAGTCGTCAGGCCCTCACCGGCTGCCTGATGGAGGTCAGCCGCACCGAGCTGCATCTGGTGGGTCTGGACGGTTTCCGTCTGGCGCTGCAGCGCTATCATGGCGACTTCGTACTGCCGGATGATAAGGAAGAAATCAAGGCCATCATCCCCGGCCGTGTCATGACCGAGCTGACCCACATCATGGAAGACACCGACGAAATGGCTACCTTCCATCTGGACAACACCCACATGATGGCCGTCATCGGAAATACCACCGTCGTTACCAGCCTGCTGGCCGGTGAATACATCAATTATAAGCAGATTCTGCCCACCTCCTGGCAGACCCGCGTCACCGTGAAGCGCAAGGAACTGCAGGACGCCATCGAGCGCGCCAGCCTGATGGCCAAGGAAGGCAAGAACAACCTGATCCGCATGAAGGCCTCTCAGGGCTCCCTGACCATCACCTCCAACAGCGAAATGGGCGACGTTCGGGAAGAAATGGAGGCCCATCTGGAGGGCGTAGACATCGAGATCGCCTTCAACAGCCGCTACATCAGCGACGTCATCCGCAACGTGGACGAAGAATGCTGCACCCTGAGCATGAATACGCCCGTCAGCCCGTGCGTCATCAGCCCCATGGATGGGGACGGCTATCTCTATCTGGTGCTGCCGGTCCGCGTGTACAACTGAGGCGCGGCAAATGGATGATTTGAAGTACACCACCGCCAGCAACATTATCAACCTGCGGCAGAAAGCGGGTATGACCCAGTCGGAGCTGGCGGCGCTCATCAACTATTCCGACAAGTCCGTTTCCAAATGGGAACGAGCCGAGGCGGTGCCGGACGCCTACGTGCTCAAGAAAATGAGCGAAATCTTCGGCGTGACGGTCGACTATCTGCTCAGCCCCCACGATGGCTGGGATCAGGATCCCCGGCAGAAAAAACCAGCGTACAGCAATCAGGTCATCATTCTTTTATCCGTGACCGGCGTCTGGATGCTGGCGCTGATCCTGTTCATCTCCCTGTGGCTGCTGGGCAATCTGGTGTGGATCATCTTCATCTACGCCATCCTTTTCTCCATGCTGGTGCTGCTGGTGCTGAACTCCGTTCTGGAGCAGGGCAGGCACAATTATTTCATCATCAGTGCGCTGCTTCTTTCCGTCGTAGCGTCGCTGTACTTCTCTTTCCTGTATTTCGGAAAGCAGAACTACTGGCAGCTGTTTCTGCTGCTGGCCCCGGCGTGGATCGTAGTCTATCTGGCCTCCCGCCTGCGCAAGCGCCCTGACAAAGAAAAGAACGCATAAAGCAAACGCCCTGCGGAGAAACATCCGCAGGGCGTTTTAGTCAGGGCAGGCCGGTTGACACGCCTGTATTCCCCGTGATACAATAACGGCAGGAAGGGATGACGCAGTGGTTGGCTTCTCCCCTCCCTTAAGCGAGTTGAGACGCCCTCCAGTTAGCGCTGGGTGGCGTCTCTGCTTTTATTTATCGCGGTTGTTGATTAACAAAGAAGCAACAAGAGTGATGATCATGATAACGATAGACAACATTTCGTAGTCGGTCATCATGCTCACCCCCCTTTTGTAAAAAAAGAGAGCGGAAAAGCGAACGCCATCTTTGACCTTCCTGCCGGAAGCAGAATGCTTCCCGATCATTGTAGCCTAGCGCATCACAGCCGCCAATTTGCCAAAGTATTTATTGTGTCTATCCATGAAGTGTGTTATGCTTTCGAGGATGAGCATTCCAAGGAGGAAGCAACGGATGGAGAATCCCAGCGTGATCTTCGGCGAAAACTGCTTTGACGATTCGGTCATGCAGAACCGCCTGCCCAAGGAAACCTATAAAGCGCTCCGGCGGACCATTGAAGAAGGCCGTTCGCTGGATCCCAGCCTGGCGGGGGTGATCGCCAACGCCATGAAGGACTGGGCGCTGGAAAAGGGCGCGACCCATTATACGCACTGGTTCCAGCCCATGACCGGCGTGACTGCCGAAAAGCACGATTCCTTCATCGGCGCGCCGAAAAACGGCAAGGTGCTGTGTGAGTTCAGCGGCAAGGAGCTGGTCTGCGGCGAGACGGACGCCAGCTCGTTCCCTTCGGGCGGACTGCGTGCCACCTTTGAGGCGCGGGGCTATACCACATGGGATCCCACCAGCTATGCTTTTGTGAAGGACGAGACCCTGTATATTCCCACGGCGTACTGCTCCTACGGCGGGCAGGCGCTGGACAAAAAAACGCCGCTGCTGCGTTCCATGCAGGCCCTGAATAAGCAGGCCCTTCGCATTCTGCGTCTGTTCGGCAATCAGACCGCCTTGCGGGTCTATCCCACCGTGGGCACCGAGCAGGAATATTTTCTGATCGATAAGGCGCTGTATCTCCAGCGGCCCGACCTGATCGTCACCGGCCGCACCCTGTACGGGGCCAAGCCGCCAAAGGGGCAGGAACTGGACGATCATTTCTTTGGCGCGATCAAGCCGCGGGTCCACGCCTTTATGCGGGAGCTGGACGAAGAACTCTGGAAGCTGGGCGTGCTGGTCAAGACCGAGCATAACGAAGTCGCTCCCTCTCAGCATGAGCTGGCCCCCATTTTCAGCACGGTGAATATCGCCGCTGACCATAACCAGCTCACCATGGAGATCATGAAAAAGGTGGCCGACCGCCACGGCATGGTGTGTCTGCTGCACGAAAAGCCCTTCGGCGGGGTCAACGGCAGCGGCAAACACAATAACTATTCCCTGTCCACCGATACGGGCGTGAACCTGCTGGAACCCGGCGAGACCCCCAGCGAGAACGCCCAGTTCCTTCTGTTCCTGTCCGCTATTCTGGCGGCGGTGGACGATTATCAGGATCTGCTTCGGGTCACGGTGGCCTACGCGGGCAACGATCACCGTCTGGGCGCTAACGAGGCCCCGCCGGCCATCATTTCCGTGTTTCTGGGCGACGAACTCAATGAGATCATCGAGTCCATCGTTAACGCCTCCAAGTATGAGAGCCACCAGAGGGATCAGATGCGGCTGGGCGTGCACATCCTGCCCAAGTTTCCCAAGGATTCCACCGACCGCAACCGCACCTCGCCCTTCGCCTTTACGGGCAATAAATTCGAGTTCCGTTCGCTGGGCAGCAGTCAGAGCGTGTCCGGCCCCAACGTGGTGCTGAACACCATTATTGCCGACACCCTGATGCACATGGCCGATGAGCTGGAACAGGCGGAGAACTTCACCGCCGCCGTGGATGAGCTGATTCGCCGCACCCTGCGGGATCATATGCGCATCATCTTTAACGGCAACGGCTACGACGCGTCCTGGGTGGAGGAAGCCGCCCGCCGGGGCCTGCTGAATCTTTCCAGCACGGTGGACGCACTGCCTTATTACATCCACCAGAAAAATCTGGATTTGTTTGAGCGGCAGAAGGTCTTCAGCGCGCAGGAGGTTCACAGCCGCTATGAGATCAAGCTGGAAAACTACGTCAAGGTCATCGACATCGAGGCCCTGAGTATGCTGGATATTGCCCGGCGAATGATCCTGCCCGCCGCCATCGCCTATTCCGGCACGGTGGCGCAGGAGGCCGCTCAGAAGAAGCAGGTCTGCCCCACGCTGCCCATGGAGACCGAGACCCGGCTGCTGACCGACATTCAGCGTCAGATGGATCGGTTGACGAAGGGCTGCGACAGCCTGCAAAACGCTCTGAACGAGATTGCGCCCCTTCAGGACACGCTGGAAAAGGCGCAGGCCACCCGGGATCGAATCGTGCCCGCCATGGCGGAGCTGCGCGCTGCCGGGGATATGCTGGAAACGCTGGTAGGGGCCGACTATTGGCCCATGCCCACCTATCAGATGATGCTGCAGGGCTGAAAAACAAATATTGACCCGCCGCTCTTTTTTCAGAGCGGCGGATTTTTTTGGACAAATGGCATAAGAAAACGAAAGCAAAGGAGCACTATGCCTGTTTACCGAAAAAATGGCGCAAAAAAAGCCTGTCCGTAGGCACAGGCTTTTTTGCATGAAACGCGTTAATCTCTAAAATCGTTATCCGGCCGGTGAAAGACCAGAATCCCCTTGGCGGAGTTGGTAATGGCGAACGACACCAGCTCCCAGTCCTCCTGCTCCATCTCGTTGGCCTTTTTCTCGACTTCGGCGGCCATGCTCTTGGCCTTGGGCGCGTAATCGATCACAATCGTCTGATAAGCCATCTTCATTCCTCGTTTCTTCTCTTGCTTCTTCCAGATACAAAAAACATTTTACCAGAGAAAAGAAAAAACGGCCACCCTGAGAAAGTAAAATATAGGTCAAACTTGATAAAAACCCGTTGGCACGGCGTGTCAACGGGAGGAAAAGAAGGGGACTTAGTACTGGCAGACGTTCTCCGGCTTCCCGGCCAGATAGGCTTCGATATTCTGGAAGACGATTCGGGCGCGGCGAATCATGGATTCCTGAGAAGCAAAGGCGATATGGGGAGTCAGCAGGGCATTAACGATCTGGTGCTGCCTCAGGTATATTCCTATCTGGTCAAGCGCGATCTGGAAGGCAATATCGTGGGCGACGTTGCCGAGAGCTGGGAAGTCTCCGAAGACGAGCTGACCTGGACCTTCCACTTGCGCAAGGGCGTCAAGTTCCACAGCGGCAAAGAACTGACTGCTGAGGACGTGAAGGCCACCTACGATCGTTTGCTGAACAAGGAAGACCCGGTGCGCTACACCCAGACCATGGGCTTTATCGATCACTGCGACATCGTGGATGATTACACCATCAATCTGGTTACGCTGGAGCCTGCCGGCCCCATGCTGGCCTCTCTGACCCTGCGTGCCAACACCCTGCTGAACAAGGACTACATCGAAAAGTACGGCAAGGAACTGGGCAAGGAAGTGGAAAGCGTCGACGGCACCGGCCCCTTCAAGCTGGTGGAGTGGAACAAGGACGAGGATATGCACCTGGTTCGCTTTGACGACTACTTCAACGGCCCCGCCGCTACCGAGAACATCTGCATCCAGATCGTTCCCGAAGCTGCCTCCCGCGCCATCGCCATGGAAAGCCATCAGGTGGACGCCGCAATCAACATCTCCGCTGAGGACGTGCTGCGCTTCAAGGAGGACGACACCCTGAACGTGTTCTCCATCCCCGGCCCCGGCTGCCATCTGTTCCAGTTCAACTGCTCCAACCCCATCATCAAGGACACCAAGGTTCGTCAGGCCATCTCCTATGCGCTGGATCGTACCGCGCTGGTCGAGGCTCTGTGGGGCGCCATGGGTGAGAAGCCCCGCGACAGCGTTGCGCCGCCCGCCGCTTTCGGCTACATCAACCTGGGCGTGATCCAGCAGGATCAGGCCAAGGCCAAGGAACTGCTGGCCGAGGCTGGCTATCCTGACGGCTTCGAAATGAACCTCATGTGCACCGACGTGTACAACAAGGGTGTGCAGGCCGGTGAAATCGCCGCCGCTCAGCTGGCGGAAGTGGGCATCAAGTGCAATCTGGTCGTGGTTGACCGCGCTACCTTCTCCGCCGCGTGGAACGGCCTGACCCCCGAAGAATTCCCCGACTGGGGCATGTTCCTGATGGGCGCCGGCTACATCACGCTGGACGGCGACGAGGGTCTGAAGCGCCGCTTCGCTACTGAAGAAGACGGCAAGAACAGCAACAACTACGGCTTCTACTCCAACGCCGAAGTGGACGAGCTGCTCAACGGCGCTGCCAAGACCACCGATCAGGAATGGCGCGAAAAGGCCTACCAGCGCGCTGCGGAGATCCTGTACCTGGAGGATCCGGTCGGCTGCTATCTGAACAGCCGCAACGAGACCGTCATCCTGTCCGCCCAGGTGGAGGACTTCAACATGACGCCCGTTGGCATCTATGATTGGCCCAGCATCAAGGTGCGCGCCAACTAATGGAAAAATAACCTATACGAAAGAAGGCTGCCGTCAGGCAGTCTTCTTTCTTTATGCTCCGTATCTCGGCCGCCGAAGGCGGGCAAGTTTGAACCTCTTTTTGAACCTCTGAACCGTCCATAACGGCGCTTTTTAAAAAATTTTGCCCCCGTTTTGACCCCCAAAGGGTGCAGAAACGGGAGTCAAAAGGGAGATATTGGGAAATGAAAAATGGATAGAGAAAACCCGCAAAGCCTTACGCCTTGCGGGTTTTGATGGTCGGAGTGGCGGGATTTGAACCCGCGACCTTTTGCTCCCGAAGCAAACGCGCTACCAAGCTGCGCTACACCCCGAAAAAATGGAGCCAATAAAGGGACTCGAACCCTTGACCTGCGGTTTACGAAACCGCTGCTCTACCGACTGAGCTATATTGGCACAACAGCACTTTACATTATAGCAAAGGACTGTTTTTTTGTCCATACCCCGAGCAAAATTTTTCCGTAAGTTCGAAAAAATCACCCGGAGGGGTGCAGCGGAAAACGGAAAGCGCCTTATTCCTGACTGCGCTGCTCCGCCAGCACTTCGTCCGCCGTCTGCCGCAGCAGCGCCAGTAAAGCGGGCTCTACGGCCTCGTCGCCGTCGGGAATAAAGGGATTGTCCGCCACAGATACGTGAATCAGCCGCCCCACCCACACGCAGGCCAGCAGGTAGCGGCCATAACTCAGACTCATGTGGAAGCCGTCCCGGCACAGGGAACGTCCGCCGTCCTGCACCCGGAAAGGCTCCTTCGTGCGCGCCCGCTGGATCACATCGCCGCTGGGGATCAGCGAAAGGCCGTGCTGACGGGCCATGGTACGGTAGCAGTAGCGGAGCCGGTCATACATTTCCATTTGGTCGCAATGGTAGCGGAAAAAGGCCCCGTGATCGCTGCCCCGTTCGTATGCCCATGTTTCGTGCAGATAGAGCCGCGCCTGCGGACAGGCCTTGCGGAAAGCCGCCAGCAGCTCCGTCAGAAAAGGCTCGTAGCTGTCCATCCAACCGCTGAAATGGCTGGCCTGCTGGGTGACGATCACGTCCCACGGCTCCATGGCAAGGGCTTCCGGCAGCGAGATCATCCGTCCGTCAAAATGGCCGTTCTGTTGGCACTGATAGTCGGCCTTGCCGGAAAGCAGGTTCTGGTAATGCATTTCCAGTGAGCAGCCACCGATATACAGGTTGGTCACTTCCAAGTCGAGTCCCTGTGCTTGCGCCGTCTGGTGAAGAAAGGTACAGGCGTCCTGCGAAAAGCTGTTTCCCACGGCCAGCAGTTTCATTTCAGATTCCTTCTTTTCCTATTATAATATTATTGTTCCGTAAACCCGCTGTCTGCCATCACGTCCTGAATGATCTTCCGGCACTTGGCCATGATGTTCAGCTGATCCTTGTTCACGTCCGCCGGATATTCGGCCAGATTGCTGGGGTAGACCCGGTAGCGGTAAACGCCGTTTTCCTTGGTGCGCCAGTTGTAGGTAGGCGTGTAGGTCAGCCCGTCGAAGGCCACGGTGTCGGTGGCGGGGTCATATTCCACCGTCGCGTGGAGCAGCACGCCCGCCAGATTGGTGCGCTGCTGCCGTTCGGAGGTCAGCAGGCTGCCCAGACTGTACGCGCACAGCACCGGGTGATAGCGGCCGTCGCCCCGGTCGGCGGTGAGGATCTCCACCGTCTGGACGGCCTTGGGGTTCACGCCCAGCAGAATATCCGCGCCCGCGTCGGCGATGGCCTGCGCCAGTTCTTTTTGCTCGTTGGTGGGTTTTGTGGCGCTTTCCTTGCCCCAGCAGAGGGACACCAGCACCACCTGCGCGCCCGCGTTCCGGGCGGCGGCGATCTCTTCCTGAATGACGGACAGCTCCAGCTCGCCTACGGCGTAGGCCCGGTCGTCGGCAGACACGGCCTTCCGGCCCTCGGAACTGACGCCGCTCTGATAGCTCAGCAGGGCCAGCTTCACGCCGCCCGCGTTGGTCAGCGTCAGCGTGCTGCGCCGCTGGGCGGACGGGTACGCTCCGAAGGGCAGAACCCCCGCGTCGGTCAGGGTGCTCTGGGTCTTCCACAGGCCGTCCAGACCGTAATCCAAGGTGTTGAGGTGCCCCAGATTCAGCGCACGGAAGCCGCTCTGGAACAGCGCGGCCGCCAGCGAAGCATCCGCGTTGCCGTCGGAGATTTTTTCATCGGCGATCAGGGAATTGCGCAGGGTCGCTACGGTCACATCGGCGTTCAGCTGGGAAAGCAGCGGGCTGAGCACGTCGGCGTACTGATAGCCGCTGTCCGTCTGCACGGATTTCTGAATGGATGCGCTCCAATTCAGCATTCCCGTGGCGCACAGCCGAAAGCTTGCCTTGGGCACCGCCGTAGGAACCGGCGTGGCGGTGGGCATGGGGGTGGCCGTCGCCCACAGGGGCGCGGGCGGCGTCGTTTCCTTCTGGGAAGCGATGGCTCCCAAATTGGAGGAGAAATTCACGATGGTCTGATCCAGCGCCACGGCCAGCTGCGCCGCGTTCTGGTCAAAGCTTTCGCTGCCGGTGAACCGGGGGATCATCGTCCCGAACCCCGCCAGCACGGCCACGGTCAAAACGATCATTACCACGCTGCCAAAGGAAAGTCCCCGTCTCCGCCTTCTTTTCAACGCTTATTCCCTCCCCCATTCTTTTCTCCCTCCATCATACCACACCACCCCCTTCCCCTGCAACGGGGAGGGGACGATCCCCAAAAAGGAAGGTGTAGGACTACAATACATCTTGGACAAACACAAAAAAGGAAAGAGAGATAGAGTCTCATATGCTAAAGTTGAGTTACCACATCACAACTCGGCGAAAGGAGACCATATCCCTCATGAGCAAGAGTATAACACAAGACATGGCGTATCGGCAATCGCTGATGAAGTATGCCGAGAAATACGGCGTTAGCCGTGCCAGCCGAAAGTACAACAAAAGCCGGTCGTACATCTACTTCTGGAAGCAGCGTTGGGATGGAAGTGTGGCGTCCCTCGGCTGCCAGTCCAGACGCCCGCACAGTCATCCGAATCAACACACGGAAGCCGAGCTGAAGCTCATTCGTGACATGCGCCGTCGAAATCCGACCCTGGGGATGATCGAACTGTGGCATCGTCTGCGAGGACGCGGCTATACACGTTGTCCGGAAAGCCTGTTTCGCGTGATGCGAAGGCTGGGGATGTTTCCGGACCCAAAACCCAAAAAGACTTACAAACCAAAGCCTTACGAGCAAATGACCCATCCCGGAGAGCGCGTCCAAGTGGATGTAAAGGTCGTCCCTCGCAGCTGCATCGCAGACCCTGATCTTCGCCTGTTTCAGTACACTGCCATCAACGAGTTCACGCGGCTGCGCTTTCTCGCCGCCGCCTATCCGGAGCAATCAACTTACTCCTCAGCGGATTTTCTTCGCAAGTTGACGGCATGGTACGCACGCCGCGGCATCCGGGTGGAATGCCTCCAGACGGATAATGGTTTTGAGTTCACCAATCGCTTTTCCAACAGCAAGCGCGATTTACAGACGCTGTTTGAAAAGACAGCCGCCGAGTTGGGCATCCGGCACAAGCTGATCCGCCCGTATACGCCGCGGCACAACGGCAAAGTCGAGCGCAGCCACCGTGAGGATCAGAAGCGCTTCTATTCTTGCCACGACTTCTACTCTCTGGATGGCTTTGCAAAGCAACTCGCCGTTCATCATTCCCGTTCCAACAACTTACCTATGAAACCCCTCCATTGGCTTTCCCCCATTGAGTTCGTTGTCCAATATGTTTGACAAACCTACAATTTCGTAAACTTAGGGCGAATACGACCGATTTGCACGAATGTTTCATCACACGAGGTAATACAGAAAATGCCTGAGCTGGTTTTATAAATCAGCTCAGGCATTTATCTTTATTCAAGTTGATTTTTGCGAACTTGATCGCGGTCATGCTCTGTATTCGGCTTGAGGAAATCGTCCACATTTGCTTTCAAGGTGTCGATCATCCGTGCTTCCTTTTGGAGCTTTGCACGTTCATCATAGAGCCGCTGTTGCTCTTCAAGAAGTCTCTGCTGTTCCGCTTGCAGCGCCTTCAAACTCGGTAATTTTTCATCGCCCTGTATGGCAAGCAGCGTACTCCGCGCCGCCTCAAAAATCACAAGTTCGGCTTCGTGCTTTGCTTTGAAACTCGGTTTGTCTTTCGCCTTCTGGAAGGCGTCATATGGCTTGGTCACAGCGACTTCTCAACTACGGCAAACATCTACGCACATCTGGATTACAACTCGAAGCTGTCTTCGGCTGACGCAATGCTCAATGGTTTGGGCTTTGCTGCGAACTGAAAAAGAAAAGCCAGCAGCCGGAAAAACCGACTACTGGCGTGATTTCTGGCGGAGACGGTGGGATTCGAACCCACGGACCCTTGCGGATCAACTGATTTCGA
>ERZ827458.810-NODE-810-length-33332-cov-9.874538_pt1 | contig 33332 bp, 35 predicted proteins | sample MGYA00519706_ERZ827458 | MGnify/ENA primary metagenome ERZ827458 (study PRJEB31778, sample SAMEA3449309) | human gut metagenome | biome: human gut; feature: human-associated habitat; material: faeces | place: United Kingdom | collected 2010/2012 ...
AATCCACGCTGGCCTTTTCAGCGAGCCATGAGGCCCGTCGCCGAATGGCGGTCTTTGCCGTGCAGCTGGCGGGAATCCGCACCAGACCCGCGAGCCGCGAGGCTTGTCGCCGAGCGGCGGTAATTCCGCAGCCAAGCCGCATGTCGCTCTACGCCCCTGCGCGCCGAAGGCGCGCAGTCCGGGGTCAAGGGGCACTGCCCCTTGTGCTCATGAAATTTTCAGAAAACTTTTAGGAAGGGCAAAGGTTGTTTCGAGCGGGTTCTTCTTTTCAGATGAGGGGAAATATGGTATAATCCAATGCGTCGGCCAAGTTGCCGGGCGAAAACGCCCCGGCTGAGATAGAGGATGGATGAAGGAGCCTGCAATGAGTAAAGGAAAGAAAAAAAAGAGCGGCAACGGCGCGGGTGCGGTTGCTTTCGGCGTGACGTTCGTGCTGCTCAGTTCCATTTTTAAGATTCACGGTCTGTTCAGTCTGGCGGTACAGCTGGCGGTGAGTGCGTTTGTCAGCGCAGTGATCCGCACGATGGCGCAGGGATTGGACCTGACCACCGACGATCAGAAAAAGAAAATGGCCGAGGAGGCCGCCGCAGAAGCCGCCAAGGAAGAAGAAAAGCGGAAGAATGACGCGCTGGAGCGCCTTAAAGCCAATACCGGCAACCCGGACGTGGATCAACTGTTGACCCAGGGCCGGGAAATGATCGCGGAAATCCGGAAGGAAAACGATCTGATCCCCGACGAGTCTTTGTCGGCCAAGCTGGACGATCTGGAGGAAAACTGCGCGGCGATTTTTCAGGCCGTGTATGAAAATCCTGCCCGCGCCCCGCAGATTCGCAAGTTCATGGACTATTACCTGCCCACTACGCTCAAGATGGTCAAGAGCTATCGCAAGCTGGACGAGCGCAACCTGCCCATGGCTGAGGCGAAGGAAGCACAGCACCGCATTGACGACGCGCTGGGCGTGGTGATCACCGGCTGTCAGAAAATGCTTAAGAATCTTTATAAGGACGATATGCTGGACATCGCCACCGATATCGACGTGCTGGAACAGATGCTCAAGCGGGACGGCCTGACGGAAAGCGAACTGGAAAAAGCCGCCGAACAGGCCAAACAGGCGGCCAGACTGGACGCAGCGCTGGCCCAGCAGCGCCGTCAGCAGCGGGCAGCGCAGGAGGCGCAGACCCGGCAAAGCGCGCCGACCCTTCACACGGATCATAGCGTGCAGCAGGCCGTCAGCGGCGCAGAGGAACAGGCACGGCAGCATATGCCTCAGGCTCCTACGATGTCCGGCGGGGTCTACCCCGTGTATGACGGTCAGGCCGCGGCACAGGCCAAAAAAGAAGAATGAGTCCCATCAAACCGGCGATAGAGCGATTGAAGGAGGAATTTTCCCATGAGTGAAATTCATCAGCAGAACAATGAGACCCAGCAGACCCCTGTTTTGACCCTCGATCCTTCGTCGGTCGCCAAGGAAAAAGTGCAGCTGGAGGAAACGACTCAGCAGCTGGAAGCCATGGCGCAGGCAGCCCCAAGCGCCACCGCTGCGGCGCAGGCCGCCAGCGAAGCGGCCAAGCAGATGGACACCACCATGCTGACCGAAGAAGATAAAAAGAGCATCGAGGAGTTTGTCAAAAAGATCGACGTGAATAACTCCGACCACGTGCTGCTTTACGGCGCGGACGCTCAGAAGAAGATCGCCGATTTCAGCGACAGCGCGCTTGCCACCATCCGCACCAAGGACACCGGCGAAGTGGGCGATATGCTGGTGAATCTGGTCAACGAGATCAAGGGCTTCAGCGCCGCTGCCGAAAAGCCCAGCGGCATCAAGGGCCTGTTCTGGAACGCCCAGAAGGCCGTCAGTGATATGCAGACCAAGTACGATAAGGTGGACGCGAATGTGGACACCATTGCCAGCCAGCTGGAAAATCATCAGGTGCAGCTGCTCAAGGACGTGAGCATGTTCAATCACCTGTATGATATGAACACCCAGTATTTCAAGGAACTGACGATGTATATTATCGCCGGTGAGCAGAAATTGAAGGAAGTCCGGGAGGGCGAGCTGGAAGAGCTGAAAAAGAAGGCCGCCGAGACCGGCGACGCGATGGACGCTCAGCGGGCCAACGACCTTGCCGCCAACTGCGACCGCTTCGAAAAAAAGCTTCACGACCTGAAGCTGACCCGGCAGGTGGCCCTGCAGATGGCTCCCCAGATCCGGCTTTTGCAGAATAATGACAGTCTGCTGGTGGAACGCATTCAGAGCACCCTTTCCAACACGCTGCCGCTGTGGAAGAGCCAGATTGTGATCGCGCTGGGAATGCACCGCAGTCAGGAGGCGCTGAAGGCCCAGACGGCCGTGACCAACATGACCAACGAACTGCTGCGCAAGAACGCCGAGGCGCTCAAGACTGGCACCATCCAGACCGCACAGGAGGCCGAACGCGGCATCATCGATCTGGAGACCCTGAAGCAGACCAACCAGAGCCTGATGGACACCATCAACGAAGTGATGAAGATTCAGGAGGACGGCCGCACCAAGCGTTTGGAGGCCGAAAAGGAAATGGTCGCCATGGAGGCCGACTTGAAAAAGAAGCTGCTGGAGCTGCACTGACATGAAAAGCGCCGCATTTCCCACGGGGGATGCGGCGCAGTTTAACGGGAAAGGAATCATCCGATCATGAAATTCAAACTCCCCATGGGCGTATGCGTTTTGATCGCTATCGTGCTGGTGCTGTTCGGACTGGGGTATGGCACGTTCTCCGGCTTCCGGGAGGACCGGCAGCAGGTGACTCAGCTTCTCAGCGGGGAAAACGGCTTGCTGGATGCGTTGAGCTATCAGGGAGCCGATGGGCTGAACCTGTGCGTGGTGGCGGATCGCCATCTGCCCGGCAACGCAGACGTGGAGGCCCTTCGGCAGGTGTCCCGGAAACTGAACGCGGGCGATGAAACGCTGGAAGAACAGAAAAAGGACACGGAGAAACTGTCTGTTTTGTTCGCAAAAGTGATGGAACAGCTTCGGGCGGCCGACAGCTTTCATCAGAGTGAGCGAGATCAGCGTTACGCCGCCATGCTGGAAAGCGACTGGAAGAACCTGACGGAAAACGCGCTTTTCGATACATACAACAGCGCCGCGGAGGATTTCAACCGCAAGCTGACCACAACGCCGGTAGGCAAGTTGGCCGGGCTGCTGGGCGTCAGCCCCTGCGAGTTGTATGAGTGACCGCTGGACTGGACGAGGAGAACCATTAAGATGAAGAAAAAAATCTGTGCCCTTCTGGTGTTGACGCTTGCACTCTGCTGGAGTCTGGCCGCCTTTGCGGCGGTTCGGATGCCGGAAAATCGCGGCGCATTGACGGACGACGCGAATGTGCTTGGAACGCTGACGGCCAAGGATGTTATGGCCTATGCCTCCCGGGTGGAGGAAGAAACCGGCGTGAAGCTGCACGTGGCGCTGGTGAATTTTCTGGACGGTATGGAGGTCAAGACCTACGCCCGTCAACTGTTCCAACGCTGGGAGTTGGGCGGGGACGATCTGCTTCTGCTGGGCGCTGCGGGCGAGGACAGCTTCGCGGCGGTGATGGGCAGTAATGTGGAAAAGAAGCTGGGAGCCAGCAATGCCGAAAATCTGCTGTACACTTCGTCTTCTTTTGCCACTCTGTTTCAAAGCCAGCAGTACGACGCAGCGTTCACCAGCTTTTTTAAGGCTTTGAACGACCTGCTGGAACGGCAGTATAACGCCAATATCAGCCTGAACGGTCTGTTCCAGACGGAAGAAACGGCCACTTCGAAAAAGTCCTCCACTGGTTCTGAACTGTGGGAGCAGGTCATTGGCTCCATCACGGAAAATACCGCCGATTATCAGCAGTATCACGAGACCCACGAGCAGGACGAAGGCGGGTTAAGCGCTCGGGGCTGGCTGGTTCTGGCCATTCTGGTGATGATCGTGTTCAGCCAGAGCGACCCGGCGCGAAAGGCGCGTCGAAATCGTCGCGGCAACGGGAAAAGAATGGGCCTGATCGGCTGGATCCTGACCCTTATCGGAGCCGGAACCGTCGTAAACAAACTGCGCAGAAGAAGGTAATGTTTTGAAAAACTACGTAAAAGGCCTTCGTCACGGCTTGCCCATTGCATTAGGCTACCTTTCGGTAGCCTTTGCCTTTGGCATTCAGGCGACGATGGAGGGACTTTATCCCATTCAGGCGGTTCTGATCTCCTTTTTCAATGTGACCAGTGCCGGCCAGCTGGCGGGCCTTCAGTTGATGGCCGCCGGAGGAAGCCTGACGGAACTGGCTTTGACCCAGCTGACCATCAACCTGCGTTATGCGTTGATGAGCTTGAGCCTGAGCCAGAAACTGGACGAAACCATGACCACGCCCCACCGGCTGCTTCTGTCCTTCTGCAACACGGACGAGGTGTTCGTGGTAGCGTCCCAGCAGCCGGGCAAGGTGGGCAAGGCTTATCTGTACGGCCTGACCAACGGCCCGTTCATCGGCTGGGTGCTGGGCACCGCGCTGGGAGCGCTGGCAGGCGGGCTTCTGCCCAAGAGCGTGACGGATGCGCTGGGCATCGCCATTTACGGTATGTTCATCGCCATCGTGCTGCCGCCCTTCCGCAAATCCCGGCAGGTGCGCTTCGTGGTGCTGATCGCTGTCGCCATGAGCTGCATGTTTGAGTTTCTTTCGTTCTTTTCCTTTATTTCCGGCGGGTTCCGCATCATCCTCTGTGCTGTGACGGCTTCCGCGCTGGGAGCGTGGCTGATGCCCGTTCCCCCTGATGCGTCGCAGGATGAATCGGAGAAAGAACAGGAGGCGCTGGACTGATGGAGTGGTCGGCTTTTCTGAAATATCTGCTGGTGATGGCGGGTGTGACCTACCTGATCCGTATGCTGCCGCTGGCGGCGATCCGCAGCAAAGTCAAGAGTCCCTTTGTACGATCCTTCCTATACTATGTGCCCTATGCCGTACTGGGAGCCATGACCTTTCCCGCAGTGTTTTCCGCCACGGGCAGCCTGACCGCTTCGGCCATTGGCGCGGCGGTGGCACTGGTGCTTGGCTGGATGGGCAAAAGTCTGCTCACGGTGGCTGCCGCCGCCTGCGTGGCGGCGTTAGCGGCAGGAATGCTGCTGCCCTGAAAAGAAGTGGCGAAAGAATTGGAAAAAAGGTATTGATTTTTCAGGGATCGCATGATAAAATATATCCTGCGACTGAATGAATACCAAGGAGGTGAAAGACGTTGCCTAACATCAAGTCCGCTATCAAGCGCGTGAAGGTCAGCGAAACCAAGAACCTTCAGAATCGCATCGTGAAAACCAAGGTCAAGACCGCCGTTAAGAAGTTTGAATCGGAGGTCGCTGAAAACCCTGCGAACGCCGCTACTATGTACGGTGTCACCACCTCCGCTATCGATAAAGCCGTTACCAAGGGCGTTATCCATAAGAATGCCGCGAACCGCAAAAAGGCTCGTCTGGCCAAGAGACTGGCGAAGGCGCAGTAAGTGCCTGTAAGATGCAGTATAAAAGCTGATGCACATTTGAGCATCAGCTTTTTGTTTTGTCTTTTTTGTGTCAGCAACAAAGAAAGGCAAATTAGTTTCTTAAATATTGAAAAAATATTACAAAAATATGGCATTTTTGAAGAAAATATGATATACTGACCCTGTCGGTGTGTTTACCGGCAGGGTTTTCTTTCTGTATTTGACGGTAAGGAGACCCCCTACTGCAATGGACGGAGGCCTTGTATGATTTCAAAGGCAGGAAGCAGAACCTATGAACGGGCGCATTTTCCGTCGCGCCACCCAAGGCTCAGCACGATGGAACGCTGCCTGCTGAAATGGGCAGTGATCGACCGTGACGACCGGGTGCTGGACGTGGGTCTGGGCAACGGCCTGATGGCGGAATATCTGCTGCGCAATATGGAATGTGAAGTTTGCGGCGTAGCCGACGATATGGAACTGGTTCGTTCCAACCGTGGTCTGGTGCGCAGCGCCGATCTGGTGTATGCCGCCGCAGGGGATATCCCTTGGCGGGATCAGGCTTTCCATGCCGTCCTGCTCAGACCCTGCCGGTTGGATGAAGCTGCTATGGAAAATCAGCTTCGGGAGGTTCATCGGGTACTGAAGGAAGGCGGACAGCTGGTGATGGGGCTGGAGAATCTGCCTGCGCCCCTTCGCAGCGCTCTGGATGCGATCCGGGAGACTCCTGCGGAAGTAACGGAAAACATTACGCGCCGCCGTGCAATGAAAATGCTTTCTCAGCTTGGGTTTGAACAGTTCAGTTGGCATCCGTGCGGCGTTTTTGCCGGAGCTTTGGTCGCATGGAAACGCAACACCGTAGAGGAGCGTTTCAAAAAAGGAGAAGGCGAATAAGGTCTAAATGTTTCTTTTTGTGTCAAATATGTTACACTTATAACGTTTCTCTTGTGCTTTTTCGGCGGATTTGTTATACTGAGTTCACTCCAAAGAAATGGCAAAGGAGGAAAAGCTTGTGGATATAGCGATTGTCGGCAATGGCCCCGCAGGCTGGTCCTGCGCCATGACGGCCCGGATGCGCGGCTTGAGCGCCACCGTGATCGCCCCGGCGGAAACGGGAGGCTGGCTCGGCGGCGCAGAGCGGATCGACAATTACCCCGGGCTGCCGCAGATCCCCGGCAAAGAATTGCTGGAACGGTTTCGTCAACAGGCTTTGGCGTTGGGCGCGGAAGAAAAAAACGCGCTGGTGCGTCAGATCATGCCGAGTGGGGATCACTTCCTGCTGCTGGCGGAAAACGACGTGCTGGAAGCTAGGGCTGTCGTCCTGTGCATGGGTGCAGCCCGGCCCGTACTTCTTCCCGGCGAAGAAGAACTACTGGGCGGCGGCGTCAGCTATTGTGCCACCTGCGACGGCATGTTCTATCGTGGAAAGCGGGTCGCGGTGCTGTCTGCTTCGGCCTCCGGGGTGGAGGAAGCGGCGTTTCTGCACACGCTGGCGGGGAGCGTCGACTATTACGCCCTGAAACCCCACGATGCTTCGGCGCTGCCGGAGAGCGTGCAGATCGTAGCGGAAAAACCCCGCAGCCTTGCGCGGGAAGAAAGCAAAATCGCCCTGACCACGGATCGGGAGACTCATCTGTACGATGGCGTTTTCATCTTCCGCACCGCCGTGCCGCTGCGAATGTTGCTGGACGGGCTGGAAACAGACGGAGGAGCCATTCGGGTGGATCGGAACATGAAAACCAGTCTACCAGGCGTGTTTGCCGCCGGAGATGTGACCGGCCGGCCGCTGCAGATCGCCAAGGCGGTGGGGGAAGGCAATGTGGCTGCCATCGCCGCAGCAGAATATATTGCCAAACTTGGATGAAATCCCGCGGGTTGTTCGTCTTATAAGAGGAAGACACCTGCGTGGTGTTCATACACGATAGCTTAGGAGGAATACGGAATATGAAGCAGTGGATGAAAAAGACATTTGCATGGGTCGTTGCACTCGTGATGATGCTGGGCTGCGCCATGGCCGCGGCGGAGCAAACCGCCGATCTGGAAGCCCTCTACCCCCTGATGGATCTGGTCTGTGCCGCTGCGCTGGATGCGCAGGGCGAGGATGACTATGCCATCGTGGTGCCTGATTCCGAGGGCGAACTGACCCCCGAGTTTGTGCAGGCCTTCATTCGCATCGGCCAGACCCGTGGCGAAAGCGTTGGTGTGACCGCCGCAATGATGACGGACACTGCCGCCCAGAAGACGCTGCTCAGCTCCATCTTCGACGCGCAGCTGCCCGAACTGACCGCCGTGACCGCCGCTGACGGCGAAAGCAACTACATCGGCTTCCGGCCCGTGACGGTGAACAACACCGGCGAAAACAACACCCTGCAGATCATCGGCGAAATCTACACCGCCAGCAAGCCCTTGAGCGAGATGAGCGGCACGGAATTCACCGACGTGACCTGGCTGGATCGCGGCATCTTCACCTTCCGCAGCGACGCCAGCGCCTTGAACGGTTTCCGTCTGGTGGGCTTCTCTTCCGGCACTGACCTGAACATGGAAGAAGCCTTCATGGAATACAACGCCGACACCGTGGTGGAATATGTGAATTCCAAGCTGGGCTTCACCCTGTCTTACCCCGCCGTGTTTGACGACGAGCTGCTCAAGGAAGACGAGACCGGCGTCAGCGCCGAACTGCCTGACAAGAGCGCTTCCTTCTTTGCCCGCCGCATCCAGAATACGGATCAGAGCGACCTGCAGAGCTATGTGAACGTCATCGCCAGCGGCCTGAACGGCGCGAAGGCCACCGTGAACGACATGAACAACTACGGCACCGTAGCCTACACCACCGATGACGGTTACACCGTGTTCGATGTGTATCTGGTGTCCGAAAACTACATCTATCAGGCCGAGCTGAAGTTCCTGACCGAAAAGAGCGGCGATTACAGCATGTACTGCTCTTATCTGGAGAACAGCTTCGCCAGCGAAGAAGGCGCGCAGGGCTAAGGCTCTGAGCATCCGAAAGGAATGAAAAAAATGAAGAAGCGCTGCATGGCTTTCCTGCTGACGGCGTTACTCCTTTGCCAGCCTCTTTTGGGGCTGGCGGAGGAAACGGCGGCGGCTCTGCAAATTGAGGACAGAGTGGGGGAAAGAAGCGGCGCTTCTTTTTCTCTGCCCCAGTTCGGCGACGAGCCGGAAATCAATCAATACTATCTGGAATTGGCCGCCCGCCTGGAAGCGGGCGAGCTTCCTCCGGGGGCGGTATGGTCTGCAGACGATGAAGGCAGCGAGCCGGAAAGCTGGGTACTGGACTACGAGATCATCCGGAACGACGCAGAGTATCTCAGCGTCGTGCTGCACTTGCGTCAGCTGTCGGGCAACGGCGAGACGGAGACGCTTTCCGCCGACACCTTTCTTCGAGGGGACGAGCCCCGCAAGATCACGCTTTCCGAACTTCTGGGCACAGAAGAATCGGACGGCAGCACCCAACCTGCCGATCTGGTCTATGATCTGATTTGGGAGATCGTTCAAGTGGGGATGGAGAACGTAGAAGGCGACTATCTGGACGGCCTGACGTTGGACAGCGTTCGTTCTGCGCTGGCTCCCGAGACTGATTTTTATCTGGACGACAACGGCAACATTGTTTTCTTCGTTGAGCCGGGTCTTCTGGCCGGAGAGATCGCCGGTGTTCTCCTCTATCCCTTCTCCCCCTACGAACTCAGGGGCAGTGCCCCTGAAGCCGGACTGCGCGCCTACGGGCGCGCAGGAATGTACAGATAAGCATGGCGCTCTGGAAACACTCGGCGGAAGGCCTCGTGTTTCCGGCGCTTTCGTCCCCAAGACCGCCGCTCGGCGACGGGCCTCGCGGCTTGCCGGTCTAGTGTGGTAAACCGTTAGTTGAATAGGAAAGACCGCCATTCGGCAACGGGCCTCATGGCTCACAAAAAAAGGCCAGCGTGGATATGAAATCCAGCTGGCCTTTTTACGTTACGAAAATATCCAAGCTACACAGGATTATCCCAAGCTGCGCCGGTTGAGCAAGTATAGCGCCAACGGCAGAGGAAAAAAGCAAGCCCGTTTTTTGCACTGCGAAACCATCCCAGCCGTACCGAAGCATCCCAAGCAGCGCCGGTTGAATAAGCCCACCGCCAGCTGTGAGTTGGAAAAGAGGTCTGCTTATGGATGCAGCGAAGCCACCCAACTTGCGCCGTAACATCCCAATTCGCATGCGCTTAATTTTACGGCCGCACAAAGCAAAGCTGTCGATCCGTTCACGGATTTCTTTTGGTGACACCATGGTAGGAGCAGACCACTCTCTTGCAGAAAAGGTGTAATCCTTAAAGTTGTCCCTGCCTTTGCTGTAAATTGTGTTTGAGATCATACGAGCACCTCCTCATGATAGAATTATATCGCCGTTATTGTACCATAAAACGGACTGCAGATTATATATTACCCCTCTGAGGACATTCGCCTTCAGAGGGGTAATGCATTAGAACATTTTCATCTGCTTAGAATCGTCCTCGTCTTCAGATGCGGTGTTGTACTGCCGCATGGTGGGGTCATCATCACGTACAGTACCGAATACATCGCGGATAACCTTCTCCTGCCAGGGAAGCAGGACGAATGGCTTGCCGTGAAACTCGCCCTTTGTATGCTTGAGTGCCTCGATAAAGCGCGTCACACGCTGGGCTTTTCTTTCGTCAAACGCCACGTTACCAGCCTCCCTTCAGCAGGGATTCCATCGGGTCGTCCGAGACGGCATCATCCTTACCGCCGCCATTGGCGATAATACGGGCGGGGGTGGCGGGCGTCAGACCGAATTCCGAGCAGAAACTCTGCATGATTTTAAGGTTTTGCTGAGCGATGCTGACCTGCGGTACCTGCTGAACATAGCCCGAAGGTGTCTGGAAGATGGAACCGTGCTGGGAAATGAACTCTTCAGCTTCCTTCCATCTGGCGTATCCTACCAGGCGATGTGTGAACTTGCAATGCAGCAGGACGAGGTCAAGGTTCTTGCCTCCAACGAACGTCTTGCCCAGGCAAGCATGGATTTCTCCGATGCCGACAGCGACGCATGGCGGAAACAGCTGCAATACGAGCCTCGCTCGACTGTGCTGAAGAACAACCTTCACAACATCACGCTGATCCTGCAGAACGATGCGCACGATATCAAAGGCATTGCACAGCTTCAGATAAGCGGGGTCTTTTGCATGGTGACTGTAAACAAACTTGTCTTCCTTGATCTCCACGCCTGCCATGCTGGAGGACTGCTTGAGATGCCAGCGATTCTCGTTATCGGTAGGCTCGTATACATCCGAAAGGAATTCCTGCAGGGCTCTGGTCACGGGATAATACACGCGGTTGAACAGGCCAACGACGCCTTCCTTCGCCAAAGGGTCCTGCACCTTTTGCTGGGTCACAGCATTGGCCTTGCTTTCCCGGGAGGATGTGGGAAGCCGAGTTGGATCATTCCACTCAGGATGAGCAGAGAGCACATCATCCGGATTGAGCCATTCGCCGTTTGTTTCCTTGTACACGAACACACCGTTTTGCGGCGAGGACGGCCAGTACATCAGCTGATTCGGCTGATAGGAGCACTCGTCAAAGTAGTCAATGCCAAGCATCTGGGCAACATAGCGGGAAACAGCAACGAATTCTTCTGGCGTAACATCCCTCGTCAAAGGAAATACCAGCCGGACGCGAGGATTGTCAGGTGTGCTGCTGTGAGTGGTATACAGAACTGAGGCATAGGGACAGAGGGATTCATAGCCGGCAAGGAAGGCAGCATCGATTCGGTCACCATCCAGTGCCAGCATGGAACGCACCTCGACGGTGTCGATCTTCCTGCGTCCGCCCATGAGTACGCCAGCAACGAAACCGCCATGATCCTTGGCGGCATCACGCTGGGCCTTGCTCATTTTTGCGTACTCCTCAGCTGACTCTGCTGTGCGGATCGACTTTAGTCATCACACGAACCGCGGCACAACCCTTTGGCGTTCTGATCAGAATTTCAGGATCATGCAGAAGCTGTGCGTATTTTGCAATCATCACATCTGGCAAATCTGCGAAATCCTCATCTCCGAGTCCGCAGATGAAGAAGGTGCCAAAGATGGCTACTTCTGGAGCAATCAGACGATTAAACTCCGATTCCTTGAGAAGCGCTTCTTCATCGCAGACTACAGCAACGGGATCATCCCAAGGGTAAATCGCCTGAATGTACCCGCCAACTGTCTGCTGCAGACTGCTTAACTCAGGTGAAATGTGAGCAGTTCTCGGATTCTTTCCGGGTTCAACAATCAATACCTTCATCGTCATTCCTCCTTGTAATCGGGACTGAAAACGTTGTCGATCCTGTCCTCCCAAAGCAGATGCCCTCGCTCGCTGTATCGCTGAATGAGCATCTCTGCACCAGGTAAAACAGTGGTCAGGGTATAGCCTTCACGCAAACGAACGACCATACAACGCTCGGTGTTGACAGTCACAACATGCGCTCCCTCGGGCAACTTCAGAATTTCCTTGTATGTCATGTGCAGACTCCTTTCCGTTTGGGGTAGTGACATATACGCTCTGATTGAGGTTAAAAGCAAGTCCTGTCTGACAGAATTATCAGTCTTTTTTGTAGAACTGTGTGTCGTACCCATCAACGCGAAGAATCAGCCCCTCGGCCCAGGGCGGAGTTCGGCCCATTTGTTCACAGACTGCATCAAGGGATACCTTCGGATCAGCTTCGATGATGATCTCATCATGTACATGTGCAACGATGTTGCAGCAGTGCAGCGTCTTCATGGCGTAGCAAAGAATATCGCGGCTCAGTGCCTGAACAATGTTTTCCACGAATTTCGGACCATAGCTCTCAAGCCGCTCCCATTTCTTCGTGCCGCCGACGCCTTCATAGGTAACTGACTCACCGCCGAAGCGGTTTTCACCAATGCGGGGTTTTACGTAGGCAAGACGGCGCCCGGAAGGCAAGCAAATGAACATGAAGCCGCTTTCGTAAACAAAGCGGATGCCGTGAGCCTCAGTCGGAATCTTCTTTGCTACAGTTGTCTTGACTGCCTTGTCGATATCCCACCAAAGCTGTGTAATGTGCGGATTGGCTGAGCGCCAGGCATCGACTAGCGGTTTCAGTTCCTCCTCAGGGATTCCCATTTCCAGCGCACCCATCGCCTTGAGGGCACCAACGGATCCACCGTAGCCAAGGGCAAGCTCTGCGATCTTACCTTTCTGACGAAGATGACCATTGACACCATGTTTCTCAATGGGGACATGGAACATCTGGCTTGCGCTGGCACAATAGATGTCACCGCCATTTCTAAAAACATCAAGCTGCCATTGTTCTCCGGCCAGCCATGCAATTACACGGGGTTCGATTGCAGAAAAGTCTGCAACGATGAATTTGCCGCCCTGGTACGGGATGAATGCTGTACGAATCAGCTCGGAAAGGACATCTGGCACAGAATCATACAGAAGCTGCATGGAGTCATAGGCACCGCACCTGACAAGGCTGCGTGCTTCTTCCAGATCGCTCATGTGGTTCTGAGGCAGATTCTGCAACTGAACGAGGCGTCCGGCAAAGCGCCCGGTGCGGTTCGCTCCGTAGAACATGAACATGCCATGCGCACGCCCGTCTTTACAGACACAGTTCTGCATGGCCTGATACTTTTTGACGGAGCTTTTTGCCAGCTGCTGGCGAAGAAGCAGGGCTTCAGCCAGGTCTGGCGGAGCATCCTTGAGCATGACGGCAACTTCCTTCTTACCGAGAGATTCGATCTCCATGCCGTGCTCTGCAAGCCATTCTTTCATCTGAGCAACGGAATTCGGATTCTTTACACCTTTTTCCGCAGGCTGGGCAAGCGGGCGCGTTTTGTTCTGGATAAGAACCGTGTGATGGAGACCGAGGCTGTTTTGATGGTGGCGGCCAACGGGAAATTTTATGGCGGCAATTATCAGGGAGCGCCCCTGGCCCTCCTGGATGACGGCCTGATGGACGTCTGTATCGTGCCAAAAATCTCCCGCCTGACGATGCTGGGGGTCATCGGCAAATACCAAAAGGGCCTCCATGTTTCGGATCAGGAGCTGCGGAAACTGGTGACCTATACCAGGTGCCGCACCCTGGAGGTGGAGTATGACCAGCCGGTGACCATGTGCGTGGATGGGGAAACTTTCCGCAACGACAGGATTACCGCCCGGGTGCTGCCCCGCAGCGTCAGGCTCCTGGTGCCGGCAGCGCCGGAAGAAGAAAACATGGATACAAAACAATAGGGCGCGGAAAATACAAAAAGGAAACGGCACAGCGAAAGCTGTGAGGTCATAAAGCCACTTTTTGGACCCAGGGATAGGTGGCAAACCGACACGGTAAAATACAGGATTGGAACAAGTTAATATAACATTATAAGAGCGTCCTCCATTAACAATCCCAGATTGTGCAGACAATGCAAAAAAGCACGTCTGGCAGGAAATAGGCATCTTTTTGTCTGTTGCCCGTTTCTACTGGACCTCTTCAAAGGCTGATGCTTTTTTCATGCCAACCTTTCCTGAAAAATTCCCCCTTGCGCCCCACCACGAAATGTGCTACCATATAAATACGAAAAATAGTACAAAAGGAGCTGCCCATATGAACTTGCTCGTATGCTTTAAGATCCTCCAAGATGTCGATTCCGTTATGCAGTCCGACTGGGAAAACGCATCTGCTGGGGGACTGAACATCAGCTACACCCAAAAGCAGATCGGCTTCTACGACGAGGCGGCCCTGGAGATGGCGCTGCGGCTGAAGGAGGAGGCCGGGGCGGAAGGAGAGATGGTCAATATCACCGCCCTCACCATCGACCCGGAACCGCAGACCTTCTTTTACCGCAATTTCTTTGCGGTGGGCATCGACCAGGTGGTGCGGATACCCTGGGAGGGGGACCTGCGGTTTCGGCCCCGGCAGGTTGCGGGACTGTTGGCCGAATGGGCCCGGGAAAAAGAGTTTGACGGTATCTTGTTGGGACGACAGACCAGCAATGGAGATAACGGGCAGACCCCTCAGCTTTTGGCTGCGCGACTGGGGCTGCCCTGTGTCACCCATGTGACCGAACTTTCCTGGCGGCGGGAGGGGGTGTTGGTGACCCATCAGGTAGACGGCGGGGTACGCCGCGCGCTGACTGCGGGGCGGATGGTGTATTCTATCGGAAACGCGCTGCACCCTTACCTTCGGGTGGCTACCCTGCGGGAAAAGCTAAAGACCTCAAAGCGTCAGGAAACCATCTCCCCTGTAGAGACAGCCGTACAGGAACAGACCGATCCGTTTCTCCTCTGGCTGCGGCGGGAGCAGAAAGGAAAGAGCTGTGTCTTTTTGACGGGGGAAACTGCGGCTGAAAAGACACGTATGCTTTACGAAGGTTATCTGGGGAGGGAGCAAAGATGAAGATCGCAATGGTCATCTTGGGCCAACAGGAGAAGCTGGGGGCTCAGGCATCGGTACTGGCAGCAGCGGCAGCGGTTCTGTCCCGGGGGGAGAGCGTTCAGTTCTGGGCGCTGGGCAGCGGTCCCTTTCCGGGGGAGGAGCTATTTCCTGCCTGCGAAAAGCTCATCTGGTGGGAGCAGCCGCAGTTTTCCGGCTATGCGCCGGAGGCGCTTTTGTGGGCGGCGCAGACGCTTTGGGAGGAGGAACGCCCGGAGGTGGTGTTCCTCCCGGGAAATCTGGCGGGGGAACAGCTGGCGGTGGCGTTAGGCGCCGCCTTGGGGGCTGGCATCGTGACCAACGTTCAAGGGATCGAAGCGGCAGAGGAAGGCTTTATCGCCATCCGCCCCGCCTACGGCAACAACCTGCAGGCGGGGCTGCTGTTAGAAAGGGGCAGGCCTGCGGTACTTTCGGTGGCGGAGACCGCCTGGGAACCAGTGGGTCCTGGCAGTTGTGGGGAGGTGATCCGCCGCAGCCAGCCGGTACCGGTCCAAAGCTGCTGGCTGGAGGAAGAAACAGAACCCCTGAAGGAACAAGACGGCCTGAGAAATGCCCAGACCCTGCTGGTGGCCGGTCGGGGAGTGGGGAGCCGGGAAGGTACGGAACTGCTGGAAGGGCTGGCCGCTGTGATGGGTGGGCAGCTGGGGGGCACCCGTCCGGTGGTGCTGGACGCATGGCTGCCGCTGGAGCGGATGATCGGCGCCTCCGCCGCCATGCTGCGGCCGGAGCTGTGCTTGGTGATGGGGGCCTCCGGGGCCGCTCCCTTCGCGGTGGGGGTGGAGAAAAGCAAGCTGCTCATCGGGGTGAATACCGACCCGGAGGCCCTGCTTTTCCAGTATTGTGATGTAGGCCTTGTGGCGGACTGGCGGGAGGTCGCTCAGGGTCTGCTGGCGCTGTATCAAAAGGAGTAACAGAACTTTTTGCGGGAAAGGGACTTTTTTGGATAAGGACCAGGTAAAAATGGTTGACAAAATCGGTTTCATCCGTACCATGGTATGTGGGAGCAGAATGACCCTTCCGTCCAAAGCAGGAAGGGTCCGTTTTGCAGTACATAAAAGGAAACGAGTTGAACGGGATGTTTTATCAGAAAAACGGCCAGGTCATCATCCGGCTGGCGCGGGATATTTTTGTGATGGAACCGGGAGACCGGCTGCCGCCCATCGGGGCCTATGCGGAGGCGCTTTCCATGGGGCGGGGGACGGTGCAGATCGCCCTGAACTTTCTGCTGGAAAAGCAGTGCATCACCTTGGAAAAACGGGGGCGCAACGGCAGCTTTCTCACCGCCATCGACCGGAAGAGGTTGTGGGAATACACCGACTGGGACCTGGTGCTGGGGGCGGGGCCTGTGCCCAGCAAGGGGTACCAGGGTTATTTTCCTGCCCTTACCACCGCCATTTACACCTGCCTCACCCAGAGCCAGGCACCTTTTAATCTGGTGTTCAGCATCGCTTCCCACAACCGGCTGGACGGGCTGGAAAAGAACCATTATAGCTTCGTCATCACCACCAAGCTAGCCTTTAACCTGAGCTGCCAGCGTTACCCTGACCTGGAGACCGCCCTGGAACTTCCGGGCTGCACCTACTCCTCCCCCTACCTGCTGGCCTATCACCGGGGGGAGGACGGCGATATGCGGCCTGGCAAGCGCATCGCGGTAAACGTCCGCTCGGCGGAACAGAACTACCTTTCCGACCTGCTGTGCCAAAAGTATGGCATCGAAAAGGTGGAGATGATCCACCAGGAATCGCTGCACGCCTTTTTGGAGCACCGGGTGGATCTCATCCTGGTGCGGGGCGAAATGATCCCCCCTGCCCTCCAGAAGGAGTGCGATACCGCCAGCATCTCCTACCTGGGCTGCGACGCGGACACTATCCTTCCGGTGCTGGTGGTGAACCGGGAAAACTACAAGATGGGGGAACTCATCCGCCGCCTCATCGACCCGGAACAGGTAAAGGAGCTGGAACGCCAGGTCCTGTGCGGAGAGCGGGAAGAGTTTTTCTATTAAGATCTTTGGGTGGATCTGCGGCTCGCCAGGGCAGCATATCCACCCATCTTTCTTGCCAGATGTTGTGCAAAACGACTATTTTTTTTCTCGCTTCCAATTTTCCTATTGCATATTGCTACAAAGCGTGGTATTATGGAAACATAAAAGTACAAAACATCGTATTAAAGTGGCTTGTAGCTTGGGGCGAAACAGGCGGAACCACAAAAGTACCCGGTTATTAGTACAAAAAAACGTATTAATATAGGGCGTGGACTTCTCTCCTGACTGGAAGGGGGGAAAGAAGCAGCCTCTCTTGACCGGACAATCGTACAAAAAATCGTATTATTTATCACGGGAGGTGTCCCTATGGAACAGTCGGTAGTTGCTCTTGTCAAAGGGCCGGTGGCTCCCAGCGCAGAACAGATCACCCAGATGGTGGACCAGGCGCTGGCTCATCTGGGCGGGATGGAAAAGTTTGTAAAGCCCGGGGACTATGTCACCATCAAGGGGAATTTTTTTGCCCCGTATCCTCCGCCGGTCATCGTGGACCGCCGGGTGGCCTCCGCCCTCATCAAGGCGATACGCCGGGCAGGAGCTGGGCGGGTGGTGCTGTGTGAGGCGGTAAGCGTCGGCACCAAGCTGGGCCGCGGGCAGAGCACCGACTTTGTTCTGGAGGAGATGGGCATCCGCCAGGCGGCCCGGGAGGCCGGCGCGGAGGTCCTCTGCCTGGAGGACGACCAACGGGTGACCGTTCCTATCCCGGACGGAAAATCCATCGGCATGGTGGAATACCCCAAGTGTATGTATGACTGCGATGTCCTCATCGACCTGCCTTGCATGAAGACCCATTCCATGACCCTGGTGACTTTGGGCATCAAAAACTTTCAGGGCATCCTGAATGACGGGCAGAAGTATTACGCCCACCGGGATGACCTGGAGCAGAAGCTGGTGGACCTTTTCAAGATCCGCAAGCCGGACCTGACCCTTATCGACGGGCTGATTGCCATGGAGGGCAACGGTGCCGGGGAATATGGTGTTCCGCACCCCATGGGGTTGTTGATCGCCAGCACGGATGTGGTGGCGGCGGATGCAGTGGCCACCGCTTGTATGGGTATCGAGGATGTGCTGGATGTAACCACTACCCGTCTGGCCCAGTATGATGGCATCGGCTGTGCTGACCTGGAAGCCATCCGGGTGGTAGGAGCCCGTGTTGAGGATGTGAAGGAAAAGTTCCTGTTACCCTCCACCTTCCGTCTCCCCCAGGGTCGCAATCTGATCGGTGCCTATCCAAACATCGATGTCCGCATCGGCGGGGCCTGCCGCCAGTGCTGGGGCTTGGCGACCAGCCTTGCCCGGAGCCTTTCCCGCTTCAAAAACGAGCGATTCACCCTTTTTGTCGGGGTGGACCCCAAGTTCCCCAATGAGCTGACCACTGACCTGGACCGGGTTTTCTTCTTCGGCGATTGCGCCTGTTCCACCAGCGGGAAGCTCAAGGAGATCCGCAACCGGATGTTACTGGAAGAAAAGGGGCTCATTCTGCCCGGCTGTCCCCCTTACCGTCCCGCCAGCGCCAAGGTAGAGGAGTACCTGATCCAGCGGGGGATGCTGAAGCGGGAGCAGCTCACCGCCGGTAACCAGGCCGCGGTGCAGCGCACCTACGACTACTACAAGACCATGGATCCCACCTGGAAGCCCAAGAGCGAACAGGACGCATAAAATCGTTTTCCATTTATCTAAATTTATAAACACGCAAAAGGAGGAAAAAACAATGGACAGAGAAAAGATCGTAAAGGAACTGGGGGCCCTGGTAGGGGCGGAAAACGTACATACCGATGAGAACAGCCTCAAATTCGGGGAAGGGTACTGCCGCAACTACGCCAAAGCCTTTGGGGTCTATCAGAACCCGATGCCCATCGCGGTGGTAAATGTCCACACCACCCAGGAGGTCTCCGAGGTGCTGAAGTACTGCAACCGGGAACTCATCAACGTCATCCCCCGCACCGGGACATCCTCCGGCGAAGGCCTGCTGGAGGTCCGGGAGGAGCGGACCATCATTCTGGACGCTTCCGCCATGAACCAGCTGCTGAAGGTGGACGAGGAGAACATGGTGGCCACCGCACAGTGCGGTTATCCCCTGAAGGCGCTGGAGGAAGTGGTCAATAAGCGGGGCCTCACCACCGGCCACAGCCCCCAGTCCCAGCCTCTGGCCCAGATGGGCGGCCTGGTAGCTACCAGGAGCATCGGTCAGTTCTCCACCTACTACGGCGCCATTGAGGATATGCTCTGCGGTCTGGAAGCCGTTATGCCGGATGGCCGGATCATCCGCATCCGCAACGTCCCCAGAAGGGCTTGCGGTCCCGACCTCCGCCACCTCTTCCTGGGCAGTGAAGGCGCTTTGGCGGTGATCACCGAGGTCACCGTCCGCCTGTTCCCCTACTACCCCGACGATATGTGGAAGGGCGGCTACATCGTCAAGAATATGGCAGCTGGTTTTAAGGCGGTGCGGGACATCATGGCCGCCGGGTACAAGCCCTCGGTGGTGCGGCTGTATGACAAGCCGGACATCGACTATAACTTCGGCAGCGTCACCTTAAAGGACGAGGAAGCCTTTATGTTCTTCACCGCCGAAGGCCCCGCCGAAGTGGCCAAGGCCACCGGAGAGGGCATCCACCGCATGGCCCTTGCCCACGGCGCCGAGTACATCGGCACCAAGGCAGTGGACCACTGGTTGGAGCACCGCAACGACATCTGCAAGCTGGTGGGCACCGAGGAGATCAAGCGCCGCTACCGCGAAAAGAACATCTACTACGCCACCACCGAGATCTCCGCCAACTGGACCGACATCGTGCAGATCTATGAGGACGTCATCAAAAACGTCCCGGAGAAGATCGACAACCTGGTGATGCTGGGCGGCCACGTTTCCCACAGCTACATCAACGGCACCAACATCTACTTTGTCTACCAGATGAAGGTCCACAGCCCGGAGACCTTCTATGAAGAGCACACCGCCGTGGTCAAGGCCATCTGCGACGAGGTGCTCAAGCGGGAGACCGGCGGCTGCGTCCACCACCACGGCATGGGCAAGCAGCGTGTCTGCTACGCCCCGGTGGAACACGGTTCCTCCTTCACCCTGATGGAGGATATCAAAAAGATGATGGATCCCAACGGCATCATGAACAAGGGCGTCCTCATCCCCAAATATGACAGCTGAGGAAGGATAGCGCCCTGCTCCACCCCCGTCCCCGGGCCGGGACGGGGGTGGACAGGCTGTTTCTTCCGCCAGGCTGCCCCATCGTGCCCCGCATATCCGGCGCAGCCGTTCGATCCAAGTCTATTTCCGCGCTGCCTAGGGAAAAGCACATCCCCGGCGGCGCGGAAAGAAAAGAAGGAGGGTAAAACTCTCATGGGCAAAAAGTATTTCATCGGAATCGACAGCGGCACACAGAGTACACGGGTCATCATCTTTGACGAACAGGGTAAGCAGATCTGTAAGGGGGTGGGAAAACACCCTCCCCTCATCCACGACCAACTGAATTGGGCAGAGCATGGCGAGTACGACGCCTGGTACGGCCTTTGCGAAGCCACCAGAAGCGCCCTGGACCAGTTCCAGGGGGAGAGGAAGGACATCGTTGCCATTGGGCTTGCCAGCCAGAGGGGGACTGTCATGGCGGTGGACCGGGAGGGGCACCCCCTTCAGCGGCCCATCAGCTGGATGGACGCGCGGATGGCCATGGAGATGTCCCCTATGCCGGAGGACTGCGACCCCTGGTACAAGTTCTGCCGCTTTTATTCCAAGGCCAACTGGTGCAAGGTCCACCGGCCGGAGGTGTTCGAGGCCGCCTACAAGTGGCTCACCATCGGCGGCTACCTGGGCTACCGGCTCTGCGGCGTGTACAAGGACACCATCAGTAACCAGACCGGCGCCTGGCCGGTGGACCGGGAAAACTGGTGTCTGGAAAAAGAGGACTGGCCCTACGAGTGCGTCGGCATTCGCCGGGACCAGATGGCGGAGATGGTCTTCCCTGGGGAGCTGCTGGGGAAGGTGACCACCGACGGCGCGAAGCTCACAGGATTCCCGGAGGGCTGTCCGGTCTACGCCTGCATGGGGGATAAGCAGTGCGAGGCCCTGGGGGCAGGGGTCATCCACCCCGGGCAGAGCTACATCACCCTGGGCACCAGCGTCCAGCTTTCCCTGGTGGGGGACAAGATGCTGTCCTCCCCCAACCGCAACTTCCTCACCTACCTTTGCTATCAGCCCAAGATCTACCAGTACGAGGCCTCCCTGGTCAAGGGGTACTGGCTGGTCTCCTGGTTCCGGGAGCAGCTGGCAAAAGACCTGGAGGGCGGCGCCAAAGCCATCGACACCAATGTAGAGGCCCTGTTGGATATGGAGGCCCAGAAGGTCCCTGCCGGCAGCGCCGGGCTTATCACCGTGCCCGACTGGCAGGGCCCCCGGAACCGTGCCAACGCCAAGGGCGTCATGCTGGGCTTTGATGAACGCCACGGGCGGGCCCATATGTTCCGTTCCCTGGTGGAAGGCATCTCGATGGCGCTGAAGGTCACCACCGACGTGATGTGTGATGAGATCGGTACCCCCATCACCAGCCTGCGTATCGGGGGCGGCGGCAGCCGCAGCCAGGTGGCGATGCAGTCCACCGCCGACATCTTCAACATCCCCACCGTGCGGGTCCACACTTCGGAGACCTGCTCCCTGGGCGCGGCCATCTGCGCGGCGGTGGGCAGCGGCGCCTATTCCGGTTTCCAGGAGGCGGTGGACCGGATGGTCGGCGACAACATCACCGACATTTTCCAGCCCGACCCGGAAAATCACCAGCTTTACGAAGGTCTGATGGACAAGGTGTACCGCAAGATCTATCCCATGATGTCCCCGGTTTTCGATGAACTGCTGGCACTGACCAAAGACCACAAGTGAGACCAGCGGACCCGGCAGGGCCCGGGTCTGGCTGCATGACGGAACAACAGGAAGGCGGTATTGACCTATGAAAAATGAGAAGATCCCTGGCAGAGGCTGGACACTGGTACTGATCGGATGGGGCGCGCTGTTTTTGGCGGCCTTCGGGACCTTCGCCCTGGGGCTCATCCTGCCGGACCTCCGGGAGGAGTTCGGCTTTGGGCTGGAAGTCTCCGGTGCCCTCAGCTCCATCACCTTTGTGGTAAAGACCTTCATCTACATCCCTCTGGCCCTGCTGGCCACCCGGTTGAAACCCAAAATGCTGCTGGGCTTCATCTTCGGGACCCTGGGGGTCTCGCTGCTTCTCCACGGCCTGGCCAACGGCGTCACCATGCTCTACCTGGGGCGCGCCATTATGGCGGTGGCCTCGGCGGGCATCGTCGCCCCCCTGGTGCTGGTGAAGACCAACTGGATCCCCTCCTCCCGCATGGCCCAGATCAACGGGTATGAATACTTCGTCACCAGCTTTGGACAGTTGGTGGGGACCAGCGGTGTGGTGCTGCTCATCGCGGTGCTGGGTGGCTGGCGGAATATGCTCATCACGTTAGGGGCCTTGGGCATTGCTTTGGCGGTGGCTTGGTTTGTCCTTTACAAAGAAAACGACAAAGTGGGCGCCATCCAGATGCCGGGTAAGCAGCCCTTCGTTGCTCCCCTGAAAAAAGCCCTGAAGCAAAAGGCCATTTGGCTGTTAGCCATCGGCTGGCCCGGCACTACTCTGGTCTGGATCGCCTTCACCACCTTCTGGCCCACTTATGCCACTGAATCCTTGGGGTTGTCCATGGCCCAGGCCGGGATGCTGCTGGGCATTATTCCCATCGCCTCCGCTATCGCCTGCCTTACCTCCCCCAAGCTCACCAACTGGATCGGCGTGGACAAACTGATGATCTGGCCTTGGGGCTTCATCCTGCCGGTGGTCTACTATGTAGCCCTTAAAACCTCCAGTATTCCGGTGCTGGCGGTGATGTTCTTCATCGCTGGCTATGGCGCCTTTGCCTTTGTGCCGGTAGGCACCACCGTGGTCTACAAGCTGCCGGGGATGGATTCCGGTTCTATTTCGGCAGGTGTCAGCGTGGTGCAGACCATGACCAGCATCGGCGGCGCCCTGGCGGGGGTCATCATCGGCTCTTTGGGCAACACCATGGGCCTTGCGGACACCCTGGGGCTCTGCTGCCTTTCCCCCATCATCTTCGGCGTCCTGACCCTCTTCCTGCCGGAGTATGGCCGGAAGGCAACTGAAAAGGCAAATAAACTGGCACAGGAGCAGGAGAACGCGACCAAGAGCTGATAGCGGCTGTTACATAGGTCCCCCGGCACTGTACAGCGGCCGGGGGGACCGGGCATGGAAAAACTGCCGCAGAGAGGAAGTGTTGAAAAACGATGCAGGAGAAGATCTTAAATGCCATCTCCGGCCAGGAGGAGCTGCGGGACTACCGTGTCAAGGTCACAGTGGACCCGGAAAATATCGTGACGCTGGAAGGGGAGGTGGACCAGTGGCAGCAGGTGGTGGACATCGGACACATCGCCGGCAGCTTCCCGGAGGTCAAAAATGTCCGTAACCTCATCACCGTAAAGGGCCTGGAGCTCTCCAAGGCGGACTACACCAAACAGATAGCCGCCGCAAAGGAGAAAGGCACCCTGCTGGAGACAGATGTGCTGATCATCGGGGCGGGGGTCACCGGCTGCGCTATCGCCAGGGCCCTTTCCCGGTACCAGCTGAAGGTGGCGGTGACCGAGCTCCATGACGATGTGTGCATGGGGGCCTCCAAGGCCAACAGCGGCGCGGTGCACCCCGGACATATGGCGAAGCCCGGTACATTAAAGGCAAAACTCAACGTCCGGGGCAACGCCATGTACACCGACTGGGCCCGGGAGCTGAACTTTACCCTGCGGCGCAGGGGGAGCCTGGGGGTCGCCTACGAAGAGTATGACGGAAAGGTGCTGGAGAAGATCCACGCCGCCGCCCAGGCCAACGGGGTCCCCGGCTGCCGGTTCCTCACCCCGGAGGAGCTGCATGAGCTGGAGCCCGATGTTCCTGGGGAGCCTTGTACCATCCTGTACAACCCCACCTGGGGGGCAGTGGAACCTTATGAGGTGGTTACTGCTTTGGCCGACAGCGCCGCGAAAAACGGGGTGAAGTTCCTGCTGGGCAACCCGGTGTTTGGCATCCAGCACAGCGGGGAAGGCGGCTTTTCGGTCTACACCAAAAAGGGGGTCATCACCACACAATACATCATTGACGCGGCGGGGGTCCACGCCGATGACATCGCAGAGATGGCGGGGGACTGTTTCTATACCCTCCACGCCCGGCGAGGGACCATCCCCATCTTCGACAAGTCCATCCGCTACCCCTACAGCCGCGGGGTGGGGACCGTTTCCCGCACCGCCAATAAAGAATCCAAGGGGGGCGGCTGCGGCCCCACCCCGGAGGGCAACATCCAGTCTGGCCCCTCCGCCACCGAGACCCCCTGGAAGGACGACACCGCCACCTACCCCAAAGACCTGGACTACGCCATGGAGCGCGCCTACGCCACCATCAAGGAGCTGACCCCAGGCGATGTCATCACCTTCTTCACCGGTGTGCGCGCGGCGGATTACAAAGAGGACTTCATCATCGAGATGTCCAAAAAGGTTCCCGGCTTCATCCATGTGGCGGGGATACAGTCCCCCGGTCTGGCCGCCGCCCCTGCTGTGGCAGAAATGGTGGAAGGAATCCTTCTGGACGACCGTCGCAGCCATGGGGAGGAGGTCCTGAAAAACCCGGATTATGACCCCTATCTTCCCCCCAAGGTGGAATTCAGGAACCGCAGCCGGGAAGAACAGGATGAACTCATCCGCAAGGATCCCCGTTACGGCAGGGTCATCTGTCGGTGCGAGACCATCACCGAAGGGGAGATCCTGGACGCCATCCATTCCCCCATTGTTCCCACCTCGGTGGACGCCATCAAGCGGCGGACCCGGGCGGGGATGGGCCGGTGCCAGGGTGGTTTCTGCCAACAGAAGATCGTGGAACTGCTGGCCCGGGAGCTGGGACAGGAATGGGTAGACATCAACCTAAAGGATGACGGCTCCTACATTCTACGGGAGCCAAACCGCCGGCAGAGCGGGACAGAACCGGCAAAGGAGGGGAAGTGAAATGAGGCAGATACCTTGTGACCTGGCGGTTATCGGCGGCGGCCCGGCCGGCCTTGCGGCAGCGGTGGAGGCCAAGCGCCAGGGGGTCGACCGGGTGGTGGTCATCGAACGGGACATCGCCCCCGGCGGCATCCTTCGCCAGTGTGTTCACGACGGCTTTGGCCTGCACCGCTTCGGCCAGCGGATGACCGGCGGCCAGTACGCCCAGGCCTTTATCGATCAGGCGGTGGACTGCGGGGTAGAGTTCCTCACCGACACCATGGTCCTGGAGGTCACCCAAGACCGGCGGGTCTACGCCGTGGGGAAAAAGACCGGGATGCTGGAGCTTTCCTGCGGCGCGGTGATCCTTGCCATGGGCTGCCGGGAGCGCACCCGCTCCCAGGTGTTCCTCTACGGCACCCGCCCCAGCGGCGTTATGACCGCCGGCGCGGCCCAGCGGTATATCAACATCGACGGTTACCTCCCCGGCAAGCGGGCGGTCATCCTTGGTTCCGGCGACATCGGACTCATCATGGCCCGACGCATGACTCTGGAGGGGATGGAGGTGGAGGGGGTCTATGAGGTGATGCCCAATCTGGGCGGCCTGCGCCGCAACGCGGTCCAGTGTCTGGAGGATTACGACATCCCCCTGCACCTTTCCACCACCGTCACCTGGATACACGGGGAAAAACGGCTGGAGGGCGTCACTGTCAGTCAGGTGGACGCCCAGCGCAAGCCCATCTCTGGCACCGAGCGGTACATTCCCTGTGACCTGCTGGTGCTAGCGGTGGGGCTCATCCCGGAAAACGAGCTTTCCAAACAGGCCGGCATCCAGCTGGACCCGGTGACCAAGGGGCCGGTGGTGGACGAAAGCTGCATGACCAGCGTTGAGGGCATCTTTGCCGCCGGGAATGTGGCGGCGGTGTTCGACCTGGTGGACTATGTCTCCCAGACTGGGGAGCAGGCGGCCCGGGGGGCTGCAAAGTACCTGGCGGGCAGGCTGGACACCACCTCCCCCTACCTGGCCCTGCGGCCGGGGGAGAACACCGGGGTCATCCTGCCCCAGCGGGTGCGTCCCACCAACCTGGAGGGAGAAGCCCTGCCGGTATTTCTCCGGGTGACAACGCCCATTCGCAACAGCGCCCTGGAGTGCACCGGGACAGACGGGGCGGTGGCCTGCCGCCGCAGGTATCCCGTGGCCCTGCCGCCGGAGATGCTCTGCTGCGAGATCCCCAAAGAAAAGATCACCTCTGCGCTGACGATCTCTGTAAAGGAGGCAGTGGTAGGATGAAAGAGAAAAACTTTACCTGTATCGTCTGCCCCAAAAGCTGCGGTGTCACAGTCCGGCCCCTGGGGGAAGGACTGGAGGTCACCGGCAACGAATGCCGCCGGGGGGCGGAGTATGCAGAGAATGAATACCTGCACCCCATGCGCACCATCACCAGCACCGTCAAGGTCACCGGTGGCAGCTTCCCTCGTATGGGGGTGGCGGGGACCAGGGAGGTCCCCCGGGAACGGCTGCGGGACTGCCTGGTGGAGATCTACCGCCTGACAGTACAGGCTCCGGTCCAAAGCAGCGAGGTGCTGCTGCGGGATGTCTGCGGCACCGGCTGCGACATCGTGGCCGCCATGTCCATGGAGCGGGCAACGGAATAGAGGGAAAACAGATGGTATCATGGCCGCTGCCGGCTGTGGTACCATCTTGCCCGTCTGCGGGGCTTTTTGCATGACAGAAACAGAAAGAGAGGATTTTGATATGAACGGACAGATCCTTCTCATCGGGAGCCTTTATCAGGACCGCCTTCGGGATGAATCCCGGCTGTGTGGCAGCGCCGACACCATCTCCTTCCCCGCCAGCGGGGAGGAGGTCCAACGTCAGGTGGTGTGGCTGGCGGCTCAAAAGACCCCTATCACAGCCCAGGGAGCGCGCAGCGGCATCTGCGGGGCGGCGGTGCCCCAAGGGGGGCACATCCTGGACCTGTCCAAGCTGGACCGGGTGCTGGGACTGCGGGGGGATGCCGGGACAGGTTTTATCCTGGATGTCCAGCCCGGCGTCACCCTGGCCGCCGTCCAGGAGGGGCTTTCCCGGGGCGCCTTCCCCGATGAAAACTGGGATGAGGATCCCCGGCAGGCGATGAAGGCCCTGGGGGCCTCCCCAGTCAAGTGGCGGCTGGCCCCCAACCCCACCGAGGAGACCGCTACCCTGGGCGGCCTGTTCTGCTGCAATGCCAAAGGGATCAACGCCCTCCGCCACGGGACGGTGGGGGAGCAGGTGACCGGAATCACGGTGGTGTTGGCTGATGGACGAAGCTGGGAGATCCCCCGTGGCAGCTTCCGGTTCGACCAACAGGGCTGTCCCCTGCCGGACGGGAGCCGGTTGGAGCTGGGACGGCTCCCCGCCTGTTCGCCGGTGTTCCGGGGGCTTTTCCCCTATGAGGGGATGGACCTGGTGGACCTTTTCGCTGGCAGCGAAGGGATGCTGGGCATCGTCACCCGGCTCTCGCTGCGGTTGGCCCCGGCCCCGGCCCAAAGCTGGGGGGTGCTGTTCTTCTTTGCAGAGGAGGACCAGGCGGTGGGATTTGCCCAGCAGGTAAAAACGACTGCGCTGGAGGGAGCGGCATTGGCGGCAGGGGAGTTTTACGACAGACCTACCCTGGAGCGGATACAAAAGCAAAAGACCCTCTCCACCCGGCTGAAGGAGATCCCGGACATCCCCGCCCACGCCCAGGCAGCTCTTTACCTGGAGCTGGAGGGGGACGAGGAAGAGGGGATGGAAGAAGCGCTGCTCCTGCTCTCGGAGCTTTTTGCCGATCACGGCGGAAACGAAGAGGACGCCTGGGCCGCCTGCGGCCTGGGGGAGATGGAGAAGTTCCGCCTCCTCCGCCACACCGCCCCGGAGTCCGCGAACCACGCCATCGACGAAGCCCGCCGCCAGGAGGGCGGTATCGCCAAGCTGTGCGCCGACATCGCCTTTCCCTCTCAGCGGCTGGGGGAGTGGATGCGGCGGTACCGGAAGGAGATCGCCGAAAGCGGCATCCCCGGGGTGGTGTTCGGGCATATCCTGGACGGGCACCTCCATGTGAACCTGCTGCCTGCCACGCTGGCGGAGTACCAGCAGGGGCAGCGGCTGATCGAAAGCTGGTGCGCCGCCGCAGCGGCCCAGGGCGGCAGGGTGGTGGACGAAAACGGCGTGGGCAAGCAAAAGCGGCAGCAGTTCCTCAGCGCCGCCCCTGCCGAACAGCTGGAGACTGCCCGAAAGATCAAGGACTTTTTTGACCCGGCCCATCTTTTGAACCCCGGCAATATGCTTTGAAGCGCTCACCGGAAGGAGTTGACACTGTGAAGATCGCGGTTTGTGTCAAGCAGGTCCCCGCCACCCAGGAGGTGACCATGGACCCGCGGACAGGGACACTGGTGCGGGACGGGGCGGCGGCAAGGACCAACCCCTACGACCTGCCGGCTGTGGAGGTCGCCCTGCGCCTCCGGGAGGAGCTGGGGGGCCAGGTGATAGCCATCACCATGGGGCCCCCGGCGGCAGAGGCCGCCATCCGGGAGGCCGCCGCCATGGGGGCGGACCAGGGGGTCCTTCTCTCTGACCCAGCGTTTGCCGGGGCGGACGTTCTTGCCACCGCCTACACCCTGCGCCAAGCGCTGAGCCGCCTGGGCGGGTTCGATTTGGTCCTTTTTGGCCGCCAGACCACCGACGGCGACACCGCCCAGGTGGGCCCGGCGGTCTGCGCCGGGCTGGACATCGGCTTTGCCGGATGGGTGGAGGAGCTCTGTGCCTGGGACCAAGCGGGGGTCACCGTCCGCCAGGCCCTTTCCGGCTGCCTGCAAACGGTGCGGCTGCCCTACCCCTGCGGCCTGGCGGTGAACCAGACAGTGGCAGTCCCAAGGCTGCCCACCCTAAAGGGGAAGCTGTCGGCAAAACGGCTGGTCATCCCCCGCCTGGGCCTTGCCGATATGGAGGACACCGACCCCGGCCACTACGGCTTGGACGCCTCTCCCACCCAGGTGGAGCGCATCTTTTTGCCGGAGGCAAGGGCCTCCCGCCCGCCGGTAACAGGGAGCGGAAAGGAGCTTGCCGTCCATATCCACCAGGCAGCCGGCCCCTATCTGACAGAAGGAACTAATGAAGGGAGGGGACCCCGCAATGGCTAAACTACAGATCGACACAAGCCTTTGCACCGGATGCGGCCTTTGTGCCAGCGCCTGCCCCTTCGGCTGCATGACCGTTGCCGGCGGCCAGGCTGCCGTCGGGGAGGGCTGCACCTTCTGCGGCCAATGCGCCCGAAGCTGCCCCTGTGACGCCATCACCATCCAGCGCCAGGCAGAGGCGGAGGACATCGGGAGCTGGGAGGGGATCCTGGTCTTTCTCCAGCAGCAGGGGGACGGCGTCCACCCTGTCTCCTACGAACTCACCGGCAAGGCTTTGGAGCTGGCGAAGCAGCGGGGGGAGAAGGTGTACGGGCTGTTCATCGGGGAGGATCCCAGCCGCTTGGCAGAGGCCTTTGCCGGATGCGGTCTTGCAGGTATCTACCGGTTCAGCAGCCCCTTCTACCGGCAGTTCCGGGCTGACGCCTACGGAGAGGCGGCCTGCCAGTGCATCCAGACCCTCCGTCCCTCGGCCTTTCTGCTGGGCGCCACCCCGGAGGGACGCTCGATGGCCCCCTTTGTCTCCACCGCCTTTTCCACCGGCCTGACAGCGGATTGCACTGCGCTTTCCATGACCCCGGAGGGGGGCTTGGTGCAGGTGCGACCGGCCTTCGGCGGCAATGTTATGGCCCAGATCATCACCCCCACCGCCCGCCCCCAGATGGCCACCGTCCGCTACCGTATCTTCGAGGCGGTCCGCCCGGACCCGAACGGCCCCCTGCCTGATGTGATAGAATGCCCCCTGCCGCCGCAGCGTTCCCGGGTGGAAGTGCTGGAAGAGTGCCCCTTGGCCCAGCAGCAGGACATCACCACTGCCCGGGTACTGGTGGCCATCGGCAACGGCGTACAGCGCAAGGAGGACATCCCCGCTTTAGAAGCCCTGGCCACGAGGTTGGGCGGTCAGCTGGCCTCCGCCCGCAGTCTGGTGGAAAAGGGCTGGATGCCCCCGGAACGCCAGATTGGTCTCAGCGGCAAGGCCGTGCGCCCGGAGTTTTTGCTCACCCTGGGCATCTCCGGCTCCATCCAGTTCCTGGCAGGCATCGCAGGGGCGGGGTACCTCTGTGCGGTGAACAGCGACCCCTCCGCCCCCATCCTGGCCCGGGCGGACCTGCCGCTGGCGGGGGACCTGTACGAGATCCTCCCGCAGTTGGAAGAGATGCTGGGGCTGAGATCGGAATAAAAGCTGAACAGCAAAGCGAGACGAGGCGCGGTCAAAAAATCGCGCCTCGTCTCGCTGTCTGCCAACTTCAAAGATCATAAATTTACCACATTCACCGGCGCCCCCGCCAGATAGGCCCGCACATTCTCCAGCGTCTGGTCCAGAATACGCTGACGGCTCTCTTTGGGGGCCCAGGCGATGTGGGGGGTGATGACGCAGTTGGGGGCGGAGAGCAGGGGGCTGCTGGCGGCGATGGGCTCGGTGGAGACCACGTCCAGCCCGGCGGCGAAGACCTTGCCGCTGTGGAGGGCGTCGGCCAGGTCTATTCCACGATCAGCGGCCCCCGGGAGCTGTTGAGCAGGATGACGCCGTCCTTCATTTTGGCGATGGTGTCCCGGTCGATGAAGCCGGTGTTTTCCGGGGTCAGGGGACAGTGGAGGGCGATGACGTCAGAGCTGGTCAGCAGCTGGTCCATGGGAACATACCGGGCGGTCTGGCGGCCCAGGTCGCTGGGGTGCTGGTCAAAGGCCAGTACCTCCATCCCCAGCGCCGCCGCGATGCGGCCGGTCCGCTGGCCGATGCGCCCGTAGCCGATGATGCCCATGACCTTCCCCTCCAGCTCGATGAGAGGGGTCTCCCAAAAGCACCAGTCGGGGCAGCTGCTCCACTTCCCGTCGTGGACGCTCTGGCTGTGGCGGGCGATGTGGTGGCAGATCTCCAGCAGCAGGGCGATGGTGAACTGCCCCACCGCCGCGGTGCCATAGGTAGGCACATTGGAGACAGGGATGCCCCGCCGCTTTGCAGCCGCCACATCCACCACATTGTACCCGGTGGCCAGCACTGCGATATAACGGACAGAGGGGCAGGCCTGCAGGACCTCTTCGGTGATGGGGACCTTGTTGGTGAGAACGATCTCGCTCTCCCCGATGCGGCGGATGATCTCCTGGGGAGAATGGGCATCGGTGCGGTCATACACCTGCAGGCTGCCCAGAGCGGCAAGGGGCTCCCAGCTGAGATCGCCGGGGTTTTCGGTGTAGCCATCCAGCACCACGATGGTGGGAAGGGACATAACAGGTCACTCCTTCATTCAATTAAAATAATCAACGGGTCACAGCGACATCGTCTCTTGTATCTGTCTCACCGCCCTGCTTCCCGCCTCCCGCAGGAGCATAAGGTCAGAGCTGAAGGAGATCATCCGAAAGCCCCGGCGGAGGTTTTGGGCTGCCTCCTCCGGCGTGGCGGCGGTGGTGCCCACCGGGACGCTGGCGGCGGCCGCCTTGGCAAGCGTCAGGTCGATGGCCTCCTGGACTACCTTGTGGCCAACCGGAAGGCCGTAGGATTCCGCCAGATCTCCAGGGCCCAGGTGGATGGTGTCCACGCCGGTGGCCAGGATCTCATCCAGCGACTCCACCGCCTGGCGGCTTTCGATCATGGGGATGAGCATGGTGTTTTGGTTGGCGGCAGCTTTGTACTCATCCATGGGCATGGCGCCGTAGCCGGTGGACCGTGAGGTATTGGAAAACCCCCGGTTGCCCAAAGGACTTTCCGGCATCCATAATGGCCTTGGCCTGCTGGGGGGTGTCGCAGTGGGGAAGTAGCAGCCCGGTGACCCCCATATCTAAAAACTGCAGGATCTTCCCAGGGTCGTGGTCCACGATGCGCAGGATGGGCTCAATGCCCCCGCATTCGCAGCCCCGCACCATCTGCAGGACAGATTCCGGGCCGTAGGGGAAGTGCTCCCCCTCGATAAAAACATAGTCAAAGCCGCATTGGCCGTAGATCTCCGCGATCATTGGGAACGGCTGCGGATCTGGCAGCCGATGACCGGCTTGCCCTGGCGCAGCTTTTCTAAAACTCGGTTTGTCTTTATCATAGCACGCTCCTCTTCCAATGTCTATCAGTGGGAACCTTCCCGCTTTTTTTCGGGGATGCCCCGCTGCCGGGCAAAGTCCTCAAAGCAATCGGCGGCGGCCTGGATGGCGGTGAGACAGCGGGTCTCCGGCCCGGCGAAGTGCTTTTCCTTGATGCAGCTGCAATCGGTGGCCCCCAGGGCCTTTTCAAAGGCAGCGCAGTAATCGGCGCAGAGGTCCCGGAAACCCTCGGTGACGTGGGCCCGCCCGGTGATGGCCAACCTGCCCAGTGCCGCTACACCTCCGGCCAGGGCGCCGCAGGTGATGCCGCAGCCGAAACCGGCGCCGAAGCCGCCCACCAGCTTAAATTCCTCCTCTGCAAGCCCCAGTCCGTACTGGTCGTCGATGATGTGCAGGGTGGTCTCCGCACAGTTATAGTCCTGGGTCAGATAGTAAGGCTCGATGCAGTCTTTTAACATAACATGTATCCTCCTGAAAACGACAGTTCAAAAAAGCGGGACGAGAGGTCAAAGGGCCTCCCGTCCCAAATAGTACACCGAAAAGAACTTACTGGTAACGGTACTCCTCGTCGATGAGCTGGACGCCGGAGCGGGCGATGGCTTCGTGGAAGACGGTGCGGTTCCAGTTGCCGGTCTCCCGCATTGAATTCCATGGCACCCGTATCGAAATAATGGCAATTCCTTCCATGTGGGGCGAATACAGCGGACTAATTCCTGAAAATGTTATCGCAATTTCTGACAAGTTGCTTACGTATGCCTTGCCTAAGGCTGATGCTCTGATTCGCAGCAAACTTCACTAATATACGCGCTGTATGTTAGCCTACAATGCTACACGATTACCCACAAAGTTACACGTTAGTCTACAACGATACACGTTAGCCTCACAACGTTACACGATTGCTCCTTGCTAACGTGTATCGTTGTGAAGGAAACGTGTAACGTTGTACATTGCACCTCACCGCGACCGCACAAAACAAGGACTCTTCGAAGGTGGAAAACCTCGAAAAGTCCTTATTTTATTGGGTTTTTCAGCGGCCGGGGTCCATAAATTCTTGTATCATTTTCGTAGTCTAGATAGATGACGGGTACTCCGGCGCAAACTTTGTTGAGGTAAGATAACGATACCTTTTTTTGCAGAGGGTGTTATCTTACCTCTTTTTGATGTATGTTAGATAGCATAACTCTTTACGTCGGCTC